>JAESGY010000011.1_pt1 | contig 330034 bp, 343 predicted proteins | sample 9269841 | NCBI WGS metagenome assembly JAESGY01 (sample SAMN17022865, study PRJNA683097) | algae metagenome | isolation source: Spirirestis rafaelensis WJT71-NPBG6 and co-occurring heterotrophs from... | place: USA: Pinto Wells, Joshua Tree National Park, Colorado Desert, CA | collected...
GGTGTGTTTGCGTTTATTGAGACATACGAAAACGGCTTATATTTGATCGACCAACCTGAACCCAGAGGTTCCAGGTGACCGAGCCGCCGCCCGCATGTCCCTTCATCTCAACCGACAATGTCAAAGAGCCAACGCATCTTATCCCCCGGTCCTAGTGGTTCCGGGCGCCGGTTGATCCGACTGGAAGAAACGCGAAGCGAAGAGCGACCCGAGTGGGCTGTCCACGCTGCTGTTGTAAAAAGAGCTTTGCCAGCCCGGTCTCCCGAGCGGCGAGCGGCCCCCGATGAGCGCCGCTGGATAGCTCATATATAGCTGCCAGACGCGAACGCAAGAGCAGCCGAAATATTTCTTTTGCCTTGCAGATCAGCCCTAGCAGTAGACAGAATGTGGGAGCTGCCATCGAGATAGCAAGAGCAACGGAGACTACAAGCCGATCTGCGGAATTTGGCCGATAGCAAGCTTAGCCAAGCAGCTGAGGAGCGCCTGCTTACCGGTCCCGCGGCAGCCCTGAGCGCAAAGCAGCACCCTCTCCTGCTGTCAACTTAGGCCCTTACGTGCAGCAAAACGCGTCAGTGTTCGCCCAGCTTTTTTCCTCTGCGTACGCCCTTGCGTCGAAACCGATGGGAAAGGCACGCGGACGAGGTCAGGGGCCAAGTGCGGCGCGCCAGTAAGCACGCCTTCCCCTTCCCTTCCCCTTCCCCTTCCCCTTCTCCTTCTCCTTCGCGCGCGTTCCAGTATTCAGCGGTGCTTAGCTCCTTCTCGGAAAGCAGACGGCAGGTTCACATTTGGACAAATAGAGACCGGGAGCGCTCCGTCGCTTCGTGAACCGAACTTCCTGGCACAAACAGCGACAAAGACGCTATCTAGCAGATGGCCGGATTGAACATGCCAGGCGCTGCAAGCTAAGATGAAGCCCCTAGCTCAGACTGCGCCCATCCGCCTGTTGAGCCAGACGAGCGAGCTCGGCGACCAGGCCGCAGGTGCGGGCAATCGCAGCAATGCTAGTTTTGACCGGCCTCCTTTCGAGGAACGGTCGGCTGGCGAGAGCGGGAGTGCGAGTGCTTCTCGCACACGAAATTGCCAATGTAGCCAAGAACTTCGTCAAGAGGCGTGTTAATCGAACACGACCCCGCAGTGCATCAACTACTCACGGACGAACTCCTAAGGAGGGGCGCAGCTCCGATAAAGAAGAAACAAGCTTCCCATCCGGGCACAGTGCCGGCGCGACTGCGGCTGGCGGCGCCTCTGCAGGTGAATATCCCGAACACCGCATGTCAGCCCTGACCGGAGCTGCTGCAATCGCTGCAGCTCAGGTCCCCAGATGCGCTCACTACCCGACGGACGTGGGCGCAGGTGTGGCGATTGGCGCACTCGCAGGCGCAGCTAGCAATTGGGCCTTCGGGAAGTTGACGCGCTAGACGACGGCTCGGCGTTAGCGGAAGAGCTGCTTACGGAGGAAGGAAGCTAAATAGCAGACGTTCGCTCCACCTGCTTCGTACGTCATGTTCGTTCATGTGGAAGCCAAACCATCGAAGCGAGTTCATGGAACGTTGGTCAGTATCTTAGGGAACCTGAAGGTGAGCGGATCGTCGGCCCTACATGGAAGACACAATCGCTCGTTTGGGGTTGCTCGAAGACGAGGCAATCCTCCTCGATGCAAGTGCATTGGAACTGGCATCGCTTGACCACTTGGGCGTGGCTTTGCACTCCTATGTCGACCTGCTTGGGAGCATAACAAGGCGACTCGTGGTACTTGGAAGCGGTGCAGAAGCCGCAAGTGAGCGGGCCGACGCCTTGGCTGAAGTTATCGGTGGTGAGTTCGGCTTTTCGGGTGACCGCGAAACATACGACAATCCTGAGAACGCTGACCTTATCCGAGTGATCGATCGGCGCCGCGGCCTGCCGGTAAGCCTTTCCATTCTGTACGTTGCGGCTGCGCGACGCCTAAGTTGGGACGCCGACGCGCTCAACACACCCGGCCACGTACTTGTGCGAATTGGGTCGGCGACCGAGCCCGTACTCCTTGATCCATTCAACAGCGGTGCTGTGCTTCTTCCGCCCCAACTCGCCGATTTGCTAGCTAACGTACTGGGCCCGCACACGTCTCCAACCTCAGAGCACCTTGCTCCGTTATCGAACCGATCGGTCCTAGTTCGCTTGCTCATGAACCAAGCTACCCGCGCTGAAGCATTGGGTTCAGTCGAGCGAGCCCTAACGCTGTACAAGCGCATGACTCTGATTTCGCCGTCGAATGCGCACGCTTGGTGGGAGCGGGCCCGCCTGGAGCTCATTGCCGGGAGCGTCGGAGCGGCGCGATCCAGTCTAAGTTCGATGTTAGAAGTAACCAGAGAGCCTGGACTACGGGCTCACGTCTTTACTGCGCTTGATGCACTATCCGGAAGCCGAACCTGAAACGAACGTAGTCGTGCGCTCCGTGTAGTACCGCCGAGGTGACTTGAGCGACTGAACTTGGCGCACGGCGACTACATTGAAATGGACACCTTAGCGCTGCAGCTAGAGTCGGGCGGGTCCTGGTCAACAACGCCGCCTATCAGAACACCTTCAACTCCATCGACGAGCTGAGCGACAAGGAATGGGAGCACACCTTCGCGGTGAACATCCACGCGATGTTTTATCTGACGAAGGCCGCCGTCCCGCACATGAAGCCGGGCGCCGCCGTCATCAACACGACGTCCGTGCAGGCCGACGATCCCAGCCAGGAACTGCTGGCCTATGCCAGCACCAAAGGCGCCATCCAGAACTTTACTGGCGGGCTCGCCCAGATGCTCGCGGAGAAGGGCATCCGTGCGAATTGCGTCGCGCCGGGGCCCATCTGGACCCCGCTCATCCCGGCGACGATGCCGGAGGAGAAGGTCAAGAGCTTCGGCGAGCAGGTGCCTATGAAGCGGCCGGGTCAGCCGCGAGAGCTGGCCCCAGTCTACGTCCTGCTCGCCTCCGACGAGGCCAGCTACATCTCGGGCGCGACCATCGCGGTGACCGGGGGCAAGCCGATCATCTGAGGGCAGATACCGTGAGCCGCCATCGCTTCTGCCCCACTAACGACCGCGATGGCTTTATCGACGAGCTGGCGCAGGAGCTTTGGGAGGAGAAGGAGGCGGTCGAGGGCGATGGAGGCTGGTCCGCTGTCAGTGCCGAGGTCCGGCAACATTATTTGAGCCTCGCCGCGGACACGTTGCGCTTCCTTGAACATGGCACGGCTGAGGAGCGTCAGGGCGCCGTCTCCAGCTGGGTGAAGGTCACCGGCATGATAGCGGTGCTGGTGAGGGTGCCGCCCTCTGCTTTCTCGATGACAGTGAGCTGCTGCCCTTCTGTGTCGCCGAGCGGCAGCACCATTCGTCCGCCCGCCTTCAGCTGATCCAACAGAGCTTGCGGCGGCGTTGCGCCGGCGGCCGTGACCAAAATGGCGTCATAGGGCTGATGCTCCGGCCAGCCGCGCGAGCCGTCGCCGACGCGCACCTCTACAGGGTGGCCGAGTGCCTGCAGCCGGGCCTTGGCCGCTTCGGCGAACTCCTCGACAACCTCGACGCTCCAGACCTCGGCCCCGATCTCCGCCATTACCGCCGCCTGGTAGCCGAGCCCGGTCCCGACCTCGAGCACCCGCGCGCCGGGAGCAAGGTTCAACAGCTCGATCATCACCGCACCCATGAAGGGCTGCGAGACCGTCTTGTCGAAGCCGATCGGAAGCGGCGTGTCTTGATAGGCCATGGCCATGAGCTGCGGCGCCACGAACAGGTGACGCGGCACGTCGAGCAGCGCGCGCCGCAGGCCGGGCGAGAGCGCCTCTCGTCCGATCTCCTCGCTTGCGAGGTCGAAATGCATGTCGACGATCTCGACCATGTGCCGCCGGAAGATGGCGAGATGTTGTTCGGTCAGCGGCTTCATGTGTGGAAAACTCCCGGGCGGCTGAGCCTCCAGCGCCTGTTTCCTGAATGCTTGGGAGCGACGGCAGGTTGCTGAAGCTGCGGCTCTTCAGCTCGCCTGTGCGGCCGCACGGGGCTCAAACGCCTCGGCAAGCAGTGCGAAGGAGCGGAGCCGCGCCTGGTGATCGTAGATGTGGGACGTGACGGTGATCTCGTCGGCTCCTGTCGTCGCGACGAAAGCATCGATCTTCTGCCGGGAGGGTTCCGGGCTACCGATGACCGAGCAGGAGAGAATGCTGCGCAGCAGGGCCTGAGTCTGAAGCGGCAGTTCCTCGAGGTAGCCGGGCCGCGGCGGAGAGGGAATAGGCCGCCCAGAGCGAAGCGCGACGAACGCCTGCTGAACGGAGGTCGCAAGCACCTGCGCTTTCTCGTCCGTTTCGGCGATGAAGGCGTTGCAACCCAGGATGACGTAGGGACGCTCCAGCTGCTCCGAAGGTTCGAAGCGCTGGCGGTAAAGGTCGATTGCTTCCATCATCATTTGCGGCGCGAAGTGGGAGAAGAAGGCGAAAGGCAGCCCGAGGGCAGCCGCGAGTTCCGCGCCGAACAGGCTGGAGCCGAGAATGGTGATGGGGATGCGGAGCCCCTCGCCCGGGATCGCCCACACGCTGCCATTCTCACCCTTGTAGTAGCCCATCAGCTCGAGGACGTCGCTCGGGAACTGGTGATGGTCGGACGTCATGTTCCGCCGCATGGCCCGAGCGGCTGCCTGGTCCGTACCGGGCGCACGGCCGAGCCCGACATCTACCCGGCCGGGGTAGAGCGCTTCCAGCGTTCCGAACTGTTCAGCGACGATCAGCGGGCCAGGACCTACGCCAAGGTCATCGCGATCAGCTACGGCGGGCTCGTCATCCTCGGCCTCATTCCGGGCTTGAACACCCTGTTCGGGCTGGTTCCGATCTTCGGACACGATGTCTGGCTTCATGCGGTACTCGCAATCCCGGCCGCTTACTTCGGCTTCATGCGCCGTGACGGGGACGCGCACGGGACCAGTCACTAAGCTCTTGAGGCGCGCGCTTGCCTCAGGGCTGCAAATCGGGAAATATGCAGGCTAACCAACCTGATAGCTTAGCGGACGGTTCTTCCCCTACTCGCGCGGTCACCAGATTAGGGGCAACTTGATGAGCACCGACGTAGATTACCATTCGCAGCGCGCGCGGGTCGAACGCGATATTGCCTATCGGGCTAGTAATATCCGTGTCTCAGATGCTCACATCCGCCTTTCGGCCCTGCATCTGTCGCGCGCGCTCGTGCTGCATGAGATCGACCAGCGGCTAGGTGAAGCACGGGTCGGACCTCACCGACAGCGCATGTAGCGGGCGATCCGCTAGGCGCTGCGAACGGTGCGCCGTTGCTGCCCCATGATGGTCGCGCCGACGGCAAGCGCCGCCAGCAAGGCGAGTGTGAGGGTGCGATGGCGCCCGCCACTGCCGTCACTGACGCGGGTGTCTGGATCTTCTCCAAGCTTGAAGCCCGGCGCGCGCTCGACTGCATGAGACGCTCGGCCCAGGGCTTTGGCAGCCGCGTGCAGTGCCGGTGCCGCACTGCCTGCCCCTTCTCGCAAGACAGCCTCGATCCGGTCGCGCAGGCGATCGAGAACAGACAACGGCAGCGCGGAGAGGATATTGCCGGGCGGCCTGCGCGAGACGATCGGATGCGGCCTGGTGGGGGCGATGCGCCGGACGACCTCCCACAAGATGCCAAGCAGCCGCAGTTGCCAAGGGCTGAGCGCGGCCTGCAGGCGCGGCAGCAATAGGTCCTCCTCGTCCCTAACGTCCTCGGCGAGCAGTTCGGCCGTACGCTCGAGAGCCGCCTGGCGGCCTGCCGAGCCGGCCGGCATACCTTCCATCAACCGAACCAGCTCGTTGATCGCCTGATGCTCGCGCTCCACGCGCAGCGTCAGTGCATCGCCGTCCGGCAAGACCCGCCGGATCACCGGCCAGAGCACTGCCTCTTCCGCAAAAGCATGCGGGAAGACGAGCCGGTAGATGGAGAGCAGGACTCGCTGCTGCTCAGTTCCTGCCGAGCGGCTGAGTTCCTCCAGGTAACCTGCAAGCCTGATGTGATCGCGCCGCTGCCGGGTAAGGACGCTGATCGGCCCGCCCAGCTCTCCGCCACTCTGCTCCGCGATCGACCGCATCTTGCTCTCCATTCTTTTGAACCGGTGCCGGCGTTCAGATCTTGGCGGCCTTTGCGCCCTCTTCGAAGTAGAGCTGCATGTAGCGGCGGGTCACCAGCGGGAGGGACTGGTTGATCCAGGCGGCCATCGCCTCCTCTTCCCGGAGGTTCTGCTCGAGTGCGGAGCGGAAGCGCTCTAGGCCCGAACTCTCGCTCATCACGATTAGCGACTTGTAGCTCGCCATTTCGAAATGCTCGAAAGCATAGTTAGCGAAGCTGTTCTTGAGGATCTCGTCGCCAGCGAAGCTGTGCCCGACCGCAGCGAGCTCGCCGGCGACACCCAAGGCGGTGTCCTTGAGGGCCGAAGCACGCGAACCGAGGCCGTCGAGAATATCGTCAAGCCTCATGATCTGGCCGTTGGTCTCCTCGATATGCTCCCGAAGCCGTTCCGCGACTTCGGGATAATGCTCGATACGCTGCATCTGCGGCGTCATGATGGAGAGCGCCTGCTTCTCCATCGCATGGGCATTCTTGAGGCCGGTGATGAACAGCTCATGGGTGCGGTCGTTCAGAACCGTTCCTGCCATCGTTGCCATCTTGTTGGTCCTCCTCTTTGGTGACTAGGCTAGTCCGCTCGTGACTTGGGCTCTCGGCTGGACAGGTCGAACCCGTCGCCTCGGCGTGTCCTTCAACCTTTATGAGCCAACAAAGGGGCGTGTTTTGCGTTCCCGCAGCGGCCGTCCGAAACCCCGGCTAAGCCGATGCGATCACGAAGGACCGGTTTTCCACCGGGCTCGGCTCGAGGGCGTGGACGATCGCCGATGCGATCTTGTGTCCCCCGCGCCCGGAAGGCTCGATCGGGTTCGCATAATCCTCCGGCGCGTCGCAGATAAGACGCAGGTCGATGAGCGGCCATCCGCGCTTGAACGCGGCTCGGGTGATCACGTCATTGAACAGCGCAAGTGCCGAGACGATGATCTGCCGCTGCGGCTCCGGATAATTTGCGTCGTAGATCGTGCACAGCAAGGTCGGTAGCCCGCAGCGCTGCACGGCCGACAGCATCCGGTCGTAAGCAGCGGCAAACGCCTGCTGTGCCGAAGCCAGGCGCGCCACGGCCTCGCCGACGGATCCCACTTGCTCCCCCAGAATGGAAGATGCCCCGAGCGCATCGTTGCCGCCGGCGCTGACCACAAGATGCGTCGCGTCCTGCGGCAGTCTCCCAAGCTGACGGTCCACTCCCGAGACGGTTGCGCCATCCACCGCCAGCAGGCTTGCCTGCCAGCCACCGGGCAGCCGGGAACGCAGCTGCGCGACAACGTCCGGACACCCCGGCACGTAGATGCCATTGTCGAAGATCGAGTCGCCGAGCAGGACGACATGGCCTTGCTGGTCAGCCTGCACCATCCGCTCGCCTCCTACTCTGCAGCCTGGTCCAGCGGACCCGTCGAAGTCTCAGACCTGGCTCCGGGGATGACGCACTCACATCGGCATTCCCGAACGAAACGCTCGAGCATCGACGCTAAGGGCGGAAGGTAGGATTGCGCGGGCGAGAAGGAGAACATCGGTCGCTCGGCCGGCGAGCCGTCGACCCGGATCAGGCCCTCAGACGCCTCGGCCACCAGCGCAAGCTCGCGGGCGAAGTCCAGCTCTGACAGCTGGCTCCGGTTACGCAAATCGATCGCGCCGGTCACGCCGTCGAACAGCAAGTCCAGCGTCACGTCGATCATATCCGGTCCATAAACCCCGGCCCAAGCGGCGGTTGGATCGATCTCGAGGGCTCTTCCCCGATCCAGAGAGTCGAGCATCCGAACCGCTCGCGTCCACTGGTCCCATGGCACGAACACGCTTTGAGTCCGAACCTCCAGCACGCCCCTCGGATGGTTCACCTCGTGCCAAGGCTGTGCTCCGGTGATGATCGCGTAAGGAATGCTGGAGGCAGCGCAGGCCGCAGCAAGCCCTGGTAGCGGTTTGGGTCTGGTTACGGCTTCCCGGGCGCTACAGACGCAGTCTCGATCGCTGACGTCGAGCAAGGCCCAAGGCTTCAGGCCCGCGATCATTTGTTCGGCCTCAGCCTCGCTGCAGCGGACATACGGAAGTCCGCGCATTTCGCATGCCCGGACCGCTAAGGTGGCGAGATCTCCGCCACTGCCGGCGATCAGAAGAGGCGGCTCTGAATTCTCGTTGGCCGCAGTTGGCTCGACCTCGAAGGAAGAAGTCGACTGCTGCTCGGCATGGATAAGGCGTGTGCTTCTTCGCCACCAGCCTGGCCGTGATAGGCCCGGAAATGCCGGCTTGCTGCCGGCCGCCAATTTCTTGAGCACGGATGCGAGCAGAGTTGGGCGCGGTGTTCCGGTGCGAACGTCGAAAACGCCTGTTTCGTAGTGGCCGTCCTGGCAGGTGACCATGCGGTTCCAGTCGTAGGAGCCGAGCAGCGACCATGCCGTGACCGCGCAGATGTCGACACCCTTGCTCCGCAACTGTTCGGCGGCTTCCCAGACCTCGACGAACCACCGCACCTGGTCCTCGCGCGCACCGGCAAGGTGGCACTCGGTGACCGCGATGGTCTGGCCGTACCGCTCCCATGCCTGTGCCAGGAGCGCGGTGAGGCCGAGCACGCCCTCCTCGCGGTGCCGGATGGCATCGACGTCGACCTTGGAGATGCCACCCACCTTCGCGACCTTGCGGTCCGCGATGGAACGGTGCGGGTAGAGCTCCACGCGATGGTCCATCAGCCGCTCGCTGCTGAGGTAGTGATTGATGCCGATGACCTCGGGCGGACAGGGATCGTCGGCGATGCGGCGGAGCCGATCTTCGAGCCCGAACGCGGCGATGCGGCCCCACATGGGATGGTCGCGGTCAACGCGGCCGAACAGCAGGTCCCAGCCGATCCAGCGCCGCTCGTTCTGGTAGGCCGCTTCCGCCTCGAACGGCTCCGTCGCATGGCAGTAGCCGAGATCGTCGGTCTGGATCAGCCGCGCCTCCGGGTTGACCTTGCGGATCTCACGCATGGCGAGGCGCGTGGCGTCGATCTCGTTCAGCAAGGCTGTCCAGAATGCCCCTTCATCCTTCGAATGCGGGTACCAGAAGCCGTACAGCGCGCTGAACCGCGCCGTGGTGAGTGGTTCGTTGACCGGCGTCCAGTCGCGCACCCACGGGTAACGCTCGGCGACCGCCGCGGCATGCCGGGCGAGCCCTTCCGCGAAATTGTCCGCCACCAGGCTCGTGTAATGCGGGCCACTGCCGTGGTGACATAGGGTCAGGATAGGATTGATGCCGAGCCGCTTCAGCTCGCCCAGGCGCTCGTCGGTCCAGCGGAAGTCTTGCTGGTCCGGATAATCCGGCGAGATGCGCTCCCACAGAGCGGGATAGCGAACCGCCCGCATACCAAGGTCAGAGAGAAGATGAAGATCCTCGATGCGATCGTGATGTCCGCTGCGCTGGGTCTGATCGTACCACTCGTCACCAACACGGTTCACCGTGCATTCGTAACCGCCCCAAAGCTCCAAGGAGTTCATTCTGCTTACCAGCGCCCATAGTTGCCAATGAGCCTCTAGAAGGCGCTGAGAACTTGAGGGGTTCCTGACATTCGCTGACCATTACCAAATGTTAGTCAGATTCTTCGGACCGCCCCATGAGATTGCGCGGTGCCTTGTCGATGGCGACCTGAAGGGGGAACAGCCACTCTGCTGCCCTGTTGGCTCTACCCGGACATACGGAGCCTGGATGAGCAGGAACGGACAGATCGAAGCAGGGCCGCTCGAAGGCAAGATCCGCCGTTCTCACCGGGCCGGATGAGGCATGTCGCGGCCACTCCGTCCACGTCTTGTGAACGGGCGTTTTGGCGACCCTGCCCTGTACGTGGAATTTGCGCATGAGCGGGGCGCTCTTTTGTTCGATCTAGGCGACCTCGCGCCCCTGAGCAGCCGGGAGCTCCTGCGGGTCACACACGTCTTCCTGTCGCACATGCATATGGACCACTTCATCGGCATTGATACGCTGCTGCGGGTGCATGTCGGCCGTGACAATCTGATCACCTTGGTCGGTCCGGAGGGCGTGATCGACTGCGTCGCAAGCAAGCTTGCGGGCTACAGCTGGGATCTCGTCCGGCGCTATGCGGCGAACCTGTCCTTCGACGTTCTCGAGATGGTCGACGAACATCGGGCAAGGCGCGCACGGTTCGAATTCCGGTCGGCCTTTGCGAAAGAGCCGCTGGCTGACGTGACAATCTACGACGGGGTGGTCGTCGGCACTCCCGCCTTTCAGGTCAGCGCAGCCGTATTCGAACACCACGGCCCGTGCCTCGGTTTCACCTTGAGCGAACCCGTTCGTATCAACGTCTGGCGCAATCGCGTGCAGGAGCGCGGGCTGCCGCTCGGCGCCTGGCTGAAGACCCTCAAGGCAGCGGTCCGCGACCACCTCGATGATGACGCTATCATCGCGCTGCCGAACGATGAGGATGCCCGGCTTGGAACGCTCCGCGAACTGGTCAGCATGACGCCCGGCCAGCTGATCGGTTACGTCACGGACATCCGCGACTCTCCAGCGAACATGGCAGCGGTGGCGCGCCTCTGCGCGGGCGCCGACCCCCTGTTCATCGAGGCGAGTTTCCCGGCCAGCGAGACCGAACGCGCCCAAGAGCGAGGTCATCTCACGACGGCCGCCGCAGGTCGCATGGCGAAGGCTGCCGGCGCCCGCCGGATCGAGCCATTCCACTTCTCACGGCGCAACCGTCTGACCGAAGACGAGATGCTGGCCGAAGTCGATTGCGCCTTCCGAGGTCAAACTGACCCGGGCCCGTACTAATCGCTGTCTGGACGGTCGCTAGAGGAAACGGTGGACTCGCGCTCCACTTGCCGGTCCTCGGGGCGGCTTTCGCCTTGAGTGTTGGTGACTGTCTGTCCGCCGGCACCGAAGTCAGCTGGATCCTGTCCCTGACCCGGACGCCATTCGCCACTCTGCAAAGCATCATCGTCCCGCCGGTTCTCGCTTCGATTGCTCATCATGTCCTCCTCTGTGGTGCGACAACGAGCGGGCACCGCTCAAGTTGATTGCCCGAGCGAAACAGCTGGCACGCTAGAGTGGCCGCACGGCTTCGGTCCTCCGGATGAAGATGGCTGCATCGAACTGCCCGGACAGGCGAGCGGCGGCGTAATGGCTCCGCAATTCCTGCTCGGGAACGTAGATCACCCCCACCGCGCGCTGAAGCATCGGCGGCGCCAAACTCTTCTCCAGTTCAGAATTGCCTCTGAGCATCAGAAGGAAGCTCGGCAGCTTGGCACGCTCGAAGAGCCCCGAATGACTTTCGGGAAGCGCCGGGTTGAGCGTGTAGACGCGATCCTGCTCGCCCCAGGCAGGCGCCGCTCGCACCTGACCCGAGTGGGTGAAGAAGCCGACCAACAGCGCCTGATCGCCGTGCCGCTGTTTCATCAACTGCCCGATGTTATGCTCGCCCCTTTCCGCGGCCGCTGTCGCGCGGGCGTCCCCTACGTGGCTGTTGTGAGCCCACATTACGACCCGCCCATCTCTAACCGTGGAGCTTGCGACATGTGCGGCGATGGCCTCGATGGTTTCGCTCATCCGCTGGTCGCGAACGTTCCACGCGTCCGCTCCCGAGTATAATGTGCGAAAATATTCCTCTGCCGCGACGACGGAGGCCGCACTGCGCAGGGCGCCGAATTGCGCTTCTTCCAACGTCGCCGAACCTGGCGACAATGCTCTCGCTTCCGCAAGCGCGGCTTCGGCCTGTAGCCGGCATGAGGAGGCCGCATTCTGCGCGGCCTGTCCGTAGCCATGAAGGTCGCGACCATGCCGATCGAAGCAGCGGTAGCTCTGACGGATGCGCCGGGACCGAACAGGGTCGAGCCTTGCGGCATGAGAGACAGCGGCATCCGCTGCCTCGAACAAGTCGTAAACGTCGGCTCCGTAGATGCCCACGCGCTCACGCTCGGGCAACGTGAGATTGTGCCGGCGAAGCTCCTCGACAAAGGTGGCGAACTCCTTGTTTCGCCACATCCATCTCGGAAAGCCTGTGAAGCCGCCCAGCGCTTCCTCTGCGCTTCGATCCTTACCCAGGCCGCGCGCGTAAAGACCCACTCGGTAGGTCGGCGACCAGTCACCCTCGATGGCGACCGCGTTGAAACCGCCCTCCCGGATCAAGCGAAGGGTGAGGCCGCCTCGTTCGCGGTAGAATTCGGACGTGCCATGCGTCGCCTCTCCAAACAGCACGCGAGTGGTGTTGCTCGCCCCCTTCATTAATGCCGAGTAGTCTGCGGAGTTGCCGGTCAGCGGAACAGCCGCTGCCTGGATCAAGGCCACGTCAGGTAGAGCTCGCTCCTCACGACCGGTGAGCTGTTCCGCCTGCTGCGAGGGTACGGGCGCACACGCCGAGATCACCAATGCGCACGCCAGTGCGCCTGCGGCCTGCCTGTAAGTCATCTCATCACGCATTTGTTGGAGGTAGGACCAGCCAACGCCCCTGCGTGCGCTCCGTGCCCGGGACCCACTTAGGTTAGTACGAATAGGGAGAAGCGCGCTGCGGCGACGCTCTCGAAGACTAGACGATGGCTGTGGCTATCCGCCGCCCGCCGGTGAACGGCCGCCGCCCGTGCGCAGCCAGTATGTTGTCGAGGACGAGGACGTCACCCTTGCGCCAGGCGTGCGGCCTGCTTTCCTCGCTCAGCACAGCCCGGATAGCGGCTAACGCGTCCAGGTTGATCGGGCTGCCGTCGCCGAACGTCACGTTGAGCCGAAAGCGGTCCTCGCTGCCGTACAAGGCCTGCAGCTCCCGGTAGCTCTGCTCGTCGAGAGCGCTTGGGTGAAAGCCGTCGGCCTGGTTGAACCAGACTTCCTCGCCTGTCTGCGGATGTGTCGCAACGGCCGGTCTGTCCTGAATCACTCTCAGGAAGTCGCCGGGCAGCCATTCGGCCGTTGCGCCGCTCGCCGCGCAGCGCTGCTCGACTAGGCGCGGGTCGGCGCTACGGAAGGCGTCCTGCCACGAATAGCCGCTTCCTTCGCCCGGCGGCAGGTTGCGGATGTACCGCAAGCCAAGCCGTTCGAAGCGGCTCCGGACCGTCGGCGGCATGGCCCGGAGGATGCGTCGGCTGTCGGCATAGGTGGTCTCGCCGCCCGCGCCCGGTTCCACCAGGCACAGGAAGGCGATGCGTTCGGGATAGTCCGCGGAGTAGGACAGCTCGTTGTGGAGCGGCAGCTCGATGTGGGCCGGATATTCCGTGCTGTTGTACACTGGCGCTTTGCTGCCCGGCAGCGGGTTCCGTGGCGAGGCGCCCCCGCGATATTCACGCAGCGCCTTCGATCCAGCGAGGAGGCTGACCAACTCGGCGAACTGATCCGTGGTCTCTACTGCGAAGCCGCGGATCAGCAGCACGCCCGAGCTCAGCAGGGCCTCATAAAGCTCGCCACGCTCCGCCTCGACTCGTTCCAAGAGCGACGCGAGGCTGTCCTCTCCCCCTCGCGGATGGACCTCCAGGATCGGGGCCATTCCCGTCAGCCCCGTGCGGCCCACACGGCGGGGCGGCTGGCGGCGTTGGCTGGAGTTGGCGGCATCAAGGCGCGGAACGCGTCGGTGAAGCGCCCATCCACCCGGATGCTCCACGCCAGCTCCCCGGTGGCGTCGCCGCCATGATATTGGTTTACCGTGTCGAACCACGCGCTGTGGCTTTCGACATATCGCCGTTCGCCGCTCGCCGGGTCGAGCATGTAAAAAGGTTTGGCGAGGTTTGTTCGGAACCAGACGAACTCATGGCAGAGGTCGGTACTGTCATGGTCGCGGTGAGCGGTAACGGCGCGGCCTTCCGGATCGTACATGATGAGCATCCGCGCCGTGGCCTTGAACGGAAGCGTGTCGATGAAGTCCATTAGCTCGCCAAACTCCGACGACTCCTCGCTCCGGCTCCAGACTTCGGTGCGGTCGAGGTCGTAATAGTCCTCCGGCATCGACGAGCGGGAAAGATTGACCATGCGGGTGCCCGGCCGCGTGGGCGCGTTGCCTTCGAGAGTGAAGGGACCCGTGTAGAAGCTGCGGTCCGCCGCTTCCTTCAGGCGGCGCTGGAGCCTGTCGCGAAGGTAATCATCCAGAGCCCGCAAGCGAGCCGTGTCTGTAAAGCGGTCAAAACTAACATATGATGGATAGGCAGGACCTAAGATCACAAGAAAAACTCCGCGGCGGAACCGTAATCAATTCGTCGGGTTATAATTTTTAAATCCCGGCTGGCCCGGAAGTATTCTGCTTTTCGCGTGCTGCCCTCACCTGACTTATACGCCACCCAATAACTGCTGCCACGCCAGATCGTTGCGCCCACCTCCCCTCGGTTTGCGTACGGAATCTTAGGAGACTTAATGCACATCCATGTCAGCGGTCTTTATTGCGGCGGTAATCCGCAACCCGGCGTCGGAATGGCCCGGTCGTTGCGGCAAGGCTTTCCTTCGGCGACGCTGATCGGCGTCGAGTACACCACGCGGGTGTCGGGTATTCACTGGAATGACCTCGACGACCTCTGGATCCAGCGACCCTGGGACGAGCTCGACCTCCAGGCTTATGGAGAAAAAGTCCGGGCGCTTCTGGACGGAGGGGCGCTTTGGATCTCAGGCAGCGACCTGGAGGCCATGTGGCTCGCTAGCCTTTTCCCAAACGGTCACCCCAACCTACTTGCTCCCTCTACCGACGCCCTGAAGCGAATCGCCAAGCCAGCGGTCGAGGCGCATGATGGTCTCCCGCTCAAGGTACCGACGTTCGTTTCTACCGACCTGCCCGACTGGGAACTGCATGCCTTTTGCCGGGCGCACGATTGGCGGGTGTGGCTGAAGGGGCCTTATTACGACGCTGCACGCACGCCGACGTGGGACTCGTTCGTCGCAGCGCGCAACGCGCTGACCAAGGTCTGGTCTACCGAGCGATTGTTCCTGCAGGCGCACGTCGGCGGCTATGAGGAATCGGTCATGCTGGCTGCCTACGAGGGCGAGCTGCTGGGCTGCGTCAGCATGCGCAAGCGCGACATCACACCCGAGGGAAAGACCTGGGCCGGCGACGTGTCGCCGGTCGATCCCGAGTTCGAGGCACCACTGCGCGACATGGTGCGGAGGCTCAATTGGACTGGCGGCGGCGAGATCGAGATGATTCGCGACGCGTCCGGCCAGCTTTGGCTGCTTGAAATGAATCCGCGCTTCCCGGCCTGGGTTCACGGCGCGACCATCGCCGGCCACAATCTTCCGGCGCTACTGGTCGAGGCCGCAACGGGCGCGACTCCTAATCGCGCCGAGCCGCAGGCGGCCGAGTTCACCCGGGTAGTGCTCGAAGTGCCGGTCCGCGACGGCTATCCTTTGCCGCCCCTGCCCGAGCCGTTCGCGGGCGCGATCGGGCATTCGATGAAGCACCCGTCCGGCCTGACCTCGCTCGCCGAGCGACTCCACAAGGCAGACGTTCCGGTTGTGGAGATCGTGGACGATGCGGGCGGCGCGGCGGAAGGCATCCCGGAGCTCCCGGCAACCTTCCTGGCAGATATCGAAGCGTACGACCTGCCCGCACTCGAAACGCCGCACTTCCTCTACATGGACACAACCGCCAGCGACCTGTTCGCGCGTGCCGCCGAGCGGGCGCGCCGGCTCAGCACCGGCGGGGTCGAGGTGGTGAGCGGCTATTCGATCAAGACCAATCCGGACGAGCGGCTGATCCGGCTGGCGCTGGAGAACGGCTTCTACGCCGAGGCGATCAGCCTGCTGGAGGCGCACAAGGCGCTGCAATGCGGTTTCCGCCCGGACCAGGTGATCCTTAACGGTCCGGGCAAGTGGTGGCCGGAAGGCATGATGCCAAAGGAGCGGCTGCACGCGATCTTCTGCGACAGCATCGCCGACCTTGACCGCTGCGTGGAGGCGATCCACGCAGGCGACATGGCGTCACGCCATGTCGGCATCCGCATCCGCACGCCCAACGTCGTATCCCGCTTCGGCATCCCGCTCGACAGCCCGGGCACCTTCGCGCAGCTGGTCGAAGCGGTCGGCCGCCTGCCCCGCGACAGCGCATTTGGCGTGCACTTCCACATGGCAAGCTCCAACATCGGGGTCGGCCAGTGGTGGCACCTGTTCCAATCCATGCTGAATTGGTGCCGCTCGATCGAGCAGCTCACCGGCCGCACCATCGAGATTCTCGACATGGGCGGCGGCTGGTTCCCCGACGATTGGCATTCGGCCGACAACACCCGCTTCGGCAGTGCCGTCGAGCGGGTCAAGGCCGCGCTGCCCGGCGTGCGCCAGATTGTTTCCGAACCGGGCAAGGCCATGGCGCAACCGTCGATGGCCGTCGCCATGCGCATCCTGGAGATCCAGGAGCATGAGGATGACTCGATCGAGGCGGTGGTCGACGGATCGATTGCGGAACTGCCGATGTTCGCCTTCCAGCCCCACCGCATCCTGCGCAAGTGCGGTGAAACGGGGGTGCTGGAGCCGCTTGGCCGCGGCAAGACTCATCTCATGGGGCGTCTGTGCATGGAGCACGACATCGTCGCTTCCAACGTCTCCCTGCCCAAAGGCACGCGCGCCGGCGACGTCCTGATCTTCTGCGATGCCGGCGGTTACGACAGGAGCATGTCTTATGTATTTGGCCGAGGTTGAAGCGCCCGAACTCGAGCGCACGGAAGTTGTGCCCCAACGTCGCCCGAGCGACCGCTGGGAGTCCTTCCCCTTCAGCCGCTTGTCGCATCACGGCGCCAGCTGTTGCGAAACGGCGCGGCACTGGGTCGTAGCCATGGACTTCGCGCAGCTGAACGGTGCGGACCTCAGCAGCGGGCCTCGCTGGCTCCGGGCGAAGTACAAGTGGGGCCCGTCGTCCTGGCCCATGCACTGGTGCGAGGTAGTGAAGCGCGATGTCGTCGACTGCGGCGCTCATGCGGCGCTCGCGCATGAGGTATTCACCGCCCGTAGGCTCAGCGCCTTTCCGGCGCAGCTGGTCCAGACCTACAGCACGGACTCGACGGAGCAGTGGCGCGCCAGCTGGCAGGCCGAGGACGTGTCCTGCCACTGGCTCGACGGCGAGCATATCTACCACGAGGTGACTGGGGTGCTGGTCGGCAATGCGCTCAAGCTGTGGGACGGAAGCGCCGGGAGCTGGGTCAACCCGCGTCAGAACGGCGGCTATGGCGCCGTTGCCGCCGTGCGTATCTTTGCCGACGGCGAGCATGCAAGGAGCGAAGGCTTGCCTTGGGGCGAGCGGCTCATTCGCCCGAACGTTTGGAACCAGCTGGACTAGAGCCCCGACCTAGTCGCTCCAGCGCTTCGCCAGGATGTACCGAGCCCCGCCCCGCGGGTGGTCTGGGATGGTGCCCGCCAGTTCATAGCCGAGCTTCTCGTAAAAGCTACGCGCTTGGAAATCAAAGGTGTCTAGCCAGGCGCCGATGCACCCGCGCGCCCGGGCCTCAGCCTCTGCTTGGGCCAGCAGCTCGGCGCCGAGGCCCTGCCCTCGAAGCTGCTCCGGCACGAACAACAGTTCCACGAACAGCCAATCGTAAATCGTCCAGCCGTAGAGCCCGCCGTCCTCGCCCTCGATCCCGATGCACAGGGCCTCTCGAGATCCGGGTCCTGCCCGCGACAAGTTAAAGCTGGCTAGCCCGTCCAAGATCGTTTGGCGGTGCTCGGCAGTTGGTTTTTCTACTGTGACCAGCTCAGGCATGGACAACTCCTGCTAACGCTTCGCCAACGAGCACGTGCGGCACGTGACGTATAAGCCTAATTGCTGCTGCAAAGATCGGCCGCACGTACGCTTAGCCTCAGCATCCCGGGCCGAACGAAGCAGAGACAAAATGGCAGCAAAGATAGGGTCTGTTTCCGGGCAGTCGCCAAGCAGCCCTAAGCGTCCGAAACGGGCGCCAAGCAGCCCTCCCCTGCCCTACGACTGCTTGTGGCCGGAAGCAGCCGTTCCGGATTGAGGAAGGTGCGCGTCTTAAGCGGACTGTCGCCCGGGCTTTTCAAGGAGGCGCAGCAACTGGTCCGCTCCAGGCGCGTTGCCTGCACAATAGACATCTCCGAGGACGGCAAATGCGCGCGATGAACTATCGCGGACCTTATCGGGTTCGCGTTGACGAGAAGCCAATGCCACGTATGGAGCACCCCCGCGATGCGGTGGTGAAGGTGACAAGGAGCTGCATCTGCGGCTCCGACCTCCATCTCTACCATGGCATGGTGCCTGACACCCGTGTTGGCCAGACCTTCGGGCACGAGTTCTGCGGGATCGTGGAGGAGGTCGGGCCGGAGGTTGAGAACCTCAAGGCAGGTGACCACGTGCTCGTGCCCTTCAACATCGCGTGTGGCCAGTGCCACTTCTGCAAGCAGGGTTTGTTTGGGAACTGCCACGAGTCCAACCCACAGGCGACGGCGGTCGGTGGTATCTTCGGCTACTCGCACACTGCAGGCGGCTATGACGGCGGGCAGGCCGAATATGCCCGTGTGCCCTATGCCGACTTCGGACCGACGATTATTCCCGACTGGATGGATCCTGACGACGCCGTGCTGCTGACGGACGTGGTGCCCACCGGCTACCAGGCAGCGGAGATGGCGGGCATCCAGAAGGGCGACACGGTAGTCGTATTTGGCGCCGGACCGGTCGGAATGCTTGCTGCGCGAAGTGCCTGGCTGTTCGGCGCCGGACGCGTCATCGTCATCGATCACATCGACTATCGACTCGAGTTCATGAAGAGCTTCGCTCCGGCCGAAGTCTACAACTTCAAGGAGCTGGATGACGTTGTCCTCTTCATGAAGAAGACGACCGATGGACTAGGCGCCGACGTCTGCATCGACGCGGTAGGAGCCGAAGCGACCGGCAGCATGCTGCAGACGATCCTGGGCAAGCGGCTCAAGCTTGAGGCAGGCTCAGCAATCGCCCTTCACTGGGCGATCAACTCGGTCAAGAAGGGCGGCGTGGTGTCGATCGTCGGGGTTTACGGCCCCACCGGGAACATGGTCCCGATCGGCAACGTCGTGAACAAAGGCCTGACCATTCGCGCCAATCAGGCGAGCGTGAAGCGACTGCTACCGAAGCTGATCGAGCACGTGCGGGTCGGCAACATTAACCCTAAGGCGATCATTAGCCATCGAGTGCCGCTGGACGATATCGCCGACGCCTATCACATCTTCTCCGACAAGCTCGACGAGTGCATTAAACCCGTCCTGCTTCCGTCCGGCGCCTGAGGAGCTAAGCAGATGAGCGACACGCCACTGGCTAACCGAACCAGCAATCGTAGCATGGCTCCGGATACGGCCCTGATCGTGGGATGGGGCGCTGATGCGGATACGCGCAACGATCCAACCTATCCCTATCGCGACCGGTCGAAGGATGACCATAGCGGCGAGTGGGAGCGGCCCACTCAGCAGAAACCACAGGTCGAACTGCTGCAATCGGTAGAGCACAAGAGGCTGCCCGCAGTGTTCGGAACCTCCAGCCCGCCATCCTGCGTCAGTGGATCCATTCGCCGCCTTGCCTTCCGGTGGAGCGAGTCCAACTGGGCGCACTGGCTTCTGCTTATCGCGGCCGACCGCGTGAACATGGTCGAGGGTCTGGCCGAGGATCTCGGCCGCGGCCACATCCCCAACATCCCCAAGGAGATGGGGGTGCCGGCCGAATGGCGTCACAACAAGACGGGACTGATGAAGAAGCTGGCTGTTGCTGGGTTGATCGGCGGCACGGTGGCCGGCTTGGTGCTGGCCAGAAAGAACAGCGGCAGGCGCGAGCCGTCAGGCGGCTGAGGCAAGGTCCCGACTTTGCCGCGCGCCGAGTAAGACTTAACAGGCTGGCGCCGGCAAGACCGATCCCAAGAGCTGGGTTGAGGCCTTCTTGACGCCCGGCAACACGGCGCGTCGCTCGGTCCTCACCCGCTCTCATGCCGGGCAGTCGCTCCACACACTGCCTTACCATGGTCAATGCGGAGCCGCTTCGCCGGAGGATGGAAGCAGCCAATCTGCTTCCGCTTCTAAAGCTTGTCGCTTCCAAAAGGTCCCGGGAGCGATCGAGCAGCGACATAGGTAGTGCGGACAACTTGTTACCCGGCGGGCGTCGGGAAACGATGGGGTGCGGCCGCGTCGGTGCAATGCTCCCAACGATCTCCCCAAGGACTCCCACCAACTTCAGCTGCAAGGGGGTGAGTGCGGCCTGTAATCGGAGAAGTTGATCCTCTTCAACCGCTAGCGCCACGACCCTTGTCGATCGGGACCGTCTCTTCATGCGGTGCCTCTTTGCCGTCCAGCTTGCCGCCACCATAGTAGCCCTGCTCGCTCTGCCCGCCGCCGAAGCCGCCGCTGTTCCCGCGCTCCTCCTTGCCAGTGTGAGGGTTGGGGTAGGCACCACCAGCTGACTCACTCCCGCCGCTCTTGCCATGCGTGCTGGCATCGCTGACGCCGTCAGAGCGCAATTTGGGGCTTCCCTGGCCGCTTGCCGGCATTGGCACTTTGCCAGTGGCAGCCGCCTTCTCTGCTTCGACCTCCGTCATGGTGCCCTCCGTGTTCTCAAATCCGGTGATACTCTCGAGGTCCCAACTACCCTAACTGCTTGCTGCATTTGGTGCGCCCTCATGCGGTCTCCAACTCAAGATATTTGAGGGTCACTGGCTGAATAAGTGGCTCCACGGCATCTGCCGCTTCCTTCTCTTCTCGGCGCGATTGCTCAATCCATTGCCTATGCTGTGGAAAGCCCGCAGCTTCGGCAAGCACGGCTAGCGAGGAGTAGGCAGCGATCTGGTGGTACTGGTAGCCGTAACCCGCGAATAGGTTCTTGAGGTGAGTGTCAGGGAAAACCGCGTGAACTACGGCCCCAACGGTGCCAGCAGTCTGTGTCACTGCCTCCTTGATCACTGAGACTGTGCCGCCAGCTTCTTCGAGCGCGTTCTCAATTCTAGCGATCTGCTCATGCGTGGTAGCGCAGTGTCTCTCCAGCACGGCAGCATAATCAGGGAAGTTCTGCAGGTGGGTCAGCTGCGTCTCCATCATCTGCAAAGCTTGCATTTCCGCAGCGTGCGTAGCGCTCAGCGAACTCTGGTAAACGGCTTTTGGATCAGTGGTCATGGCTCGCTCCTAAGCAAGAGATGGGAGGGCAACTGCTCTCCGCTCGCTTACGTTCCCGACTATTTCCGAGCTCCAGATGGTGCAAATTCGGCGCCACGAAAGCTCGCTGCAGCGAGCTATCAACTAGCGCAACGCGGTTACCACGACTTTTACAAGCTGGCCTGGTCGGAGCGGCTCCTGTTCGGACCGGCCATTGAGCATGAGAAAGTGCTTCAAAGGCTGCTCCTCAACCATTCGGCTAGCCACGGCTTGCAATGTCTCGCCTGGAGCAACCGTCAGCGTTCGAATACGACGCGGTCGCAGGCTTGCTGCCTCATGAGCACTGAGCAGCCGGAAACTCCCGTATAGCTCACTGACAGCGGCTGCTTGGGCCACACCGGGCTTTGACACCATGAAGAAGTGAAAGGCATCACCAGAGGCGCCTTGGTATGCGGCGAGTGAGAACCCGACCGAGCCCTGTTGCGTTGCGACAGCGCCTGGCACGATGATGGCGGGCAAGCCGTTTATGGTCGTCTGTCTGGCCGTGCCGAGCTCAACTTGGGCGCCATGCAGCAAACTGGCGAGCGTCGCTTCCGCATAGGACCCCAGCCCGCCCGCTGGCATGCGACCTCCCGAGAACACGCCTTGCAGTCCGTCCGGACCATCGATCTGGATAGCGTTTGGCGTGTTGGAAAGCTTGAAAGCCGGTGGAGCTTCAAACCCGATACGCATAAGGGGATGAGCGAAACGCCTCCCGGTGACGAAGCCTTGAGCGGGATCGTCGCCGTAAAGCAGACCGTCTATCTCACGCAAAAAGGCCTCCCGATTACCTGCGAGAGCCTCAGGCGCGAGCCCTGAAGCTTCGGCCGCAGCCCGCGACCGAGCAATCCGGTGTTCAGTCAGCGGATGGGTGAGCGCCCACTCAGGCATCGCGGCAGCATCGGCGCTGTCTCGCGTACCAGCAAGGAACTGTTGATGTCGGCCGAGCGCGGTCAACATGCCGACGGCAGCCAACGGGTCGTAGCCAGCTTGGCGAAGGTAGCGAACGCCAAGGTCGTCGGCCTCATATTCGTGCTTGCGCGAGTAGCGAAGGGTGAACAGGGCAGCTGCCGTCCCTGCCAGTTGGCTCAACCGTCCCGAGCCGGTCACAGCGCTTATTGCAGCGACCCCAAGGCCCCGGATCAGCGAGCGCCCCTGCTGCCGTTCGCTATGATTGGCGGCGATGTGTCCGAGCTCGTGAGCCAATACTGAGGCAAGCTCCGCCTCGCTATTGACGATGCCGACCAGTCCTCGCGTCACGTAGATGTAGCAGCCGGGAACAGCGAACGCGTTGACGACAGCAGTGTTCACAAGAGTGAAGGTGCACTGACTAGGCAGTCCTGCTGCTGCCGCGACCTTTTCGCCTAATCGCTGCACATACCCAGCTTCCTCGCCAGAATAGCTGCCGCCGAATTGGGCGAGCAGCTGCGGGTGCTGTTCGGCGCCGACCTGGCTTTCACGAGACGTGACCGGCCCGTCGCCGTAGCCGCACGCACTTGTGATGAGGATGGCGCAGAGACCAACAGCGAAATGGCGGATCATAAGTGTCTTCCGATACGCAAGAAGGTGGAGCAAAGTTGCGCCTGCTTGTCGCTTTTAAGCTTAAGGGCGCTACGCTGTACAAAACTCTCGTAAGCGCAACTCGAGGTAGCTGAATAGCTGAATAGGGCGCCGAGCTGACGACGGAACTCAGCCGTGAGCATGACTTCATGTCCGGATGCCCTCATAGCAGAACCGAACACTCACCTGGCCAGCACGCGCCAGCTACTGCACTCCGACTTGTTCAGAATGGCCGAGCTAAGGGGACTAGTGCGGAGTGTCGCGGTGCTTAGAGAGGCCGCCGTAATGCTCGGAACCGGTCCAGTCGACGCTTGTTGGCAGCCCTTGTCAGGGAGACTCCTCATGCGCCTTCTTCTCGTTCTTGCCGCCAGCACTGCTTTAGCTGCCTGCAACACCACCACCAACGACAACATGGCTCCGCCAGCAGGCACTGTGACCGCAGCCGTCGATCCAAACAGCCCACTCTTTCACCCCACGTACATGGCAACCTCGGCGAGCAGTGATCAGTTCGAGATCCAGTCGAGCCAACTGGCGCTTCAAGCCTCGCAGTCGCAGGCGGTGCGCAGCTTTGCTAGCCTCATGATAGCCCACCACCAGGCAACCACGCAGAACTTGCAAGGCGCTGCGCAAAGTGCCGGCCTGGCTCCGCCGCCACCGACGCTGCTTCCGATCCACCAGCAGATGTTGGATCAACTGCGCGCAGCAGGCACGGGCGCCAACTTCGATGCAGCCTACAAGCAATCGCAGGTCATGTCGCACCAAGCGGCCCTTGAACTGCAGACCAACTACGCCAGCGGTGGCGATGTGCCCGCACTGCGGCAGGTCGCGGCAGCAACTGCACCGGTTGTGCAGCAGCACCTAGGCGCCGCTCAGAACCTCAACATCGCACCGATGAACATGGAGCAGCCGGCTCCGGCAAGTGGTGCTGCGCGCACAGGCGAGCGAGGCTGAGATTGCTGTAGGCCTGCTTATAATGTCCAACGCCACGCCGTTAGGATCAAGCGATGAGGCCTGATTGCGTGGCCAATGATTGTGGCAGATGCCGCCGTCTACCTTGCTAGGAAGAAGCAGCATGGTCACTAACAGCTCGAAGCGGGTAATCACCGCTGCCGCTGTGACCGGCGTCGGCCTAAGCGGCTTTTCGACGGCATCTTACTTCATCAGGTGCTGCAATGGCACCACTTACTTAGCCTCGTACCCGGCGACCCTTGGCAAAGCATTGAGAACCAAATCCTCGCTGACGGTCTGTTCCATGTGCTGATGTATGGCGTCATTGCCATAGGCTTGCTCCTTCTTTGGCGCGCTCGGCAAAACCTCAGCAAGGATGGGTTTGGAGCCCGGCAAGTGGGGGGCGGCTTTCTGCTTGGCTTCGGGATCTGGAATGTCATCAACCTCGGGTTCTTCCACTGGATCCTTGGCATTCATCGCATCCGCGTCGATGTGCCCGAGCCGCTTATCTACGGCCTCGCTTGGCTCGCCTCCCTTGGACTCTTTCCTCTTACGTTGGCATGGCTACTTCTTAGAAGCGGCGGGCTTGGACAGGGTGGCCGAGAAGCGGCCGCTATCCTTAGCTTGGCCGCCTTGTTCGCAGCACCGATTGCGAGCTTGCCGCCGCCGGGCAGCAATACCGCGCTGGTCCTTTTTGCGCCTGAAATGGGTTCGGCTTCAGCCTTCGCCGCGGCGCACCAAGCCGGAACGCCGGTGTTGTGGATGAACGCGGAAGGGACAGTCGCCGCAGTCGATCTCACAAGCCCGACCGGTCGCGGCGCGCTGTACTTCAGCGGCGCTCGACTAGTGACCCGCTCACCCGCCCTCGCAGGCTGCCTGGCGCCGCTTCGATCCTGGGTTACCGGCTCCCCTACGACCTGCGCTTTGGCCGAGTCTTGGGATCGGACATTGGCTCCTCGGCTGAACGGCGGCGCGAGCTACGCAAACGACCGAAAGGGGCGCATAGCGGGCCTACGCGCCGCATAAACAAGCGTCCGCTTTCCGCCAGTGCTCACCCGAAAGCCGAGCTCGGAGCTGACGCTTGGTGCCAAGCCCGCCCAGATGCGCGTCCAAGCGGTTGTAGCTTCACTAGCGAGCGCTGTCGCAGTTCTCTCAACTCCTGCATTCCGGGGCCAACTTGAACGCTCGCTCGATCAGGCTCTGCATGCCGCTCTCGTGTTTCCTCATGGAAAACATGAACGGAGCGGAGGCAATCTCATTATCATACTGAGGTTGGCTGCTTGAGAGCGCCAGCAACTTAAGCACTAGAACGTGCCCAGCTCACGTAGAGCCAGTCCCAGCACCTCACTGTCTGCCCCAGCAGCAACTCCACCTTGGTGTGCACGCATGGAGTATTCAAAAGCGAGCTTTAGGTGCATGGCGCGCGCGATTTCGTCCGATGCTTCGGAAGCGAGAGCACGCTCCTGTTCGGCGCGCGTAAGTAAGTACTCTTGGTCTGACTGGCCCATTGTAGCTACCTCAATGAATTAGGAAGGCCTACGACATACTGGCCGTCGGCCGGCAAACAGAGACGGGCGTGCCACACGCCTTTTGCGCTTAGTACGAGCGGTATCGACCGGCTGGTTGAGGCTCCACCGTAGCAAGGCGGCGAGCGCCGTCCCAAATCTCACATTTGGTTTCAGGTGTACGACTGGCTACTTGTTCTATTGCCTGCTCCAGAGAGTCGCATTGGACCCAGGTGGCCTTGGAAATCTTCTCGTGCCCGTCGAGCAGGTACACGCGATAGTCGTGCATGAGTGCCCCTTCTACTTGCGCCGGCGAACCCGTGTCCGCATGCGGCTTGAAACCAGGGCCTGGTAGCCGCAGCGAAAATCACTCACAAAAACATAGGTTTAGGTCTGATCGAACATCCCGAAAATTCTCTTCGTGAGGGATCTTTCGCATGTGATCTGGTCTGACTCGAGCCACTCTCGCGAAAGAACGGACGAGACAGAAAGAGCAACCAGCTTCGTAGCGGCGGGCGCCGTGAGCGACTGATCGCAACGCTTCCGCCACGATTCACATTGTTTAAGGTTGTTGAGGTTGAGGCGTCCAAGCTTCCCCTTTCGAAAGCGAAGGGGACAGTCGTTGTTCGATTGGATCATTGAGGCCGACATTTATCGCTTAGATCGGGCAATTGCCGAGGAGAGTAATGCGACTGCACGTCGGAAACTCGAAGGCATGAGGCAACGTAAGCTCACGATGCTTTCGGAGCTGAAGATGGCGCAGCTCACGGCAGTACGGCGATGACAGCTCGCCCTGACGCAGGGTGTTCCACCAACTTCAATCTGCACGTCGACGCTCGAACCTGAAGCTGCAACAAGGTCTTATCGTCGGATGTCTCACCTAACGCCCTGACGACTGCAAGATGCTGCGCTCTCGCTAGCTAAAGGGGAACCTGTCCTGTCCGAAGAAGATCTCGAGTACTATCGCCATTGGGCGATGATTGAACGAAGCCGCGCCAAGAGCGCTCCATCATCAGAAATCGCAGCGGCTCACGAGAGGCTGGCTGCCCTTTACGACACCTTTATCCGTCAGAGGTCGACGAAGGCTGGTGCGACGCCAAGTCCCTTGCCTCCTGCTCGTACGTCTCTGCGAGTCATTGAGCAGCCGGTTGATGATCTCGTCTGAGGTCTCACCAGCCAAACGGCGAAACTCTGCCGCCTTTGCCAAATAGCTTTCGGCTGTGCTTGCCATGTGGTCTCAGACTAAGACTGCACCTTACTGATCGCCGTCCGCCCAATCGCCGGAGCTCATGGTGGACTCGCGTTCCACCTCCCGGTCCTCGGGGCGGCTTTCGCCTTGGGTGCCGATGACTTCCTGCCGCCCCGCACCGAAGTCAGCTGCATCCTGTCCATGGCCCGCACGACCCTCGCCACTTTGCAAACCATCATTGTCGCGCTTGTTGTCGCTACGATTGCTCATCGTGTTCTCCTTGCTAATTCTACAATGAGCGGGGCGCCGCTTGCGTTGATTGCTTGTGCGAATATCGGGCACTTCAAAGTGACCGCACGGCCACTGCAGCTATTCGTTGAATCACTCTAACCATTGTTAATGTTGGGAACGAGGAGACCTGCAGAACGCTGCAGAACTCTCATCTCGAAGGGTCATTGCCATGAAGTTCACGAAGCTAATAGCCGCTGCGCTTGGCACGGTCGCTCTTGGGGCATGTAGTGGTGGCGGTGAAGGCGAGACCAACAACATGGCCGAAGCCAACATGATGACCACAGATATGGGCGCCGCAGACACAAACATGATGACCACCGACATGAATACCGGCTTGGGAACTGACATGAATACCGGAACTGGCGCAGACATGAATGCTGGCATGGGCACGGGCAGCATGAGTGCCGGAAACACTACCGGCAATGGGACAACCACCGGCACCATGACTGACACTGGCAATAGCAGTGCGGGTGCAAGTGGCAGCGGCAATTCCGCGGGTACGGATCCCGCTCCCAGCAATACCCTTTAGTTTCCCCGCGGAGTACCGCGACCTGGGCGTTCGTTCCTGTGGCGAACGCCCATTTTTGTAGCTTGCTAACATGCGCGCCCTCTGCGGCTCTCGGCCGCTCATGGGCTGACCCGCCTAGCGGGAATCGTTAGAGAAGCCGTTCCGGGTTGATTTCCAGGCTGTCCAAGAGCGCTACCGTCCTCCTTTTTCAGGCTGATGCCAAGAGAGCGGTCAAGATGAAGGCCGCTGCTCAGACGGTCCGCCTGCGCTTGATAGCGCCTAAACAGGAAAGGTTACGTCTGCTTACGGGCGTTCACGACAACGCCAATGGTGTCCGCAACGGGCGCTAAGCGGGCTTTGGATTCTCGAAAGCTGAATGTCCGCTTTGAGTGCAAAGCGACAAGTCGGAACGCGTGCTGCCGAGCCAGAAACATTGCGGTCAGCGCGCCACGTGCTGAGCATTGCCAATGCAATGTCTGCATCAACTAGCCAACCGCCAAGGTCTGAAGTGGGTCGAAAGCAGACGCTAGGCGGCATTGGGATCAATCCGGTAAGGAGCTGTCTGTTTACCACATACGATCACGTCCGCCTCGCTCTTAGTTCCGCAAGTCTGAATGCCAGTGGCGAGTGCTGCGGGGTCCTCGAGAGCCGCTATTCCGAGAAGATGGTCACTGATAACACCGTTCACCTCTCACCAAGAGGACTGTCCAATGACTTACTTGCACCGGTCGCGAGGTTAGACGCACTAAGCAAGACGCGCATCCAGATCCCTTTCGTTGCGTGGGCGCTGGTAAGTTGGCGTCGCTTTGGTATCCTCCTTAGTGCCATCTGGGACCTCTTACCCGCAAGCCTTGAGCAGAATAGCGGCCGAGCACTCCTGCCGGACCCGCTAATTCGCTCAGGTCCGCAACAAGCAAAGTTGTGCCGGGCTGCAAGAGGTAGCCTCGGGCCTTGATCGCGATCTCTTCTGCCCCAGCCCCCCTGAGACCCAGGGGAAGGCAGGCCGATGCCGTCTTCTGAAATTGGGAAGCGAGCACCTCTCCGACCTTAGCACTGGCCCAAGCTGATGATCGAGCTGCGAACGCCCCAGTGCCCCGCTCTGCGAGGGTAAGGGCGTCTCTTAGGCAATGAAGGTGCTCCGTCGGGGAGGCCTTCAGAAGACTACCAAGTGCTGACTTGGTCTTGCTCTCCGCAGGGCTCACAATTGATATGCGACGCTTCTTCGCCATCACCTTGATCAGCGACACAGCATCGTCCTCAAGTCGGAGCCTTCGCAAGCTGATGAGTCCACGTGATGCACGCTCTCCCTTGCTATACTGGATGAGTTCCTGGGCAAGCTGCGCCGGATGCTTCCGCTCGAAGCCGCGCTCGAGAACTCCGAGGTGCACGAGGCGCTTAAGCTGTTGCATGTCGGGCTCGGTCACATAGGCGCTGACATCATATCCGCGCGGCAAAATGGGGACGCGCTTGGCGCGAGACTGGAGTCGTAAGGCTTCGAGTAGCGACAATCGATGTCTTGTGACACTCGACATTACGATCCGGTCCGCGTTCTGCATGGCGCTCACGATCTTGTCGGACTCCCAGCGTGTGCCGGGAGCTAGATCCTTGATCGTCCCGACCATCACTAGGGTTCCGACAGGGCCATCAATCCACCAGACAGGAATGCCGCTCCGGGTAGCAGTGACAACGACCTCGTTCGTCGGATCGTCCTGCGAGGCGCTGGCAGGGACTGCAGCCATCCCACTATAAAGAGTTGCAAGCACCAAAACCTCCTTGAGGCGCCGAGCTATTGGGGACGTCATTCTGCAGCCTCCGCGAGATCGGCTCGTCCAGTGCCCGGAACGTGCTCGAGAATGTCTCCCGGCTGGCAGCGAAGATATTCGCAGATAGCTTCGAGGGTCGCAAATCGCACGCCCTTGACCTTGCCTGATTTCAACAGTGAGAGGTTTGTCTCGCTAATGCCGATCGCCCGGGCCAGTTCGTTCGAGCGGACTTTGCGACGCGCAAGCATGACATCAAGATGCACAACGATTGGCATCAGACATACTCCTCCAGGTCCTTCTGGAGCGCAGCCGCCTGCTCCAGTGCACGTGCGCAGATCCAAACAGCGAACGACAGCAGCATGGGCCAGAAGAGCTGGCCGCCATCCAGCACCAGATGGGTGACGCTGTCGCGGTCGGTGATCGGTGAGAAGACTGTACGCCGAATGCTCTGCACTACCGGCTGCGCGAGCACCCAGACGATGGATGCAAATGCGGCGAGGCGAAGCCTTCGCACCATGGCCGGCGTGAAGCCTGAAAGCGAAAGCATCCGCAAGGCAGCGGCGAGGCTCGCCAGCAGCATGAAGAAGGGTATAGCCCTCATCATCTCCGCTGCGAAAAGCCACGACCTTACCCTTAGCGATTGCAGGTGCGCCACGATGCGCTGCTCGCTTCCAGGCGTCTGCCAGGCGGCCTTCCTCGCCTGTTCCGGTTCGAGAAGGGTCACGGGATCACGAACAAAGCCGCAATCTGAGCAGTCTGGAGCTGGCGTCCCGATCAGGGGATCAAACAATGGAATGAACCCAAGCCCCAAGCGCAGGATACCAGCCACAAGGAGCAGGGCAGCAAGGATGCCACAATGGCGACGAAAGCGGTCGGTCTGGATCATGACACAACATATCGGGTGCGCTGCTATCCGTAAAACACAATATTTTTATTGTAAAGCATAAAGAGAGAGCTATGGAAGCTAGTCTCGGCATACACGCCGACATGCTCGCTTCCGGCAGGCATGAACACTTCGAGCAAGCTCCGGAGAGCTATGATCATGAACAGCTTGCGTAAGGCCTCTACTGCCTCCCTGGTGGCTTTCCTGTGTGGTGCTGCTGCACAACCTTCACCTGGATTAGCTCCGGCAGCTGCGGGGACCGACGACATCGTCGTGACCGCACACCGCATTGGTGCTCCCGTCTGGAGAGTAAGGAGCCCAACGACGACGCTCGTCATCATCGGATCCATACCTCAGATCACGAGGGACACGCCCTGGAACCCGCAGGCGCTTGAGCGCACAATGCGCGGCGCAGCTCAGGTCATGTATCCTACGTCCATCGCGGTTTCGGCGTCGCCCTTCCAAGCGCTAGGCTGGTTCGCGAAGTACAAGAAACAGGCCACGCTGCCCAAAGGTCAGAGCCTCACCACCATGCTTTCACCCGGCCAGCTCGCGCGCCTCACCGCGTTGCAAAAGCGGGGTCTAGTCAGAAGTGACTTCTTGCAGCGACACCCCTTACATCTAGCGCGCGAGCTAGAGAATGGAGTGGAGGCAAAGCTGAAGTTCGGGCCGAGCGTCACGAACGAGGTGGAACGAGCAGTCAAGGCTCACAAGATCAGACGGGTGCCCATTCACCGGCGAAAAGCCCGTCCACTCGTAGACCAACTTTTCAAGTCTCCTCCGCAGCGCCATGTTGCCTGCCTTGACGCTGCCATTGCGCTGGCTGAGGCCGGACCGGCTACCCTGACCGAACGGTCGAGACTCTGGGCTGCACGCCGCATCCCCGAAGCTCTTCTCTCGCCCGCCAACAGAGTTGAAGCATTATGCTGGCCCGCCGACACTGAAGCGGTACCGACAGCATTCGAGATTTCGGCTACGGCATCACAGGTGCTCACGGGATCGCAAGTCACAGTTGCGGTCGTGCCCATCAGATATCTCGGGGGCTCTGTTGGCGTCCTCGAGAGCCTTGAACGTGCCGGCTACTCCATCACTGGGCCGACGTGGTCGCGCTGACCAACTTAAGAGCCGGGATGAGCCTTGCCGATCAAGGCCTGTTCCGCCCGTTTGCTCCCGACATTCATCTTGACGGAAGCAGTTGCTCGGGTGGTCGGGTCTCGACAGCCGCTGGTGGCAAGCGATGCTCTGGACTCCGTTTGCAGACGATATTCACCAAGCGATCGAAGCAGTCTTCCGCACGCAACGCATGTTTGTAAGCTGATATCAGCAATCTGGGGGATTCATGATGCGATTTGTTAAACTTGCGATCCTGTCTTCGACGGCCCTGCTCCTTGCGCCAAACTCAGCCTCTGCTCAGCAGAAGAAGGTGATCACTACCGCCGCCGACGTGCCGCGCGTTCAGGTTCAGCTGCCGACCAAACCGAGCGAGATCGCTATTGCCGGCGGTCCTCAGCTGGAAGCGCTCGAGACGCAGCTTGAGGCTTACGTCCGCGATCTGCTGACCAATTATGAGATCCAAGACCGGACCACCCGGATCAGCCTGCTCGGACTGCAGGCACAGGATGCGCTAGTAGACGATCGCTGGGATGAATATCTGAAGCTCAGCGATGAGATTGCCGCGCTGGAGGATAAGCCTGCTCAGCGCGCAGTCTCGGGGCTTTTGGGCCGCGCCTACGCCCGGGCAGCGAAGGCTGTGGGGGAAGGCAATCCTCAGTTTGCTGATCGGTTTGAAACCGAGCTTCGTACCTCGGTGCAGGCACTTGACTGGGCGCTTGTGGCTGACTCCATCCAGGCAAGTCGTGGCAGCTACCAGACGATGAGCCGTGACCTGGTACTTGGAGGACTGCAAGGCGGCCTCGATGCCGCTGCCGCTGCGCAGAACAATAAGATGGACATTGGCGTGGTTGCAGCGCTGATCGGTGCACATCGAACGCTTACAGAGATCCTGCCGCTCAAGGACCGCATCTTCCGTGTCTATGACGCACAGGTGAAAGCCAACACCAAGGAGAAGGTCGATCGCTGGAGCGAGCGGCTGATTGAACTCACGCCTGCCCAAGCCCGGCAGCCTGTTGTGATCGCGATTTGGGACGGCGGCTTCGATCCGTCTGTGTTCGGCAGCAATGTTTGGCGTAACCCTAAAGAGAAAGCCAACGGCCGCGACGATGACGGCAACGGCTTTGTCGATGACATCCACGGCATCGCCTTCTCCCCTGAGTGGACGCCATCTACGGGCGACTTGCGCCCGATGCCTGCTGAGGAAACGGCCGACCTTTCGGGCAAGCTGCGGCTGGTGAAAGGCTCTCTTGATCAACAGGCGGCCGTCGACTCTCCCGAGGCAGCGGCACTGCGCCAACGCCTGTCGTCCTTGAAACCGGCTGAGGTGCTGCCCTTCTCGCTCCAGTCCGCCCGTCTCGGCCTCTATCTTCATGGTACGGCAACCGGCTGGACCAGCAAGGTCGGCAACCCCGCCGCGCGGCTGCTCAATACCCGCTTCGACTATGAGATCGCGGCGGTGCCGAAGGCGATGGATGAGCGGATCGCAGAGAACTTCGCCGACCACGTTACCCGGGCAATCGCCTACTATAAGGCGAATGGAGTTCGTGTCGTGAACATGAGCTGGCGGATCACGGAGCCCCAAATTGAGGCAATGTTCGCTGCTCACGAACCTGACCTTGCCAAGCGCAAGGAACGCACTCGTGCCGTGTTCGAGCGGATGAACGGCGCACTGGATGCAGCTTTCCGCTCGGCTCCCGACATTCTGTTTATTGCCGGGGCCGGCAATGAAAACGAGGACGTCGACTTTGTCCGGAGCTTCCCAGCTGGGATCAACCTGCCAAATCTGATGACCGTGGGCGCTGTAGACGTTGCGCTGCAGCCGGCCGGCTTCACCAGCTATGGCAAGTCGATCGACCTCTATGCCAATGGATTTGAAGTGCCTTCGAAAGCTCCGACGGGCTTGCCGATCAACATCTCGGGCACCTCTCTTGCGGCACCGCAAGTCACCAATCTCGCTGGGAAGCTGCTCGCGATCAATCCGAAGCTCACAGTTGCTCAGCTGCGGCAACTGATAGAGGAGACCTCGACTCTTGAGGGCGATAAGAAGCTGAAGGTGATCAATCCGAAGGCCGCTCTGTCTCGCCTCAGGTAAACGCTGCAGGGCATCAGACGGGAACAGTCGGGCAAGCTGGAGCGGCGTGCCCGGCTGTTTCCCGCAAACATTCGGGCTTCGACCTGAGAATGACTTTGTTTGATTCAGAATAAGGGCCGCAACCGGCCGCGACAGGGGATGGGCATGAAGAGCAACAGGTGGCTGGTGTTCGGAGGCGTCTTGAGCGCACTGGCGGCCCTCTTGCATCTCGGCGTGATCGCCGGCGGACCGAAATGGTATCGGTTCTTCGGTGCGGGAGAGGAGATGGCTCGTGCAGCTGAGCGAGGCTCTATGATGCCGTCTCTAGTAACGCTCGCGATAGCTGCCATTTTAATGGCTTGGTCGCTCTATGCATTCTCGGCAGCCGGGATCATCCGCCGTCTCCCGCTACTTCGCACAGCCCTGATCCTGATAAGCGTTGTGTATCTCCTTCGAGCCTTGGCCCTTGTGCCCATTCTTGTCCTTCGACCAGAGCTCGTGGACACCTTCGCGGTAGTGAGTTCGGCTATCGTGCTCGCCTACGGGCTTGCTTATGCGATAGGTACATGGAGCCAATGGCCCGCTCTCCGGCCAGCATGTAACAAGACAGTGGTTTGAGATCACTCTATTGTGCGGCGCGGCTGCACCGGCTGGATGTGGGCGTTCGAAGCTGAGGAAGGATGGGAGTTTCCTGAGCGCCGATGGTTGCTGCTCATTAGTAGGTGGTGCAAACCTCGACACAGTTGCGTTTGCCGGCCACCGACCTTTGAGCGTGCCGCGAAGATCGCGTTCATTCCGCATAAACGAGCGTCGGCTATGCCTTGCGTTCGCCCGAAAGCGGATCGTCTGCTTCCACCAGGTGCGGTCGCCGGGGTGTAGCCGCCTGAGTGCGTGCGGGTTCCTTTAGATCGCCCAGGCGGAGAGATCCGGTTCGCTGCCGATAAGCGCGAGGCCGTGTGCGATGGATGTAAGCTCGTTGCCGCTCGCGATTCGGTCGTACCCAAAGCGCTTGGAGAATAAGCGGCGCACGCAAGGGACGAGCGAGCTTCCGCCTGTCAGGAACACCCGGTCGACCTCTGCGGGAACCATGCCGGCGCGCGATAAGGCGAGATCGACAGCTTCTTCGATCAGCTGCAGGTCTGGGGCGATCCAACGCTCGAAGTCCGCTCGGCTGACTTCCGCCTCGATCGAGAGCCCTCCGCCAGAGAAGACAAACTGTGCTGTCTCAGCTGAGGAGAGCGCGCGTTTGACCTTCCCTACTGCATCGTAGAGCGCATAGCCGAGTTCCTGCTCGATTATGGAGATCATCTTCCCGATAGGCGCAGGATCGATCGCCGAGCGCTGCAGCTTAGCGAGGTCCGTGAGGGTCTTCCGGTTGCGCATAAAGGCGAGCCTTGACCAGTCTGCAAATTCGGCAAACCACCCGGACGGGATCTCGAGCACCTTGTCGAACGACCGGTACTGCCCGCCCTTGCCAAGCAGTGGCAGCACCAGATGATCAAGGATGCGATGGTCGAAGCGATCCCCCGCAATGCCGACGCCGGCATGACTCAGCGGTGTGCAGCGCTTGGCCTGCCGAGGTGCTTCGATCCGTACGATCGAGAAGTCGCTTGTGCCGCCGCCGAAGTCGGCAACGAGAACCGTAGCGGCAGTTTGGAGCCCCGAGGCGAAGCTGAATGCAGCGCCGAGCGGCTCGTAGACAAACGATACGTCGGCACCCAGCGCTCCGAAGACAGCACTGTAGCGCTCATGGGCAAGTGCCTCGTCCGGACGGTGGCCTGCAAAGACGACGGGACGGCCAATCACTACACGTCTGTTGCGCCCGGCCATTTCCACGCCCAACCGCTGAAGCATCTTCTTCAGGAACAGGGCGCCTAGGTCTTCGAAGCGGTAACGGCGATCGAAGATGCTGGCGTGAAGAAAGTAAGGTGACGCAGCGACCGTCTTGAAGGACTGTATGAAGCGGCTCCCCTCAGGATACGCCAAATATTCGGCCACAGCCCACGGCCCCGCTTCCACTGCAATCCCAGCTTCATCTTCCCAGAAGCAAAGGGCAGATCGGAACACCGGGTCGACGCCCTCCGGCCCCTGAAGCGGGACAAGTGAGGCTTCGCCATCGATGGCAATGGCGGCAACCGAGTTGGTCGTGCCGAAGTCGATGCCAAGAACAGCAGGTGGGGCCAGGGTCGTCATGGAGCGCACGTTCCTACCTGCGCGTGGCGGAGAGACAAGGCATTGCCTGTCCCCAGCTCCACCGGCCTACGGACGTAAGGCTTTGCGCCTGTCCCACTCGAAAGCCGCCGTTTCGCTTACCACCAAGTTCAGATAGCGATCCGAAGTGTAGGCTTCAGCTCTGGCTTTCGGCTCAGCCCAAATGTCCCTGCTGCAGGGCGATCAGCGCAGCTCGGGTCCGATCGCGCGCGTTAAGCTTCAGCAGAAGATTCGAGACGTGATTCTTGACCGTCCCCTCGGCCAACGCGAGCAGATCGGCGATTTCCTTGTTGCTGTAGCCTGCACAGATAAGATGCAGGATCTCGCGTTCGCGAGAGGTCAGCGCTTCGGTGAGGGCGTGGTTCGCCTCTGACGGGGGCACAGGCGTCCGCCGGATCGCCGCCAGAAGGCTCTCCGTCAAAGCCGGCTGAAAATGCGTGCCGTCAGCAGCCAGGGCCCGGATAGCATTGGCAAGATCCTGCAGCGAGACGTCCTTCAGCATCAGGCCCTTGGCGCCGGCCTTGATGGCCGCCATCGCCGCGTCCCTGTCATCGAAGGTTGTCAGGACCAATGTAGGGGGCAACGCGCCGGCGTTCCGGAGAGCGTCAAGGACGGCGATGCCGTCCATTCGTGGCATTCGGATGTCTAGCAAGAGCACGTCCGGCTTCAGTTCCGGCACCTTTTGCACGGCCTCTTCACCATCGGCGGCTTCGCCGGCGACCTCGATGTCCGGAAGTAGCTCGAGCAACCCGCGTACGCCTTGACGGACCAGCATCTGGTCGTCGACGAGCATGACGCGGATCATGCGGGCTCGGGCGTTGCCGTTGGCAGCCAGGCATCCACCGTAAAGCCCGCACTGGCTCCAGGCTGCACCGCCAGTCTGCCGCCTAGCTCTTCCAACCGTTCCCGCATGCCACGCAAGCCGGAACCCGGTAGGGATCCGGGCGGACCGGCCCGTCCATCATTGTAGGCAATCAGTCGGACGCCATCCCGATCTGGTCTGACCTGCAGCCAAAGGTTCTTGGCGTCTGCATGCTTGACTGCGTTAGTCACTGCTTCTTGAGCACAGCGCAGCAGCGCGTGTGCTCTGTCGGGACTGACCTCCACGCCCGGCGCGATGTCGATCTGGATTGCGGGCACCGGGATGCTCTGCGCCAGTGCCTCGAGGCCTTCCTTGAGGTCACCGCGGCCGGCTTCACGCAACCCAGACACCACGTCACGCACCTTTCCGAGTAGAGCGCTGGCAAGCCCTTTCGCCTGGACGACATGCTCGTTCGCCTTGGCCGGGTCAGTGACGTGGCTGGCAATCTCTAGCTGCAGTCCGAGGGCGGTTAGTTCGTGGCCCCAAGCGTCGTGCAACTCACGCGATATGCGAAGGCGCTCTGCATCGCGGATATTGCCGGCGATGATCGCTTGAGCGGAACGCAGTTCGCTGTTGGTTTGAGTAAGCGCGCGCGAGATCGCGGCTTCACGGCGAAGCGCTTGGGCGGTGAAGACGAAGAGCATCTGGAGCGCGCCGGACTTTGTAAGCACCCAGCACAGGTCGGGCTTCAATGCCTGCGCCAGCGCAGCGATGATGACGAGGTTCTGGAATGCGATCCAACTTATGGCCTTGCCGGGAGTGGTCAGCATGCCGACCTGCCAAGCGATCACCACCAAGAACGACGACATGCCAGCCCAAGGAACGAGGAGCGTCATCATGGTTACGGCAGCAAGTTGGACGCCCAGCAGAGTCCATTGCGCCCGGTGCGAGAGTCGCAGGATCATCGCAGCAAAGACCGCTGCGCCCATGATCGCGAACGGCACGAACCATAGCGATGGCACCACCACGTTCCTGATGGTTCCGCCGACCCAGTATTGGGTAAGCACGGGCCAGCCGTAAGCCAGCCATAGGCCGAGCGCGGCAACGCAGAAGGTCCAATCGTGGGGAAGTCGGAGCCTGCCTGTCATGCCGCGCATTTTGCCACAGTGGCCCCCGCACGGCCATAGGCCGGAAGTCATGGTTCTCTCTCGTAGGGAGTTGTTTGGCCGGTTAGCGGCAAACGAGGTTGAAGATGGTTTGGCCTAGGGAGTCGGGCGGTATCGTGGCTGATGGACGGTGCGGTCTGTTGAGGTTGTGCGTGACTGCCCCGGCATTGTCTTCCACCCAGGCGATGATGGTGTCCCTCTTGGCCGCGCAATCTACCTCAATCTCGTGCCACAAGGTGCGTCGCTGACCTTCGAAGTCACGTTTCGTCCACAAGGTGACCTTGTGGCCGTTCCGCTGAATGCTGTGCCGGTCGAGATAGTCGCGATGAGGGCCGTAATTACCGCTGACTGGGATCCATCGGTCAGTCGGCACAGCCACGGACATCATCATGGCCGCCAGGATGAAGCTCATTGTACGTCCTTGCTCTCACCCGCGCCTTGCCCAGAGGCTCGGCGCGGGTGAGTAGTCGTTAGCTCAGCTATCCGAATACTTGACCGAGCAACCGTAAGGCCGGCTGGTCTTCACGGACACAGCCTTGCCCGTCTTCAATTCTGTCAGGGCGGCGAGCACGTGATTACGTGCGCCGCTGACGTCTGCCGGGTTGGGCGTCGGCTTGTCGTCGATGCCGCCAGCATAGACCAGGGCACCGGCCTTGCTGACGATGAACATATGTGGAGTGGTCTTGGCGTCGTAGAGCTTGCCGACCACGCCGCGCGGATCAAGCAGGTAAGCCGCGGGTCGCGCGCCTGCCTTTGTGACAAACGACTTTGCCTGTGCGCCGTTCATGTGACCCTGATTGCCGGGAGCGCTGGAGTTGATGGTGAGCCAGACCACGCCATCCTTGGCTGCTGCGGCCTGCGCCTTTTGCATATTGCCACTGCCGTAATGCTTTTTCACAAATGGGCAGTCGGGGTTGCTCCACTCCAATACCACGGTCTTGCCGCGGAAGTCGGACAGAGTGACCGGCTTGCCATCCGTGTCAGCGACTTTGAAGTTAGGAGCGGGCTGGCCAATCACCGGAGCCGCTTCGACGGGCGCGGACAAGATCGCCACTGCAGTGAATGCGAGAATAATCGGCTTCATCTTCTAGTCTCCTTCTTCAGCTGACCATCGACACAAGCCGCGATGGCGTAAGGACCTGCGGCAGGACTTCGACCGGCTTGCCCGGTGCGTAATAGAGGTAGAGTGGCACGCCCGAACGGCCGTGTTTTTCAAGAAAACGGCCGATCGCCGCGTCGCCCCGGGTCCAGTCACCCACCAAAACCGCGACCTGTCGCTTGGCAAATGCGTCGGCAACAACCTTGCGCTCGAGTGCGCCCTTTTCGTTAACCTTGCAGGTCACGCACCAATCGGCCGTGAAATAGACGAACACTGGCTTCTGCTCTTGCTGAAGGGAGGCAAGGCGCGCTTCGCTGAAAGGCTCCGACTTGAGCGCGCCCTGGGCACTGGCTTGAGCGGGTTCGCTGGTAAGCGTCGGTACGAGCATCAGGGCTGCGCCGGCCGTCAGCATCGCCGGTGCAAGCGGCAGCCAAGCCTTGCCCTGCCCCTGGCGTCGGCCGAACCACCACAAGGCAAGCGCGATCAGGAGCGCTGCGGCGAGCCCAAGCGCCATTCCATCGACTCCCGCTTGCCGCCCAAGTATCCAGGCCAGCGCAAGGGCGGTGAGGAACATCGGCACGGACATCAGCCGGCGGAAGCGCGCCATCCACGGGCCGGGCCGCGGGAGTCGGCGGCGGAGTGCAGGCACGAAGCCGAGCAACAAGAAGGGCAACGCAAGTCCTAGTCCAAGGCCGGCGAAGATGGCCAGCGCAACCGTGGTGGGCAGCACCAGAGCCGCTCCAAGCGCCGCCCCCATGAAGGGGCCGGTGCAGGGCGTTGCTACGAAGGCTGCAAGAGCACCGGTCCAGAACGCACCGCCCGCGCCTCCCTTGGACGCGAGCCGGTCGCCGCCGGTGAGAGCGGGAAGCTCAAACAGGCCGGCGAGGTTCAGTGCAATCACCGTGGTGAGGAGCAGAAGAACGAGGATGACGCGTGGATCCTGCAACTGGAACGCCCAACCGGCCGCCGCTCCACCCGCACGCAGGGCCAGCAAGGCTGCACCCAGCGCCAAGCAGATCACAACGGCGCCCGCGGTGTAGGCGAGCGCTTCACGCCTGGCGGCCCCCTCGTCTCCGCCAGCCTTGGCAAGGCTGATCGCCTTGAGGCTCAAAATAGGGAAGACGCATGGCATGATGTTGAGCAGCAATCCGCCGACGATTGCGCCCAGCAAGGCTGCAAGCACCGCGCCCATGCTCACGCCCGGCGCAAGCTGCGCGTCGTTCTGCTCGACCGGGGCACCAGCAGCGGGCACGGCGCCCGGTACGGCGGTGAGCGACAGGCCATTACCGTCACTGAGTTCAAGAACGCCTTGAACGGCGGCGAGGCTCGCGGGGTTGGCAGGCGCTTGTGTCTCGACGATCAGCAGGTCGCCCGCGCGCGAGATCGTTTGCGGTGCCGCATAGGCCAATGCGCCATCAGTGAGCGGGTAGAAATACGGCCGTTGCAGCTTCAAGCTGGAAGGCAGCGGGATGGCGATGCGGAAGCGGTCCCCGACGAGTTCAAAGCGCGCCTGAGAGCCCAGCGGCTTTGGCATGGCACCGCGGAAGAGAGCAAACGTCGCGTTTACTGGCTGTGAGGCTAACGGCGGCCCGGCCTGCAACTCGGTCGCCACCGTGGCACTTTCGGGAACGCAGACTTCATCCGTGCAGGCAAGATAATCAACCCGGGCGCGGAGCGGCAAGCTGGTGCCGGGCGGCACAGTGGCTGGCACCTGCACTTCGATCAGGTGCGCGTAATCGCCTTTGTAGACGTAGTTCATGAGGCCGGCGATGACCAATTGATCGGGGACAGGGTACTGGATTGGCCCTGCCGAAACACCTTCGGGGAGTTCCCAAGCGATCTGGGTCTCGCTGCCGCTGTCACCCGGATTCTTCCAGTAACCGTGCCATTCCTTTTTAGGTCGCATCACCAGCGCCAGCGTTACGGTTGTGCCCGGAGTGACGACCTTAGATTCCGGTACGAGGCTGGCGGCGATCGCATTCTTGGCAGCTGCCCCGCCTTGCGCTTGCGCGTCGGCACCCGAGAAGACCAGAGCGGCCGCGACAACAGAGACGAAGCCGAGGAGACGCACTGCAAAGCGGTTGGCGGCTTCGAACAGCCTAGAACAACGCCTTTGTTGATGTCTTGGGCAGCCTTTCATAATCGCGAAGCTGCCATAATCGGGAGGCACCTGACAGTGCCAAAGGTCACGACCATTTCGTTCAGCGCGTGGCTTTTGGGCAGAAGGAAGCTCAAGGCGGAGAGGCACAACGAAACTCGTTCACCTGCGCACGGTGCTTGAACAGGCTGCCACCTTGGCACTTTCACGAGCACGAGCGAACGTCTGCTATCCGCTTCTGAACCCGAAAGCGCTGCTCCGCTTATCACCAGGACACAAGATCTCGTGAACCAACTTGAACGTCGGCGACTGGTTGAAAGCTGCCGTTCTTCTCCTGAGGGTAATTGGGCGATCATCGTCGTGCGTTTAGGTCAGGCTCAACGTGCTCCAGGGGCCTCGGATGGCAAGCGTTCGCCCTGGGCGGTAGACGTTGACGAACATGGTTCGGCCGTCGGGCGCGAAGCAAACGCCGGCCAGCTCGGTGTCGGCGCGCAACAGCGCCAGGGTGTAAACCTCGCCCTCAGGTGTCACGCCGCGGAGGTGATTCGGCTTGCCGTCCGTCCTGTCCTCGCAAACGATTAAGTGACCGTTTGGGGCTACGATCAGATTGTCCCCATAGTCGAGCACGCTGGCATCGCGGCTTTCTAGAAAAAGCTGCAGGCGGCCGGGGCGCTCGCGCTCACCCGCGTGGCCTTCGAAGGGAGAGGGAATATAGCGGAAAATCTGGCCTAACTTCCTGGCTCCGCCAGACGTGCAAGTGAAGTACAGCTCGTTGTTGCCAGCGTGGATCCCCTCGCCGCGTGCGAAGATAGCGGCTCCAACGGCGCGGCCACGCTTGCGCAGGTCGTCGGCGGGGTTGTCGACCGCGTCTAGATCGACCCATCGCACCGAAGGAGCGGTACCGGGAGTGAAGCTAACTCGGTCCCAGTTGCGCGTGTCCATGCCAGGCAGGCCTTCGACCGCCAGCGCCTGAAGGCGGCCACCGGCGGCAAGGTTGCCGGGCTTGTCGGGAATGAAGCGCGTGAACAGGCCATCGGGCGTGTCTTCGGTCAGGTAAAAGATCCCGGTGCGCTTATCGACCGCAGCGGCCTCGTGGCGGAATCGTCCCATGCCGGTCAGTGGCTTGGGCTCGACCAGGCCACGATAATAGGACGGCACCTCGAAGATCCAGCCATGCGATCTTTCCACGTCCGGAGAGGAGAGCGTTGTCTCTTCGTAGGTCAGCCAGCTGCCCCACGGCGTGCTGCCACCGGCGCAATTCACGGCAGTGCCGGCGAGGCTCAGCCACTGCGTTTCGCGCTTCAACGTTCGTAGGTCGATGATTATGGTCGAGGTGCCCCCCGGAAGCACGCGCCCGTCGCGCCCCCGACCGAACGCCGGACCATCCTTAAGCCGCTGCTCTAGCCGAGCGAGGCCGGCGCTCGGCCCCAGTTCTTCGTCGCCGGGCTTGAGCTCATGATTGCGAACAAGGGCGACGCGGTTAGCGTCAAGCGCATGACAGCCCATGCCGTCGAACTTGTCCGGCGTCGCAAAGCGATCATCCATCGCTTCGCCGGCGGAAGACAGGATGGTGTAGGTGAACCCCTCGGGCAGATCGAACAGACCTGCTGGGTCACGATTAAGCGGGCCGTAGCCCGGCACTTCGTTGCGATAGGTCGGCTCTTCGGGCGTTTGGCTGGCGCCGACCCGAGTGGCACCGCTGAACGCTATCGTAGCGAGGCTCGTGGCCGTGAAGGTGCGCCGATCGAGTTGCATGACCTTACTTGCGCTCCTGCTGCGACTTAAGCGCCTTAAGCACATCCGCCCAAGCCACTAGCTTGAAGTTCTGCGCCGATGGGGCGTTCACCCCGTCTTGCGCGATGAAGAGCCCGCCGGGATAGCTGGACCCGAAGTCGCCGAGCTGGAGCTCGATTCCATCGGTCTCTTCCGCTGCGCCATAGCCGCTGCCGGCAATCCGGAAACGACCGAGCCAGCGCTCGTCGCCCAAGCTCCACACAGCGTAGGCATTGTCGCCTTGGCTGGAGACCACGAGATACCCGCCGCCTCGCCCATTCGGCGCCACAGCGACCCCTTCGACATCGGCGACCAGCTTCTTGCCGTCGGCGGGAGCGACCAGGACCGGCGCAACAGGTAGATCGGCAGCGAGGTCAAATCGCCAAAGGCCACGATCCTCTTCCGCGACGTAAAGCCGCTTGAGGCTCTCGTCGACGGCGCACCCTTCCGACTGGGTCGAAAGCTTCATTGTCCGGACCAGAGTCGCGCTTGGCTGTCCTGCGAGATCGAACCTATACTGCCGGATGGTGCCATCCTTCGCGACCATGAAGCCGTGCAAGGCGTCGTCGAGCTTCGCGAGGCAGGTGCCGTAGGCTTCACCTGGGCCCGCCGGCAAAATTCCCAGCGATTGCAAAGTGCCGTCGCGCGGATCGAGCGTGAATAGCGCAAATTTGGCTTGCGCAAGGTCGTTCCGGTCGCTTGCCACTACCACAATCTGGCGTGAGCCGCCGACCATGATGTCTGCCTTGAGGTCGACGTTGTTGACCCGGCCAGCGTCGAGAAAGCTGCGGGTCTCACCGCCCAACCCGTAGACGTAGAGCCCGGCCTTCTTGTCCGTGCCGACGATCAAGCTGGCCGCAGGATCGGCGGGGTTGCGCCAGATGGCGGGATCGTCGGCGGCGTCCTGCGCTTCGGTCCCGACCGGAGTCGTCTCGCCCCGAGGAGAGACGATAACCGCGGGTTCCGCGTTGGCGATGCGAACGGCGACAGGCACTTCGGGGGCTGCACAACCGCACAGGAGCATGGTCGTCAGACTAGCCAGCTTGCGCATCAGAAAGCGTACCTTGCGACAAGCTGGAACACCGGCCCAGCCTCTTCCGCCTCTAACTCATATTCATCGAAGTCGCGGTTCGCCTGATCTTCGAGGGTGGTGAACTTGTTGAAGACCTCCTTCTTCTTGCCGTTGAGAAGGTTCGATCCGACAGCACGAATGGTCAGCTTCTCGAACAGGCGCTTCTCGACGAACAGCTCAAGATCGGCACCGTAGGTGGTGCGGATTTCTTCGCCGACAATCCGGTCGGTTGCCGGACCCTGCTTCCGAAAGGTCGCACCGAAAGCGGCATCAAGCCGACGAAGATTCTGAATGAAGCCAAAGTTGTAGACGTACCTGGATTGACCGTTGAAGCGACGCTTACCCGCAATATCGCGGATGGAGCTGTCGAGCAGGGACAGGTTACCGAAGATGCCTGTGTCGCTCAGGCCGACAAAGCCGAGGCTCGCCGACAAGTCGAACTCGATCCCCCAAGCCTTTCCGCTCCCGCTGTTGCGCGGCTGCAGGACGAAGGTGCCATCGCCCTCAGACCCTTCGACGCCCGTATTCGCGACTTCCACCAGATCCTTCACCCGGCGATAGAAGACGTTGACCGCGGCAACGCCCGTGCGGCCGATCCGCCGTTCGTAGCCCGCATCGAGGCCCCATGCCGTCTCAGGCTTCAGTAGGGGATTGCCGAGCAGATCATTGTCGCCCAGCTCGGCCTCGAGCAGCGCTGGTGAGATGAAGTTGAAGTTCGGGCGCCGGTTAGTCCGCGCAACCGATGCCGTCAGGCGATCGCGTCCGGTCAGGTCCAGCTTCACCGAAGCCGAGGGAAGCAGCAGATCGTAATCATTGTCGAACCGCTCGCCGGTCTCACGATCCTTGATCTTGACGTTGCTGTTCTCCCACCGGACGCCAGCTTCCCAGCGCAGCGCGCCTGCCTTTCCTTCGATGAGCGCGAACAGGTCGCGGCGATCCTCGTCGATCCGATTTAGTCCGCCGGCCACCGGCAGCAGCGGGTCGAACGGCGTGACAAAACCGTCGGGGCTCTGCGTAAACTGATCATAGGTCCGTGCCGCCGCCGCAAGATTGAAGCGGTTCCGGTCGGTCGTCCTGTCGGTGTCGCGGCGCTTGTTCTGGGCATATCCGCCGAACACCACGTCAGCACCGCCGCCAATCGGAAGCTTGTGATCAAGGCCGAGGCTGTATTCCCGATCATCGATGTCGGTAAGCGTCAGGTCCCCGGTGAAGCGCGGCAGCGAGCGGCCGAAATCGACCTCATACTCGGTCTCGCGGCTGTCCTGCTGAAAGCGCGCGGATCCTAGACGCAGGGTCGTCATGCCCGCGCTCCAATCCTGGGTAATTTTGGCAGCCAGCGAGTGACTGTCCTGGTTGATCCTGTTCACGTTGGCATTGTCGGTCAGCAGGTTGCCGTTCAGCGGCGCGCGCACCGGGCCAGTCCGGGCGTTCGGGTCGTCATACTCGTAGCTGCGCTCGCTTTCAGTCCGGTCGGTATGGACATAGAAGCCGCTCAGCTCAACGCGTGTTGCGCCAAGGTCGAGGCCGTAGGAGCCATTGACGTTATAATCGGTCCCATCGCGAGTATCGGTCTGATCCTCACGATTGTCGAAGTCTTCCGTCCGGAACGCAGGGTTGTTCTCAGGCGAATTGGAGAACCGCATGCTCGACTTCTGCTTGGGATTGTAGCGTCCCTGAATGTTGCCGCCCACCAGCAGCCGCCCGGGCCCGACCTGCCCTCCAAACACCGCGCCGACATTGGGTTTGACCTTTCCGTCGTCGAACAGCAGCCCGCCCACCCGGGCATAGCCGCCTTCGAACTTGAAGGCATCGCGAAGCACGATGTTGAGCGTACCGGCGATCGCATCGGCGGTGCGACGCGCGCTGTTGGCGCGAACGATCTCGACCCGATTGACCAGTTCGGCGGGAATGCGGTCGAGGAAGAAGCTGCGGTCCACGTTGGCACCGGGAACACGCTCGCCGTTGATCAGAATCTGCGTATAACCCGGATCGAGCCCACGAAGCCGAGCGCCATCGCTCTCGATGACGTCGGACAGAAAGGTGACACTGGGAACTCGCTTTAGCGCGTCACCAATAGTCAGCGGCTCAAATCTTTGAAAGTAGTCGGTGTCATAGACCAGCACCGGTTCGGCAGCCTCGCTGCGATTGCGGTAGCCAATATTCGCCTGAACCACGATCTCCTGCGCTGTCCGCAATCGCTCAACGTCGGAGGAGCCGACGTTTGCTGCACTTGCGACATTAGTGTCCGTTATGGCTTGGTTCTGCGCCAAGGCAGGAGCGGCAGCAGAAAGAGTGAGAAGCGACACTCCAGCGAACGCGGTGGCACGAACAAACGACATCAAGAGAACCCCCGTCTGAGACGCTGGACGCGCTAAAGAGGGGTCGAGACTCTGTGGTTACGTCTTTCCTGCGCCACGATTGCAGCACAAGGACACGTTGATGACGCGGGCGAATGCGCGGGGTGCGCCGCCAGAGTCCGTGTCAGCGGCATCGACTACGACATTGTCGATAGAGTGTTCAGCGGGAGCTGAGACTCTGCGCAGCAAGACGGCGCGAGGCCAGCCTGGACGCTTCACGCGTTCCGATCACCTCACCCGATGCCAGAACGACTTCGCTGTTGGGAGCGTCTGCAACACGGCGGAAGATGGCACGCGCCTCGTTGACCCGGCCCTGGCGCGCCAGAAGCTGACCATAGTTCAGGAGCCAGGCGACATCCTGCTGATTACCCGCGCGTGACGCGAGCAGCTGACGTTCCGCGCGGCCGAGATCGCCCTGCACCAGCGCCTGATAAGCGAGGGCACCGTCCGCATAGTCCATTTCTGTTGCAGGCTGAGTGGCACCGGCGGCGAGAAGCGAGGCGGCCAGAAAGATAAGCATGTCAGCTCCTCCCAGTTAAAACCGTGTCACAGCGTTGTAGCGCGATCGTAATACTATTGTCTTTTTAGGACAAGCTCGCTGTCCACCTTCCTCGATAGGTCCTGTTCACCGTAGCTCTGTCACGAAAGGTTCACGGCCCGCTGCAAGCCCGGCGCGGTGCAGCAGAGCCCGGACGTCTTCGCCACAGCGGCAGTTTGCTATCGAGACCTCCGGCTGGAGCCATCCCGCTTTCGTCTTTATGGGAGAGGAGGCGCGTCGATCCCGCTTACACTTGCTCAAGTACGCTTGCTGACGGCGTTTATGAACTCGCCCCTGAAGGTCCATTCGCCGGCAACGCTGTGCAAGGAATTGGGCGGAGATCAGGCCTGCACAGGCCAAGCGCTACGGGTGGCGCTATCGCGTATCAGGAAGATGCTTCGCGAGTCCGGCCTTGCGGAAGACCTCATATTTTCGGTGCGGGGTGCTGGCTATGCATTCGACCTTGCCGTGCCAAGAGGCGCCGAAGCGCGGCAACTCGCTGTGATGACTTCGAAAGACCAGTAAGCGGCAGCCAGCCGCACGCCTGATCGCTCGCGAAACTGTCACAATAGCTACATCGAATCGTCTCCGGTGCCGATTAGCCGTCCTCCCGAAGACAGGGGGAGCGGATCACCGCAGCCCCTCGTCGGTCACATAGACTGAAGATCAGGGAACCTCATGAACATGGTGCAGGCGAGCCGCAAATTGTTGATGGTCGGAGTAGCGGCCAGCGTTCTTTCGGCTTGCGGGGGCGCCGACGACGTCGCTTCGCCGGGTGAGGGAACCATCATCGGTGGCGGTAACTCGGGTGGCGGCACGACTACTCCGCCGCCAGTGAGCACCGGCCCTGCCGCAAGCTGCCCCACCGGCACCACCGATCGCGGCGTCAATCCCGTCGTCAACCGCCGCAACTGCGGCCTTCCGGCCCGCATCGCGTCGAGCTTGTCGCTGCCCAAGGTTGCAGGCCTGTTCTACTCGATCGATGGCCGCGTCGATGTCGGCACCGACGTTGGCGGTGACGGCGCGGCGGCCGGCGGTCAGGCGGCAACCCTGTCGATCGATCCCGGCGTGGTCGTGATCGGCCAAAGCCAGGCGAGCTTCCTCGTGGTCAACCGCGGGTCGCAGATCAACGCCGTCGGCAGCGCCACGGCCCCGATCGTCTTCACCAGCCTCGACAATCTCGAAGGCCGCGCGACCGACACCAGCTCCAACCAGTGGGGCGGCATCCAGCTGCTCGGCCGCGCGCCCATCAGCAACTGTCTGTCGGCCGTTCCGGGCGGGTCCGCCCAGTGTCAGCAGCAGGCCGAAGGCACGGGCTCGCCGGCGCTCTACGGCGGCAACCTGCCGAACGATAACAGCGGCCAGCTTCGCTACGTGCAGATCCGCTTTACGGGCTTCAGCGCGTCGCCCAATGCAGAGCTTCAGGGCCTGACTACTGGCGGCGTCGGCGCGGGGACCCGCATCGAGAACATCCACATCCACAACAGCGGTGACGACGGCATCGAGATCTTCGGCGGCTCGCACAACATGCGCAACGTCGTGATCACCGGCGCCGACGACGACGCGCTGGATACCGATTTCGGCTACAAGGGCTTCACTCAGTTCCTGATCGCCATTCAGCGGCCGCAGTCGCTGGGGGTGAACGGCGACACCATGATCGAAGCCGACAGCAACCCCGAAGTGACCGGTGCCGACGACTTCACGCCGCGTCAGTTCACCCGCCTGTCGAACTTCACCTTCATCCAGACCCGCACCGGCACCCGCGCGATCCACCTGCGCGGCGGTACCGATTATGCACTCGTCAATGGCGTGGTGGTGAGCCCATCGGCCTGCCTCGACGTTGATCAGGCGACCACCGTGCAGACCACCGGCCCAGATGAAGCCGGCGTTCCGATCATCCGCTCTGTGCTATTCGCTTGCACGCCGCGCGACGATGCCGACACCGACACGTTCGAAGCGACCGCGTTCGATGCGCCGACCAACACCAACAATCTGGTCGGCTACACCTCGACCCTGGCGAACCTGTTCGTCAACGGCGCGAACGAAACGGCGGCGACGCCGTACAATGCGACCCTGCTCAACACGAGCTTCGTCACCGCGCCTTACGTCGCCGGCAACTTCACCCAGATCAACTATGTCGGCGCGGTCCGCGACGGCAACGACATCTGGTATCGTGGCTGGACCTGCGACAGCGGCTACGCGAGCTTTAGCTCGGGCAACGCCTGCAACACCGTTCCGGCCTGAGACTGACAACGACATGATGCACTTGTCGAAGCTGGCCTCGCTGCTGCTCGTCACCACCGTTCTGTGTCCACCGGCAGCGCTGGCGCAGGCCGGCGGTGCCGCTCCCCCGGTCGAAACACCGCCAACCGGCCCCGCTGCCGATGCAACGGCGGCCGATCAGCCGGCTGGGTCCGAAGAGCCGGTGATCGAAGTTTCGGCGCCCGGCGTGGACGTCCCCGGCGACATCATCGTTCGCGGCCGCCGCAATATCCTGCGCTCGGCACCGGAAGTCGTGTCGGTGCTGTCCAGCGAGGACATCGCACGAACCGGCGACGGCGACATTGCGGGTGCGCTCCAGCGCGTGCCGGGCCTCAGTGTGGTTGGCAACGGCTTCGTCTACGTTCGCGGGCTTGGCGACCGCTACAGCCTGGCGCTGCTCAACGGCCTTGCCCTGCCAAGCCCCGAACCGCTTCGTCGCGTGGTACCGCTGGACATCTTCCCGACCAGCGTGATCGGCAGCGCGCTTGTCCAGAAGAGCTACTCAGTCAACTACCCGGGCGAATTCGGCGGCGGCGCCATCAACCTGACCACCACCGCCGCGGCGCGTGAGCCGTTCCTCTCCCTCGGCCTTAGCATCAGCGGCGACACCGAGACGACCGGCAAGCTTGGCTATACCTATTACGGCAGCAGCACCGACTGGCTTGGCGTCGACAATGGCGACCGTTCCATTGATGGCGCATTCGGCGATGCTTTCCGCTCCAACAAGGTGATCGGCGAAGGCTCAAACTTCATTCGCGCGCAGGTTCAGGCGATCACCGCCGACCTTACCAACAGCCGCACCAGCGTTCTTCAGCGCAACATGGACATTCCCGCTAACGTCGGTGTGGACCTGTCGGGCGGTACGACCGTCAACGTTGGTGGGACTGAGCTCGGCCTGATCGCCAGCGCCGGTTACAGCAACAGCTGGCGCACCCGCGACGCGACCCAGCAGACGCAGGGCGGCGACCTCATCGGCACTGACTTCCAGGCGGTTCGCACCGACCATCGGATCGTCGCCAACGGCCTGCTCGGCCTGACCGCTAAGATCGGCGGCCACAATCTGCGCTTCACCAATCTCCTGATCCGCGACACGCTCAAGATAGGCCGGCTGGCAGCCGGCTACGACGTGCAGATCGGCGATCCCATTCCCGGCGGTCCGGCGCAGCAGATTAACCAGCGCACCGCATGGTTCGAGCGTCAGCTCCTCAACTCGCAGCTGGTGGGCGAATTCAAGTTCGGCGACCTCGACCTCGATCTGCGCGGTGGCTACGCTAACAGCCAGCGGAATGCGCCCTACGAGCGAAGCTTCAACTACGTCTACAACAGCCAGGTCGGCGACTACGTCAACAACCTCACCACCAATCCGCAAAGCGCCGGGATCACCTTTTCCGAGCTCGATGAGGACGTCTGGAACCTCGGCGGTGACATCAGCTACAGGCTGCCAGGCGAACGGAACATCACGCTTAGCGCCGGCGGTGCCTACCTCGACACCACCCGCAATTCCACGCGGCGTGATTTCGCGTTCCGGCCGGCAAGTGCGCTGCCGGGCGGAGTAATCGAGCAGCGACCCGACTATCTGCTCTCCGACTTCAACGTCTACACCTACAACATTCTGCTGGTCGAAACCTCGGGCCTGGCGGGCACGGCGCGCTACCAGGGCGATCTGCGGGTCGCAGCGGGTTATGCGCAGGCAACCGGGGACATTGTTGAAGGACTTCGCCTGCAAGGCGGCGTCCGGTTTGAAGAGGGCAAGCAGTCGGTCACGCTGGTTGATCTCTTCAACCAAGGCGGCATCGCTCAGATCCCGGCGATCGAGAAGAGCTACTGGCTGCCGGCAGCGACCCTTACTTGGACCATTCGTCCGGACATGCAGCTGCGCGTACATGGGTCGAGGTCGCTTGCCCGGCCGCAGTTCCGCGAACTGGCGCCGCAGGTCTATTTCGATACCGAAAGCGATCGTCAGTTCTTCGGCAATCCGTTCCTCACCGATTCAACGCTGACCAATGCCGAAGCGCGCTTCGAATGGTATTTCGCCACGCAGCAGCGCGTCAGCGTCGCCGGCTTCTTTAAGCGGATCAACAAGCCGATTGAGGCCATCGCCAGCTTCACCGGCGGTGCCGCCCTCATCACGACGTTCGGCAACGCCCCTCGTGCCAAGCTTTATGGCGTCGAAGTGGAAGCGCAGAAGTACGTTCCTCTAAGTGCCCTCGGCATGGACCAGCACCGGTTGGTGCTGATCGGCAATTATACGTTCTCCAAATCCGAGATCGAAGTGGGTGACGGGGACACGACCGTTCTCAACGACCTTCGGGGTCCGCGGCCCGCTCGCGAAGTGTTCTTCGACGGCGACCCCCTCACCGGACAGTCCAAGCATATCGCGAACGTGCAGCTCGGGATCGAAAATACGGCGCAGCTGCAGCAGCTGACCCTGCTGTTCAACTACGCCTCCAAGCGGGTCACCAGCCGTGGTCCGGCCAGCGGCGGTGTGCGGCAGGCGGACATCTTCGAGCGCCCCGGTCTGACCATCGACCTGGTTGCGCGGCAAGGTCTCCGCCTCGCCGGCAAGGAGATCGAAGTGAAGTTCGAAGGGCGCAATCTCACCAACCAGGATTACGAGGAAACACAAGACGTTCGCGGCACCCGGATCTTCGTCAACCGCTACGAGCTGGGCCGGTCGTTTTCGCTTGGCGCATCTGTGAAGTTCTGATCCCTGCTTCCGTAGGGCTTTAGCTGAACGAACGTCCGCTAACCGTTGCCGGAGCTAAGTCGAGATTACGAAACTGAGTGCCAAGCGAACGATCAGTGGAAGTCTGCCATGGGTCCGCTCAGTCACCTCCGCCGCCCCCGTCGCCACCGTCGGACGAGCTACTGTCACCACCGCTGGTGAAGTCGCCAACAGCATCGATGCTGTCGAAGAGGCTCGCTGCGTCGAGCGATAGCCCGATGTCGGCGAAATCCAGTAAGTTACCGCCCTCGCCGTGGTCATCGTCACTGATGCCGGAAGTGGTGGACAGTGGCACATAGCCGTCGCCTCTTTCCGTAAGCAGCTTTTGCAGTGCCGGCAGCTGCCGGCGTGCCGGTGGGGACATGACGAGCAACGCACCGGCTTCCATGGCGATCTTCAGTGCCGCATCAGGATCGCGTTCTATGAGTGAGGGCACCTGATTGATGGACGACATCAAGCGTTCAAGTGGAGCAGTGATCGCAAGGCCCCGTGCCGTTCGCTCGTATGTGATCTTCGGAAATAGACCGAGCCACTTGCCGTCCTTACGGATCAGGAGTTCACGGCGAACCAGCGCAGGTGCGACTTCATCGTGAATATAGCGTCGGAAATCATACCCAAAGCGCTTCTGGAGCCCATGCAGCACTTTCGCACTTACCAGTCGGCCACCCGCGCCGCTTGTCGTAAGCGCTTCCTCGACGGCTCTTAGATGCGAAGGAAGTGGGTTCGCCGTCGAGGGTGCGTCTTTGGTGACGAGGAGAGCAACCTCTTCATAGAGGCCATTCGGTTGCTTGATGGCGATCCGCCCCTTGCTGAGTAGGCTCAGCAAGGCAGCCTGGAGACACTCGCCCGCGTTGCTTGCCCGTGGAGCAAGCAAGAAGGCGGCCTCGGCGGGAGTGAGCAGCCTGTGCGTCATGTGGTTCAATCCACCCGTGGACCGGCGCCCTTGTGCCCGCCTGCGCTATCATGAAGCTGTCCGCTAATGTCTGCAACGGGTCGAGAGCGGACATTGGCTACTTTGCTGAACGAGCGCCCGCTTCCAGGCGACGGCGACCACGCTGGAGAGCGGCCGCGAAGGGCGCGGAGCAGAATGGTTAGAAGTGGTCGTTTCCAGATCGACTAGGAGGCTGCACCCGTTCTTTCTCAGAAAGCCGCGAGCAAGGCGGCACTGATGCAGCCGCCGTGCATTTGACCCTAGCATCAACTTATTGGTTGTAGCCGATGAGCGCGCCTCCAGCACCGCGGTGGTGTGCCTCCACTAAGGCGGTACATGTACGAGATCTCTGGCTACCATCTCCTGCTCGCGGCCTTTGGCACTGCGATTATCCTGGCGTACTGGCTGCCTCGCTTCGTATCCGGGCGCGAGCCGGCGGCCTCGGCACTGCTGATTGGTCTCGGTTTTGTCGCCTTCGGCTGGATACCGGGCATGCCGGACGCCATCGACCCAATTTCGTTGCCCAAGCCGTGGGAGATGATCAGCGAGGTGTGTGTCGTCGCCGGTTTGTTTGGGGTCGGCTTGCGCATCGACCGGCTTTCCTCGCGCAAGCTGTGGGAACCTACGGTGCGACTGCTAGCGATCGCCATGCCGCTATGCATCCTTGCAGTAGCGACCCTGGGATGGAGCTTCGCGGGCATGACGCTTGCGGGCGCGCTGCTCCTCGCTGCGGTCCTTGCTCCCACCGACCCGGTGCTCGCCGGCGATGTGCAGGTAGGAGCGCCGCTGGAGGGAGGCGAGCATCCAGTTCGCTTCTCATTAACGACCGAGGCGGGCCTTAACGATGGCCTCGCATTTCCGTTCGTCTATCTGGCTCTAGCGGTTGCTGCTGCAGGCGGCTTCACCGGTGCGGTGGTTACCGAATGGTTGTGGCTGGACGTTGCTTATCGGATCGTCGTCGGAGCCGCCGGAGGCGCCACTCTTGGCTGGCTGTTGGGCAAGCTGCTGTTCTCATGGCCAGGAAAGAATCCGCTGGCAGATACGGAGTCCGGAGTTATCGCGCTCGCTGGGGTTCTGGCGGTATATGGCCTCACCGAACTGATGGAGGGTTACGGCTTCATCGCGGCCTTTGTCTCTGGCCTGACCCTTCGTCGGCAGGAGTCCGAGCACCGCTTTCATACGCAGCTGCACAGCTTCAGCCAGGCGATTGAACATGCACTGACATCCGTGTTGCTGATCGCGTTGGGAGCTGCGCTTCCGGCACTTCTACCTGCACTGAGCTGGAGAGGCGCTGCCATTGGTGCTGCGCTGATCTTCGTCATTCGACCCCTTCTCGGATGGTTGTCGCTGATGGGGACACTGGAACGACACCGGGAGCGTGCGGTAGTCGCCTTCTATGGGGTGCGCGGCATCGGCTCCATTTACTACCTTGCTTATGCCGGCTCGCACGCTGAGCTGACCAACGAAGCAGAATTGTGGGCCATTGTTGCCTTTACCATCCTGCTGTCCACGATCGTGCACGGCTTCACCGCAGGCCTCGCTGTAGAACGTGTAACGGAGAACGACGATCAAACCCCATGCACACGGGCCTGAGCGCTCAAGTCAGCTTTGGGTGCAAAGCAGACATTTGCGGTTCTAAACGGGCGAAGGCTTGTCGCCGCGCAGGGGTGGCCTCGAGCGACACGATTCCCATTGAAGCCGAGTGGTAAGTACTCCGGCTCGGCCCTGACCACCGGGCGTCAGGGGACGATGCGCTTGGATGAGTCCTAGGTGGCGCACGGCTTGTCGCTTTAGATTGAAGAAAGGGCTCGTCTAGTTTTCGCCAGACGAGCCCTTCCCGACTTGCCTTTCGGCGTCGGGTGGACTCGCAAACAGGCTGAGAGATGACTAGTTCCAACCTTTCGCTTCAAGGAAGACCTAGGGGCAAGCGCGTTTGCAAGGGCCGAGGCAAGACGTTGGAGCCTGGTAAATAGGCGAGCGGATTATCTCTTGAGGAACGCCTAGCGATCACCTCGCGTTTGTGTGCCGCATGCACTCAATCAAGCCCCTCTCGAGGCGGATAGCCTACTCGGCAATCACGATACTCTGCGTGATTGTGCCGGTGCAAAGCGCCGTCACGGCGCCCAGCGCGGCCAAGCGGCAGAGTAGCCCAAGTCCAGCCCCTCTTCACTCACATCTGAGAGGTCCCATCCAGCTGGTTGCATCTCTTGGGACGGTAACGAGCGTTCTGCGTTCGGTAGAACATAATAAGAGGGTGGGCGGCGTTCCCAACAGCTTTCACCTAGCCGGCTATGCCTTTGATGTGCGTCGGAACGCTGGTGTCACTCACCAGGCGATTGAAGAGCTGCTTCGTCGGGCGGGTTACTCACCGCACGAATCGCTGGACGAAGTCGACCACAGTCACTTTGCGTTCTTGCCTGCTTCGCCTCTTCAAGCGCCGGAGCAGCCCATGCCCGCCGACGCACGGATCCCGCAACAGAAGGCAACGGCGCCTGCTCTCGTTGCTGACGAGCACGGTGTGCTGTCTCTGCAAGCGGGAGAGCTTCTCTCCTCGGGCACACGACCGTAGGCAGAACAGTTCAGCTTCAAGGTTGCATGGAAGTGAAAGCGGACAACCCGAAGGTTCTCGCTTGACCTGCTCCGCGCCGCAGTGATGCGATCCGCTCGTGATCTCCTAAGTGGAGACATCAAGGGCGGCGTGATCGACCTTCGTCTCAAGTCGATGCTCAAGATGAGCAGGGTGTCATCGTCTACAGCTTGCCCTTCAAGCATGCTTGCAGCCTCATTCCTGACGATGGCTGAACAAGATCGGCTGTTCCGCCAATGTCTGCCTTTGGTCGCTTCCGACCATCTACTTAGCTGGCCGAGAGTCGATCGCTCATGAATTCGGTCCTGCAATCGTCGGCATATCGGATTCCTATGCTCGTGGGGGTTTCGGATCACGGCTGGCCAGATCGAAGCGATCGCCTTCGGCTAGGACGTGAACCGTCATGTTGTGCATGGAGAGGGTCTTGTCGGACCTCGCCTCCGCCAAGTTGGAATAACTCACGTGCGAGCCGTCCACGATGTACACGGCGCCCGAGCCAAGGACGGTCAGCGAGCCGTCTTCGACGATCGCCGCCGTGTCTTCATCCACCCCGATGCCGAGGCTACGCGGGTTGTGCGCCACTGCCCCGATCAAGCGGCCGAAGCGACCACGTTCTGCAAAGTGCTGGTCGATGATCACGTCGCGGATAAGGCCAAGGCCTGGCGCCATTCGAAGATTGCCGATGCGGTGCGTTTCTTCGCTGGTGCCTTTGACAAGCATGGTCTCGCTCAAGACCGAGGCGCCTGCCGAGGTGCCGGCTATGACTCCGCCTCGTTCGTATAGGCGGCGCACCTTTTCCTCGATCGCACTGTCGCCGATCTGGCTGGTAATCCGTAGCTGGTCACCGCCCGAGAAGAAGACACCGGCGGCATCATCCAGAACTCGCAGCTTGTCCTTATCGCCGGCCTCTGCGCGATCCTCCACATAGAGTTCGACCAGCTCGCCGACGTTGAGGTCGCGGAAGGCCTTCTGATACTCGTCGAAGTAACCTTCGGGGTGGTGGCTTGCCACCGTGGCGAGCACAAGTTTGCCACCGCCGACGCGTGCGGCGACCTCCTTCAGGATCGTCCGTTTCGAATACGGCTCCCGCTCTTCGTGGCCGCCGATGATGATCAGCGTTCCCTTCCCGTTCTCGCTCATCGCGCGGTCTTATCCTCTGACTTGGCAAGCCACACACTGGGCTCGTTCATAAGTGCGTCGACGTAAGCGACGGCGAAATGCGGGCTGTTATGCGACCAGCCGAAGCGTCCCTCGCAATCGATAGCTATCGCGCCACCATCGGCCTCCTCGCCGCCTACTTCCGGCAGTTCCAGAAGCGCGCTTGCAATGGCGGCTTGCGGCTCCTCACTTTTCTCCAGCCGGTTCATGATCTTGGAGGCGATCACCACTCGGGCGATAGTTTCGCCGTCGCCTGACAGAGACACGCCACCGATCTTATCGTCCGCGTAGAGGCCGCAACCAGGCTGCGGGCTATCACCAATCCGCCCTACGCGGCTGCCGGTCAGGCCACCTGTTGAAGTGCCCGCGGCGAAATGCCCCTCCCGGTCGAGCGCCACTGCCCCCACAGTATCATGCTCCTGCTGTGCAGGTGCGGCATCCGACCTGAGCTCATCTTCATTGACAATCTCAAGCTGCTGTTCACGAGCGAACATGAAGGCACCTTCACCCGCCAGCAGTATCTCCTTCTCCGGAAGCAGACGCCTTGCGACGCTAATCGGGTGACGGACGTTGCGGATCACAGTCACTGCACCAACGCTGCGGTCGCGCCCGTCCATGATTCCGGCGCACATCTCAATTCCTCCGGCAGCGTTCAAGGCTGAGCCAAGTCCGGCGTTGAAGACGGGCAATGACTCGAGCACCCGGATTGCACCTTCGACCGCATCCAGCGCCGAGCCGCCTTTAGCGAGCACCTTTCGGCCCGCCTCCGCGGCTTGCCGCATGCCGTCACGATTTGCCTGCTCGTCGCCAGGCTCGATTTCCTTTGCGCCTCCATGCACAATCAGCGCCCAGGTTGAGCCATCCTCGCGCATTCTCAATCCCCTGCAATAACGCGGCCGTGCCGGTCACTGACCGACTGGACCCGTTCAAAATCAACGACCTGTTTCCAGCAGCCGAAGATGTCGCTGGGGGTGATGACCACTAATTCTCCTGGTTGGGCGAGAGTCATGGCCACGGCGGTGGCCTCCCGTTCGCCTGGTACAAGATGGATCAGCTTCTCCGGCGCGCCAGCCTCCCGCGCTCCCTTCTGCAAGAGCCGGAGGACCTCGCCGCGGGGACGACCTCTTGTGGCCGGATCCTCCCGGAAGACGATCTCATCGAAGATCTGTCCGCAAATCCGCCCTACCTCCGTGATGTCTTCGTCGCGGCGGTCGCCGGGCATGGCGACGGCGCAGATTGCCCGCTTGTGCCGGTGGCGAAGGCCGGTCACGACCTCACCTAAGGCGCGAAGCCCGGCAGCGTTATGCGCATAATCGACGATCACCCTGAAGCCATGCGCGTCATGAACGTTGAGGCGCCCCGGGTTCTGCTCAAAGCTCGACTGGAACATGGAGAGGGCCGAACGGATGGCGAGCAGCGGGACGCCATGGGCGACGGCCATGGCAATGCACGCCAGCGCGTTGGCGATGTTAAACGTGGCCATTCCGTGCAGGGTTGCAGGGATCGCCCCCGCTTTCATGACGATTTCGCGCCTTCCGTGCCGATGGAGAACGATGGTGCCGCCTTCGATCCCCGGCTCGCGAACCACCGCCATGCCGCCCTGGTCGATGTGGCGCCGAACAACGGGAGGCATGTCGTCGCCGCCGTGGAGCGAGAACCAAGCGATCGTACCGCCGGCCCTTCGCTGCATTTCCACGCAACGCGGATCATCGGCGTTGAGGATTGACGTGCCCCCCGGACGCACCGTTTCGACGATCAACGACTTGACCCAGGCAAGGTCCTCGATGGTCTCGATGCCCTTCAGCCCGAGATGGTCCTCGGCCACGTTGAGGACGGCGCCTACGTCGGCCCGATGGTAGCCGAGACCCTCGCGAAGTATCCCGCCGCGAGCTGTTTCAAGCACTGCGACGTCCACCGTTGGATCGCGCAGCACCATTCGTGCGCTGCGCGGGCCTGTGGCATCGCCTTGCATGACCATGACGTCGTCGATGTAGACGCCGGTGGTTGAGGTTAGCCCGATCGAACAGCCTGTGAACCGCAGGACATGCTTGAGCATTCGGGCAGTCGTTGATTTGCCGTTGGTGCCCGTGATCGAGAAGATCGGGATGCGCGCGGAACTGCCTTGCGGGTAGAGCATCTCAAGCACCGGCCGAGCTACATCGCGCGGCGGGCCCTCGGACGGCTCCAGGTGCATCCGGAAGCCTGGGGCGGCGTTGACCTCGATCACCCCGCCGCCAGTCTCCCGCACTGATTTGCTGATGTCTGGGCAAACAAAGTCGATGCCCGCGATGTCGAGGCCGACGATCAGGGCAGCTCGACGGGCGATCTCGGCATTGTCGAAGTGGATCTCGTTGGTGCGGTCGACCGCAGTGCCACCGGTCGACAGATTGGCGGTGGCGCGAAGCATCACGAGGTCGCCGGGCGCTGGCACGCTATCGACCGCGAGGCCGGAACGACTAAGATAATCGGCCACATGCGCATCGACCTTGATGCGTGTCATGACTTTCTCATGGCCGGCGCCCCGGCGAGGATCGCGGTTCACCTCTTCGATCAATTCGGCAATGGTGTGCACGCCGTCGCCGATGACGTGAGCCGGCACGCGCTCCGCGACCGCTACCAGCTTTCCATCCACCACGAGGATGCGGTGGTCACGGCCGGAAAAGAACTGCTCCAGAACGACGCGCCGGCCATGCTCGCGCGCAAGTTCGAACCCGAAGCGGAGCTGGCCTTCGTCCATGATACCGGTCGTGATGCCCCTGCCATGATTGCCGTCGAGCGGCTTGGTGACGAGCGGGAAACTGAGACGCCGCGCTTCGCGGAGTGCATCTTCGACGTTGCTGACCAGAACGCCTTGAGGGACCGGAACGCCAGACTCGTCGAGCATGCGTTTGGTCAGATGCTTGTGGCTCGCGATGTCCGCGCCAATCAAGCTTGTCTGGCCGGTGACGCTGGCACGGATCCGCTTCTGGTGCCGTCCATGCCCGAACTGTACCAGGCTTGCTTCGTCCAGCCGCATGACGGGAATGCCACGACGCCTTGCCTCGTCCACAAGCGATTGGGTGGTCGGACCGAAGGCGCAGCTCGCTGCGGTTCGGCGGATTTCTTCAAGCCGCCGCGTAAGGTCGAACTCACCTTCAACTGGCGCAATCCTGTCGAGACGCTCGATCCCGGCAAGCTCCGGCGGAAGGAGGGAGTCGACCAGTTCTAGAGCCGCGCGCCCGGCAAGGAGCCCGGCCTCCTCATAAGCATAGGCGAACATCACGTTGTAGACGCCGGGTTTGCCCTTCAACGAACGGGTTTTCCCGCGCGTAACCGTCGAACCGGCCATGGATTGCAGTTCAAGCGCTACATGCTCGGCAACATGACCTACCCAGGTCCCCCGCCGCAGGCGTTCAACGAAGCCGCCGCGACGTTTGAGGCTGCAGCCATGCCGCTCAAGGCCGGGGAGCATCCCAAGTAGTCGATCAACAAATCCGGGAATGCGGTCTGACGGCCAATGCTCCAATTGACCCAAATCCAGCATGACCCGGATCATTGGTGTCAGGCTGTAATAGTGGGCGCCGCGATAGACCCCCACTTCAAGCACTTTTGCCGGCTTCCTCACCAGCTGGCTCGAGCCTTCATCAGCGGCGCGGAAGAGCGAAGAAGTAGGGCCTGAGGTCACTTAGCCACCCTCATTGTTCAAGGCGCGAGGATTGCTTGCAGCGCGGGGCTTTGCCCAACGAAGTCATCCATGGCCTGCTCAAGAGGACGAAGCAGCAGGCCCTTATGGCTACTGAGGCTAGTATCAGTCCTGACGGAACCGCTGCTCACGCGGATCTGCTGCTTGGAAACACGCGCCCTGTCAGCGACATCCTGCGCAAGGTCGTACCAACTCACAGCCCCTTGGTTGGTTAGGTGCCAAACGCCAGTCTCGCCGTCGAGGAGGAGGTCGAGTGTGGCATGAACCAAGTCAGGAACATAGGTCGGCGAAACGATGTGATCCCGGCTCACGACCACCTCCCTCCCCTGCTTCAGGTCTCGCACGGTATTGTAGAGAAAGTTGAAACTATCCCACGGGCCGAAGAAAGCGCTTGTGCGGATCACAAGCGTGTCCGGCAACACGGTCAAGACGCGCTTTTCGCATTCGAGCTTGCTGAGGCCGTAGGTGCATTGCGGCGCTGGAGCGTCTTCCTCGATGTAAGACCGGCCGAGCGACCCGTCGAAAACAAGATCGGACGAGAAGGTCACAAGTGGAATGCCGGCAGCGCGGCAAGCGGTCGCCAAATGCTCGGGTCCGAGCGCATTGGCTGAATGGCATTCTTCCGCTTTCTCGGCGGCCTCCCATGTGCGCACAAAGCCGGCCGCATTAATCACTGCCCAAGGGCGATACTTCTCGATGGCAGCGAAAATGGAGCCCTCGTCGACGATGTCCAGTTCGGCGCGGCTTGTGACTACATGCGGAAGACCTCGATGCGAGCAAATCCGGTGAAAGGCCTGCCCCAGCGTTCCCGTTGCCCCAGTAATCAGAATCGGAAGCGCTGATTTCGCTGCGGATGCCGGGAGAGTGGCAAAGTTCGGCCGCATGTAATGCCGCCCCGGCCGCTTCCACCAGCCAGGCACCTTGAGGACGGGGTGCTCCAGCCTCCGGCCCTCAGCCAATTCGACGGCAGCCCTTGCCAGCAGCGTGGGACGAGGCTTCCGCCCACGCGTGTCGTACGCGCCAACGTCATAATCGCCCTTACGCTCGGTGAGGAGCGAACGCCAGTCAACCGCTCCGAACACCGACCAGAGCGTCACGGCGCGAATGTCTGCGCCGCGATCGCGAACCTTGGTGGCAGCGGCCCAGACGTCCTGCAGCCATCGGACCTGCTCTTCACGGGTGCAACCGTGGTGGACTTCGGTGACGGCGATCGGGAGCTGGTAGCGGTCCCAGACTTCTTGAAGGCGTTTCTCCGGCCCGACCTCGCGCCTCAGCCGGTGGACACGAATTGCTTCGAGATCGACATAGGTTTGCTTCCCGTTCGAGCCGGGTTCTACCGTTGGATAACGTTCGATCCGATGATCAAGATACCGCTCGCTGGTAAGGTAGTGATTCACCCCGATCATGTCGGGCTGGCCCTCACCTGACTCGAGACGAACGAGCAGCTCTTTGGGCACGTGTGGCTTGATTCGGTCGTACAGCTCGTGGCCCAGGCGCATATGTCCGCACAAGAGGTCGAGGCTGAGCCATCGCCGGGCATTCTCATACTTCACTTGCGCCGCGAGTTCGGGCGTGCCGAAGGTCTTGCCGACATCTTCGGTGACGAGCAGCTGAGCGGAGGAGTTCACCTCGCGGATGGCAGCCATCGCCTCCAGCGTTCCGACGCATTCATTGACGAGCGCGCGGTACATCTGCCCCTCGTCACGAAGGTGCGGAAACCAATGACCGTAGAGGCAGGAGAAGCGCGCGGTTGTCAGCGGCTCGTTGACGGGGGTCCATAGGTCGATCCACGGGTATCGTCTCGCGACCCGACCAGCGTAATCACGGAGTTTCTCCGGAAAGCTGGAGTCGAGCAGCTGCGTGTAGCGAGGACCCGAGCCGTGATGGACCAGACCGCCGATCACCCTGATCCCCAGCGCCCGCAGCCTGGCAAGGCGGTCATCGTGCCAGCTGAAGTCCAGCTCGTGCGGTGATTCCGGAGCGATGGTTTCCCACAGGATGGGATAACGCACCGCCTTGACGCCGAGGTCTGCCAGAGCCTCGAGATCGTCGACGCGGATGCGGTGTCCGGTCTCGCGTACTTGGTCACGATATTCGTCACCGACCCGAACAACGGTGCATTCGGTACCGCCCCAAAGCTCGAGACGCTGCTGATCAGCGGAGGTCACGAAACCTGCCTCGTAGACCGAAAAACGCCGCTCGGTGCAGCCTTCTCGCGGTACTTCGCCGCAAGCGCTCGGTGCGCGTGCCGTGCTTCCTCGCAGTCAGCCCTTTCCGCTGCCGTCAACTCCTGGAGTTCCCGATCGAGAAAGTAGTGTAGATCTGCAACGTCGTTCAGGACGCGGTCCGAACATTGCTCAACGCCCGCCGGACCGCGGAAGATCATGAATTGTGCAGTCTCGCTCATCGAAGCTCCTACACTGGTGTAGACTAAGGTCTCCCTTGACGCCTGTTTCTGGTAACCGTTCCGGCTTCATGACTTTTGTTATGACGATTTCGCGCTCGCCTTCGAAACACGCTAACTTAGGTTACGGTGCTGATGTTTGTCGGGAACCGACGCGTGCCGGATCGCTTGAGCCCGTGTGTGACCCGCTTCCGCATCGGCGTGCTGCCGAACTGAAGACGAGGCCAAGCAAGAGGCAGCAAGCAGGACGGAAACGATCCTGCTCGCCTCTGCACGGAGCGATGCGCATGTATTATCACGATAGCCGACTGCAGCATCCCGTCCGAGTCACTGATCCCGATCCTGCGTTCGCGCGATCGCTTCAGCAAGCCATCGGCGGGGTCGAAGGCGAGATTCGCGTCTGCATGCAGTATTTCTTCCAAGCCTGGAACGCGCGCGCACCGCACAATCGCTACCGTGACATGCTGCTCAACACGGCAACCGAAGAGATCAGCCACATCGAGATGCTCGCGACGGCGGTTGCCATGAACCTCGAGGTCGCTCCGGCCCACCTTCAGGAGGAGGGTGTCAAGGACAAGCTGGTCGGCGCGGTCATGGGCGGGGAGCGCCCGCGCGCCGCGATCGAGGGCATGATCCACAAGCAGATGCTTTCCGCCGGCCTGGGTGCCATGCCCATCGACAGCGACGGCGTACCCTTCGACATGAGTCACATCTATGCGAGCGGCAATCTGGCCGCCGACATGACGGCCAACGTCGCCGCCGAGAGCACCGGCCGTGTGCTTGCCGTCCGCTTGTTCAACGAAGCGCATGACGAGGGCATGCGAGACATGCTCTCCTTCCTCATCGCCCGCGACACCATGCACCAGAACCAATGGCTGGCGGTGATCGAAGATCTGGGCGGTTTCGCTAGCCAGTTCCCTATTCCAAACTCGTTCCCGCAGGCGGCCGAGAAGGGTGAATTCAGCTACAAGTATTTCGTCACCTCAACCGACGGACACTACCCGGCGGGGCGCTGGAGCGACGGCCCAAGCATTGACGGCAACGGCCACTTTGAAACGACCAGGGTTGAGCCGATGGGTGATGAGCCGGTCCTTGGTCCGGCCCGCCCGGATAGCGGTGCGCAGAAAGAGCAGATGGCACCTGGCGCAGTCCCCAAGGAAGGCACGCCGCAGTCCTGATCAACCGACAACTACGAAGAGGATTGATGACATGGCGCAGAAGACAGCTGGCGGTCAGCAGGCTTCGCTGACGGACAAAGGCGGCGTCAAAGGCGGAGCGGGAGGACGCGGCGGCGGCGGCAAAGGTGGCAGCGGCTCGGGCAATAGCAAGAAGACCGGAAAAGGCGGTTGAAGCGGTTATTCGAAAGGAAGCGCAGATGAGCAAGAGCAATCACGACGGAACGGGTGACCTTCCGCAGAACCAGAACAATGCAATGAGTGACGATCCGCGAGACGGAAACAGAAATTCATTCACGGCGAAGGAGAAGAGCGGCGAAGCTCCTCCAAATCCTGATGAAAGCGATGAAGACAAGCTGCAGGCCTTCGGCCAGCGCGGCTCCAAGCAGTCCTAACCCTTGGTGATGGGAACCGGTACAGTGAACGACAATCCGACAAACGCACCGAGATCCCGCTCTCCGGTAGGAGTAAAGGTGATCGGCGCCATTGCAATCCTCGTCCTGATCGTCGCGATCTTTCTGCTGGCGACCGGTATCGTGAACTTCGAACAGCGCGGGATTTTCTAGAGCTTGTCTGAGAGACTTGCTCAATCTGGTGAAAGCGCGGTCGCAAGGTCGAGGCCTCGGTTAGACGGATGCAGACAATGCCCGACTTAACGTTATCAGATTGAGGAAGAGCCTGAAGGGCAGGCAGACGAGCGCACAGGCATCATGTCACTCGCTGCCAGTCCACCAACTATCGGAGCTAGGGAAAGGCCATGGGCCAGTCAGGTCAGGAACATCTGCTTGCTTGCGCCGAGCGAGAGCGTGAATTGGCAGCCAGATCGTTTGACGAGATGGTACGAGCGACCCACTTCAAGCTCGCTCACGAGTATGCCATGCGTGCTCACGGCGAGGACCTTCTTGCGAGGGGTGACGATGCCGTCTCCTCGGAACTAGGGGTGCGCTAATTATGGACGTGTAGGCGCAACTCATTCCGGCAATTGCAGCGGTGAGCCAAGCGTCCGCCTGGGTGGGAAAAGGAATTTGCGCTGTAGCAAACGGCGAATTGGCTATCATCCTAGCCTAAGTGAGTTCGGCTGCGGGACCTCTTGCTACAAAGGTGAGCAGAGTAAGGGCTAGCTCCACCAGGTGAGCTCCCGGAGAGCATGCGGAGTCAAACGGTGAGCGATAATCAAGCTGTGCTTGCACCGATGGTGCGCAAGCTCCAGCTTTGGAGAGATTTGAGCGCAGAAGAGCAGCAAGCCGTCCTGTCACTCCCATACGAAATCGCTCTACGAGCACGGCAAGTAAATTGTTCGCGAGAGAGAGCATGCGGAGCACACCTGCCTCCTCCTTGATGGTTTCGCCTATCGGCAGAAGCTAACGGCAGATCGCGCGCGATCTATAATTGCGTTTCACATGCGTGGTGACATTGTCGACCTGCAGGTCTCATTGCTGTCGCAGGCCGATCACAGCGTTCAGGCGCTAACGCAGGGCTTGATTGAGGCTCACGCTCGAAACATCAAAATCGCTGATTGGTCCGCCTTGCGTGCAGCCGGCGGCTTCAATGAAGCATACTTGCACCTCAGTCGCGGAGGCAGAAGTCCGGTAATCTAGCTCCGGGAAGGCGCGGCCGGCCCCAACACCGCACGGCTGAACCTAACCAGATGACGCGATCGTAACGGCAATGAGTAGGGTTCGCATCCATGCCTAAGTATCAGATCAACATCGTGAATGAGCACTTCGCACAAGACGGCGGCCTTGAAGCCGGCGGCGTGGTGAACGGCAGAAGAAGGCCATCAAATCTGCGATCGAAATCGCCGCTGACCAGGTGTCACACGGGAGCCCGTTCTTCGGCGCGGAACTCATCCTGCAAGAGGGCAACAAGCAGATCGGCAGATACGTGGTCTCGGTTGGCGCCACTCCCTTGGTAAAAATAAGGATCGCCCGCGCTCGGAAAGTGCCGGACGCTTCAGTGCTTGATGCGTATAGCGTCTGCGAATTCGAGCCGATGAACGACGTCGCCTGCCTCGTCTTGGACATCGATCCGATAGCGGAGGTCCAGCTCGCCTCTCATGACGTCGCCCGCCATGCAGTCCCGGGCACATTGAAGGGCCTGATTGGCCCATTGCCGCGTCCTCAAGCGCAATAAGAGGTCGGGCCGACCTTGCGCAACTCGCCGGCCAGGGCCGCCGTAGAGCGCAACTTGTCGGCGCGCGCTAACCTGTGTTCGATTTAGGTGTTGTCGACATGCTCGGCCGAAGCGTGGCAAGAAGCCGGGGACCGTCCCAAATCTCACAGGCAATCTCGGGCATCTCGGTGGAGACCTGAACAACAGCCTGGTCGAGAGAGTCGCAGTGGACCCACCGTGCCTTCCGGATCTTGTGCTGCTCATCGAGCAGGTACACGCGATAGTCGTGCATGAAAGTCCCTGATTGCCCGCGCGACTACGTCGCCCCTCGCGACTCGCCGACGAAGCAAATCTAGCGAGTTCCTAAATAGCTCAGCAAAAACATAGGTGCTTGGGGCGCAACGATACTCAGCGGGCGCACAGTCGCCAAATGTCCGCCTGCTTTTCGCTAATCATGGTGGGTCCGATTTGCGGCTGAAGGCAAACACCTTCACTGCGTTTCGCCCTGTGCGCGGCATCGTGGAATTTTCGTTGTTGCAGCCGGGAACACCTTAAGGCCGCGTCTGTCCCAGTAGGTTAAGTCCAGAGCGATGAAGATCGGGGAGCCCTTGTGCTGATAGATGGCCTGACCTTCCCAGCCGCTCCCCACTGCTTTCAGGCATTCGTTCCAGCCCTCATGGCGAAGGATGTCGGTGATGGCCACCAGGGCGCTCTGATCCGAGGAATGCCAAAGGGTAAGATGATCGAACCCGCCGGTACCATCGCCGCCTTGAAGGTCGACTGCAGCGCTGAAGGGCCCGTGCCGCAGCAAGAACACGCCTTCCTTTCGGCACCGCATGCCGACATTGCTCGAAAGGCAAGCGGTGAAGCCGGCTTGCCGCGCATCCGCCAGACTGCCGCTCACCGGCAGATTATCGAACAAGAAAGCCGCGGGAGGTTGTCGCTCCTCACCACAGGAAGCAAGCAGCGTCAGGAACAGCAACGGCGCAAGCAACGCACTTTGCCCACGTGATCGTGAATCTCGCTTGCCGTACGCTGGCGTTTTCAAGCGATCCAACATGCAATTACCTAAGGCACAACAGCCAAGGTTCGCAATGGGTTGAACTCGGACATCCTGATAGATCCCGAGGTAGATCGAAGGCGGACCACTGGCTACTTAGCTGAACGAGCGGCCGCTTGCGGGTGCACGGGTCGGTGCTCCGAACGACCGATATGGGCGCTGAGCAGACCTCCCCTGCCCTGCGGTCGATTATGGCAGCAAGCAGAAGGTCTGGTCTCCGCGAACGTGAATCAAACCCGGACGTCGAATTCAATCGATCTTGTCGCCGCGCTTCACAGGCATTAGCGACCTCTCCCTGTGCAGGGTATGTCCTGCGCGTCGGAGTGCCCTTGGTCGATCCTCTTTCCAGCATCGAAGCTCAGCCGCCCGATTTCGCACGTGATGTCCTCGAGAATATGGCCGAGGCCTTCTTCCTGCTCGACCGTGACTTCCGTGTTCTCGATGTAAACCGGGCCGCTCTCGCTCTGGACGGCCGGCCCAAGGAGACCATTGTTGGCGAAGCGCTGTGGGATCTCACGCCTGGCTTAGAGAGCACGGAGCTTGGGGGCCTATTCCACGAAGTCATGCAAGAGCGACAAAGTCGTCGCTTCGTCCACCATCAGGTCTGGCCAAATGGGCACAGCGCGTGGTTGGAGTCGCGGATCGTTCCTGTTCAGGCTGGTGTTGCTGCTTTCTATCGCGATGTCACCGAGGAGCTTTCAGCGCAAGAAGAGCTAAGAGAAACAAGCCGGCGACTAGATGCTATCCTCAGCAACACGACGATGGCCGTGTTCCTCATGGATCACCAGCAGCAATGCGTTTACGCAAACGCGGCTGCCGAGAAGCTCACCGGCTACAGCTTCGAACAGCTCAAAGGCCGCCCGCTGCACGATGTCATCCACAACAAAAAGCCAGATGGCTCGCACTATCCGCTGGAAGAATGCCCGATCGATCGCGCTTTCCCTGAGCGCGCTCAGATGCAAGGCGAAGAATTGTTCGTAGCGCCGGACGGCAGCTTTTACCCTGTCGCCTTCACTGCCAGCCCACTGCTGGACCAAAACGGCAAGCCGGTAGGCACGGTCATCGAAGCTCAAAATGTTGAGAAGCAGAAAGCAGAGCAGGCTCGATTCGAGGTACTAAATCGGACCAGTCAGACGCTGGCGTCCGAACTGGACCTCGAGCGCATCGTGCAGACCGTTACTGATGCTGGGCTCCAACTCAGCGGAGCCAAGTTCGGTGCCTTCTTTTACAAAATCACCGACGAAGACGGCCAAAGCATGCTCCTGTACTCGTTGGCCGGCGCTGAGCGTCGTGACTTCGAGGCTTTTGGTCATCCCAGGGCCACCGAGGTGTTCGGCCCTACTTTCAGGGGTGAAGGCGTCGTTCGATCCGACGACATCACCATAGATCCACGATACGGCAAGAACGCTCCCCACAAGGGTATGCCAGAGGGTCATTTGCCACTCAGGAGCTACCTCGCCGTGCCGGTGACATCCCGAAGCGGCGAGGTAATCGGCGGTCTCTTCTACGGACATCCGCAACCCGGCGTCTTTGCCGAAGATAGCGAAGCCCTGTTGCTCGGGCTGGCCGGTCAGGCGGCGGTCTCGATCGACAATGCCCGTCTTTTTGAGGCCGCCCAGCGTGCTAATCACAGCCTCGAGCAGCGCGTGCAAGAGCGGACCCGAGAGCTCGAGGTTGCCAATGAGGCCTTGCGCCAAAGCCAGAAGATGGAAGCGATCGGTCAGTTGACCGGTGGCATCGCTCACGACTTCAACAATCTCCTAACCGTCATCAGAGGCTCGGCGGACGTTCTGAGGCGTGAAGGTCTGACTGAGGACAAGCGTCGCCGTTACGTGGATGCGATCTCTGATACAGCAGACCGTGCAGCGCGGCTGACCGGTCAGCTGTTGGCATTCGCGCGTCGGCAGGCTTTGCGTCCGGAGAATTTCGACGCCGGCTCACAGATCACGTCAATCACGGACATGCTTAGGAGCGTACTCGGCTCGAGGATTGAGCTCGAGATTGATGCTGATTGTCCAGACTGCTTTGTCGAAGCCGACATAGCGCAGTTCGAGACGGCGATTGTGAATATGGCTGTTAATGCCCGGGATGCCATGAGTGGCGAGGGCAAGGTGAGGATTGCCATCCACAAGATTGCTGAGGCTGGCACAGAGCATGTGTGCGTCGAAGTATCCGACACGGGGCACGGTATTCACCCTGACAAGATCGAGCGGATCTTCGAGCCCTTCTTTACAACCAAGGAGGTCGGCAAGGGAACCGGGCTCGGCCTCAGCCAAGTCTACGGCTTCACCAAGCAATCGAACGGCGAGATCAAAGTAGAGAGCAGTGTTGGTGAGGGCACCACCTTCCGCCTTCTCCTACCTGCGCGCGAGCATGCTGAGGTAGCCGAGAGCAGCTCAGACGAGCCAGCAAAGACACTCATGGGCGGTCGCATCCTCATTGTAGAAGACAATGCGGATGTCCGGAGCTTCGCCGTCGATCTGCTGCGCGATCTGGGCTTCGAAGCAGAAGTCACATCCTCAGCTCAAGAAGCCTTGGAGAGGTTGGCTCAAGGGGCGACCTTTGACGTAGTTTTCAGCGACGTCGTGATGCCAGGAATGAGTGGCATTGAATTCGCCAAGGTTCTTCGTGAGCAATCACCGGGGCTCCCGGTGGTGCTGACCAGTGGCTACAGCCACGTTCTCGTCGACGAAGGCCGGCACGGATTTCCACTGCTGCAAAAGCCTTACTCAGCGAGCGACGTAGCGAAGGCGCTCAGCCAGGCGCAAGAGTCAGGCGGAAAGCGCGCGAAATAAGGCGCCGTGCGCCTTCTCGAAGTTCCTCGAGCTGCTCGCGCCACGGCCGGCAGGATCTCTTCATTAGAGCAGGTCCGCTGATAGTATCCATCAGATGCAATCGAAGTCGGATAAGATTTGCCGCCGAGCCGTTCTGCGTATTGTGGAGTGCAGGTAGGCGGATTCATGGGTGTTGCTGAAATCAAGGAGCCGACCCCGTCGCGTGCGGCATTGCTCGTCATCGACATGATCAACGACATGGAATTCGAAGAGGGCAAGGAGCTGCTTCGACATGCCACCGCCGCAGCAAGGTCGATCCGTGCACTCGGCAGAGCTGCGCGGGAGGCCGGTGTCCCGGTAGTCTACGTCAACGACAACTACGGCCAGTGGCATTCCGAGCGATCGTTGATCGTCGAGCATTGTACGCGTGAAGGTGCCTTGGGGCGTGACGTGGTAAAATCGCTGGAGCCCGAGGACGAGGATTACTTCGTGATCAAGCCGCAATTTTCCGGCTTCTACTCTACAAACCTGCCTGCCCTCCTGCCGCGGCTCGGGGCGCAGCGGCTGATCCTTACCGGCGTCTCAGCCGACATCTGCGTCCTCTTTACCGCCGCCGACGCTCACATGCGCGAATATGATCTGTGGGTTCCAGCCGACTGCGTCGCGAGCTTCGATCCGCAGCGCACGCGCTGGGCGCTCGACATCATGAGGAACAGCATGAAGGCCGAAGTGAGAGACGGCGAGGAGCTTACCTTGACCGAGTGGCTGGCCCTTGACGGACAGGGTGAGCCTCAGGCTGGCAGTTCGCAGGCAAGTCGGTGAGCCGGCACCGCTTCTGCCCGACCAACGACCGGGATGGGTTCATCGAGGAGCTCGCACAGGAGCTGTGGGAGGAGCAACGGCCGGCGGAAGGCGGACAGGCCTGGGCGCATGCGGACGCCGAGTTGCGGCAGCGCTACCTCAATCTCGCCGCCAATACCTTGCGCTTCCTAGAGCATCGTCATGGTTAGCCGCCTCCATGCGCTTAGAGACAAGGTGGCTGAGAAAGGCTGGCGGCACATGCTCAGCCAGCCAAACGCCATTGGACGATAGCTGGAAGCTGAAACCGTCTCGAGCCATCCTGCCGGCGGCGACCTCGAGAACCACTGCCGGCCCTCTCCGCCCGCCAACAGAAGCTGCAAGATCGATGGTTGGAGACAGGTGCACATGATGACGCCGGCCAGGCAGCAAGCCCTGCCGGAAGATTGGTTCAACGAACTGCCTTGCGGTGCCGTGATACAGAAGAGCGGGTGGCACAGCTTCGGGCCAGTCGCCCTGCACTTGGACCGAATGGCCCTGACGAGCGCGGATCTTGTCTCCGCCCGGCGAGAGCTCGAACCGCTGCTTGTCGCTCGCTGCTACCAGCGCTCCGAGTTCCTGCGCTGATGTAGGCAGCCCGGCCTTTGCCAGAGCGTTGAGCACGTCCTGCGTCGACGCCCACCCAGCAGGATCAAGGGCGAGAGAGGCGTTCTGAGGGGAATGCCGCAGCCAGAAGGCGAGGCGCTTTGAACGGCGAACATCAGCCATAGCTCAAACACCATAGGGCCACATCTCGGACTCGCCGGTCCCATGCAGGTCGGAAAGCGGAGTCACTGCCTTGGTCTGGTCGAACCACACCCAAGCGTCGAACTGTTCGCCCAGTACAGCCTCGCTGTAGTGGCTCCAGCGTTCGGTCTCCGGACGGTAAATGACCCCGATGAAGCGCTCCAGGCGCTCCTCGAGCGCAAAAGGCGGCGGGTCGCGCAGATCGAGGAGGAAACGCGGCTCGCCACTGTCGTGGCAAAGTCGTTCGAAGCTGTCCGCGCGCGAGGGCACCACGTCCTTGATCTGCATCGGCTCGTCCCAATCGTCAGCTGCCGCGACGGTGCCGCTGTGCGTTCCGAACCCAATCAGCCGGGCCTGATCTCCGAACTGCTGCTTCGCCAGCTGGCCGATGTTAAGCTCGCCGCGTTTGCGCCCCATCTCTGTCGCCCGCGCATCCCCGATGTGGCTGTTGTGCGCCCAAACGACTGCCTTCTCGTTCGGCTTGGCGTCGAGCAGTTGGCACAGCGTTTGAAACATGTGGGTGTCGCGGCGATTCCAGCTATCCTCGCTGGCATCGAAGATCGAGCGATAATAAGCCTCGGCCCCAGCAACCAGCCGCGCGTTGCCGGCAGCCGAAAGCCATTCGTCGCAATCACCGCCGAGACATTGCCGTTCAAGCAATTCACGCAACATCGCCACGGCTCCCTCCTCGCAAAGCGCATAGCCGGCAGATTTGACGAAGGCACCGTATCGTGCGGGATCCCTGCTGAAAGGCGCAAGGCAGGAGTAACGCTGCCGTGCTTCAGCCGCGAGGGCGGGATCGCGTTGCTCCAGGAACGCGATGACCTCAGCCATGGAGCCGTGAAGATTGTAGAGGTCCAGGCCATAGACGCCCGCCCGCTTCTCGAGAGGCAAGGTTCCATTAAAGGTTTGAAGCCTCTGGATGAAGCCATCGAACTCGGCGTTACGCCACATCCAGCTTGGAAAACGCACGAACGGCTTCTCACTGGTGAAGCCGGTCGGCCGATCCCTGACGTAGCGATCAAGTGCGGCAGCGTCGGGCCAGTCGGCCTCCAACCCAATGATGGTGAAGCCGTGCTCCTTCACCAAGTGCAGCGTTATGGCGGCGCGTGCCCGGTAGAACTCGCTTGTCCCGTGACTTGCCTCGCCAAGCAGCACAACCCGTGCATTCGCGAAGCGGTCGAAGCTGCTGCCAAAAGCCGGATCATCGATAGTGGGAAGCGGCTCAAGCACGTTTGCGATGGTCGTCATCAATCATAATCCCCGCAGCGGATGCGGATGAGGAACGACGTACTGTGCCTCTTGCTCCGATTTCCTGTTCTTCGACGCGAGAACGAGCCATAGCCCGAGCTCTTGCAACCTCGCCATTGCGAACCGCGCAGTGCCGCTGACTTAGCCTCACCTCGCAGCCGCTCCTGCGAACGTTTGCATAAACGATCCTTGCCGCTGACGTCAGCGCAGCTCTAATATCTGCTTGGATGCTGTTGTTTGACGAAGAACTGATCCCCGGCCTTAGGACCTGCGACGAGCTAGTCGACGCCGCAGAAGAGGCGGAGCTGGTCGCGCACATCGCCACGCTCAACCTCAATCCTTTTCGTTTTCAAGGCTTCACCGGCAAGAGGCTGACCACCAGCTTCGGCCTGGCCTTTGACTTCGAGACTAGTAGTATCACCCGCGCCGAGCCTATACCCGACTGGCTTGGTCCGCTGCGCCGCCGAGCCGCCGAGTTCGCAGGGCTTCCAAGCGAGGAACTCGTCCAGGCCCTGGTTATCCGCTATGATCCAGGTGCTGGAATTGGTTGGCACCGCGATCGTCCCCAGTTTGATCAGGTGGTCGGCGTCTCGCTTGGTGCGCCGGCGACGCTTGCCTTTCGCCGGCGCACATCGACCGGTTTTCGGCGGGTCAAGCTCCCGCTAGCGCCCCGCAGCGCTTACCATCTCACGGGAGAAGCGCGCTCCGCGTGGGAGCATGGCATTTCCGCACATGACGCGCTTCGTCTCTCGATCACATTTCGAAGCCTTCGTGCGCACGTTGGTACATCGGTCGGGCAGCCAGAGGCCTGATTGTCAGTTCGCGCGTCGACAAGTGAAACACCGGTTGCGGTGCGACACCGGTCCTCCTCACGCAAGCCGCCTTCGCTGCTCCACGTTCAGGTGAGAACCGCTCCTTCGCTGAGGTTCCGAAGATCGTCGAAAAAGCCTGCTTCTCGAGCAAATCATCGACTGCCACCGCCATGCGCATACAAGCTATGCGTCAAACGGCGGATTGGCGGACGGGAACTTCTCGCCTTCGCGGCAATTTCCCAGCGACTTTTGCAAAGCCGCGTTGCTGATCCATAAGGCTGCCGAGCAACCCTGCTCGCATCAGCCCTTTTCAGCCAAGGCCTTCGCCAACGTGACCACCGCCACGACCTCTTCGAGCACCATGATCATCGGTGAACGGGCAGCCTGGTTCTGGGCGGGATGCGCCGCGATCAGCGCGGGCGTGCTGCTGCACCTGCCGATGCTCGTCATGGCTCACCGGATGGGCAACCAGCTGTCGGGGATGCCGATGGACGCGCAGATGCTGTCCGGCATGGCGTTCATCCTGTTCGGCGTACCGCTGGCCTGCTTCGGGGCTCTGCCCAAGCATCGCGTCCGGCGCGATGAGGAAGCGGCGCAAAGCTTCGAGACGCGTGACGACATGCCGCTCAACCGCTGGCACCTGATTGTCTTGCTCGTCCTGACCCTTGGGCTGGTGATCGACGTCATGAAGCCGGCGACGCTCGGCTTTGTCCTTCCGGGTCTGCGTCAGGAATATGGGATCACTTCGTCGCAAGGTGCGCTGCTGCCGTTTGTGGCGCTTACCGGGACCACGGTCGGCTCCTTCCTGTGGGGATGGCTGGCCGACGTGTATGGCCGCCGCGTTTCAATTCTTCTTTCCACCATCCTGTTCGCCTCCACCGCCATTTGCGGCGCGATGCCGAGCTTCGAGTGGAACCTCCTGATGTGCTTCCTCATGGGCTGTTCGGCCGGGGGCATGCTTCCGGTGGTCTACACCCTGCTGACTGAGATCATGCCGCCGCGTCACCGCAGCTGGGTGCTGGTGCTAGTCGGCGGCACCGGACTGGTCGGCGGCTATCTGGCGGCAAGCGGCGCCGCGCACGCCTTGGAGCCGACTTACGGCTGGCGGTCGCTATGGCTGCAAGGTTTTCCGACCGGTCTGCTGCTTCTCGCCCTCGCCCGCTTCATCCCTGAAACGCCCGGCTTTCTCCTCAAGCAGAACCGCACAGCCGAACTGAAACGCATGGAGGAACGCTTCGGACTGAAGGCAGTCCCTCGCGCCCCTTCCCTCGCGCTCCACAAACCGACGCTTGGCCAAGGGGCACTGACAAGCGCACTTGTGATCGCTGCATTGTGCTGGAGCTTCGTCAATTTCGGCTTGCTGCTGTGGCTACCTTCTGACCTGCAGGCGCGCGGCTATAGCGCGGAGATCGCCAGCGGCTTGCTTGCGAAATCCTCGCTCATCGCCTTGCCGACGATTGCCATTGCGGCCTTCACCTACACACGGGTGAGCAGCAAATGGACAGTGGTCGCGACGATCGCGCTCACCACGTTTGGTCTCGTTGGCGCCTTGCTTCCGGCGGCGCTCCTCAGCTGGGAGCCGCTGTTGGTCACGGTAATCGCGGTCCTAATCGTCGGCACCAATGGCACCATTGCTGCGCTGCTTCCTTACACCGCCGAGAACTACCCGACACGCGTCCGCGGCCGCGCCACCGGACTTGTTGCCGGAAGCAGTAAATTTGGCGGAGTCGCGGTGCAGCTGGCCGCGCTTGGAGGCTTCATCCCCACCCTGATCGGAGCCGCCGGCGCCCTTCTGCTGCCGACCCTGCTGTCTGCCGGGATGATCGCCTGGGCCGGCCGAGAGACTCGCGGCCGGCGTTTGCACGACCTCGATACGCCACCCGCTTAGGGGTAGATCACGCAAGGCAAAGGTGCCCCTTAACTCTCCATCGACGAGGTGCACGGTCCGAAAATGGGGAACGCCCCGCCCCGTCGTCTGTTCGGGATCAATGACCATCTCACTCCCGAAGGAAGTCCTCGTCGTCGAAGACGAGCCATTCGTCAGAATGGTCGCTGCCGACGCCCTGACCGATCACGGGATCATGGCATGGGAGGCCGGAGACGCCGGCGAAGCGCTCAACGTGCTGGCCGAGCACCCCAACATCGGGCTCGTCTTCACCGACGTGAACATGCCAGGCGAGATGGACGGCCTCGGCCTTGCTCACGAGGTCAACCGCCTGCGACCTGATGTCAGCCTGATCGTCACCTCGGGGGCAGTAGCCGTAGCCGACGAAGAGCTGCCGGATAGTGGCACCTTCCTGTCTAAACCTTATCCCACGCGAAAGCTGCTTCAGATCGTGGAGGAGAAGCTCGACGGACTCGGCACCGATCCGGTGGGCTGATGCGCTTACCAGCGTTCGACTTGGCTCTGTAGCTTCGCAAGTGCTTTCGTCGAATGCGCAGCCAACACTATGACTCGCATCAGCGGCACGAACGATACTACGCCCGGTAGATTGAAAAGCATCGTCGCTTCGAAAATCCAGACTCTGCCCGCTGTGATCCAGCAAAACGGAACGGCCCAATCCGCGTCGCGGCATAGTTCAGGCCCTCCACTAGCTTCGTGGCACGAGTCCAGCTTACGTACTGGCAGCAATCGGAATCACGATCAGCGAAACTGGAGGCTCGACATCTTGAATCGGGCGGAACCTCTCGGCATTCGCACGCTCCGTTACGGTGCCTGCCTTTGCCTAGCGCGCCATCTTGTTTGCCGCTGCGGACAGCCGCCTCCCACAATCTAGACAAGCACCACAACGCGTACGAGAACTCGTCACAGCAACCAATGATCATGATTGTAACTTGCGAGAACGCCCGTCTGCCCGAATCCCACTATGTCCATCGTGCCATCATTGTTCAGGTCGGCAAGTTGGCGATGATAGCTGCTGTCGCTTGTCCAACCTTGATTAGCGCCGAAATTCACGACGTCCAACTGCGGCGATGAGAAAGAACCATTTGCGTTGCCATAGGCAACGTAGGTGCCGGCATATCCAAAGCCCACAACATCGGCATAGCCGTCGCCGTTCACATCAGCGACGTCTCGGGTAAAGCTCTTCTGGCTGGACCAACCTTGGTCCTTGCCGAAGTTGTCTATCGCCAATAGGGGCGCCTTGAAGGTGCCGTCGCCCTTCGCCAATGCGACCCAGGTCCCCGCAGTTCCAAAACCTATGATGTCGTCGGCTCCGTCACCATTTACGTCGGCGAGTGTTCGATGAAACTGATCGCCAGTGGTCCAGCCTTGCTGCACCCCAAAATCGGCGAGGTCCAAGCTTACACTATTGAAAGTACCATCGCCGTTGCCCAGAGAAATCATTGTACCCGAAGTGCTGAAGCCAACGATGTCGGCCCTGCCGTCACCATTGACGTCGCCGACGGTCCGGACGAGACCGTTCTGCGCCGCCCAGCCCTGATTAGTGCCGAAGTCTAGAATCCCTAAGATCGGCTTAGAAAAGGTGCCGTCCGCTCTGGCAAGCGACACAAGCGCCCCTGCGATGCCGAAACCAACTATGTCCGCACGGCCATCGCCGTTCACGTCGACGAGCTCGCGATGGAAATGGTTGTCGCTCGTCCATCCAGAAGCAAACCCGAAGTCGGCAAGGGCCAGAGCAGCTCCCGAGAAGCTGCCGTTGGCTGATCCGAAAGACACCAGGACACCAGCCTGCCCAAATCCGACGATGTCGCTGAAGCCATCACCATTCACGTCCGCAATGTGACGTGGAAATTGATCTTGGCTCGACCAGCCGCCGGCCTTGGCGAGAAAGTCGTTCAAAGGAACGCTGCTTGGGTCGGCAAATTGGTTACCAAGTTCAAGCACCACGCCGCCATTAACAGATGCGCTAGCCACCATTCCTGCGTTCAGAGCAGACCCGAATGTCAGAGTTCCACCCGTGTACGATAACGTGGATCCGCTTAGATTGAAGCGAAACTCCGAGAAGGTGGCATCGGTGATGATGATACGATCGCCTCGGCCAAAGTCTGCGAGAACATCTCCGTCCAGTCCTGCCTCGGTGTCCAGGAAGGTATCATTGCCTCCCCCGCCCTCAAGGTAATCCCGTCCAAGACCGCCAGTGATGATGTCATTTCCAGCGAAGCCGCTGATGCGATCAGCGAAGGGCGAAAGGGTGATCGTGTCGTCGCCGCTCAGCGCGGAGACAAGAAAAGCGAAGTCGTCTTGGGTAGAGGGCGTTCTTACAACTTCGTGCAAAGCTGGTGCGTTGATTGCCAATTCTTCCGCATACCAGAGCAGATTCTTATTTATGTTTTCACGTTCGCCAATAAAATTAACAGTTCCACTCGTAAACTTACCGTCCGCATTTTGAGTTAATTCATTTCCCAGAATTTGTAACTCGAGGTCGAAGTACTCGTCAGAAGCCCGTATAACATACTCATCGTTATACGTCATTCCGTTAAGGAAGATATTGATTTTTCCTGACAGAAGCTGAGACGATAGATTGCTGTGGTACCACGACAGGTCAAAGCTATAGCTATCCCAAAGTTGCGAAGAGACTAATTTGGCCACTGTTAACTCCCGACATCAATGCTAATTCGCCACTTGCAGCTGACGTTATTGCTGCGGCAGCGACCATTAGCTGAGCTATGACATCGTATGGTTAAAGGACTCTTTATTGTCTCCCCATGCGTCCTCTGGCTTGCCTGCCCCGCGTTCCGCCTGAGATACGTCCTTGATGGCATCCTTCTACCGTCTGCCAGGGCAGCATCTGCCGAAGGTGCCTTCAATGGTTCGATTGCCCGAGCATGGACTGCAACACGCAGCCGATGGCGTTCCTGCAAGTGACGGCCTGGAGCTTCCGCTGGCGCTTAGCCAATCCGTAAAGCCCGCCTGCCGGGAGTTGCTCCTCGACATCGTACAGCGCCCCGAGTTCATTTAAGCCAGCAGTATGAATTCTTGACGCAGTACGAGATCATCGAAGTGTCACAAAGGCGGACGACCAATGCCGTAACTTTGACAGCGGGCGCGTTCGACATGTATTCATCGCTCAACTTGCGCTAAGTTAGCAACTGCAAGTTGCTTGCTTCAGGTCGGCCCGGACGGCGAGGCGGCGCAATCCTTCAAAGGTCAGTCGAACTTGGCTCGGAAAAGTTGTTCGGTCGTCCTACGTGCCACTGAAGGCCGCCTTAGAACTCACTTTGGATCGGACCTACACTGGGCCTTTCACAATTGGCACTGTCGTAACCCGCGTTTATCGTAGCTTGGACTTCGGCCATCATCCGCTTCGGCACAGCCAAAAAGCGATACGGTAACAAGGAGCTGCGAACCGTTTAGCAGCGATAGGTGCCCCCTTCTCCCCCTACCGGTCTGCCCCCCTGTCGTTTAGAAAAACCTGCTCTCGCGCTGGTCAAGGCTCGGACAATCGCCAGTGTCGCAGATGGATTAGCTCGCCGTTGCACGGCATAGCGGCAGTACTACAATGGTGTAGTCAGCAGAACGCACTCCGGCACCTACAGAACTGCCCCAATCACTGGAAGCGATTCAGTGGTGAACCGGAGTGCGCCTTTGGTCACATCAACCAATGCCCTTGATTAAGGCCTGCGAGAACGCCCGACTGACCAAATCCGACAATGTCGATAGTTCCGTCATTGTTGATGTCGGCAAGTTCGTGGTGGTAGATGTTGTCGTTCGTCCACCCTTGATTTGCGCCGAAATTAGTGACGTCGAAGCGGATCGGAGTGAACGAGCCGTTGGCTTGGCCGTAAGCAACAAGGGTGCCAGCGATGCCGAAACCGACAATATCGGCAAAGCCGTCGCCGTTCACGTCGGCAGCGTCACGGGCAAAGCTGTTCTGGCTTGACCAGCCTTGGTTTCTACCAAAGTCATTCACTGCAAACTTGATAGTGTCGAATGTGCCATCGCCTTTCGATAGTGCGACGATTGCGCCGGCATAGCCGAAGCCGATGATGTCGTCCTTGCCATCGCCGTTCACGTCCGCAACCGTTCGATGAAACGAATTGTCGCTCGTCCAGCCTTGCTGAACACCGAAGTCCGCAATGCCAAGCTTGATGTCCTGGAAAGTGCCGTCCCCGTTGCCGAGCGATACCAACGTACCGGCATAGCCGAAGCCAATCAGGTCCGCCTTTCCGTCGCCGTTTACGTCGCCGGTGGTCCGAGCAAAGCCGTCCTGCGTCGCCCACCCCTGGTTAGTGCCGAAATTGGCGATCCCAGTGACCGGACCAGTGAAGGTGCCGTCGGCTTTGGCGAGGGACACCAGCGCGCCGGCATAGCCGAAGCCGATGATGTCGGCACGGCCGTCTCCATTCACATCCGCCACTTCGCGGTGGAACTGGTTGTCGCTGGACCAGCCCGAAGCTTGGCCGAAGTTCCCAAGAACCACACCCGGCGCGGAGAAGCTGCCATTGGCCGACCCGAAGGACACCAGAACGCCCGCCTGACCGAACCCAACGATGTCGCTGAACCCATCACCATTCACATCGCCAATGTGACGCGGGTAAAGATCCTGGCTGGTCCAGCCGCCGGCGCCCACGGCGAAGTTGGCAACGAGAATGCCATTCTGATCGGCAAATTGATTCGTGAATACAGTTAACGCGACACCTCCACCTACAGCCGCGCTTACAACGAGCGGGGCACCGAGAGCAGATCCGAACGTCAAGCTCCCACCGGTGTAAGTCAGCGTTGACCCGCTGACGCTGCCGGAAAAGTTCGCAAGCGTTGCGTCTGTAATGACGATACGGTCGCCTACCGTGAAGTCGGCAAGGAAATCTCCATTCAAGCCAGCCTTGGTGTCTAGGAACGTGTCGTTCCCGGCACCACCGTCGAGCCTATCTTGCCCCGATCCACCGGTAATCGTGTCATTTCCGGCAAAGCCACTCAGCCTATCATTGAACAACGATCCTATGATCGTGTCCCCGCCGCTGAGCGCTGTCGTAAATAGACTTAGTTCATCGGTATTGGGGGTTGTCGTTGCAGCATCATACAGTGCTGATGCACTGATAGAGACGCCTGAAGTATACCAATAAAGCCTGTTTGTACTTGTCTCAGTCACCCCAACGAAATTCACTGTACCAGAAATGAGGCGCCCAGACGCATCCTGAGTCAGGTCGGTACCTAGAAATACAAGCTCAGAACCGTCGGAACTTCGCACTTTGAACTGGTCCTGGTAGGTGACACCGAGAAACGTCACCTGAGCGTTCTTCGTGAGCTGGCTACCTACTGAAGTGCGGAGATAGAAGTTAAGATCAAGGGAAGAGGCGTCGAACTGCTCAAATGCTGTCAATCTAGCCATAGAGTACACTCCTTAGATGAAATCTTCGCGACAGCAGCAATCAATGACAAAGGTGCTGCCTTTATCCGGTTTGGAACCGCACCACGCCCGCAAGTCCGATCTGGGAAGCCTGACCGATGATGGGTAGCCTTAGATCTAATGCCTTCCGCGCCTGCATAGCCATGTAGAACGTCCCCCAAGGCCGAAGGCTCCCTTCGTCGCCAGGGAACAGCCGAAGTGTCCCAAATCGGCCACACCTGCCGCTACGCTGGATATTCTCCGCGGAAAGCGAAGGCACCCGAAGTTCGGGCGCTTAGGGAACCCGCCCAAAGAGGCTTAAGGTAAGAAACTTGCCGTGCACTTCACTCTTCATCAAGAGCTGATCTATGCCTCTGGCTGAAAGCATGTCGCTCACCTCAGATAGGGAATAGTTGTTCATTTGCATGGCTGGCGCATCCCAGGTGCGGCCAGCAAGAACGTTCTGCAACAGCTTGATCCCAGGCACGTTTGCGCTGGCCCACCACAAAAAGCGGGAACGACGATTGTCAGTGCGGGTGGAAAGATGAAGGTGGAAGCCCCCACCGGGCGCGACGCGCTTTATCAAAGCATCTATCAGGACCTTGCCGCGCCTGACCGGCACATGTTGCAGAACCAGTGCAGAGTTGACGAAATCAAACGTGCGTCGTGCATTCGAGAGCTCATCGTCCGCAAGGGCAAGTTGCACGTTGTTGAGCGAAGCGGCGGCGCAGTTCGCCGCAGCTTCTTCGAGCATGGCCGGCGACACGTCGAGGCTGACCACCTCAGCAAACTCATGAGCCAAAGGAATCGTGAGACGCGCGACACCGCAGCCATGATCAAGTACACTGCCCCTTGCCAAGCTGCCGAAGTGCCTCTCGAAGGTGCTGAGCATCGCTTCAACCTGGGAGCGCCCACTTCCGAAGAAGATGGAGCGGTGTCCTTCGATCTGGTCTTTAGTAAACCGGGGGTCAGCCAAGACACCGAAGTACGGTTCGGTCTTACCCCACCGATCCCACATCCGATCTGTATTCGTCACTGGCAGCCGCTCTCGTATCAGAGGTTTAACAGGTCATTCAATCATCCCAAACGAGCAGCACCATCCTTAAACGGCCATTCGCTCAAGCATGCCCTTGACAAGTGTCTCCACAGCCGACTCGCTCGCCAGTCCGCCCCGGACCAGACAACGATCAACGAGCACCTTGCGGAAGGCCTCATAGAGACCGGGCTCAGGTTCAAACGGCCGTGACCAGAATTCATCAACGTGACCGCGATGGGTCAGGCCTTCCACTTTGTAGATCGCGCTACCTATCGCACAAACTGGCTTGCCATGAGCCAACGCCAGAGTTGCCGAGGTGCTGTTAACGCACACGAGACCGGTTGTGTCAGCGGCCATCTCATCAAGGTCGCCGCCGTCGATGAAGTGGACACGTGAGTCTATCTTGAGGCGTTTCGTTAGTCTCGAGATGAAGGCGCCCCAGTCGAAGAAGCTGCTGTCCAACGGATGTCGCTTGATGAGCAAGTGCGCGTCACCTGCAGCGTGCGAGGCGAAGCTCTCGATCACGTAGGCTGCCGCTCCCTGCATGTCTGCGAATGGAGAGTGAGCGCGGATCTGGAAGTCGCCCGAAAGCTGCAAGGGAAACAGGAACACCTTCTCGCCACGCAAGCTCGTCCAAGTCGCGTGCGCCGACCTCTCCCGACGACTTTGGCGAGCCAGCCTCCACAGCCAGCCCATCCCCTCGACCACAATAGACCCTTGGCGGTGCGACCGGTAGTGTGGGTAGCGCAGCCGGCCAGTGACGACGTGGTGATAGTGCCAGTATGAGTCGCGCGCCCTCCGCCTGAAGCTGGCACGGATGGGGGGCAGGTCCGGTACCTCTTTCAGGTGCGAGGCCTCGTCCAGAAACCAGCTCTTGCTGCCCCGAAGCGATGAGCGCGCGTTCACGCCGTCCAACTCGAAAGTCATCCAGTGAGGCCGGAGATAACCTTCCTCAAGGACGTAAGTCCGGACGCCGCGCAATTTGGCGATACCGTGAGCTTTGACGTGATAGGGTCGACAATCGCCGAACAGCAGCATGTCGGTGATCGACTTCTCCCGCAGCAGCCGGTCGACGAAAGTCGGCCACTCTGAGAAAGTCCCGCGATAGTCGAACGCGCCGTCTGGCCAGTCAAGACGGTCGCCGCCGCCGAGATTGATTCGATAGACCTGATGCTTTTGCTCACGCAGAGCTTCGCCAACACGGCGAAACAATGGGCCCGGCGGGCCCTGCAGCAGGAGGAAGGAACGAGTCTGGGAGGTCACTTGGCTGCGTTGCGATGAAGTCGTTTGTTTAGCCAGCCGAGGAGTCGGCGGGCATGCACCAATCCTTTGCGGCCAACCGCGCCCCCACCCGATCCATCGCCCATTCGGGCGACAAGCACTTCGGGCGGGCACGGGAGGTTGGTGACGGGATCAACGTAGCGCGGGTAAAGGAGAAGGGATGCAGCGGCAAGCTCACTCAATGACCGCTTTGCAGAGCGTCGCGCAGGCACAAAGCCGAGGTCGGTGGTGAGCCCCCAACCGGCGTAGAAGGGCACTCCATGGGTTGTCACGGCCTTGCCTCTCATCAAAGCTTCAAAGCCGGCGAGACTAGAGTTGACGTGGACTTCGTCGACGAGGTCAATCCATGACGCTATCGAGCCATCTCTGGCGATTTCGTCGGCGAACTTCATTGCGACGGCGCTGGCGACGGCCCCTACGCGGTGGCCGGCCTCTACGTCCGGGTGCGGCTTGAAGACGATGTAAGCGTCGGGCCGAGCCGCGCGCACCCGCTTCAACAATTCCAAATTGGAGAGCGGCGGACCATCCGTGGACAGCACCGCGCGATCATCCTCGACCTGCGCCGGCACTAGCACATGAAGCTTGGGCGAGCGCCGCTCCAGCTGTTGGTGGCCAGCGTCATATTTGCTGAGGCCAAGTTCGGTGATGCGGGCGCGCAGCGCATCGACCCTGTCGACAAGCGCCGGCGGGTAATCGCCCTCCTGCAGCAGCTGTTCCAGCGCACTTGGAGAGCGGCCATCGAAGTAGATGCCGAGGGGGTCGACGACGATCGACTGTGGCGGGACGCAATTGGCGCCAAGACCGGCGGAGCGGAGGAAGCCATCTTCGACCTCGACGATCGAGACGCCGGCGGCCTCCAGCTCGGCGAGACGGAAGGGCGACGTGCGTGAGCGCCAGACTGCGACCGCCTGCCCGGGCTTCAGCGCGGCCGGATCGCGGTCGTGACGCTGCGCATCCGAGCCGTCCCAGAGCAGGGGCTCGGTGGTAGCCCGCTTCCAACCGGCAAATCCGTAAATGGCGGCGATGGAGCGATTGGCGTCGATCAGTTCGCGCCACTCCCTGCTGAGGTTAATGACCTCGGTCCAGGGCATAGGATTCCCGTCGAAGGGATTGCAGACGAGGCAGGGTCCGAGTGTAGTGCGAAGCAACGCCCGCACGTCGTCAGGCTCCAGCAGCCGGGCGGGATCGTCTGAGTCCGGTTGGCGAACCGGCACGCCGAGCAGCCCCGCGATTAGCCGGAGCGGGTCGTCGGCAACGCAGGCGACTTCGCTCGCACCGACAAGAAGATGCCAAGGATCGGCGGAGCGGGTTACGGCGACATGCGACGGACCAAGGACGTAGGGAGCGGGCCCGAGGTCCGGCCTAGAACCCCAGTAGTGGCCGCCGACCCTTGCCTCACGCAGGAGTGCGCAGAGGTCGTCGGCGACGGCGTCCGTCAGCGGCGCCTCCACTGACGACATTTCGAACCGCTCAATGCGCCGCTTTGGAAATGGCGGAATCGTAAGCAAGTGTTGGCGATCGGTCCCGGAGCCAGGCCTTACCGAATGGCGAGATGGCCCGCGATGTTGAGCGCCCACTTGTCTCTTTCGAATTGCTCGTCGGGGACTGCTATATCGCTGCCCGTCCTGCCGTAGAAGGGCTTATTGCGTTCGGCAGCCCAAGGATCAGGAGGAGGCCTGGAGCGTGCCGAGCCAGGCATCCACGACCTGGAAATGCGCTTTCCAGTCCGGGACTTGGAAGCCCTCCATCCGGTGAAGCTGAGTGCTCCGCTGAGGGGCGTCATCGCAGTAGGAGAGAATGAGGTGTTCCCACCCAGCAGCATCATCGGCGCCCAAATAGTCCGGAATGTCGCCCGCCACTTCGCGATAGACGGGCAAGTCTGCGGCGATCACCGGGGTTCCGAACTGCAGAGCCTCGAAGACAGGCATGCCGTAACCTTCGGCGTGGGAGGGCATGAGAAGCGCGCGGGCGCCTGCCAGCAACCCCGCAAGTTCGTCGTCAGAGCAGCGTTTGCGTTCGTCGATCAGCGACGACAGGGGCCCGAGTTCGTCGAGTCTGGCAAAGACGTCTGCGGCCTGCCAGCCACGCGCGCCGACGATGACCAGCGTCGGCGCCTTGTCGCCCAGCCGATCGGAGAGGCGGCTCCAGATGTCGAGTAGGAGGCGGTGATTCTTGCGGCCCTCGATCGTGCCGAGGACTAGGAAATAAGGTTTGCCTGACTGCAGGGTGCGTTCGGGCCGGTTCAGCGTATAACCGCTCAGCCAAGCGACGACGGCCGGGGGCATAGGCAACCCGAGATTCGTCGCCTCGACCGTAAGGTCGTCGAGCGTGGCCTGCGAGTTTCCGATCACTCCGGCGGCGCTTGCGAGGACTGTGCGCATCCGCCGCTCATGCTTGCGGTCCTCGCCCGGCCGGCAGAACTGCGGGTGGGTCAGCGGGATGAGATCGTGGATCAGGTAGACTGCCCGAAGCCGGTGGCACGCGATCCACCCGGGCAAGGAGGGCTCGTCGAGCCCGGTGTGACCGACATTGAGGTAGAGCGCGCCGCGCGGGGTGCGAAGCCTCCGCACCGCCAATGCCGAGCGGGCGAAGAGGGCCAGGAAGCGGCGGCGAAAGCCGGGCCCGCCTTCGATCAGCAGCGCGAACAGCGCGCGCGACTGGCGCGACGGCAGCGTCAGGAACCAGCCCTTGCGCTGGATCACCGCCTGCGCGCAATTGCCGTAATGCTCGACATAGGCGAGGCAGACGCGATCGACCCCGGTCGGGAGAGTTCCCCGCCATCGGCGCCAGATCAGCCGCGTGACGTCGAGGAGGATCGTTTCCGGCGTGTTCAAGCGGGCAAATCCTGCAACAGGGCGGCCGCCCTTTCCCACAAGTCGGGACTGCGTGCCACGAGCAACCCGGTCCTGCCGTCGGTAATTGAGTACGGCGTGTCGTCGAGGCGCGCACAACGGCCACCCGCCTCCTCGACTAGCATGACGCCCGGCGCATGATCCCAGGCCAGCGTCCGCTCGAACAGGGCAAGATCGGGCCCGTCGACCAGCATGTCGGGGTAGAGCGCGGCAGCGCAGCGCGGGATGGCGCCCAACCGGAAGTGGTCGGACAGGCGGTCCTCAATCGCTGCCAATCGCTCTGGTTGCCGCTTCAGCAATGCGGAGAGGCCGAGAATCGGCTTATCGCCCCGGCTACCGATTTCGCCGAACCGCTCGCCGCCCACTCGGCTGCCCGCCTTCGCCGCGGCCCAGCTCAACCGGTCGCGCAGCGGCTCGTAGATCCAGCCGCCGACGACCCGCCCACTACGGGCCAGCGCGATCATGATCCCGAACGGCCCCTCCCCGCTCGCATAATAGCCGGTGCCGTCAAGCGGATCGACGATCCAGCACCAGTCGTCACCAAGGCGGTCCATGAGGATGGAATCGACATGCACCGCCTCCTCCCCGACCACCGAAGCGCCGGGCAGGATGCGGCGCAGTCCCTTCTCGAGCAGCGCTTCGCACTCGCGGTCGGCGATCGTCACGACCTCGCCGACGCTCTTCTCTTCCTGCTCGTGGGCGGCGAGCGAGCGATACCGTGGTATCAGCACCCGCGCCGCCGCGTCGCGCATCAGGGCGGCGACGGATCGCGTCAGGCTGGCGGCGTGGCGACCGGCGTCGGCGACGTCAAGATCAGCCGCGGTCACTTAAACCTTGCCCCGCCTCATGCAATCGCAGCAGGTCGGCGACCAGCCCCTCCATCTGCTGAAGCGGAAAGGCGTTGGGGCCGTCGGACAGTGCCTGGTCCGGGTCGGGATGGCACTCCATGAACAGGCCGCCGACACCGACCGCGACCGCGGCCCGAGCTAGCGGACGGACGAATTCGCGCTGCCCGCCAGAGCGATCGCCAAGGCCCCCCGGCAGTTGCACGCTGTGGGTCGCGTCGAATACCACGGGGCACCCGGCCTGACGCATGATGATGAGGCTGCGCATGTCAACGACCAGGTTGTTGTAGCCAAAGCTGGTGCCGCGTTCGCAGACTGCGAATTGGTCGGTCGGCACTCCCGCGGCGGCAGCGGCGGCGCGGGCCTTGGCGATCATCGGCACGACGTCGACCGGCGCCATGAACTGCGCCTTCTTGAAGTTGACCGGCTTGCCGCTCGCGCCCGCGGCCTCGATGAGATCGGTTTGCCGCGCAAGGAAGGCGGGCGTCTGTAACATGTCCACGACCTCGGCGGCGGCGCGGACCTGCTCGGGGGTATGGACGTCGGTCAGGACCGGCAGGCCGGTTGCGCTGCGGACCTTCTCGAGGACCGCCAGGCCTTCGTAGAGGCCGACGCCGCGAAAGGATGTCGCGGAGGTGCGGTTAGCCTTGTCGAAGCTCCCCTTGAAGACGATCCGCAGCCCGTGCCGCTCGGCGATCCGGGCGAGCGCTTCGCCGATCTGAAGGCACAAAGCCTCGCTTTCGATCGCGCAGGGACCGGCGATCAGGAACAGGCGGCCATCGGCGGGAAAGGCGAAACTCACGGGCGGATCCTCATGCGGGCGGCACTACAGCGCGCGACCGCACGAGGGCAACCACCGCTAGCGAATGGGAATGGTCGACTGGGCGGTCGCCACCGGCAGGAACAGCTGGCTCAACAGCTGGACGAACTTGCTAACCTGATTGGCCCGCGCATTGCCGACATAGAGCACGTCACGGTCCCGCATCATGAAGCGCTGCGAGAGGAGATAGGCCCCCGGCTGCATCATGTTAAGGTTGTAGACGGTCGGCTTGTCGGCGCCCGTCGCATCCTTGTTCATGCGGAACACGAAGATCGCGGCGGCGTCGCCCTGGTTGGGGTTGGCCCCGCCCGCAAGCGCGACGGCCTGGGCGAGATTGAGCGAGGAGCGCGGGAAGGTCACTTCCTCCGCCCGGTTGGACGCGCCGAGGACCGACAGAGTCTGCGGGCGGCTGATCACGGTGATCCGGTCGCCCGGCGCGACGCGGATGTCCTGCGCCGGCGAATCGAGAAGGTCGCTGAGGCGCATCTCGAAGGTGCCGCCGTCACGCTCGACCCGGGCAACAGCGTCCTTGGCTTGGCCGCGATAGCCGCCGCTGAGCGCGATGGCGTCAGAGACCGTCTCCCGGTTGGTGGACAGGACGAGACGGCCAGGCTTCGCGACCTCGCCGCCGAGGATCACGCTGTTGGACATCGAATCCTGCACGGTGACGATGACCTGCGGGCTCTGCGACTTGCCGCGAAGGCCGGCCTGGATCGCGTTCTGGAGATCGGTGAGGGTCCGCCCGGCCGCCCGTACCTGACCGACGAAGGGCACGCGGATGGTGCCGCGATCGTCAATCCGCATCGGCGGCAGGCGCTCGGCGGTCGAGCCCGGCGGCACGCCGAGCGCGGCCCCGTCGCCTGCGCTGACCGCCGGCGAGCCACCGAACAGGCTGACGCCGACTTCGTAGATGGTGACGTTGACGACGTCACCGATGCCAAGGAGGTCGGTCGACCGGCGGCCGACCTGCTGCAAGGTCGGAACGATCCGCGGCTCGGGCGCCGGGAGGGTCGCGGGGCTGGTCAGCTGGACCAGCGTGTAAGGAAATGGGGCGTCGGGCACCGCGGCGCCCTTGCGGATGACCGAACCGGTCGGCCCGCTGCTCGGCAAGGTTGAGCAACCGGAGATCAGCAGGGAAGCGACAACAACCGCGCCGAATTTCCTGCCGGCGGTGACCGACTTACAAAAAACCATTATGTCTCCGGTACATGGCGTTAGATTGCTGACGCGCTCCTGTCCTATCATCCAAGGCGTGCGTGGCGCAAGACAATCGCGACGGCTTGTTCTATCGCGCCGCATCGGGGAGAGCGCCAGCCAGGTGTCGCAGGCAAAACAAGGGGTCACGGGAATGTCACTGTTCTGGCGCAAGGCCGTGCCCTTGCTCCGTTACCGGCCGGCCAGCGCGCTTCGGGCGATCTACTGGCACCTCACCCGGCGCCGGGTGCGCGCCGGCAATATCGTCCGCGACGCCTCGCGCGGACTGCCCTTCGCCTATCATCATTGGCTGATCGGGCAGGAAGAAGAGGTCGCCCGTATCGCCGGGGTGGCCGGCACGGACGCGGCAGGTCTGCCGACGATCACGGTGGTGATCCACTTTTCCAGCGATTGCCCGGCCCTGCTTCGGCGCCTCTCGCGGCGCTCGGTCGAGAAGCAGCGGCTGGCGCCGCATGCCATCATCGAAACGTCTAATGGCGACTTGGGCGACGCCTTGTCTCGGTGCACGGGTGAGTATCTGTTCCTGCTTCACGCCGGCGACCGGCTCGCCGAATCCGCGCTCTTCCGGCTCGCGTACGTCCTCCGGGAGCGCCCTGCCCCTGTGGTCTATGGCGACGAGGATTGGCCAGGCGCGGATGGGGGTGAGCCGACGCCGTGGTTCAAGGGCGAATGGAACCGGGAGCTGTTTCTCGGTCTCGACTACCTCTCGCGGGCGGTCGCCATCCGCACCGACCTTGCTCAGGCCGTCGCTGCCAGATTGGGGGAGTGCGCATCGCCAGTCGACACGTTGCTGCTCGAGGCGAGCCGGCTGGCAGGTGACGAGGTTTCGCACCTGCCAGCGATCCTGGTCCACAAGCACCGCGGCGCCCCATCCCCCGACGCTGCACGCCTACGAGCCATCGCGGCGGCGCTCGGGCCCGGTGTCCGGTGCCGACCCGGCCCCTTCGCCACGACGCACGTGCAGTGGCCACTCCCCCAGCCCTTGCCGCTGGTCAGCATTATCGTCCCGACGCGCGATCGATTGGAGCTGCTGCAAACCTGCATCGGCAGCGTCGACGAGCATACCGACTACCAGCCATACGAATGGATCGTGGTCGACAACGGCAGCGAGGAAGCCGCCACGCTCGACTATCTTGCCGATCTGTCCAGGCGTCCGGACGCGAGGGTCATCCGCTCGGAAGGCCCGTTCAACTTCTCCGGCCTCAACAACCTCGGCGTCAGCGCCGCGGCGGGGGACTTTGTCCTGCTGCTCAACAACGACACCGAAGCCTTCCACGCCGAATGGCTGACGGAGATGATGCGGCACGCGGTACGCGACGAGGTCGGTGCGGTCGGGGCGCAGTTGCTCTACGATGATGGTTCGTTGCAGCATGCCGGAGTGGTGATCGGCATGGGCGAAGCGGCCGGCCACGCGCATCGCTTCCTCCCGGCCGGCGATCCCGGTTATTTCCGCCTGCCCCACGTCGCGCAGGAAGTATCGGCAGTGACCGCCGCCTGCCTGTTGGTCCGCAAGGAGCGTTACCTGGCTGTCGGTGGCCTCGACGACGAGAAGTTCGCGGTCGCCTACAACGACGTCGACTTCTGCCTCAGGCTGAAGGAAGTCGGCTGGCGCAACATCTACACACCGCACGCCAAGCTCTACCACTGCGAGTCCAAGTCTCGCGGGAGCGACTTTTCGGCCATCAGTCGCGAGCGCTACATGCGCGAACTCGAAAATCTGCAGACTCGCTGGGGCACCCGGACTTTTGTCGATCCGCTACACAGCCCCCACCTCGACCGCTACAGCGAAACGTTTCAGCCGGGCTTTTGAAGAATATGACCATCGATCCACAGCTGTTGCCCGGTATCCCCTTGATCGAGTCGCCGCTCTACGCAGGCGTCGTCGATCAGCTCGGCCTGACCGCCGAGGAGCGCCGGATCGCCGACTCCCTCCACGAGCGCGGCTATGCGGTGATCGACTTCCCCGATCCCGATATTCTGGCCCGGATTGATCGGATCAAACGCCAACTCGCGCCGCGCTTCGGGTTCGATGCGGACGAGCCGAGCCGGCGAGTGCGCAAAGCCTCTGTGCGCCGCGTCCAAGACGCTTGGCTGGAAAACGAGGATGTGCAGGCGATCGCGGCCAATCCGGACGTCCTTGCGCTGCTCGGCAAGCTTTACGGGCGGCGGGCGATCCCCTTTCAGACACTGAACTTCCCGGTCGGCACCGAACAGAAGCTGCACAGCGATTCCAACCACTTCTCGAGCCTACCCGAGCGCTTCATGTGCGGGGTGTGGCTGGCGATGGAAGACGTTCACCCCGATGCCGGGCCGCTCACCTATGCGCCGGGCTCGCACAAGTGGCCGATCATCAGCAACCTCATGATCGGGCGCCGTGGCCGCGGCGGGCAGACCCATTCCGCCCAAGCACCGTTCGAAGCGGCATGGGATGCCCTGCTCGAGATCCATGGGTCGGAGAGCGAATTACTGATTGCAAAGAAGGGACAGGCGCTGATCTGGGCCGCCAACCTCCTCCACGGGGGAAGTTTTCAGAAAGACAAGAGTCTGACCCGCTGGTCGCAGGTCACCCACTATTACTTCGAGAACTGCATCTACTACACGCCGGCCTTCTCGGACGAGACAGTGGGCGACTTGGCGGTGCGCTCGATCACCGACGTCGTCACCGGGGAAAAGGTCGAAAACCGCTACCTTGGACAGGGGGCAGACGCGCTGCTGCGCCGATCCTCCCCTTCGGCCGAGCAGGGGGCCGAGCCGCAATCATGGTGGCAACGATGGCGCAAACTGGTCGCCGCGCCTCTACCCGCCATCGAAGTTCCGCCCGACTTCGACCCGCAGGCCTATCTGCAGCTCAACCCCGACGTCGCCGCCGCCAAGATCGATCCCGCCGCGCATTATCTGCGATACGGAATGCGCGAAGGGCGGGCCTACCGGACCGACTGAGCCCTCTCAAAATTTGAGAGGCAGGAACAACGCCTTAGGCCGCGCAAACGCTTTGGCAGAGCGGCTTCTCCTCGTTAAAGCGTCGGTGCAATCGGTATGCGCGGCGGGAATCGCTTTTCGTTCTGACCGGGAGGATGGCCTGCAGGTGCACGGCGGTCGATCCCGTTCATCGAGTGAGTGGCGATATCCTGAATGAGGCTTCCCGGCTGCGCCAAGATATCTCAAAGGTTTGACATGGATCGTATCACTTCGATTGCAGACTTCTATTCTTATGCGGCCGAGTTCGATTATGTCTCCTTCGACCTTTTCGACACGATCCTGAAGCGTCGCTTCCTCAGCGCGAACCAGGTCCACGACACCGTCAGCGTCTACCTTCACGGCCTGATCGGAAAGCAGGTTCTGCATCCCGCGACCGAGCTCACCGCGCTGCGCTGGGCCGCCGGCTCGGCCCTTAAATCGCGCACCGACATCGACATGCAGGAGCCGACCGCCGCGATGGTGTGGGATCGCCTTCTATCGTTCGAGCATGGCCTCACCGACCGCGGCCGTCGCGAGGCACTGGCCAATCAGATCGTCAATTTTGAGCATGAGCTCGAACTTCGCAATCTTGCATTGGTCAATGGCGCGCTCGATCTGCTGACCCGCCTCAAGGCCGAAGGAAAAACCCTGATCGCCATTTCCGACATGTATTTCGGAAGTGAAATCATCGAGGGCATCCTTGACAAACTCGGCGTGCTGCAGCTGTTCGACCACGTCTATGTCTCGGCCGAGGTCAACCTAACCAAGTATAGCGGCGACCTGTTCCGGCGCGTCCTCAAGGATCTCGACATCCAGCCGCACCAACTGCGGCATGTCGGAGACAATCATCATTCGGACGTCGCGATGGCGCGGGACGTCGGCATTCCCTGCGTGTTCTGCGAGCAGGAGCATCTGCTCCGGCTCGAACGGCCCGACTATGGTAAGCGCGCAAAGATCGAGGAAGACATCGCAGACGTCGTCAAGGCGCACCTCTTCTCGGTCCTCCTCGACGCGCAGGAGACGCAGGCGACCCAGATCTATTTCATGGGGCGCGACGGCTGCACAACCGGGGAATTCCTAACCAACTGGCAGTCGCCGCTGGTCAGCCGTTTCCTGCCGCCGCCCGAATATAAGGACATCTTCCTCAATCGCGTCCTGACCATCTGGGCGAATGTCGATTTCACCAGCTCCAACTGGCTGGAGCAGGCGGTCGGCATCGCGTTCTGGCTGAAGGAAGGCAAGTCGCTGCCTGCCGAGCTGTGCGACCTGCTTGGTACGTCGCTGGTGCCGGCGACGCTCGGCACGCGGCTGCTGGTCGGCGAACACGACACCGGCCAAGTCGTGAAGGTCCTCCGCGAGGCGGGCCTAGAGGCCGAGATCAAGGCGAACATTCTTGCCAATTGTGCCAAGGTCGAGCGTTACCTCGAGGGCGAAGGCTTCTTCGACCAACGGTCGGTGTTGGTCTCCGACGTCGGCTATTCGGGCTCGGTGCTGCGGGCCCTTAACCGGTTGCTCCTCAACCGCCCGGCCGACGCGATTGCCGAGCGCGTCCCGCCGCTCGCCAAACTCCATCTCATCGCGACCTACAGCAATTACGAGGTCAACCGGGTCCATGCGCGGCCAACGGTGCAGTTCGCCGACAAGGTCGTGCTGCCGTTCGCCAACCTTCCCAAGGGCCTTCGCGAAACCTTCGCGTGGATCGAATATTTCTTCAAGCATCCGACCCTTCGGCCGGTGCTCGAACTGACGGAATCGAGCGGCAAGGTCGGTCCCCTGCTGGTGGAGGAAACTGCGCCCGAGACGCCCATCCCGAGCCAACGGCTGCAGCAATTCGCGATCGACCGCGATGAGGATATCGCCCTTCTGTGGATGGCCGCGGTGGGAGATTTCACTCCGCTCAGTGAGGGCGTTCTGGAGCGCTTCGCTAAACCCGACGCCGCCACCGTTGCGCAGATGCGCGACGAGATCTTCGAGCTTGATTCGGTGAGGGGCACCCGGCGCTCGGTAGTGCTGGAGATTCCTGGCGCCGATCCCAAGCTGGTCGCCAAGGCGGCGATTGCGGGTGACTATTGGGTGCCCGGCTCGATCGCCGCCAGCGCGGGCTTCGGATCTCATGCGAACGATGCCGAGCAGTCAGAAGACGCCGCATCACGGGGGCGGGGACGCTGGCTCAATCGCTCGATCGAGAAGCTGAAGAAGAAGAGTGCGCAGCTTCGCGGCTTCGACCCTGTCTTCTATCGCGAATTCTACCCTGATCTTCGCCAGTTCCGGACTGACGAGGACCTGCTTCGGCACTATGTCGATCATGGCCGCAAGGAAGGCCGGTTGATGTCGCCCTCCGCGCTGCGGGCGCAGTTGCGGGTCGAGTTCGGGATCGTGCCCGAAGACTTCAACGCCGATGCTTACCTTTACTACAATCCCGATGTCGCGGCGATCCTCGACAACCCCCACCGCATTCTCGATCACTACATGCGGATCGGCCGCCGAGAAGGTCGGCGCTACGCCCCCAATCTCGATCTGCTGCTGAACGAATTTGAGGTACTGCGCTGCAACGGCCTCCTCACGCTAAGCGCCGAGGAAAGCCGGCGGCTCGCCGCGGGCGACAGTACACTCCTCCTGTTTCTCCGCCGCCACGGCCTCAAGCCAGGGCCGTGGCTGGACCTCCTTCAGCCGGCGGAGTTCCGGGCGCTCCACGTCAGCTGGTGCGGCCGGGTCTCGACCCGGGCCGAATGCATCCTCGCCCTTTGCGAGAAAGGTCTTGGCAGAGCGCCTTCCCTTTCGCTCGAGACGCAGTTCGATCCCGATTTCTATCGCGCCGAGACCGGTTCCGATGCAGATCTTCCGATTGAAGACCTGTACCGCCACTATCTTAACATCGGTTCCAGCCGCGGCGTCGCGCCGTCCGAGATGACGAAGTTGCTGCGCATCTGGGGGCACAGCGAATTTCCGGACTGCTTAGACTGGCAAGGCTATCGCCACGCCGCCGGTCTCGTCGATGCGACGCGCAGCGACGCACTGAAGGCTTTCGCCGACGACAAGACCATCGATCCCTTGCCCTTCGTGCTGCAGGACGATTCCGCGCAATTCCTGACGTGGCTGGCAGTCCGCCAGTGGCGTCAACTGGGCAAGTACGATCGGGCGCGGAGCCTGTTCAAGGCTGCCCGCGAGCGCGGTGGGGATCCCGGTATTCTCGACTACCTCGCCGGTGAGATGGAACTTGCCGCCGGCGAGCCCTCGGCCGCCCTTGCCCACTTCCGACGCAGCACCAACGCCGCCGCGCCCAACCGCTGGAGCTTCACTACGGCGGCGACCATGCTGCTGGACCGGGGCGACTATAAGAGCGCCTTGTCGATCCTCCACGCCGGGCGAGACGTCTGGCAGGAGAACATCCAGTGGCGCATAGTTTACGAGCGCGCGATGTACGACTGGTCGCGCGCCTTCGTCGGTCGCCGTGCCGCCGGATCGGCCTCGCTGGCCGAAGCCGATGCGATCGTCGAAGATATCAGGAGCCGCATACCCGCGCCCTTCGCGACGGCGGCTTTGAGCGACGACGTACTTGTTCTAACCGGCCGGACGCTGGCGCCAGGATCACGTGCCGACCGGCTTCCGAACGGGGTGACCATCCTCGATCGGGAAGCCGTGGAGCGCGGTCAGTATCTCGACGCCCTGCTTCGGCACGGCACAGTGATCTTTCACGAAATGCCCTTCACCTACCATGTGCTGCACGCGGCCCTGATCGCGCAGCGACTAGGCAAAAATTGCGTGGCCTGGGTCGGCGATCTCGCTCGCTGGGGGAATGTCGCGCTCGATGAGGCCGGGTCAGACCAGACGGGGCAAAGCCGGTCGCAGCTGACGCGTGAGAACCTCCGGTCGGAGTTTGATCTCGTCGCGCGCTATTGCCCAACGGCCGTCTCGACCATTCCGGGCTCGGTCGCGCTTCTCGCCAAGACATCGCCCGACACCAAGTGGCACGATGCCTCGCGACCGATTCGCGGCTTGCGGCGCGGACAGGAAGGCAAGCGCGTCGCCCTGGTGCTGCTGTCAGATTCGAAGGCCCGCGTAGCGGACCTCGACGGCCGCGCCCGGCAATTGCTCGGTTGCGTCCAAGCCGACCCCCGCCTTCACTTGCTTGTCAGCCGGGAGATGGCGGTCTCCAAGCCGTTCGGCGACATGGCCGGGCGGTGGTCGATTGTCGACACCGACGGGTCACTTCCTGACCTCGCCCGCCTGCTGGCGACCTGCGACCTACTAATCGAATTCGTCAGCGATGACCGCTCACGGACCTTCGACCTGGCGGCTTGTGCCGCCGGCAACGGCGTGCCCGCGATCGTATTGCCCCTCAAACGCGGCAAGTCGGGCGAGGCGACCGACCTGTCGCAGCAGGTTAAGGCGCAGCTAGATGCCGGCGCCACAGCCCCCATCGAGCGCGACATGGCAAAGTTGCCGTCTTTCCCGGTCCGGCCGCAGGGTTCGGGCAAGAAAAGGCTGCTGCTGGTCAATGCCTGGGCCCCGCCCCAAGTCATCGGCGGCGCCTCGCGGGTGCTCAAGGACAATCTCGATTACTTCATAGATCGGCATGGCGACGAGTTCGAGATCGCGGTCTTTGCGGGCGACGATCACCGTGAGGGTTTCGGCAATTACAGCGTCGACACCTATCGCGGCGTTCCGGTCTTCAGACTTGCCCTCCCGCCGGGCAAGAACGTTTTCTGGCAGCCGGATTCAGCCATCGCGGCGGCGTCCTTCGCATCGGTGCTCGAAAGCTTCGGTCCGGACCTCGTCCATGTCCATTGCCTGCAGCGCCTGACCGGTTCAATCGCCGAAAGCTGCCGGACGCGCGGCATTCCCTACGTCGTGACCCTGCACGACGCCTGGTGGCTGTCGGACTTCCCTTTTCTTGCCAATTCGGACGGGCTGTCGGCTCCGGCGTTCGCCGATTACTCGCTGCAGCAACGCAATCCGATCTACGGCGTGGAGGCATCTACCCTTCGCGCCGAAGGACTTCGCCAGCTGCTTCTAGGCGCCCGCAGGCGCCTCGCGGTGTCGCGCAGCTTCGCGAACTTGTACGGTTCGGTCGGTATCCCCTGCGACGTGATCGAGAACGGCAACAGCAAGATCGCCGCCCGGCCGCGCACCGCGAGCGGCGGCCCGGTCCAGATCTGCCACCTCGGCGGGCTCGAACGACACAAGGGCGCCTTCCTGATCGAAGCGGCCCTCCGCAAGAACGACTTCAGCAACATCGAATTCACGATGGTCGACCTCACCCAAGACGGCGGCGTCACCAAGCGAACCGTCTGGGGCAGCACCCCGGTCAACATCATTGGCAAGCTCGATACGGAAGGCCTCGGCGAACTGTACGCGCGGATGCACGTGCTGGTGGCCCCGTCGACCTGCCACGAAAGCTTCGGGCTGGTCGTCCACGAGGCGCTGGCGCACGGCCTGTGGGTAATCGCCAGCGATCGCGGTGCCCTGTCGGAGCCGGTCGAGGAGGGCGTCAATGGCTATGTCATCCACGTCTCGGACGCCGAGGATATCAGCCGGGTCCTGTCAACGATCGACGCGAACCCGACGGCGCACCAGGTCGCCACGCAATCGGACCGCACCCTGCGCGATGTCGACGATCAGTCGCGAGACCTGGTGACCGTCTATCGCGACCTGCTCGGGGAGGCGGGCTAAAGGTCCTAGGGCTCGATCAACAGATTGGTGTGCGGCGAAGAGGCGTGGAGATGGCGGGTGATGTCGCCGCTCCACGGCACGATCCGGTTCAGGTGATCGTCGAGCAGCATGATGGTGTAGCCGTCGAAATGCTCGATCACCTGTTCCGCCGTTTCCTTCACGACCTCGATGATGAAGCAGGTGGCGCGCTTAGCAATAAGATCCTTCGCTCCCTTCATCACGTCAACTTCGGCGCCTTCGACGTCGATCTTGATGAGGTCGGGCACAAGGCCGCTTTCGGCAATGTAGGCGTCGAGGGTCGTGCGCTGGCACTCCTCCTTCGACTGAACGTCGAACGGGCTGAGGCCCTCGACATAACTTGCCCCCGAACTGATCCGGGCGACATTTTCGAAGTGCATGAAGGTGACCGCCCCGGTCTCGTCTGAAAGTGCGGTCTTCTCGACCTTGACGCGGTCGAGCACCCGGTTCGCGATCAGATTGTCAAAGATTCTCGAACAGGCACGAAGGGTTGGCTCGAAGGCGACGATCTTGCGGTGCCGGTCGTCGGCAAAGCAGCTCAGCAAGGAATAGATGCCAGTATTCGCCCCCACGTCGAAGACCACGTCGGCGCTCTTCAGCCGGCGGACCCATTCGCGTATTGTTGTCCGCTCGTAGCTGCCGCGTCCGTACCACAGGTAGAATTCGGCAATGACATCGTCGTCGTTGGTCAGCATGAAGAACGGGCGGACGTCGTCGTTCTGGACCTCGACGAAGCCGTGGTGCGGCCGGTCGCAGCGGACCCGGAAGAATTCCGCGTCATAGACGTCGGGCGCGGTGGTCGCCTTCATCCGGCGAAAGTTCGCGATTTCCTGCAGGAAGGAAGCGTCGATGACGCCGAGTGGTTCGAGCAGGTTCATGATGGTCTCAGCGGCCGGGTTATTGCAGCCGCGAGGTTAGCGGTGACCGGTACCTTTGTCACTGACTTGCACGCCAGCGTGAGGCACCTTCGCTCCCGGCCAGCAAAGAGCGATACAGAGCCAGATAGTCGGCAGCCACATCCTGCGTGCTTCTCAACTCCGCATCCCGCGGCGGCGGGCTCCGGAAGCGTCCGGGCTCTGCATTCATGAGGTCGAGTACGGCGGCGTAGGTCTCGGGCCTGGCGGGATCGACGATGAAGCCGTCCACTCCATCATGCACGTCCTCCGCCATGCCGCCGCGACTGCTCGCGATGACCCAACGGCCGAGCCGCTTGGCTTCCCGCGCGACCAGTCCGAAGCTTTCGACGCACACCGACACGGCGAGCACGACATGCAGGCGACTGTAGAGGGCGCCGACCTTTCCGAACTCGCTCTTGCCGCGGATTTCGACCCGGTTTTCGCCCCACAGTTCGTGCCGCACTTCGTCCGGGGACATCCCATGATCGATCAGGAGGAAGCTGAGGTTGGGGTAGTGGCGGGTGCGAAGGATGTCGCGAAGCAGCTCGCTTCCCTTGGCCATCCCGATGCCGCCGAGTAGGCCGAGCCACAGCGGGCCCTCCGCCGGCGCCGCGGCCACCCCTGGCACCGTGCGGGATCCGTTGGCGATGGTGACGACGTTGTGCACGCCGCGCTCCCGGTACAGCCGCGCATGGGTATCCGACACGGCAATCGTCCCTTCCCCCGCGTTCAGCGCATCCTTCAGCGGAACCAATCGTGCGGGATCACCCCAATCGCCGCTGTCCATCACCGGAACGCCGTCGGCGTTGACGAGGAACTGCTGGTCGGAAATCCACCATCCGTCATGCGCGGTCACCACGAACGGAACGTGGAACTGGCGCGCGACGTCGAGCAGCGAGATGCCGAGCCTCTGGATGCAATGGAAGTGGATGAGGTCGGGCCGCACCCGCTCGACAAGGGCTGCGAACAGCTTGTCCGTGGCCTCGCTGCGTTCCGCTTCATCAAGATCGGTGAAGGGCGACACGGACGTAACCGGGACTCCGTTCCATGCGTACCGCTCGAAGGAGCCGGGACGCCCGTCAAAGTCATGCCCGCACAGCACCTCGAAGGACAACGAACCGTCGTCGAGATCGCGGACGTCAGTCACTATTTCCTCGACCACGCGCGTCGCGCCGCCGACATCCTCCGGCGGGTAGAAGATGTTGACGATCAGGATGGTCGGCTTGCTGCCGGTGTCGTCCGTCAGGACAGCGGTTTGCCGGAGCGCGTCGTCGAGGAAGGATCGAAGCGTCGTGCCCCCTTCCTCCATGCCGTAGTCGCGCAGCACTTTCGAGTGGGCACGCGCACCGACTTGCCTGCCGAGCTTGGGCTCATCAACAAGCCGTTGCAGTGCGGCTCGCCACCCGTCCGCATCGTCGACAACGAAACCATCGTGCCCGGCGGTAATAACATCGTCGTACATTGCGCTGCGGCTGACGACAGACGGAACGCCGAGCATTGCGGCTTCAAGCCACTTGATCTCGCTTTTTGCGTCGTTGAAGCGGCTGCGCTCAAGGGGAGCTAGGTTGACGTCGGCCTGGGCAAGCTCACGCCAATAGTCCGCGAGGCTCAAGGTCGGCAGGCGGACGATCTGCTTGCCGACGCATTCGAACTCCGGGCCGAGTTCGAGCGGGCCGACAACGCGAAGCTCGCACTGCGGATTGGCTGCAAGAAAATCGGCCAGCGGACGGGCGAGGACGGCGAAGTTCGCATTGTGCGAGAGGCTGCCGCTTCCGTAGAAGATGACGACCCTGTCGTTCTCGGCGCGCGTGTTCGGCGCAAATTCTTCGATAGCGGCGAGGTGCGCCCGGCCGAGAGCGTTGCGACTGAGAAAACATGATTTGCGGCGCACGACGCCAGCAACCGCGGCCTGAAGCGTCGGCGTCGAGGCGATCCCGAAATCGCAGAGCGCCATCGCTTCGCGATAAAGAACGCTGCTGATGACGAGGCCGGCATAGGCCTCCGGTCGCAGCATGCCCTGCAGGGTCTCGCGCGGGGGCGGGTAGCCGACGTCTTCGAAGACGAGGTCGTCGATGTCGTACATTGTCGGCATGGCGATCGAGCGGGCCTTGCCGACCACCTCCATGAGATCGGGCGACACGGGCGCGCGGTAGACGATCAGGCAGTCGTATTCGAGCAGCCTGCCCAGCAGGTCAGGGATCTTGCGGAGCGAATAGAAATCGATCGCCATTCCCTGCACCGAGAGCTGATCGATCTTCTGAGTGATGCGGTAGAGCTTACACTGGGCGAGACTGTCCTCGCCGAGCAACGCCACCTTGCGCACCGATTGTCGCGGATCGCGGCGAAGCGGTCTCGGCTGCCACTCGCCAAGTAGGCTGGAGGAACGCGCGACAGCCTGTTCCACCAGCGCACGCGCTTCGGCATCCTCTCCGTCGGCGCTCAATGCCAAGGCCTTGATCGCTTCGACCCCGAACCGCTCCTCGTCGACCTGCCGGATCGAGGCCGAGGTCGGATAATCGGCCCCTCGAAGCGCTCTCGCCAGCTGCAGAGTGTCGAGCGCCTCGTCGTACTGACCAAGCCCTCGGTTCGCCCTGCCGAGATTGAGAAGGGTCGCATAGGTCGCGTCGCCAGCCTCGACGGCCTTGCGATATGCCGATCTGGCACTGACCGTCAGGCCAAGGCGCGCGTGGCAATCGCCAAGCTTGGCCTGCAGGGCGGGCGCGCCGGCATCCTGCTCCGCCGCCAGCTCGTAACAATGGAGTGCCTTCCCGGCGTTGATGGGAGAATGGCAATCTCCCGCCGCTATCAGCAGGTCACTGCACGGCCGCAAGGCCGCAAGGACCTTGGGGCTGAAGACTCCGTCCCGAATGAAATGAGCGAGCGCGACCCAGCGGCTTGTGCCCGCAAGGCCGGTTGCCAACCTGTACATGTCTGCATCGAAGCTCGGCGGGACCTCGGAGACGCAGGCGCCATACGCATCGGCGAAGAATCGGGCTGCTCGATTCTCGCTTCCACGAGACGGCGGCGCGAGGCGTCCTTCCTGCTGTCCATGCGCAAGGAAGTGATAGAAGGGCTCGATGCCCGCCGCGTCCACGTCGGCATTGAAGAACAGATAGTCGCGGACCGAGAACCACGCCGCGGGATCATGGCCGTCCCTCCAGCCCCGCTGGACATAATGCGCGAACAGCTCGTCGTCACTGACCGCTGCCTCGGGCCGGATTTGCGAGCGGTAGTAGGCGGAGTCGAAGTGATGGCGAACCAACTTCGGGGGATCTTGGGCAGACGCCAGCGGCTCGCTCTCGGCAGCCTTCGCCAGCAGGGAACGCAATTTGCCGAGCATCGTCACGACGCCACCGCTAAACGATCGACGCTTTCTACCAGCCGGGGTGCAAGAGCGGCGTCACAGCGCATTGTAGACATCAAGGGCTTCCTCGACGCCGGTGAATGACCTCGCATAGCCGTCATTGAGGACGACCGCACTGTGGCAATATTCGCGGATCAGGGCATCGCTGTGCGAGGCGAAGATCAGCGAGCGGTCGTGGCGCTTCACCAGCAGTTCCTCCCGGCACTTGCGGAAGAAACTCTGGTCGCCGACCAAGATGACCTCGTCGACCAGATAGCAATCGAAATCGATCGCCAGCGACAAGGCGAAGGCGAGACGCGCGCGCATACCGGCGGAGTAGGTCTTGACCGGCATCTTCAGCTGGGAGCCGAGCTCGCTGAAGTCCTCTACGAACCCTTTCAGGTCCTTGTAGTCATGCCCGTAAATGCGGGCGATGAAGCGAGCATTGTCGTAGCCGGTCAGGCTGCCCTGGAAGCCGCCGTTAAGCCCAAGCGGCCAGGACAAGGTCATCGTTCGGCGGATCACGCCCGACGAGGGCATTTCGACGCCGCCGATGAGCCTGATCAGCGTGCTCTTGCCGGCGCCGTTGCGGCCGAGCAGACCGACGCGCTGGCCGCGGGCGATGGTGAGATCGACCCCGCGCAGGACATTCTTCCGTCCCGACCCCAGCGGATAGGATTTCTTTACCTGGTCGCAAACGATCATTCGACTACCAGATCGCGGCGAACCTGCCGGCACATGGCGAGGCCAAGAACGGTCAGGACCAGCGAGGCGCCGATCGGGATGCTGGCATCCCACATCGCGTCGACTCCCGAGCCGAAAATGCCTTCCCGCATCATCTCCATCGCGTGCACGAATGGCGACCACCACAGCCCCTGCTGCGCGGCCGGGGCGAGCCAGGACGTCATCGCGAAGGTGCCGGAAAACGGGATCATGACATAAGTGGTGACCGGGATGAGCTTCTCGAGAACGTCCGACTTTTCCGACAGCGGTGCCAGCACCATGACGAGGGCGAGGACGAACCACGAATAAAGCAGCCACCCGGTAAGAAAGAGCCCCATGTTGGCCGGAACCGGAAATTCGCCGACCGCCATCAGCAAGACCGCGATGAAGAGGTAGGCCATCATGGTGCCGATGAATTCGATCAGGAAGCGCACTAGGATGAAGTCGAGGATCTTGATCTGCCGGTGGTAGAGCAGGCTACCGTTGACGCTGAACACCCGCACCGACCGTGTCAGGGCATGGCGAAACAGGGTCAGCGGGATGTAGCCGGTGGCGACAAAGGCGATAACGCTGACGCCATGCTCCTCCGGCCCCTTCAGCACCCGCCACAGCGAACCAACCAGGATGGCGAACAGCAGGGGCTCGGCCATGATCCACAGGAAGCCGATATTCTCCCGGCCGAAGCGGGTGACGAGCTCTCGCAGCATCAGGGCGCTGACCACCCGACGTTGCACACGCCACCCTGCCGCCAACCGGGACATTTTTATTCCTCGGGCGCGTGTTCGAGGATGCCGACGATCAGCATCCACCCGATGAAATACAGGCACAGCGACGCCGCGAAGACCGTCAGGACCCTGATCAGGCCGTTGGGCAACGCGGGATCGTCAGGCAAATTGGGCTCGACCACGCGTTCGAGATAATATTGCTGCTTCTGAAGTTCGGTCCGCGCGCTTTCCAGCGAGCTGTTGGCCGCGGTCAGCACCTGGTTGGCGAATTCCTGCTCCAGCGTCAGCTTCTCGAAGGTCGCGAGCTTGCTGGCAATAGCGCGGGGATTGCCGACGACGCGGTTGTTCTGATTAGCGATTGCCTTGCCGATCGCCGCGATCCGGTCCCGCATGACCGGGATCGCCGGATTGTCGGGCGCCGACTGCTGCATCACTTCGAGCTGGGCCTGGAGAGAGGCCTGCTCGGCGGTCAGGCGATTGCTGATGTCGAGGACGGACTGTGCCTGTTTTTCCGGATCAACGACGCTGGTCGAGTTGCGGAAGGCGCTCAAGGCCACGCGAGCCTGGCGGACGCGATCCTCGGCCTGGATGACCCGCCTTTCGGCTTCGGTAATCGCCCTATTCTCGGCGCGCTCATTGAGCCGGTTGACCAATACCTCGCTGAGGTTGAGCAGCCGGGCGTTGATTTGCTGTGCATCTTCGGGGCGAAACGCCTTAACGTGGAGAACCGCCATGCTGCTCTCGCTGTCGATGTCCGCCGACACCATCGAGCCGTAATATTCGAAGAGGTTTTCGAAGCTGTCAGTCTGCCACGGACGCGGGAAGCGGCTCAAGAAGTCGGCGCCGCGCTCGCTGTACATCGTGCGCAGGTTGGCCTGCTTGTCGAGGTCAGCGAGCGCGTTGCGCGAGCGGACGTAGGCAATGATTTCCCGCGTTTGTTCAGCGCCCGACGACAGGCCAGAGGTCTGGATGATGTTGGCGAGGCTGACACTTGACGCGCTCTTTTGTCCCGGCGCCTTGATCACGAAGCTCGATTGGCTGACGTAAATCGGTGACGCGATCAGCCCGTAATAAAGGGCCGCAAGCAGCGTCGGCAATCCGACAATGAGAAACTGCCAGATCCGCTTGGCATGCTTCTTCCGCCACGGCGTGGCCTCGGTCTGCCGAAGAGCCTTCTCCAACTCTTCTGGATTTAAGGTACTGACGTTCATGCGTTCCTCTGCAGGAGGCAGATGGATCGCTGTCATCCCCGGCCTTCCGATATCAGGCGCTGATACCAGTCGATTGTGAACTTGGCCAGAACCAGTCGCTGCCTTCGAACTAGTTTTGCCCAAATCGCGCTGTTCTATCAAATGCTTACACCGATGCCGAATGCCGGATGCGCCGCTTTATACCGGCGCCTTGTAAGAGCCTTCCGACGCTTGAACGTCTGCGGAGCAGCCCTCGAAATCGCGGTACGCTGCCATCGCCTCGGCGGCGGCGGCAGCTTGAGAATAGCGTGCGCATATCCCGTAAAACGCTTCCTCGGCTCGCTCCAGGGCAGCGAGATAATCCTGATAGATCGCTTCAAGCGCGTCTTCCCAGTCCTGCGTCTCACGCGCCAGCAAAGCCAGCCGGCCGCCCTCGGTCGCCTCTACAAAGGTTTGGGTCGCGGCGGCGATCATCGGGCATTTGGCAAGTGCGGCCTCAAAAAATTTGAGCTCGCTCTTGGCCTCGCAGAACGGGTTGCCGACTTCCAGCGGGGCGATGATGACCTCGCAGGTCAACTGGTCGCGCAGCATCGCCCGGTGCGGCATCAGGCTGACGGTGACCACGCGGGGCGCCTTGCCACCGCTTGGGCGCTGCCACGCCGCCAGTTGCGGATATTCGCGAAGGTCGAGTTTGCCCACCAAGCGGAAAACCACGTCTTCGTGTTTTTCCATAAAGCTGATCAAGGCGGGCGCGGCAACCGCGAAGTCGGCCTGATGGGTCTTGGTCCCAGAATAGTAGCCGACGACGAACGGATTGGGCATGGAACCGTGCCGCACTGCCACCCGCGAGAAATCGTCGATAATCCGGGATGAGATCGAATTGCGCACGCGATAGGCCCTCTTGCCGAGCGCATTGAGGCGGCCAACCAGAAAGTCCGTCGACGTGGTGCAGAAGTCGGCGTTCAGCACGAAGTCGCGAACATCAGCAAACGATCGCTCGAAGGCACGCTTTTGCGCTTCCGGCATGTGGCTATAGGCGTCGACGAAGGGCAATGCCTCGACGTCGAAGACGAGGTCGTCGACGTCGTAGATGATGATTGACCCTTGGCTGCGAAAGTCAGCGAGGATCCCGCGCATCGCCTGATAGTCGTAGGCTCGATGGATGATCACGAACCGGCTTGCGAAATCGCCGGCGGCGAGCACGTCCTCCAATTGGTCGAGCCTGCACGATCCGGTCTTCCAGCCGAGTCCGACTAGGCCTTCCGCAACGAGATCGACCCGGTAGGAAGTCGACGCCGTCCCGTTGGTGCCGTCGATGAAGAAGGCGTCGAAGCACTGCAGCGACGCGCGGCTATGCCCGCGCGACCTCGACGGGCCTGGCCGCCGGCCCAGCCGTGCGCCTACCCACAAGAAATGCTCGGCCGGGTCCATCCCCGTCTCACCGACGTCGGGATATGTCTCGAGATACCAATCCGGATCGAACCCGCCACTTTGCGAAAGGCGGCGAAGGGCATCGTGGGGAATCCTAATCACGATCGCCGGTCGTCTCTGAGGACCTCAGGCGGCCCTCGCGCAGGCCGTGCAGGAGATAGTGCGACAAGGGATCCATCCCGCTGTCGCGAACGTCCGGGTAGCGCTTCAGATAGGCTTCGTGATCAAACAGCCCCGCGCTCCTGAGGCGCAGCAATTGCCGGCGCCGGCGCTCGACCGCCGACAAAAGCGACCACGACTTCGGTTGCTCCAGCAGCATCTCGTGGACGGCGGCGCTCCACGTCAGTCGGTCAGCCAATTCCTCATGCCGCTCTTCCTCCCTCGCGAGGAGGTTCGTGAGAAGGACGACCTCCCTCGACCGCTCACGCTCCGCCTGCATCGCAGCCTCGTACCGTCTCTGCAGGTCCGCTAACCTGGACTCGTAAGCGTCAGTTTCTCGCCGCGACGCCGGAGGCTTGGCGTCTTGCTGGGCGCTGGCGGGGTCCACCTTCATCGGAATGTCGGGCTTTCGATTTGCGTCAGGTCCAGCGCGCAGGCGCCGCATCCAATAAACTAGCCGAGCCATCGATCAGCGGCCAGTTGGATTCGACGTCGTGCGGCTCCCGGGGTGCCGTGGAGTTGGCGCCCTATCAGTCGAGCATCCCGCCACACCGACTCGGGCCGGTCGAGCGATCGATAGATACTCCAGAAGCGCTCCGCCCCCACAAACGGCACGATGTTGAAGGCGCCATGAAAGCCCAAGGTCCTGCCCTGCGGCATTGTGCGCTCGAACGAGAAACGATCGGCCAGGGCCTGATCAGCGAAACGGATCCCGTAATCCTGCTCCAGCCTGTCACGGTTGAGCCGCCCGATCGCCACGTCTTCGGGGCTGCTGATGACGATGTCCGGCTGGCGAAGGGCATCTAGCAGGCGCTTGCTGCGAAGCGAGAAGCCGCCGTTGCCGACGTCGTGGCCATCCCGAAACTGCGGCCATCGCGCGCCAATGTAGTCGACCCCGAGAAATTCGTCGCTCCAGGCCGAAGGATCGATGACGAAGCCGTCCCACTGGCAAATGAGGACGTGGCTCGTTTCGATATAGTCGCCGAGACGCGTAAGCATGAAGCGGCAATAGTCGTCTATCGAGCGCAGAGGCTCAATCGCCTGCACCCGTATGCCCGGGGGCACTTCGGCATCTTTGGCGTCGGTCAGCAATAGCGCCTTGGCGAATTCCGCCTGCTTCATGCTCTCGCTCAGAGCAAAAATCGTCGCCGACACGTTCACCGACGTGACGGCCGCTAAGGTGACGGTGGGAAGCTTAAGGTCGGCCACCGGCTCAAAGATCTACGACGAAGCTGGTGGCATGCGAGCTCAGCAGCGGATGATGGAAGGGATCACGGACGCTATCGGTCTTCCAGCGCGCCTGAAGCGCCTTTATCTCCCTCGTCAGCCGCTCCCTGCCGGCTGCGTCGCGATCTAGGCCGCGCGATTTGGACTCATGGTGGATCAGCGTCGCCCGCGGTTCGTAAAAGGACTGCCAACCTTTGGCGTTAAGTCGCAGGCATAGATCGACATCGTTGAACGCCACCGGAAAGGCATCCTCGTCGAAGCCTCCGACCGCGAGAAACTTCTCGCGGCTGACGACCATGCAGGCCGCGGTGACGGCGCTTACCCGTTGCGGCAGCTGGGTCCGGGCAAAGTAGCCGGTCGCCTCCGCTGGCTCGCCGCGATGGGCATGGCCGGCCGCGCCGTTAACCCCGACGATCACACCGGCATGCTGGATCGTGCCGTCCGGATAGAGGAGCCTGGCGCCAACCGCCCCCACATCCTCGCGCACCGCCTGTACCGCAAGCGTTTCCAGCCAGTCGGGCGCCATTACCTCGATATCGTTGTTGAGGAAGCAGAAAAGATCGCCGCGCGATCGGTAGACTGCGCGATTGTTGAGAGCGCTAAAATTGAACGGGCCGGGATCGCGCAGGACCGTCGCACCCCTTTCCTCCGCGTGCTCCAGCAGCTCCAGCGCCGCCCCTTCGTCGCTGCCATTGTCGATCACCACCAGTTCAATCCGCGGATAGGAGGTTCGGGCGACCCCTTCCAGGCACGTCTTGAGCAAGGCAGGCTGATTGCGGGTGGGGACGATGACCGTGATCAGCGGCCGCTTGCAGTCGGGTAAGCGAAGCGGTTCCTTGGGCACCTGCGGCGCAGGACGCTCGCCGCGATGGTGCAAGATCTCCCGTACATGCACCGGTACGGCGCCGGCTGTCAGGCGCCCGGTAACCAGCGCTTTGGCCCACCCGTCTTCCGGAAGGGCTTGCAAGTCGCCCGGCTTGACCGCGACGATGCAGGCTCCGGTCAGGAAGTCGTGGTGGGCGAATAGTTCAGGGTTCCAGTCCGGCTTGAAGTACGGCCGCCGCCGGTTGCCGCGACCGTCGCTGAGGTCGTCATCGGCATAAATTAACGGCGCAGACCCACCCGCGGCCGTGCCGTAGACGAGCGGTGCCCGCGTCGAAATTCGGTCTCCCGGAAGCATGGCGCAAAGCCAGTGGACCGCTCGAGTCCCAGCGAAGTCGGCAAGCGCGTGGGGCCCTGCGATGCGCGGGACCTCCGCCACGGCCTGCTCGCCCATGACGACCGCCTGCCAGCCGGCGCTGGCAATCGACGTAAGAGTCGCCGAAAGCCCGTCGCCGCCCATCCGGCAGTCGACCACGCACCAGACGTTGCGCAAGACGCGGCCCGCGCCTTCGTTGCGGACACGATGGCGCTCGACCCAGAGGTCGTAAGCAGCGTCAGTCCTGCCAAGCAGGATCGCAAACTGCTGGCGCGAACGCAGCCGGAGCCCCCGGAGGCGCGAGGTTGCGGCCTGCACATACGCCGCCGGGTCCAGTTGCAGAGCGTGGATGTGCGCTCGCGTTTGCAGCCTGATCCCCCGCAAGCGAGCAGACCAGCGTTCTGGCCGACCTTCGTCCATCGACAAGCGCTTAGGCGATTCCACGCGCCGCTAGAATATCCTCAATGACAGGCACGTCGCTGGGATTGTTGAGCTCAATCGAATCCCAATTGAGCGGATCGACCACCGCAAGGCCGACCGGCAGTTCCTGATCGAGAAAGCGCAACTGCTCTAGACCCTCGGACAGCTCCAATACCGACGCCGGCGCCTCGACGTAGTCCCGCAAGGCGCTTCGCCGATAGGCATAGAGCCCGAGATGAAGGTAGACCGGCGCCCCCTCACCCTGCGCGGCAACCGGCAGGTATGGTAAGATCCGCTTCGAAAAATAAAGCGCCCGGTTCTTCTGGTCGAAGACGACCGTGGTGCCGCCCACACGCCCCCCGGCCTCGTCAGCCTGGAGGTGGGCAAGGGCCGAAGCGCTGCAGCGGACGGCAGGCGTCGTCATCGCGAGCTCGGCATCACCGGCAAGCCGCTCTACCAGCCCAGGCACTAGCCACGCCGGAGTCAGCGGCGCATCGCCCTGCAGGTTGACGATGAACTCCGCGTCGCAGTCGAGTGCGTCCATTGCTTCGGCGCAACGCTCGGTCCCGTTGGCGCAGTCGGGAGAGGTCATCAGGACCCGCCCACCAAAACGATCCACTTCGGCGGCAATCCGCTCGTCGTCGGTCACCACCCAAACGCCCCGGCAGCCCTCGAGCTCGGCGGCGCATTCCCAGCTGCGCTGGATCAGCGTCTTTGCTTCACCTGTCGCCCCACGCAAGGTGGCCAGCGGTTTTCCTGGGTAGCGGGTTGATGCGAAGCGGGCGGGGATCAAGACCGCATAATCATGCGCCATTTGGCTCAGCTGAGGCCCAGTCGCAGGAGATCGTGAACGTGGATCACGCCGATCGGCACGCGATTGTTCACAGCGGCGTCGGGCTCAATCACGAAGGCCGCCGTAATCTCGTTTGCATTGAGGATGCGCAGCACCTCGTCGACGAGCATCTGCGGTTCCACCGTGACCGGAGCCTTGTTCATGACCGACGCAGCGTTCGCGACATGCAACTGGTGGATGTTGCGACGGAGGTCGCCGTCGGTAATGACCCCCTTCAGACGGCCGGCCATGTCAATCACACCGGCAATCCCGAGTCCGGAGGAGGTCATCACCTCCACCGCACGGTTCATGTCGGCATCTTCCTCGATCAGCGGAAGGCCGGCGCCGCGGATCATGACCTCACGGACGGCGGTCATGCGGGTGCCGAGCGTTCCGCCCGGGTGAAGGTTCTTCATCCGCTCCAGGCAGAAGCCGCGCATGTCCATCACCGCGAGCGCAATGGCATCGCCGAGCGCGATCTGCAGCGTGGTCGAAGTGGTCGGCGCGACGTTGGCTGGGCAGGCCTCTCGCACCGCGGGATAGCAGAGCTTCACCGTCGCCTGCTGCATGACAAGTGACTCGCGCTGCGACGCGACGCCGATGATCTCGACATTGATCGACTTGGCATAGCGCAGGAAGGGACGCAGTTCGCCCGTGTTGCCCGAGTTGGAGATGACGAGCAGGACGTCGCCCGGGACCAGCATGCCGAGATCGCCGTGCGCCGCTTCGGCCGGGTGGACGTAGATTGCCGGAGTGCCGGTGGCGGCCATGGTCGCTGCCCATTTGCGGGCAACATGACCGGACTTGCCCATTCCGGTGATAACGATGCGGCCCGCGGCGCCATGGATCGTCCGGCAAGCTGTGACAAAATCCAAGTCAAGCCGTTCAGCCATCAGGCGAAGCGCATCGGCTTCGGCTGCGATCACTTCAACGCCACGCTGCAAGATGCCGTCACTCGTGGCAATCTTTGGAACGGCAAAGCCGATACCCATGAACCCGCTCTCCCCACTACCGAACACCGCGCCATAGCCATATTTCAGGAGAAATGAAGTATTTACCTGCAGCACGGAGGCTCTTACCCGACACCTGTGACATGAAGGCTTCACCACCGTTGTTGCGTAAACGCAACGGTGCTAACCACTCGCTCCGCTAGTCGGAACAAATAGGCTCGTTTTTGGTAGTGGGCACTGTAAGAAGCCGGACATTCATGTGCGGAACTGCAGCTTTGTTCTGACGAATTTGTTAGTTTCGCATTGTATGACGAACACCCAACCCGCCAATAACTGAAGAAAAGGGGAGTTAAATGAAGAACTTAAAAGTACCGCTGCTACTCTCGGCAGCGCTGCTTGCAGCGCAGCCTGCCAGCGCGCAGAACAACTTCGATGGTTTCCGGATTGATGCTGGCGTGGGCGCCACCCGGTTCTATTCGGAAGGCAACAACAAGACTAAGCTGGCGGTCGGCGCATCGACGGGCTTCGATTTCGCAATCGGTGACACAGTTACGGTCGGCCCGGAAATCGGCATCATGTTCGCCAAGCCTGAGAACGTGACCCGTGACGGTGCTGGTGTTGCTTATCGCAAGGCCTGGGAAGAGTATCAGGTCGGCGGCCGCATTGGCTTCGTCTCATCGCCGAGCACGCTGTTCTACGTTCGCGGAGCCTACGTCGTGAACGCCCAGCGCAAGTATTTCGACTCGGACGCTCCGGGTCGCGACTACTACAACAAGTACAACACCCGCGGCTGGCTCGCCGGTGCGGGCGTTGAGCAGCAGCTCGGTTCGCCGCTGTACGTCAAGGCTGAAGGCACCTACTCCAACTACCGCACGAACTCGTCGCGGATCACCGGTCTGGTGAGCCTCGGGCTACGCTTCGGTGGTTCGGACGTGCTTCCGCCGCCGCCGCCGCCGCCGCCCCCGGTTGCTGAGCCGGCTCCGCCGCCGCCCCCCGCCACCCAGACCTGCCCGGATGGGTCGGTGATCCTGGCGACCGACGCGTGCCCGGTTCCGCCGCCGCCGCCGCCGCCGCCGCCGGTTGCTCCGGTCCGCGGCTAAGGTTTCGGCGCCTGCGCGCAAGCGCAGGTAAGAATAAGAGGCCTGCTCACGCTTTTGTGGGCAGGCCTTTTGCTTTTCACGTGTCGGGAAGCTGAGGCGCTGCGCTTCTCACGCGTGTCGCGCCGCTAAGCCGGCCGCGCTGGCCGGCCCTCAGGAGAGGCCAGCACGCGAGCCGGCCCGTCAGGCCTCGCGTCGCTCAGCACCAGCGCCCACCGGAAGTCGCCTCGATTGCAGCCGCGCCCGCCAGGAGCCCGCCGATCCCCAATGCTGCTTCCGCAAGCCCCATCGATCAAGCTTGTCGGCAAGGCTGAGAAGCCAGCTCGCACGCCCATCGAGCGACAGCGGAAGGAGGCTTCTTCCCGCCCAAGGAAGAAACGGCTGACGTCGCTGCATCGCCCATAGTTCGACGCGGAGGCTGGGCCGGTCCGATGCGGCACGGGCATGGAACCCGCACGTGTCGATCACGACAAGGGTATTTGCAGGCACGCAGAAGCGGATGGGCGGCGGCAGACCTAACCCGGCCAGCTCATCCTCACGGACACGGAACGACCCCCGCTGTGACAGGCGATCGCCGCATTCAGCGACGTTCAGGCTCTTCTGTTCTTCCCAGGCAAGCCGCTCCGGTGTCAGCCGGTGCGAGCCGGGCACGTAGGTCAGCGGCCGATCCTCCTCGCCCACGTCGGTAAGGAATAGCCAGGCCTTCATCGAGGGCTGGAAGGTATCCGCGTGCAGATCCTGCTGGGGATCGGGAGGACCAGGGCTGACCCCGCCCTCGATGGCCTGCAGATAGTAGAGCGGCCTTACTCCCGACCCCGCAATATAGCTGAGCAGCGCCTTCCAGCGCCTTTCCTGCAGCACCGATCGCAGTTCCGGCACCGCCCGCACTACCCCGGGATGAAGAGGAACACGAAGCGTTACGGTGTCGCCTTGTTGATGAGACCGGCATCCGGCCTCCAGCTCGGACACTTTCTCGACCAGAGCGGCGAAGGTTGCCGGTGCCAGCCATTGCTCAATTCGGGCAAAGCCATTGGCATCAAAGTGGTGGCGGAGTTCCGGCTCCACCCGCGCTGCCAGCCGGCGCCGCCTGAGGGCGGTAACTCGATGCGCGATGCGAACGCGCCAGCGGTGCAGGCCGAGCCGATTTAGCCGCTGAGAGCCGAGCAGAGGATTATCGACGAAGCTCTTCGCCCCGGTGAACAGGGCGAAAAACCAGACCGGAAGAAGCCACCACCGCGTAAACGACATCGTGCCAACAATAAGGGAGGTTGAAGGAACAGCCAGTGGTCTAGCCGCGCGTCCGTTGCAACGGACATGCCTTTGCGCAATCGACCGACGACGCTGGGCTGCTTTATAGCACGTAGCGGACCCGGATCTGCTGAACGGTCGCGTTCGCCGGCATGGTGAAGCGGATCTCTTCCCACTTCGGCGCCCGCGGCTTCATCGCAGGATTGTTCGAAAAGCCGAAGCCCTCCCGCGGAATGCCCATCATCATGTCGAGCTTGCCATTGCGGTTCTCGTCATGGACGACCAGCAGCGCATAAGTGCCGGCCTTGACCGGCCCCAGGTCGATCCGACCCGCGTTTCCTGCCGCCAGCGTGCGCGCGACCGCATAGGGATCGGCCTTGCAGTCGAGAAAGCGGCCAGGACTCGGCGACAGGCAAAGGTGAACCACACCCTTGGCCGAGCGGACGCCCGACAATTGCACCTGCAGGTCTGCCCCTGCCCCCGGCGTGGTCGAAACCCCCGCCCCGACCGTTGCCACTGCCGCCAGCAGCGAAGCCGCTGCCACCCCTATCCGCTTGGTAGTCATAGTTTGTCCTGCCACCCCAGCCCTTCGCGTTTGATTAACCGGTCTTGGGCGGGGTCGCCAGCGCTGCCACGACACGCTAGACCGCAAAATTCATGCGAGCGTTTGACCTGGTGATCGTTGGTGGTGGGCTCGCCGGAGGTCTTTGCGCCCTCGCCCTGCGCCGCCGCCGACGTGAGCTGAGGCTCCTAATTGTCGAGCCAGACGCCACCATTGGCGGCAATCACCTCTGGTCCTTCTTCGAAAGCGACGTTGCACCGGCGCATCGCTGGCTGACCGACCCCCTGATCGGCCACCGCTGGAACGGCTACGACGTGCTGTTCCCGGCCCACGGCCGCCACCTTGAACAGACCTATCAGACCATCGAGAGCGAAGCGCTCGACAGAGCTGTGCGCAGCGCGCTCGATCCCGAGCAAATTCGCCATGAGGTCGTGACTGCTCTCGGCCCCACCCACGTTGTCCTGAAAGGCGGCGAGCGGATCGAGGCCGCGGCGGTGCTCGACGCTCGTGGAGGAAAGGCCGAGGGGCTCGATCTCGGCTGGCAGAAGTTTGTCGGCCAGCTGCTCACCATCCCGCAAGGTCATGGCCTCGCCAACCCGATCCTCATGGACGCAAGCGTCGAGCAGCATGACGGCTACCGTTTCGTTTATTGCCTGCCCTTCTCGCCCACCGAATTGTTCGTCGAAGACACCTATTATTCGGACAGCCCGGAGATCGATCACGACCTCCTGCGCGAGCGCATCGGCAACTATGCCGCCGCTTACGGCTGGCAGGTCGCAACCCGCACACGCGAGGAGCATGGTGCGCTTCCAGTAGTCACCGGCGGCGACTTCGATCGTCTCTGGCCTCAAGACGATGCCGTTGCTCGCGCCGGCGCCCGCGGCGGCTTCTTTCACCCGCTGACCAGCTATTCGCTTCCGGACGCCGTGCGCTTCGCCATTTGGCTGGCCGAAGAAGCGCCGATGGGAGCCAAGCTCGGCGCCTCGACCCGAGCCCGGGCGCGCAAGCACTGGAAGCGCGGTGCCTTCTACCGCCTACTGACCGCCTTGCTGTTCGGTGCAGCAGCCCCAAATGACCGCTACTGCGTGCTGGAGCGCTTCTACCGCCTTTCCGGCCCCTTGATCGCGCGCTTCTATGCGGGAAGCAGCACGGGGCTGGACAAGGTTCGCATTCTGTCCGGCAAGCCCCCCGTGCCCCTGTTCCGGGCGCTTCGCGTGTTGAAGGACAGATTGTGACCGCTTCCCCCTACAAGAACGCGATCGTCATCGGCGCCGGCTTCGGCGGCCTCGCTCTTGCCATCCGCCTGCAGTCGGCCGGCGTCCAGACCACCATCGTCGAAGCGCGCGATCGTCCGGGCGGCCGCGCCTACGTGTGGGAGAAGGACGGCCACGTCTTCGATGCCGGTCCCACCGTCATCACCGATCCTGACTGCCTCCAGCGCCTGTGGAAGCTCAGTGGCCACGACATGGCCGACGACGTCGACCTCGTGCCCGTGAAGCCCTTCTATCGCCTCAGCTGGCCCGACGGCACGATGTTCGACTACACCAATGACGATGCCGAGCTGAAAGCCGCGATGGACGCGCTGAACCCCAAGGACTGGGCCGGCTACCAGCGCTTCTTGGCCTACAGCGCGGGCGTCTTCAACGAAGGCTATGTGAAGCTCGGGACCAAGGCGTTCGAGAGCATCGGCGACATGCTGAAAGCCGCCCCCGCGCTGGCCAAATACCAGGCATGGCGCTCGGTTTATTCCATGGTGTCGAGCTTCGTCGAAGACGAGCACCTCCGACAGGCATTGTCGTTCCATACTCTGCTGGTCGGCGGCAATCCGATGACCTGTTCGTCGATTTACGCGCTGATCCACAAGCTGGAGCGCGACGGCGGCGTGTGGTTCGCGCGTGGCGGCACCAACCAGCTTATCGCCGGCATGGTCCGCCATTTCGAGCGGATCGGCGGCACCATCCGCCTCGGCGATCCGGTTACCGCCATCAGTGCCGAGAACGACCGAGTCACCGGCGTCCGCACGCGCTCGGGCTGGGGCGCCACCGCGGACGCAGTCGCTTCGAATGGCGACGTGGTTCACAGCTACGGCCTGATCGAAGGCTCAGGCCGCGGCGCGCAACAAGTCCGCGCCCTTAAGCGCAAGCGCTTCTCGCCTGGCCTGTTCGTGCTCCACTTCGGGCTCGAAGGCACCTTCGACATCGCCCACCACACTATCCTGTTCGGCCCGCGCTACAGCGGGTTGGTCAACGACATCTACAAGACCGGCAAGCTCGCGACCGATCCGGCGCTCTACCTCCATCACCCGACGATCACCGATCCGTCGATGGCTCCGCCCGGCTGCTCGACCTTCTACGCACTGGCGCCCGTCCCCAACGCCGCCCGCGCAGACGTCGACTGGGGAGTCGAAGGGCCGAAGTATCAGGAGGTCGTGCTCGATACCCTGGCCGAACGGCTGATCCCGGACATTCGCAGCCGCATCCGCACGATCTTCCACTACACCCCGGCCGACTTCTCGACCGACCTCGCCGCGCATCTCGGATCCGCCTTCAGCCTTGAGCCGGTGCTGTGGCAATCGGCCTGGTTCCGCACCCACAACCGCGATGACAAGCTGCACAACCTCTACTTCGTTGGCGCTGGCACTCACCCGGGCGCGGGCATCCCCGGCGTCGTTGGCAGTGCGGAGGCAACTGCGGGACTGATGCTGGCGTGATCGAGGAACGGGCGCGGTTGGTTCAGGGCGCACTGGAGAGCATTTCAGCTGGCTCTAAAAGCTTCCGCTTCGCCAGCCAGCTGTTCGACCTCCCCACCCGCGAGCGCAGCTGGCTGCTCTACAGCTGGTGCCGCGCCTGCGACGACATCACCGACGGCCAGACCCTGGGCCATGATGCAGAACGGGTTGCCGATCCTGCCGCCCGGATCGCCTTTCTCAAGGACAGGACCGCCGCCGCCTTCGCCGGGGAGGACACCGGCCTCGTCCCCTTCGATGCGCTGCGAGTGGTCGCCGCCGAATGCGCCATTCCCCCGGCTATCGCCGCCGACCATCTCGCCGGCTTCGAGCGCGACGCCGCCAGCTGGCGCCCCACCACGACCGATGATCTCCTGTCCTATTGCTACCAGGTCGCGGGCGCGGTTGGCGTCATGATGGCACATGTCATGGGGGTGCCCGCGTCCGACGAGGACACGCTCAACCGCGCCGCCGATCTCGGCATCGCCTTCCAGCTCGCCAACATCGCGCGCGACATCGTGGAGGATGCACGCGTCGGCCGCGTCTACCTGCCGATCGAATGGCTCGAAGCCGAGGGCCTTACCGGCGCCGACCTCGCCGATCCCAAGCACGGCCGCGCCCTTGCCCGGCTTGCCCATCGCCTTAGCGACATGGCCGACGATTACCGCCGCTCGGCCCGCATCGGCGCTGCCCGCCTGCCCTTCCGCAGCCGCTGGGCGGTGCTCTCTGCAAGCGGCATTTACGGCGAGATCGCAACCCGCGCTGCGGCGCTTGGCTCCCATGCGTGGGACAACCGCATCAGCACCTCGAAGGCCGAAAAGGCCGCGCTGGTGATGGAAGCTTTTTGGGAAGCGTTGTGGCCAGTCAGACCCGTTCCGAGGACCGGTTTGTGGACGCGCCCTTCGCGGCCCTGACCCGCGCCTCCGCGCTCCGCTTCAGGGCCTGCTTCAGGGCATCGACCGGCGGCGCGTAGAGGAAGCCGTAGCTCACCGCGCCGTCACGGCTCTCCACCGCATGATGCAGCTTATGCGCCTGCACGATCCGCTTGAAATAAGTCGATCGCGGCACGATCCGGTGCGGCAAGCGGCCGTGCACGATCACATCGTGGAAGCCGAAGTAGATGACGCCGTAGAACGCCACGCCAGCACCAACCCACGTCGCCCAATCGCCCCACCCGCCGTTCAATCCGCCCCAGATCAGCAGGATCGAGGGAAGCGCGAAGACAACGGCATAAAGATCGTTACGCTCAAACCAGCCATCACGCTCGCGGTGATGGCTTTCGTGCCAGGCCCAGCCCCATTTCGAATGCATGACGAAGCGGTGCAGCACGTAAGCGAACCCCTCCATCAGCAGGACGGTTGCGGTGAACAGGGCAAGACCAGCGAACCAGGACATACCGTGGATATAGGGACTTAGGCCCCGAAGGTCACCCGGCCCTTAGCCCCGCTCGGCGATGAATCGCATCAGCTCGGCCAGCGTGCTTTCCATCTGGTCCTGCATCTGGCTGACCAGCTCATTCTCACGCATGCCTTCATGGTCGAGCGGCTTGGAGTAGCTATCGCTGAACGCTTTCAGGTCGCTCTCGTCGAACACGCCGCGCGCGACCAGCTTGGCGAGGATCACCAAGAGGCCATTGGTGTTGGCGATGGTCCCAGCGACCAGCGCCTCGTCCACCATCGACAATTGTCCGCGCTCTTCCGCGCCCGCCGCTTCTTCTTCGACTTCGTCAGCCATGCTCGCCGCTTTGAGGCAGGGCTTGGGGCGAGGTCAATCAAGAAAGGCAGCAAGCGCGGCCCACTGCCTCGCCTTCTCGGCGAATGGCAGGGTGTAGGCCGGGCTCGACGAAGGCAGGTCGAACAGCACAAGGTCTGTTCCCGCCAGTGCTCGCCGCCCCAACCGGGCCGCCGTCCCGCCGTTGAACCCGATCCCCCGTAGCTGCGGCAACCCTGCGACGAAGCCGGCGAGGTCGCGCGTCTCGACTTCCCGCATCTGCCCGTCGAGGCTGCCCTCGCGCCGCGCGGCATGTACCACGTCCCACAGCGCCACTCCGCGCCCGGCCAGCCGCTCGAGCCGCTCCTGATAAGGGAATGCGTCCAGCGCAACGCCGGTCACCACCTCCATTAGCCGCCAGAACTGGTTGCGCGGATGAGCATAATAGCGCGCGGCCTTGAGCGACGCTTCGCTTGGCAGGCTCCCCAGCACCAGCAACCGCGCATCGGACCGCGCCACTGGCGGCAACCCGTGTTTCAGCCCTTCGATCATGCTAAGGGCGCGCCCATGCCCCGACCTTTCCATCTCGCCATCCTTGGCCTGTTCGCCATCTTGCTCAAGCGTAGCAGCCGCGATTGGACGAAGCCGCGGCCACGCCGCTAAAGGCCCTTCCATGGCTCCCGAGGACCTTCGCATCGCCCTTGTGTCGGGCAATTACAATTACGTGCGTGACGGCGCCAACCAGGCGCTCAACCGGTTGGTCGGCTTTCTCCTCCGCCAGGGCTGCAAGGTGCGGATCTACTCGCCCACGGTGCCTGAGCCCGCCTTCCCACCAGTCGGCGATCTCGTGTCGCTGCCCTCGATCGCAGCGCCTGGCCGACCTGAGTATCGCGTGCCCCTCGGGCTCACGCCCGCAGTTCGAAAGGACCTCGAGGAATTCGCGCCTAACATCGTCCACATCGCCAGCCCGGACATCAGTTCGCATCGCGCAGTCAGCTGGGCCCGCGCACGCAAGATCCCCGCGGTGGCCTCGGTGCATACACGTTTCGAGACCTACCTCGCTTATTACCATCTCGAGCTGCTCGAACCGACCGTCCGCGCCGCGCTGCGCCGTCTGTACCTTCGCTGCGACGCGCTGCTGGTGCCGGCTGAATCCACCGCCGCGGTGCTCCGCGCGCAGCGGATGAACCGCAACATCGCCATCTGGTCGCGCGGGGTTGATCGTACCCAGTTCAATCCCGAGCGCCGAAGCCTCGAATGGCGCCGCAGCCTCGGCATCGGTGACGAGAATATGGTGGTCGCCTTCCTCGGCCGGATCGTGATGGAGAAAGGCCTCGACGTCTTTGCCGCTGTCCACGACGAGCTCACCGCCACAGGGGTGCCTCACAAGGTTCTCGTGATCGGCGAAGGCCCCGCCCGCCCCTGGTTCGAGAAAGCGCTGCCGAACGGCATCTTCGTCGGCCATCAGGAGAAGGAAGACCTCGCCCGTGCGCTGGCGAGCAGCGACCTCTTCCTCAATCCCTCGATCACCGAAACCTTCGGCAATGTAACGCTGGAAGCGATGGCCTGCGCCCTGCCCGTGGTCGCCGCGGCCGCGACCGGCGCCACCAACCTCGTCCGCGATGGGGAAACCGGCACGCTGGCCGAACCGGGCGACATTCCCGCCCTTGCCGCAGCGATCGCCGCCTATGCCGCCGATCCGGAGCTTCGCCGCCGCCATGGCAAGGCGGGGCTGGCCTTTGCCGAGACTCAGGACTGGGACGTGATCAATGGCGCGGTGCTGAAGACCTACACCCGCGCGATCGAACGGCGCGAGCGGCTGAACCGGATCAAGGGCTAGGCGTCAGCCCTCGAGCTGACGGGTGAGCAAGCGGATCGCGGCGTCGATATCAGGATCGCTCGCACGCAGCTTCTCGATCTGCTTCACGGCATGGATCACCGTGGTGTGATCACGCCCACCGAAGCGGCGGCCAATGTCGGGCAGCGACTTGGGCGTAAGCTGCTTGGACAGATACATCGCCACCTGACGCGGCCGGGCGACTTCGCGCGCACGCCGCGCCGACACCATCTCCGCCTTGCGGATGCAATAATGGTCGGCGACGCGGGTCTGGATCTCGTCGATGCTGATCCGGCGCTGGTTGGCCCGTAGCACATTCGCCAGCACTTCCTCGACAAAAGCGAGGTCGATGGCGCGGCCTGTCATCAGGGCATAGGCGCCGATCCGGTTGAGCGCGCCTTCCAGCTCACGGATCGAGTTGGTCAGCCGGCGGGCAAGGAAATCGACCACATTGTCGGCCATGCTGATGCCGGGCAGCAGCGCCAGCTTGGCCAGCAGAATGTTGTAGCGAAGCTCGAGATCGGCCGCGTTGATGTCCGCAACCAGGCCCCAGCTCAGGCGCGACAGGATACGCGGAGCGATGCCGTCGAGGTCCTGCGGCGCACGGTCCGAAGTGATCACCAGCCGCTTACCGGCGCTGATGATCTCGTTCATGGTGTGAAAGAACTCCTCCTGCGTCGATTCCTTGCCGGCGATGAACTGGACGTCATCGATCAGCAGCAGGTCGGCGCTGCGCAGCCGCTGCTTGAAGCCGATGGTGTCGTTCTCGCGGATCGCGCGAACGAACTCGACCATGAACTTCTCGGCGCTCATCATCACCACGAACGCGTTCGGATTGAGCTCGAGAAAGCGCTGGCCGAGTGCGTGCAGAAGGTGCGTCTTGCCGCGCCCGGTGCCGCCATGGAGGAACAGTGGGTTGAAAGTGACCGTCGGCGCTTCGGCCAGTGTCTTGGCGGCGGTGGCGGCGACCTCGTTGGCCTTGCCCACAACGAAGCTGTTGAAGCTGTAGCGTGGGTCAAAGGCCGGGCGCGGATGCACTGCAGCAGCCGCCTTGCGCTCGGCGGGGATCGGCTCCTCATCGAGGATCAGCAGCGGCGCCGGCCGAGGACCGCCCTCGCAGGCGACGACGCGCACTTCGCGAACCACCGGCAGGGTGGTGCGCCAGGCAAGCTGCAACCGCTCGCCGAAATGGCTGCGCACCCAGTCGGCCATGAACTGGCTCGGCATGACGAGCTCGAGACAGCCCGAATCGGGGTCGAACGCGCCAAGCTCGGCCGGCTTCAGCCAGCCGTCGAAGGTCCGCGCGCCGCAATCGCGGCGAAGACCGGTCCGGATCGCGGCCCAGGCGGCGCTGAGCGGCGAGCTGTCACCGGCACCTGCCAGTTCCGCTGTGCCGCACCGTCCCTGCTCCATATCTCCGAAACCGCTCACTTCGCCCCTGCCTCCTATCGTCCGCGTCAACAGTGTCGCGCCACAGGCAAGAGGGATCGATCGCGCCGACACGTGTCGACTCGCCTGTCCTTTGCCTCGCGTGGATCCCCCCAGTGGAATCACTGCCGGAGGGGTTTTTTGGGCAAGCTGAGGGCTTCTGACAACTGCCCTTTTTTCACCGAAGTGAAATAAAGCCGCTTGACAGGCCTCTACGAGAGAGAGCGCAATTTGTGGCGGTTTTTGGCCGATTTCCACCGTGCAGCTACGAGGAAGCTCCCGCGAATCGCGGTAATGAAACGGTTTTCTTTGCGTAACGAAAAAGGCCGCCGGATTCGCATCGGCGGCCTTCCCCTTTTTGGATCAGGCTGAAGCGGTTTAGCCCAGCGACGAAACCCGCTTGGTCAGGCGCGAGAACTTGCGCGACGCGGTGTTCTTGTGAAGCACGCCACGAGCGACTCCGCGGGCCAGCTCCGGCTGGGCCTGCTTGAGGGCTTCCGACGCCGCGCCCTTGTCGCCCGCCAGCAGCGCCGATTCGACGGCCTTGATGAAGGTCCGGATACGGCTGACGCGCGCGCCGTTGATTTCGGCGCGGCGGGTGTTGCGGCGGATGCGCTTCTTGGCTTGCGGCGTGTTCGCCATGGCTGGACGAGTTCCCTAAAATGCTGACAAAAAGAAAAGCGGCGCGGCCTCAGGCGGCACGCACCGATTGGGCGCTCCCCTAACCGAAGCCCCCTGCACGGTCAACTCACTAGCGCTGGCACCCCGGACAATACCAGGTGGACCGCCCGCCCTGCGCGAACCTCCTCACGCTTCCACCGCACGGACACGGCTCGCCTTCGCGGTCGTAGACCGAAAAGCTCTTGCTGAAATAGCCAAGCTCGCCGTCGGGCTGGGCGTAGTCGCGCAAGGTTGATCCGCCCGCCAGGATCGCCTCCTCCAGCACGGCGTGGATCGCCGGCACCAGCCGCCTCAGCCTTTCCAGGCTGACCTTGCCCGCTGCCCGGCGGGGATTGATCCCAGCCCGGAACAGCGCCTCGCAGACATAGATATTGCCAAGCCCCGCGACGATGTTCTGGTCGAGCAGCATCAGCTTGATTGCCGTGCTCCGCCCCGCAAGCCGCCGCTTCAGCTCTTCGGGCGTAAGATCGAACGGCTCTGGCCCAAGCGCCTTCAAGGGCCCCCACGCGTCCAGCTCCGACGTCCGCACCAGATCGACGCTCCCGAACCGCCGGGGATCGTTCAGCACCAGCCGGTGGCCGCCGTCGGTTTCCAGCGCGAGATGGTCGTGCGGCTCGTCCGCGCTTGGGTCGATCCGCCACCGCCCGCTCATGCCAAGGTGGAACACCATCGTGTCGTCGCGGTCGGTGTGGATCAGCCCGTACTTCGCGCGCCGGCCGAGCCCTGTCACCCGCGCGCCCGTCAGCCGCTGGCCAAGATCCTCCGGAAACGCCCGCCGCAAATCCGCCCGCCGCGCCTCGACCAGGGTCAGGCGGCGGCCTTGGAGCACGCGGGCCAGCCCGCGCACGGTAGTTTCGACTTCGGGAAGCTCGGGCATCTCTTTGGCCCATATGGCGCCCTGCGCCCTGCACCGCTAGAGCGCCACCTTATGAGCGATTTCGTGCAATTCGGCGACCAGCGCGTCACCCCCGAGGAAAAGACCCGCAAGGTCGGCGAGGTCTTCTCCTCCGTCGCCCGCCGCTACGATGTGATGAACGACCTGATGAGCGCGGGCATGCACCGCCTGTGGAAAGACCGCTTCGTCAACCGCGTGAAGCCGCAGGCGCATGAGCACATCCTCGACATGGCCGGCGGCACCGGCGACATCGCCTTCCGCATGGCCAAGCGCGGCGCCGCCGTCACCGTCAGCGACATCAACGCCGACATGCTCGACGTCGGCGAACAGCGCGCCGAGAAAAAAGGCATCGAGGGCCTTAGCTGGTCGGTCCAGAATGCCGAAACGCTGAGCTTCGCCGACCGCAGCTTCGACGCCTACACCATCGCATTCGGCATCCGGAACGTCACCGACATTCCCAACGCGCTCCGCGAAGCCCACCGCGTGCTGAAGTTCGGTGGCCGCCTGTTCGTGCTCGAATTCTCGACCAGCGACTGGCCTGGCTTCGGCGAGGCCTATGACCTCTGGGCCGACAAGGCGATCCCCAAGATCGGCAAGGCGGTGACCAATGACGAGGCGAGTTACCGCTACCTCGTTGAAAGCATCCGCCGCTTCCCCAAGCCATATGACTTTGAGCGCATGATCGGCGAAGCTGGTTTCACCCGGACCCGCACCGAGACGCTGATGGGCGGCCTTGTGTGCATCTGGTCGGGGTGGAAGGCTTGAGTTCTTCGCTTACCCACCTCCTGCGCATCCTCCGCTGGGGCCGCACGCTGGCGCGCTACGGGGCGCTGCAGGGGGTCGAGCGCGATCCCCTCACCCCACCCTTCGCCCGCCGTATCGTCCGCCTCGCCCGCTTTGGCCTGCGCCAGCCGGCCAAGCCCGACTATGCCACTGCGCTGCAGCAACTCGGCCCCGCTGCGATCAAGTTCGGCCAGGCGCTGGCCACCCGCCCCGACCTTGTCGGCGAGGAGGCCGCGCACAACCTCTTCGCGCTTCAGGACTCGCTCCCGCCAGCGCCCTTTCCCCTGATCCGCAAGGCGATAGAACAGGCCCTCCAAGCCCCGCTCGAAACCCTGTTCAGCGAGTTTGACGAGACGCCGGTCGGCGCCGCGTCCATAGCTCAGGTGCACCGGGCGGTGACCACCGAAGGCCGGCAGGTCGCGGTCAAGGTGCTGCGCCCCGGCATCGAGGACACCTTCGCCGAGGCGCTCGAAACCTACGAATGGGCCGCCGCCCACCTCGAAGCCCACGCGGGCGACGAAATCCGCCGCTTACGCCCCAAGACCGTTATCGCCCACTTCCGCCAGTGGACCCGGCGCGAGCTCGACCTCCAGCGCGAGGCGGCTTCCGCCTCCGAATTGAAGGAGAACATGGTTGCCGAAGACGGCTTCTACGTTCCCGAGATCGACTGGCGCCGCACCGCTCGCCGCGTGCTGACGCTGGAATGGCTCGACGGCATCAAGCTTTCCAAGCGCGACCAGCTGCTCGAAGCCGGGCACGACCCCCGTGCGCTCGCCAACATACTGGTCAAGGCGTTCCTCCGCCAGGCGGTGATCGACGGCTTCTTCCACGCCGATCTTCACCAGGGCAACCTCTTCGCGCTCCCCGACGGCCGCCTCGCTGCAATCGACTTCGGCATCATGGGCCGCATCGATCGCCGCGCCCGGCGCTGGTTGGCCGAGATCCTCTACGGCCTGATTACCGGCGACTATGGCCGCGTCGCCGATATCCATTTCGAAGCGCAATACGTGCCGCCGCACCACAATGCTGAGGAGTTCGCCACCGCGCTGCGGGCGGTGGGCGAGCCGATCCGCGGTCTTCCGGTCAAGGACATCAGCGTCGGGCGGATGCTCGAAGGCCTGTTCTCGATCACCCGCGACTTCGACATGCCGACCCAGCCGCACCTCTTGCTGCTGCAAAAGACGATGGTCATGGAAGAAGGCGTCGCGACCTTCCTGGATCCCGACATCAACATGTGGGAATCGGCCGAGCCGTTCCTGCGCGAGTGGATCCGCTCGGAGCTAGGCCCCGAAGCGGCGCTTGCCGACCGCCTGGTTCAACTGAAACGCACCCTTGAAAAGCTGCCCGACCTTGTCGACCGGATCGACCACTACTTCCCCGCCCCCGGCGGCGCCCCGCCCGAACTCCCGGAGGTGCAGGTAGACGTGAAGCAGCTACCCCGCCCGGCTTGGCGGGATGTGATCGTAGCCGTGCTCAGCGCCGCTGCTGGCGCTGCGGCGCTGTTCTTCTTCGGGTGACAAGCGAGCGACCCACGCCCAGCCGGGTCCTCGCGGGTGCTTTCGTCGGCTACTTCTGCGGGGGCGATATACACCGTCTTGCTTGTGATTGGGCGTTGTGAGCGCCAAGGCGCTTTTCGACGGGTCAGCAGATGCGTTAGCCGAGCGGCTGGCCGACGGCGGCACCATCGCTGGCTTAGGACTGATGATCGCTCCGCTAGCGCCCTTTGTCGCGCTTATTCTGCTGCCCCTCCTGGCTGCGACTGCGTGGCTGGCCAGCCTCGCCACCGCGCATATGCTGGCCGGAACTAAAGGACCACCGAGCACGCGACGCAACATGGCGCTGGTTTGCGGGGCATTGACGGGCTTGGCACTTTGGACGGCATCGCTGCTTGCCCGAGAGAGTGAGCTCGCAATAGTCGGCGCCCTCTGGCTTCTCCCAGCGCCTCTCGCCCTGCTGTCCGTTCACTGGTTCCTTTTCGCCGACTTTGATAGGCTGGGCTACCGCGAAAGGTAGAGTCCGGGCAAAGGTGAGGGACCCGGCCGGACTGATGGCGCCGGCCGGGTCACAGATCCCTCGCTATCGAGCCGCCACCCGGGACCCGCTGCCCATGCGGTTCAGCACATCCTTCAGCGCCGCCACCCGCTTGGCCGCAATCGGATCGGCCGGAGCCCGAAGCCCGCTTGCTAGGCTCCGCAGTTGCGCCGCATTTGGCCGGGCGATCGCCGCGCGAAGCTGCGCGATCTGCGCCGGGACAAGGCTGCCCGACCGCTCCAGCTGATCGACATAAGCCGCCGCCACCACCGGCACCGCGGGCCAACTCACCGGCGCCTGCGTCTGCGGGTTGAAGCGCCCATCCTGGTGCACCGCAAGCGCCGCCGCCGCAATCTCATTCTGGCTGAGCTGGGCCGACGGCTGCAGTGCCAGCACGTCCAGCCCGCGCGCGATCTCGGTTCCGTAGATCCTGCCCTTGTAATAATAGGCCGACCAGAAGCCGCCCATCACCAACTCGTCCTTGTAGACCGGCCCACGGTCGAAATAGCCGATCTCGGTCGGCCGCGTGCTATCCGTAAAGTCGCTGATCGAGATGCCGCCCTGATACCAGGCCTGCACGAACAGGTCGCGGCCCGGAACTGGGATGATCGACCCGTTATGCGCGACACAGTTCTCCTCGCTCGTCTGCGCGGCGGGCAGCTTGTAGTGGTTGCGGAACCGGAGCTTCTGCCCCTCGATGTCGTAGATCGCGTTGGCGCCCCAATTGCGGGGGTCCGAGACCAGGCAGCGCGGCCGCCCGCCGCCGCCCCATTCGTCGGTGAACAGCACCTTGGTGCCGTCATTGTTGAAGGTGGCACTGTGCCAGTAAGCAAAGGTCGGGTCGACCACCTGGTCGATCCGCTTCGGCTTGGCCGGATTGCTGATGTCGAGCAGGATCCCGTTGCCCGAGCAGGCGCCCGCCGCAAGCTTCGCCGACGGGAACACGGTGATGTCGTGGCACTGGTCGGTCTGCGCCGTGTCCTGTGTCCCGTCGCCATGATCGCCGCCTGCCCACAGGCCCGAAATGCTGCCGGTCGCCGGATCGGCAAACACGCGCGGGCGGTCGATGATCCGCGCCGCCGCCGGGTTGGCGACCGGAATCTCGATCACGTCGATCGAGAACAAGGCCGACTGCATCGAACCCGGATCGGCGATGCAGCTCGGGATCTCCTGCGCCGAGCGGACACCCGCCGTGCCCGAGACATAGACGATAATCTTGCCGTCGCGGCCCGGCCCGGAAACGACACTATGCGTGTGGCTGCCCCGGCACGTCTGCACCGCACCCACCTGGCGCGGCTGCTGAAGATTGGAGATGTCGAAGATACGAATACCGCGGAAGCGCTCAGGCGAGACCGCTTCCTGCACCCCCTGCCGCCCACAATCGAGCCGCCCGCGGCCCTGCTCCACCGACATGATCAGGAGATTGCCGACGATCGACAGATCGCCCTGCCCGCCCGGGCAGATGACCGAGCTCACCAGCTGCGGTGCCCCGCCCGTCTGACTAACCCGATACAGATTGAATCCGTGATAATTACCCGTCGCCAGCACGTCGCCCTGGAATGCCATGTCGGTCTGCGCGAAGCTCAGCAGCGGCGAGCGGCCGGCGCCTTCGGGCTCCTTCTGCCCCTTCTTCAGCAGCGCCTTGGCCGGCAGGTCGTACGGGTTGCGCGGATCGAAGAAGCCAGTCGGCTTGGGCAGGCTTGCGACCAGCGCAAGCCCGCGGATTGCCTGCCCCGCCTTGTTGGTCCCGGCAGTTAGGGCAGTGCGCGGATCCTCGGCCACGGTGCCGAGCAGCGCTGTCATCCGCTTGATCTCTTCCTGCTGCTCCTTGACGAGATCGACCACAAACGCGTTGAGCCCGGGGTCCGCCGCTGTGCCGCCGCGCCCCGTGAGCTCGTTGGCCATGCGAACGGCGCCCGCATGGTGGCTGATCATCCGGGTCAGGAACATGCGCTCAAACGCCACGCCCTTGGCGGCGCGCATCTCGGCCAGTTGCGCCGGGGTGGCCATGCCCATGTGGGTCATGTGCGCTGCATCCATCATCATGTGCGCGGCGTGCGGGTTGGCGCTCGGCTGCCCGCGATCGGCCAGCCACTTCTTCATCCACGCCATCTCGTCGGACTGCGTGGCATCGATCCGCTTCGCCATCTGCAGGATCTCGGGCCGATTGGTCCGCCCGGCGACCAGCGCCGTCATCTGCGTCGCCTGCGCATGGTGCGGGATCATGTCCTGCAGAAACCGGACGTCGTAAGCCGAATAGCTGGTATCGGCGATGCGGCTGGCGGTGGTCGCATCGATGGTCCGGCTCGCCTGCCCCGGCGCTCCCGGCTGCACGATCGGCGCACCCTGCGCAAAAGCGGTGGTCGACAGCAAGGCGGCAAGGGCGAAGATGGACGACTTCATGGGACGGGGCTCTCCTCGGAACGTGGAGGAGAGCCTAGCGTCCCTTTCGCCCTTGCCAAGGGATCGTTTGTTAGAGCCCCAGCACGTCGAGATCGGCAGCCGAGTGGCGCTCGGCCAATTGTTCGTTGTCGGGTCCGTAGGTGCGATTGACGCTCCATCCGCGCTTCACGGCCCGGCGTTCCCACAACTGGTCGGCCCAGCGCTTCACATGGCGGTATTCGGACGCTCCGACGAACTCGTCGGCGGCCTCGTAAATGCGCCCTCGCACGACCGAGCCATACCATGGCCAGATCGCGATATCGGCGATGCTATACTCGTCGCCCGCGACGAACTCGCTCGCCGCCAGCCTCTGGTCGAGAACCGACAGCTGCCGCTTCACCTCCATCGTGTAGCGGTCGATCGCATATTCGATCTTCACCGGCGCATAAGCGAAGAAGTGCCCGAATCCGCCGCCCAGCAATGGTGCCGATCCCATCTGCCAGAACAGCCAGCTCAGCGTCTCCGCTCGACTAGTGCCCAGGAACGCACCGAACTTCTCGGCAAGGTAAAGCAGGATCGCGCCGCTCTCGAACACCCGCACCGGCTCTGCGCCGCTACGGTCGACCAGCGCTGGGATCTTGCTGTTGGGATTGATGTCGACGAACCCGCTGGAGAACTGGTTGCCCTCCATGATGTCGACCCGCCAGGCATCATATTCCGCGCCCGAATGACCCGCCGCCAGCAGCTCCTCGAGCAGGATCGTGACCTTCTGGCCGTTGGGCGTGCCTAGGCTGTAGAGCTGAAGCGGATGCTCCCCGACCGGCAGCTCCTTGTTGTGGGTCGCGCCGGCAACCGGCCGATTGATCGCGGCAAAACGCCCTTCCGCGGGCTTGGGCGTCCACACCTTGGGCGGCACGTAATCGGTCATCGACATACTCCCTGTCGTTTCGGACCCGCATCTGGGAAGCCACGGCTTGCCTTTCCAGCAGGATAATCCGTGTGCCCGCCTGCAACCTCGTGCGTTGATGCAGCGAGGAGGACGAGACTGGTTATGAGTTCGAGCAAACATGAAAAGGGCGACAGCCCCTTCCCCGACGACCTCGATCGCAACCCCGGCATCGGCCAGTCATCTGGCGGCACTCGCGCCGGGGATCTCGACGGCGAAAACACGATCGAGGGCGACATCGACAATGACGTGGACCAGCGCACTGGCGGCGTTCCGGAAAGCTTGGTCGGACCCACCAACAGCTGAGGAGTAAGCCCGATGAAAACCAACAGCAGCGCCGGCGACGGCAAGAACAACAATCACGATCCCACCTTGCGCGATCACGAAGGCGGCAAGGGCCCGGCCCAAACCGCCCTTAAGGACCGCGAGTTCGATCCCACCCCCAAAGCGCCAAGCGACAATCGAGGGAGCCGCAAATGACCGACCACAAGAAGAAGGGCGACTTCCACAAGACCAGCAGCAACGAGGACAGCGTCGGAGGCAACCAGAAGTCCGGCGCCAAGCCTGACACGAACAGTCGCACCGGCGACAAGCAGAACGCCGGCCACGGCGGTCACAAGTAAGCCGGCGCCGTCACCCTGCACCATCAGCAGGGTGACGGCGCTGCCCATTTCCTGGCCTAGCAATGTAGGAGTTCCCGTGGCATCGCCCCGGGACCATGCGGGCCCTTGCATCCTCTTCGTCGACGTACTTCATGCGGTCAGACGATGATAACGGCACGCCAGGCACACCGCCCTATGTGACATTCGAGAACTTTGAACGTCGCCGCACCCGCGCCCTATGTGAAGTTCGAGAACTGGCAGACCGCTGATGGCTCGCATCCTGCTCATCGTCGGCGGTGGAATCGCAGCGTTCAAGGCGGCCGAGCTGATCCGCCTCGCCCGGCGTTACCGCCATGAGGTTACACCCGTCCTGACCGCCGGCGGCGCGCATTTCGTCACGCCCATGACCCTCGCCGCGCTGGCCGAGAGCCCGGTCTACACCTCGCTGTGGGATCTCAAGGAAGAGACCGAAATGGGCCATATCCAGCTCAGCCGCGCCGCCGACCTTGTCCTCGTTTGCCCGGCAACCGCCGACCTCCTCGCCAAGATGGCGGCGGGCATCGCGGACGACCTTGCCACCACCCTGCTGCTCGCCACCGACAAGCCGGTCTTCGCCGCCCCTGCAATGAATGTCCGCATGTGGCTGCACGACGCAACGCAGGCCAACGTCGCCACGCTTCGTGCACGCGGCGTCACGGTTATCGAGCCCAACGAAGGCGCTATGGCCTGTGGCGAACATGGCCCCGGCCGCTTGCCCGAGCCCGCCGAGATCCTTGCCGCGCTTGGCCTTTTTAAGGACGCGCCAGCCGCGCCAAGCTCCCCGGGAGCGACTGTCACGACGCCTCTCGCTGCCGACTCCGACCTCACCGGCAAGCACATCCTCATTACTGCCGGTCCGACGCATGAGCCGATCGACCCCGTGCGCGTGATCGCCAATCGCTCCTCCGGCAAGCAAGGCTTCGCCATCGCTGCCGCTGCCGCTGCACTCGGCGCCCGCGTGACCCTCGTCGCCGGTCCGGTCGCGCTCCCCACTCCGCCCGGCGTCGCCCGCATCGATGTCGAGACCGCCGACCAGATGCTCGCCGCGGTGACAAGCGCGCTTCCGGCCGACGCCGCAATCCTCGTTGCCGCCGTTGCCGATTGGAAGGTCGAGGCGAGCCCGACCAAGCTCAAGAAATCCGCCGGCCCGCCGCAGCTTCGCTTCAGCCCCAACCCGGATATCCTTGCGACCTTGGGCCAGCACCCCGACCGTCCGCGCCTGCTGATCGGATTCGCGGCCGAGACCAACGACCTTCTCACTAACGCCGCTTCCAAGCGCACCGCCAAGAACGCCAACTGGATCGTCGCCAACGACGTGTCGGGCGACGTCATGGGCGGCGCGTCCAACCACCTCCACCTCCTCACCGCCGACGGCACTGAGGATCTTGGCGCCGGCTCCAAGGAAGCCCTTGCCCGCGCCCTCCTCGCCCGCATTGCCCAGGACCTTCCATGATCCGCATCCAAATCACTCGCCTGCCGCACGGGGAAGGCCTGCCCTTGCCCGCCTACGCCACCGCCCACGCCGCTGGCATGGACGTCGTCGCGGCTGAAGACCTCGACCTCCAACCGGGCCAGCGCCACGCAGTCGCGACTGGCCTCCGCATTGCCATTCCCGAAGGCTATGAGGTCCAGGTCCGCCCCCGTTCGGGGCTCGCGCTCAAGCACGGCATCACCGTCCCCAACACGCCCGGCACCATCGACGCCGATTATCGCGGCGAGCTCAAGGTCATCATGATCAACCACGGGACCGAGCCCTTCGCGGTCCGCCGGGGCGAACGCATCGCCCAGCTGGTTCCCGCCGCCGTCACGCAGGCCGAGTGGCAAGAAGTCGACGAGCTTGACGAGACTGTTCGCGGCGAAGGCGGCTTCGGCAGCACGGGGCGCTGAGCGAATTCGCGTGCCCCTCAGCGACGAAGAACTCACCCGCTACGCCCGGCAGATCGTGCTCCCGCACCTCGGCGGAACGGGCCAGCAGCGCCTGAAAGCGGCCAAGGTCGTGGTCGTCGGCGCCGGCGGGATCGGCGCCGCGGTGATACCAGCACTTGCTGGCGCGGGCATCGGTCGCCTCACCATCGTTGATCCCGACGCGGCCGACCTTTCCAACCTTCACCGCCAGCCGATCTACCGCTCGCGCGATGCCGGCGAGCCCAAGGCCGCGCTCGCGGCCCAGTTCGTCCGCCGTCTCAATCCCTTCGTAGAGGTCGCCGGGGTCGAGCAGGCGGTCACGTCCTTCAACGCCCACGCGCTGCTCGGCAGCCACGATCTCGTCATCGACGGCACCGACAACTTCGCCACCCGGCTTGCGGTTAGCGATGCCTGCGTCGCTACGGGCCTGCCCCTTCTCAGCGCCGCCGCTGCGCAGTGGCAGGGCCAGGTCGGCCTGTTCACCGGCCAGCCCTGCTACCGCTGCTTCGTCGGCGACGCCTTCGACGCCGACGACTGCGACAATTGCGCCGAGCTTGGCGTCACCGGCGCGCTGACCGGCCTTGCTGGCAACCTCGCCGCCCTGCTCGCTCTGCGCTTCGTCGTGCAGGCGGGCGAGGTGACGGCCGGCACGATCCACCTGATTGACGGCTTCGGCCTTATTCAACGCCCGATCCGCATTGTCGCAGATCCGGGCTGCCGGGCATGCGGTTCTACTTCTTTGCCGCCGCCTTCTTCGGAGCCGCCTTCTTCGGAGCCGCCTTCTTCTTAGCCGGGGCTTTCTTCTTGCCCTTGGCCGGCCCCTTGGCCGCCTTGGCATCGATCAGGGCCGCCGCCTCGTCCAGCGTCACCGCCTTGGGATCGGCCGACTTGGGCAAGGTCGCATGGGTCGTTCCGTCGGTGACGTAAGGACCAAACCGCCCTTCCATCACCTTCAACTCCTTGGCACTCTCAGGGTGAGCCCCAAGCACCGCCAGCGGCTCCCGCGCCGCACCGCGCCCACGGCCCGCCCCGTTCGCCGCATCGGCCAGCTTGGCCACCGCCGCGTTCATGCCGGTCTCGAACACCTCTGCGGTGCTGGTCAGCCGAGCATACTTGCCCTGATGCTGCAGGTACGGACCATAGCGCCCGATTGAAGCGGTGATCAGCTCGCCCGTCTCCGGATGGGCCCCGATCTCCCGCGGCAGGCTCAGCAGCTTCTGCGCCCACTCCAGATCAATCTGCACATCCTTCGGGATCGATGCGCGCTTCTCGCCTTGCTCGACATACGGTCCGAACCGACCGCTCTTGAGCATAATGCCCTCGCCCAGGTCCGCCGGCTCGCTGCTCGCGGTCGCCGCGTCGCCGCCCTGCCCGAACTTCCGGGTGAACTTGCACTCGGGGTAGTTCGAACAGGCGACGAACGCGCCGAACTTGCCGCCGCGCAGCGCCAGCCGCCCGTTGCCGCACGCCGGGCACAGCCGCGGGTCCGAGCCGTCGCCTTTGTCCGGGAACAGCCACGGCGACAGGAACTCGTCGAGCGCCGCCGTCACTTCCGACGGCTTCTGCTCCATGATCTCGCCCGCCTTGGGCTTGAAGTCGCGCCAGAACTCTTCGAGCAGCTTGAGCCACGCCATCCGCCCACCCGACACGTCGTCGAGCTCGTCTTCCAGCTCGGCGGTGTAATCGTAGCTGACGTACTTTTCGAAAAAGCGCTCCAGAAAGGCCGTCACCAGCCGCCCGCTCTCTTCGGGGATGAAGCGGTTCTTCTCGACCCGCACATATTCCCGGTCCTTCAGCGTCTGCAGCGTCGCAGCATAGGTCGACGGCCGGCCGATCCCTAGCTCCTCCAGCCGCTTGACCAAGCTCGCTTCCGAATAGCGCGGCGGCGGCTGGGTGAAGCTCTGCACCGCGTCGACGCCGAGCTTGTCGGGCCGGTCGCCCTTGGCGAGGTGCGGCATTTTGGCGCCGTCTTCCTCGTCAGCCTTTTCGTCGCGGCCCTCCTCGTAAAGCGCGAGAAAGCCGGGGAAGAGCGTGACCTGACCTGTCGCGCGCAGCCGCGCCCTCTCGCTCGCCACCTCAACCGTGGTTCGCTCCAGCCGCGCCGCTGCCATCTGGCTCGCCAGCGCGCGGCTGAGCACCAGCTCGTAAAGGCGCTGATGGTCTCCGCTCGCTGCTTTCTCGCGGCTAAAGTCGGTCGGCCGGATCGCCTCGTGCGCTTCCTGCGCATTCTTGGCCTTGCTGCTGTACTGGCGCGGCTTGTCGGGCAGATGCTGCGAGCCGAAGCGATCGGAAACGGCCTTGCGCGCGGCGCTGATCGCCTCGCCAGCCATCTGCACGCCGTCAGTCCGCATGTAGGTGATGAGGCCATCCTCATAGAGTTGCTGCGCCACCCGCATCGTGTGGCTGGCCGAAAAACCGAGCTTGCGCGCCGCTTCCTGCTGCAGGGTTGAGGTCGTGAACGGCGGCGGCGGATTGCGGGTGAAAGGCTTGGTCTCGACACTCGCGACGGCGAAATGGCCCGCTTCGACCGCCTTCTTCGCCTCGCCCGCCGAGCCCTTATCGCCCAGCGTCAGCTTGTCGATCTTCTTGCCGTCGAGCTCGACCAGCCGGGCGGTGAATTCCTGGCTTGTCGCCGCAAAGCGCGCCGACACGGTCCAATATTCCTGCGCGGTGAAGCGCTCGATCTCGGCCTCGCGGTCAACGATCAGGCGCAGCGCGACCGACTGAACGCGGCCGGCGCTCTTGGCACCCGGAAGCTTGCGCCACAGGATCGGCGACAGGGTGAAGCCGACGAGGTAATCAAGCGCACGGCGAGCGCGGTAGGCATCGATGAGGTCGTGATCGAGCTCGCGCGGAGCGGCCATCGCGTCCAGCACCGCCGACTTGGTGATGGCGTTAAAGGTCACCCGCCGAACGTCCTTAGGCAAGGCCTTCTTCTTCGCCAGCAGCTCGCGGACGTGCCAGCTGATCGCCTCGCCTTCGCGGTCGGGGTCGGTGGCAAGGATCAGTGTGTCGGACGCCTTGGCAGCATCGGCGATCGCCTTCACCTGCTTGGTCTTGTCGCCATAGACCTCCCAGTCCATCGCGAAATCCTCGTCCGGGTTCACCGACCCGTCCTTGGGCGGCAGGTCGCGGACGTGTCCGTAGCTCGCCAGCACCTTGTGACCCGGGCCGAGATACTTCTCGATGGTCTTGGCCTTGGCCGGGGATTCAACAACAACGAGCTTCACTGGACCCAAAACTCCCTCACGTATACGCACGAGGGTGGAGAGCCGGGCGGCTGCCCGTCAAGCGCCTAGTCGATCCGCAGGCTGACCTTGCCGCCGGCATGCCGATCGAGCCGCCCGGCGAGGTCGAGTTCGAGCAGCACGAGCTGGACCGCGCCAGGCTCCAGCCCCGCCAGCCTGACAATCTCATCGACCGGCACGGGGGACGGCCCGAGTAGTTCCTCCACCCGCGCCCTCTCGGCCGAGTCCGGCTCGCTGGCCTCCCGCGTCGGAGCAGGGCTGAAGAGGTCGCGACCCGAACGCACGCCGGCGAGCCCCGGGCGGAGCGCTTCCAGCACCTCGGCCGCATTCTGCACCAAGGTGGCGCCATCGCGGATAAGACCATTGCACCCTTGCGCCCGCGGATCGAGCGGGCTGCCCGGCACCGCCAGCACCTCGCGGCCCATTTCGGCCGCGAGCCGCGCGGTGATGAGCGAGCCGGATCGCAGCGCGGCTTCGACCACCAGGGTTGCCTGACACAGACCAGCGATGATCCGGTTGCGATAGGGAAAGTGCCGCGCCCGCGGCTCGGTGCCGGGTGGCATCTCGGCCAGCACCAGCCCGCGCGCGGCCATCTCGCGCTGCAGCCGCTCATTCTCGGGCGGGTAGAAGATGTCGAGCCCTCCTGCGATGACGCCGATCGTATCGCTCTCCAGCGCTCCCTCGTGCGCTGCGGCATCGATACCCCTGGCCAGACCGGAGACAACCACGACGTCGTCGCGTCCAAGGTCATGCGCGAGGCCGCGGGCGAAGCGGCAGGCCGCAGCGCTGGCGTTCCGGGCGCCCACCATCGCAACGCTTTTTTCTCAAGCAGTGTTAGGTCACCAATGGCGGTGAGGAGCGGCGGCGCATTGTCGCTTTCCGCCAGCAGCGGAGGATAGAGCCCTTGACCAAGGCTGAGTAGCGGCCGCCGAGTGCTTCGACCTGCGCCAGCTCGCGTACGGCCTGTTCCTCGGTGCAGAGCGCCGGTCTACGCCCACCTCCTCTGGCGGCGAGATCGGGCACCGTCTTCAGCGCGGCCTCTGCCGTGCCGAAGCGCGTCAGCAATTGGCAAAAGGTAATCGGGCCGATGCTCTGGCTGCGGATTAGCCGGATGCGGGCGATAAGGTCGGGCTGGCTCAACCCTTTGTCCGTCCGACCCGCGGTTCGGTCCCGGCTTTCAGCCGGACGAGATTGGCACGGTGCTGCCACACCACCAGCACGGCAAAGGCCGATAGCATCATTGTCAGTTCCGGCCGCCCCATCAGCACCGCCGCAATGGGCGCGCTCACCGCCGCGCTCATCCCGGCAATCGAGCTGATTCGAAGCACCAGCAGCAGCCCGATCCATACCGCGGCGTAGATGGCTGCAACCGGCCAGGCCAGGCCTAGCAGGATGCCGAGCAGCGTTGCCACGCCCTTACCGCCCTTGAAGCGCAGCCAGACGGGATAGAGATGCCCGACCAAAGCCGCCCCGCCGGCGATGCGCCCGGCGCCCGGCCACAGCTGTTCGGCGAGCAGCACGGCGGCCGTCCCTTTCAGCGCGTCGAGTAGCAGCGTCGCCGCGGCCAGCCCCTTGGAGCCGGTGCGAAGCACGTTGGTGGCGCCAATATTGCCGCTGCCGATTACGCGGATGTCGCCCTTGCCAAACAGGCGGGTGAGGATCAGCCCAAAGGGGATGGAGCCCAGCAGGTAGCCGAGCGCGAGTGCGAGAAGCAGTCCGAAAGACATTGGCGAGAGGCTAGTCAGCATTGTGCCGCCGCGCAACGAGAGCTTATGGCGGACGCGTGAGCTCCGACGCGCCCATCCTGTTTTTCGATTCCGGCGTGGGCGGCCTGAGCGTGCTCGGGCCCACGCGCGCCCTGCTGCCGACTGCGCCGATCGTCTATGTCGCTGACACTGCGGCCTTCCCCTACGGCACCCGATCCGAAGCCGAGATCGCTGCGCGCGTGCCTGCCCTGCTCGGCCGGCTGACCGAACGCTTTCGCCCGCGCCTGGCGGTGATCGCCTGCAACACCGCCTCGACTATCGCCCTGCCATTCGTTCGCGCCGCGCTCGATATTCCGGTGGTCGGCACCGTTCCCGCGATCAAGCCCGCGGCCGAGCAGAGCCGCACCCGCGTCATCGGCGTGCTAGGGACCGAGGCGACCGTCCGACAGCCATACGTCGACGACCTAGCCGCCCGCTTTGCCGGCGATTGTACAGTGCTTCGCCACGGATCGGCGGAACTGGTCCATCTCGCCGAAGCCAAGCTGGCAGGCGAGGCGGTCGACCCCGCCGCAGTTGCCGCCACGATTGCCCCGCTGACAGGGCAGAACATGGATGTAGTGGTTCTCGCCTGCACGCATTTCCCGCTGCTCGCCGAGGAGCTTGCCCATGCGCTGCCCGGCGTGCGCCAAGTCGACGGCGGCCACGGTATCGCCCGCCGCATCTCTCATCTCACCGCCGGGCAATCATGGCCGGTTCAGCCGCAGCCGGGCATTGCCGTATTCACGGGGGGTGGACCGATTGTCCAATTGCGGCAGGCCCTCGCCCGCTTCAGATTAAGCGACATTCGCCACGTGTAAGCTGCGAGTCATTCGCATTGGCCTTGTCCCATAAGTTTTTGTAAGGGCCGCGGCGAGAACGAGGAACAAGTTGGACTATCATTCCATCTTCCAGGCCGCGATCAATCGGCTGCACGACGAAGGGCGTTACCGCGTCTTCATCGACATCCTGCGCAACAAGGGGTCGTATCCAAATGCGCGCTGCTTTGCCGGGCATAACGGGCCGAAGCCGATCACCGTCTGGTGCTCGAACGATTACCTCGGAATGGGCCAGCATCCGGCCGTCGTCGCCGCGATGGAAGAAGCGTTGCACGATGTCGGCGCGGGTTCGGGCGGCACGCGCAACATCGGCGGCAACACGCATTATCACGTCGCTCTCGAGGCCGAGCTAGCCGACCTGCACGGCAAGGAAGCCGCATTGCTGTTCACCAGCGGCTATGTGTCGAACGAGGCTGCGCTATCGACGCTCGGCAAGCTTCTCCCGAATTGCGTGATCTTCTCGGACGAGCTCAACCACGCGTCGATGATCGCCGGGATCAAGAACAGCGGTTGCGAGAAGAAGATCTTCCGGCACAACGACCTCGCCCACCTCGAGGAACTGCTCGAGGCCGAGGAGGCTGACCGGCCGAAGCTGATCGCCTTCGAGAGCGTCTATTCGATGGATGGCGACATTGCCCCCATCGCTGCCATTTGCGACCTCGCCGACCGGTTCGGCGCGCTGACCTACCTCGACGAGGTGCACGCGGTTGGCATGTATGGCGCTCGCGGCGGCGGCATTTCGGAGCGTGACGCGGTTGCCGACCGGGTGACCATCATCGAAGGTACGCTCGGCAAGGCGTTCGGAGTCATGGGCGGCTATATCGCTGCCGACCAGAACATCGTCGATTGCATCCGCAGCTATGCGCCGGGGTTCATCTTCACGACGTCGCTGTCACCAGTGCTGGTCGCCGGAGCGCTCGCCAGCGTGCGGCACCTCAAGGCCTCAGCTGCAGAGCGAGAGGGTCAGCAGGCCTCCGCCGCCATGCTTAAGCGCAAGTTCGCCGACGCTGGCCTGCCGGTGATGGAAAGCGCGACGCACATCGTTCCGCTGCTGGTCGGCTGCCCGGTCAAGGCCAAGCGGATCAGCGACATCCTGCTCGCCGAATATGGTTTCTACGTGCAGCCGATCAACTATCCCACCGTCCCCCGCGGCACGGAGCGCCTGCGGTTCACGCCCGGCCCGACCCACAATGCCGAGATGCAGGACGAACTCACCGGCGCGCTGGCCGAGATTTGGGACCGTCTGGAGATGCGGCAGGCAGCCTGACCGTTAGCGTATCAGGACCCACCCGCTCAGACCACAGCAGAGCGCCAGTCCGAGGCTGAGCGGCAATCGCAGCCGCATCCACCAGCGAGGAGCAAGCCGCCGCTGCGACAGATAAGCGTCCACGGCCAGCGTCGCGAGTAAGGCGATCGCCAGCGCGAAGAGCGCCGCAGGGGGCTGGAAGGAGAAGATCGCCGCCCACCCGGCCAAAGCTGGCAGGACCGAGATCCCGAGCAGCGTCCAGCCTGGCCGATCCGATCGGCTGACGAACCCCCACCAGGTGCCGCCAAGGAAGCTCAGGATTACTGCCGCATAGGTCAGCACGAAGCCGGGGGTAGATGGGGCAAACAGGCCAAGGTCGAGCAGAGCCACGACCGTCAGCCCGACGGGCGGGATCAGGCCGGCGAAGCCGAGCAGCATGGCGGGAAGCGGAACCTTGGTTGTCATGGTGCGCCAAGGTGGCATTTCGCGAGACCCTCCGCTAGATGGCCCCATGATCATCGCGCTCGCCGCCGACCATGCCGGATTCGCGCTCAAGGACCAGCTTCGGGACTGGCTCGCCGAAGCAGGCCATGAAGTCGTCGACCTTGGCACAAACGGTTCCGAAAGCGTCGACTATCCGCGCTTCGGCAGCTTGGTGGGCGAGACGATTGCATCGGGCAAGGCGGAACGCGGCATCGCCGTGTGTGGTTCGGGCATCGGCATTTCGATTGCCGTAAATCGTAATCCTGCCTGTCGCTGTGCCCTCGTCAACGAGCCTCTTTCGGCCGCCCTGGCCCGCGAGCATAACGATGCCAACGTTCTTGCTCTTGGCGCCCGGCTGACCGGCATCGACCTCGCCAAGGCCTGCGTCACGGCCTTCATCGACACGTCCTTTGCGGGGGGCCGCCACGCCGCCCGCGTCAACCTTCTTTCCGCGACAAACGGAGACTGATCATGGCCACTGCCGCCAACCTGAACGACGTCCAGCCGCAGGGCTTCTTCACCCGTGCCCTTGCCGAGGCTGATCCGGCGGTCGCGGCTGCGGTCGGTGATGAGTTGAAGCGCGAGCAGACCCAGATCGAGCTCATCGCATCCGAGAACATCGTCAGCCGCGCTGTGCTTGAAGCGCAGGGGTCGGTGTTCACCAACAAATACGCCGAGGGCTATCCCGGCCGCCGCTACTACCAGGGTTGCCACCCGTCCGACGCGGTGGAGCAGCTCGCCATCGACCGCGCCAAGCAATTGTTCGGCTGCGGCTTTGCCAATGTCCAGCCGCACTCGGGCGCGCAGGCCAACGGCGCGGTATTCCTGGCCTTGCTGCAGCCGGGCGACACCATCCTCGGCATGAGCCTCGCCGCTGGCGGCCACCTCACCCACGGCGCTCCGCCGGCGCAGTCGGGCAAATGGTTCAACGCCGTCCAATATGGGGTTCGCGAAGAGGACCATCTGGTCAACTTCGACGAGGTCGAGCGCCTCGCTCTTGAGCACAAGCCCAAGCTAATCATCGCCGGCGGCTCAGCCTATCCGCGGATCCTCGACTTCGCCCGATTCCGCGCTGTCGCGGACAAGGTCGGCGCCTATCTGATGGTCGACATGGCTCATTTTGCCGGCCTCGTGGCGGCGGGCGAGCATCCCTCGCCGTTTGGCCACGCACATGTTGTCACGACCACCACGCACAAGACCCTGCGCGGGCCTCGTGGCGGCATGGTGATGACCGACGACGAAGCCATCGCGAAGAAGATCAACTCGGCCGTCTTCCCCGGCCTCCAAGGCGGCCCGCTGATGCACGTCATCGCTGCCAAAGCGGTCGCCTTCGGTGAAGCGCTGCAACCCGACTTCAAGAGCTACGCCAAGGCGGTGATCGCCAATGCCCGCGCGCTCGCCGGACGCCTCAAGGAGCGCGGCGCTGATTTAGTCGCCGGTGGCACCGACACGCATCTGGCGCTGGTCGACCTGCGTCCGCTCGGCATCACCGGCAAGGACGCCGACGAAAGCCTCGAGCGCGCCGGCGTCACCTGCAACAAGAACGGCATTCCGTTCGATCCGCTGCCACCGCTCAAGACCAGCGGCATCCGCGTCGGCACGCCGGCCGGCACCACCCGTGGGTTTGGTGAGGCCGAGTTCCGTGAAGTGGCTGACATGGTCGCGGACGTGCTCGACGGCCTCAAGGCCAATGGTGTCGAGGGCAACGGCGACGTCGAGGCCCAGGTAAACGAACGCGTTCGCGCCTTGTGCGCCCGTTTCCCGATCTACCAGGACTGAGATGCGCTGCCCGTTTTGCGGTGATCTCAGCTCGCAGGTGAAGGATAGCCGGTCGTCGGAGGATGGCGCTGCGATCCGCCGCCGCCGCCAGTGCGACGGCTGCGCTGCCCGCTTCACTACCTTCGAGCGAATTCAGCTGCGCGATCTTGTGGTTATCAAGAAGGACGGTCGCCGCGAGGCGTTCGATCGGGCCAAGCTTGCCCGCGCGGTCGGCCACGCCAGCGCCAAACGCGACATCAGCCCCGAGAAGATCGAGCGCCTCGTGTCAGGCATCCAGCGCCAGCTCGAAACTCGTGGTGACGAAGTCCGGGTGGAGGAAATCGGCGAGAAGGTCATGGCGGGTCTCAAGACCCTCGACCACGTCGCCTACATTCGCTTCGCCTCCATCTATCGCGACTTCTCCGAAGCCAGCGACTTCGCCGAGATCGCGGAGGAAGTGGGCGAGCCGCCCGAGCCGGGCAAGCTGCTGTGAGCGACATCGCGCCTTCGCCGGTCATCGTTCTTGTCCGGCCGCAGCTCGGCCAGAATATCGGCAAGGCCGCACGGGCCATGCTCAATTTCGGGCTGACCGAGATGCGCCTGGTCGCGCCGCGCGATGGATGGCCCAATCCCGATGCCGGCCCTGCCGCCAGTGGCGCCGACCAGGTGCTGGAACAGGCCCAGGTCTTCGACACCGTGGCGGAGGCGATCGCCGATTGCAGTCAGGTGTTTGCCTCCACCGTCCGCAAGCGTGACGTCGTGACGCCAGTAGTCGGCCCAGAAGAGATGGCGCAGGCAATTCACGGCCAACCCGGCCGCTCCGCCATCCTGTTCGGCCCCGAGCGCTCGGGCCTCGCGACCGATGACGTGGTCCTCGCCAGCCACATCGTCACCGTCCCGATCAATCCCGAGTTCGGGAGCCTCAATCTTGCCCAGGCGGTAATCCTGCTCGCCTACGAATGGTCGCGGCAGGCGAGGCTGGTGCAGCCGACCCGCTTCGAGGTCGAGCCCCGCGCGCCGCAGGCCGAGCTGGACGGCCTTATCGAGCACCTTGACGACTATCTGTCTCAGGTGAACTACTTCAATCCGCCCGAGCGCATGCAGGCGACCCGCTACACCATCCGCACCATCTTCACGAAGCCGGGCTGGTCGAGCCGTGAACTCAAGGCTGTGCGCGGGATCATCCGCGCCATCGCTCAACCGCGGATCCGGTCGAACTCCTCGAACTCATAGGCGATCGAGGCTTCGATCAGCTGCTCGTAGAGGTTTGCCACCAGATCGCGGTCGAGGCCGGCTTCGTCGGCGGCCGCATCGACCTTGGCCAGCACGTCCGCCTTACGCGCTTCGTCACGGACCGCTTCGCGCCTCGGCTTGATGCGCGCTGCGGCTTCCATGTAGCCAAACCGCAGCGCGAGCAGATCGACGATCGCACGATCGACTTCGTCGACGCCGGCGCGGACCTCAGGCATAGTGGTGCAATCTTCGGGGTCGAGGGGGTCGCTCATTCGGGCGGCCATGCCGTCCCTCCTTGACGTTCGCAAGCCCCCGCCCTAGAGGCGCCGCTTCGCAATTGGCTCCGCACTCCGGTGAAGCGGTGGCCCTGCCCTGACCTGTCAGCAAGCAGCGCGGTCCCGGAACACGACAGAAACGCAATTGAAGGAACTATCATGTCGAAGCGCTCCAGCGCCAAGTATAAGCTCGACCGCCGCATGGGCGAGAACGTCTTCGGGCGTCCCAAGAGCCCGGTCAACAAGCGTGAATATGGTCCCGGCCAGCACGGTCAGCGCCGCAAGGGCAAGATGTCGGACTTCGGCATCCAGCTGCGCGCGAAGCAGAAGCTCAAGGGCTATTACGGCGACGTCACCGAGAAGCAGTTCAAGCGGACCTTCTTCGAAGCCAGCAAGATGAAGGGTGACGCGTCGCAGAACCTCATCGGCCTGCTTGAGCGCCGTCTCGACATGATCGTCTACCGCGCCAAGTTCGCGCCGACCATCTGGGCAGCTCGTCAGCTCGTCAGCCACGGCCACATCCGCGTCAACGGCGTGAAGTGCAACATCGCCAGCCGCCGCGTGAACGTCGGCGAAGTGATCGAGCTCGGCCCCAAGGCGCAGGAAATGGCGCTGGTCATGGAAGCGCAGAGCCTGGCCGAGCGCGACATCCCCGAATATGTCACGCCGGACGGCAACACCAAGGTGACCTACACCCGCGTGCCGACCCTCGACGAGGTGCCTTACCCGGTCCGCATGGAACCGAACCTCGTGATCGAATTCTACTCGCGCTAAGCTTCCACAGCTTTTGCGATACGGAAGGGCGGTCCTGCGGGGCCGCCCTTTTGCGTTTTCCCCGCCTTTGCTAGGCGCCGTCCTATGTCCTCTCCGCTTCTGCCGCCGCCCGAGTGGGCTCCGCACGCCGCCATGTGGATCGGCTTTCCGAGCGATCCCGAGCTGTGGGTCGAGGACCTCGCCCCAGCGCAGGAGGAAGTCGCTGCGCTTGCCCGAGCGCTATATGCCGACGGCAAAGGCGAAGAGATCATCCTCGTTGCCGCCGATGCCGAGGCTGCAGCCGAAGCGAGGCGGCTAGCGCCATTCGCAACGGTGCTCGAAGAGGCTTTCGGCGACATCTGGCTGCGCGACACCGGGCCGATCGTACTCGGCTCGGGCGCGGAGCGCCGGGCGCAGGGGTTCGGGTTTAACGGCTGGGGCGGCAAGTACGATCTCGAGGGCGACGACAGCATCGGCGAGCGCCTCGCCGCCTCGGGCCGCCTGCCTTACGCCAAGGCCGACTGGATTCTCGAAGGCGGCGCGGTAGACGGCGATGGCTCGGGCACGTTCCTCACCACCGAGCAGTGCCTGCTCAATCCCAACCGCAATCCCGGCCTCAGTCGCGAAGAAGTCGAGGAGCGGCTGGCCCGTGACCTTGGCGCTAGCAAGATCGTGTGGCTTGGCGAGGGTCTCGCCAATGATCACACCGACGGTCACGTCGACAACCTCGCTCGCTTCGTCGGCAACGGGCGCCTGGCGCTGCCGGAGCCGGCGGCGGACGACCCCAATGCCGCCGTTTATGCCGACGCCGCGGCTCGGATCGGAGCGGCGGGACTCGACCTCGTGCGCCTGCCCTCCCCCGGCCGGATAGAGGCCGATGGCGACATCATCCCCGCATCCTACATGAACTTTCTTGTCGGCAATGCCGCGGTCGTGGTGCCGCTCTACGGCAGTTCCAACGACGAGGCTGCCGTGGCCGCAGTACAGGCGCTGTTCCCGGGGCGCCTTGCAGTGGGCCTGCGCGCCGACCACATCCTGACCGGCGGTGGCAGCTTCCACTGCATCTCCCAGCAGATACCGGCCTGAGGCATTCATGACCAAGATCACAGTCGCTGCCCTCCAGCTCGAGCTTGGGGGCGACATCGACACCAATATCGCTGCCCTCACCGAGCTGGTGCGTGAAGCTGCCGGTAAAGGTGCCCAGGTGGTTCTTCCGCCCGAGCTGTTCGAGGGGCCGTATTTCTGCCGGGTCGAGGACGAAGGCTTGTTCGCCACGGCCATGCCGACAGAGAAGCACCCCAGCGTGCTGGCGATGCAGAAGCTGGCCAGCGAGCTGGGCATCTGGATCCCGACTAGCTTCTTCGAGCGCGACGGGCCGCACCATTATAACAGCCTGGCAATGGTGAACCCTGACGGAAAGATCGCCGGCCTCTACCGCAAGAGCCACATCCCCGATGGCCCGGGCTATGAGGAGAAGTTCTACTTCCGGCCCGGCAACACCGGGTTCAAGGTCTGGGACGGTCCGGACGCGGAGAAGCTTGGGGTCGGGATCTGCTGGGACCAATGGTATCCAGAGACGGCCCGGGCGATGATGCTGATGGGCGCCGAGATCCTGTTCTACCCGACTGCGATCGGAACCGAGCCGCATGATCCCGACCTTGACACCAGCCGGCTGTGGCGGCGGGCGATGATCGGGCATGCGGTCAGCAACGTGGTCCCGGTGGTGGCTTCGAACCGGATCGGGACCGAGTGCGGCCAGCGCTTCTATGGCCACAGCTTCATCTGCGACGAGCGCGGTGACCTGCTGGCGGAGTTCGGAGCGACCGAGACGGGCGTGCTGGTGGCCGAGCTCGACCTCGTCGCGGCTCGCCGCCACCGCGCCGCCTTCGGCTTCTTCCGCGACCGCCGTCCGGAGTTGTACGGACGGCTGGTGCAGGACATCTGACGCCTGCGAAGTTCTCGAAGTTCACATAAGGCGGAGGTAAATCATTCAGGCCTCCACCTGCGCGGCTACAAACCTCAGCACCGAACCACTGCGGTGAGTGCAGCAGGCAAAGTCCTACTTTGCAAGGACCACGTCACGCTCCTCGCGGTAAAGTGACCAGCCGGCGAGGAAGAGGCCGGCGACCACCGGACCGACGACCACTCCGCTGAGGCCGAAAGCCGCGATCCCGCCGAGCGTTGTGACGAGCACCAGCCAGTCGGGAATTCCCGTCTCACGCCCGACCAGCAATGGCCGCAGCAGATTGTCGGCCATGCCAATGACCAGCGCGCCCGAGACGATCACCACGATCCCCTGCCAGATGCTACCGGTGAGCAGCAGATAGGCAGCAATCGGCACCCACACGAGCGCCGGTCCGACCGCCGGAAGCAGCGACACGATCGCCATCAGCACGCCAAGCAGAACCGCCGACGGAAAGCCGCCGATCCAGAAGGTGATGGTCCCAAGCAGGCCCTGCACCAGCCCGACCACGACCGAGCCCTTGATCGTCGCGCGGATGGTGGCGACGAAATTGGTGGCGAGGTGATCGGCCGAGCGGCGGTCGAGGGGAAGCGTTTCCTTGACAAGGGTACCGATCCGGTCGCCATCACGGAGCAGGAAGTAGGTCACATAAAGGCCGACGGCGAACACCAGCAGTGAGGTGAACGCGTTGCCGCCGATTTGCAGCGCGTGCCGCGCAATGATGGTCAGGCTGTCGCGAACGACCGCGGTGACCCGCTCCTGAAGCACGGCGAAATCGCCATAGCCCGATCCGTCGAGGATGCGGCTGAGCCGAGTCGGCAGGCGGCCCTGGATCTGCTCGAAATAGCCTGCCGCATCGAACTGTCCCGCCTTGACCACTTCGTAGATTTGCAGCGCCTGGCCGACAATGACGTTGCCGATCGCGATGGCCGGCACGATCACCGCGATCAGAATCACGAGAAGGGTCGCGATCGCGGCGCGATTGCGTCCGCCGTTCAGCCGGACCAGCATCCAGCGGTTCAGCGGCTGGAACATGATCGCCGCGATGACCGCCCACAGCAGCGCCGAGGCGAAGGGCCAGGCGACATAGCCGAGCGCAAGGGTGATGAGGACCAGAAACAGCCGAAAGCCGCCCCCCCTTTCGTGCGTTGCCGTCAGCCCTTCTTCCCTTGGTGGACCGGCTTCCTGCATCGACGACCTTCCCACAGACTGTTCGCCTCAGTTCATAGAGCAAGGCCGAGGAGCTACAACTCCCGGCGCCAGTAGATGCTGTCGAACCATTGTCCGCCGATCAGCCATGTCTCGGCGGCCCTCCCCGTTTCGGTGAAGCCGTGGCGCTGGAGCAGGCGGATGCTGGCAATGTTGCGAGGGTCGGTGTCGGCAGTGAGGAAGGCACTTCCCTCTCGCCGGCGGTGGGCGAGGAAGGCGGCGAGCGCCTCGCTGCCATAGCCTTGGCCCCAGTGCGCCGGGTCGAGCAGATAGCCGAAGTCGGGAAGCTGCCATGCGCCCATCTTGCCGATGGTCTCGCCGTTCAGCGTGACGATGAAATCGTCGCTTGCCGGCGGCGGGTCAATCATGCTGCGGACCCAGTCGGCGGTGGTCTCTAGGTTCTCGTGCGGCAGGGTCGACCAGAAGCGCATGGCGCCGGGATCGCTCATGATGCGGTGCATCGGGAGGACATCCTCGATCCGGGCGCGGCGGAGTACCAGCCGCTCGGTGGCGATCGCCTCAACCACCGCGAAGCGCGACGGCGCGCTCGAACACCGCCTCGAACATGGGGGGCGTCAGGCGGCGGGTGTTCTGGTTGTAGCGGCTCGAATGATAGGTGCCGAGGAGAATGCGGCCATCGGGCGCGGTGACTTCGCTGCCGTGACCAAACCGGGCGTGGGCGAGCTTCATTCCCATTGTCCGCGCCGCCGCATCATGCGCGATCTTGCCCAGCGCAACGACCACACGGACGGTGGGCACGCTTGCCAGCGCGGCTTCGAAGTAGGAGCGGCAGGTGGCGATCTCAATCGGCTCGGGCTTGTTCTGCGGAGGAAGGCATTTCACGGCGTTGACGATCAGCGCGCCTTCCAGCCGCAGGTCGTCGGCCGGGTCGGCGCGGTAAGTGCCGGTGGCGAGCCCATACTTTAGCAGTGTCCCGTAGAGGAGGTCGCCGGCGAAATCCCCGGTGAAGGGACGGCCGGTGCGGTTGGCGCCGTGCTTGCCAGGTGCCATGCCGACCACCGCCAGCCAGGCGTGCGGGTCGCCCCATGCCGGAACGGGCGCGTTCCACCAGTCGGGATGCTCGGCCCGGCAGGCTTCGCGGAGCGCGACCAGCCGCGGGCAGAGCGGGCAGTCGCGCGGGGCTTCGGCCTGGGGCACGGGGGACACGACAGGGGGGCTGGCGAACAGCATTAGGGAGCGATAGGCGAGGCCGCATGACCGAGCAAACGCACCTCTATGCCATCGCGGTCGGCTCCAATCGCCTCCACGGTCAGCACGGGCGCCCGGCCAGCGTGGTGGGGGCTGCCATCGCCGAGCTGGACCGAGCGTTCAGCCTGTTCGATGCGTCGCCGCTGCTGCTCAATCCGGCGAGCGGCGGGGCGGGCCGCGATTTCGCCAATGCGGTGGCGATCGTCGAAAGCGATCTTGAGCCGCCGGCGATGCTGGATGCGCTGAAGGCCATGGAGCGGGCGTTCGGGCGGCGTCCGGGCAAGCGCTGGGGCGCGCGGGTGCTCGATCTCGATCTGCTGGCCTGGGATGGCGGGCGCTGGTCGGACCGGCGGCTGACGATCCCCCACCCCGCGCTGGAAACCCGCGAATTCATGCTGGCACCGCTGGCCGCGATCGCCCCACGCTGGCCGCTTCGAGGCAGCCTTACCGCCCGCCATCTCGCCGCCCGGCTTGGCAAGAGCCGCGCGAAGCCTTAGGTGCGCCCTCACGTGGGCCGTTAGCTCAGTCGGTAGAGCAGCTGACTTTTAATCAGCGGGTCGCTGGTTCGAACCCAGCACGGCTCACGCCATGTTCCTAGATACTTAGCGCCCCTGCAACCGGGTGGGGGAAGAGCCTCAAAGCGGTTGCGTAATCGTCACGTAATCAGCGCGACTAGAAAGCTCCGATCGCCACACCATCCGCCATCAGGCGCCGATCACCCTGCTAAGGCTGCTAAAATTGCTAAACAGGGCGCGTTCCGTTGATGACGCTAGCACCGTCGGATCGTCCGCGGCGGAGCTGCGGGGATAGCTCGGCAGCATGGTTAGCAAGCGGACATCCGCTCTGGCCGGCTGAGTGACCGCAAGTGGCCGGCAGGAGACCGGCCGAACTTCGCGGGCAAGCCTGTGGAGCAGCCATTCGTTGAGTTGCCGCCTATGTCTGCTTTCGACCCATTGCAGACATCCAACAGTCAATTACAGCTGGAGCGTTAGGGGACGTTGGTGATGCTCTTGTTCTGGCTAGCTACGATGTCTGCCAGTCAGATCCCGACTGGATCAAAGATCGGGCAAACAGATTTACCACCTGGCGTGAAACAATGCGCGGATGGAGCAAGGATCCTTGTTGCGGAGACCTGTCTGCAAATGCCCGATCATCGGTACCTGCTCCACCATGAGCCAAACCGTCAGATCGTGTCAGCCGAGTGGTGGTGCCAAGGTGAACCGTCTCCCACGTCCGTTAGGTTTTCAGTAGAGGTAATTGATACCCGAGATGCGGCCGGCAAGATCACCGGATTAGGACACTCGGTGTCGCTCTTTAGCCTTCGGGTTAGCGGGAGAGCAGCATCGACGTCGCAGCTTAGCCGGGTTCGGCAGAGCCTCCAGACCTTTTACAACATCGGGGTGGTTCATGGCCGATGTCTGCATACGCCGGCGGGCAGAACCGTCCCCGTGCTGATCTTCGAGGGTTACACTCAGGGGGTTAAAGCTCCTCAGAGAGTTGAGCTGGAGCTTCGATAAGTCGCTATACTTCAACAAGTGAAAGTCCGTCTTCCATCCAATCACGACATCCAGGCGAAACGTCTGACTCTGACCCATTGCAGTTATACGTTGCTTGATTAATATTGTTCTGTGGCTGGACGCTTGCGCGCCTTCTCCTGGGGACTCGGAACGCCGCTCGTTGTGGGCGTTGGCGCGGTGCTCTTCTTTGGCGTTCTAGCGTCAACGCGCACGCCGTGGGGAAGCGACCTGGGGAAGTTCGGCACAGCCTTCCTGATGCTACCGGGTACAATCTCTCTTGGCTTGGTGTTCGGGCTACCGATCGCGGCGGCGCACGTTTGCACAATGAGCTGGCTGTCTAAGCAACACCGCTTACTCGACAATGCCTTGGCTTGGACGTTAGCAGGAGCGCTGTTCTCGTCACCGTTGGCTTTGGTCCTGTACCTGCTGGATAGGTCAAGCGGACCACCTTGGGCCCTTATCACCGGCTTGGCTTTGGGGATGATCGGCGGATTAGCAGCGGGCTTAACCCGACCCAACGCTCCTAGTAGGACCACTTCGGACCTGTAGGATCGAACGTCCGCTGCCGACCCGTTGCGGACATCTCGAACACTATAGAACCAAGTACCGCGATGTGTCATTCATGCTTGAGGGACAAGACAAAGGTACCTTGGCTTGATGCATGTAACGCTCGCCGTCGCTTTCGCCGTTAGCGACGCCCCCCAAGCGGCTGACATCGAGCGATTGCTGCAGCGTCGTGAGTTTTGTCTGGTCTCGATCGATGCTTGCCTTGACGGCGAAGGCAATCAGATCATTCCGAATAGCACGTATAAGGTCGGCAGTGTCTGGTGTGACACAGCACCCAAATTGCAGGCAATCGCTCCCGACAGAATCGTCCTCAAGTCAGTGCGGTGCCGTTTCAGCGTTCGCGAGACGAGCTGGATCGGTGGTCAAAGGGTTGGGCCGGACAGGGTGCACAGCCAGAAAGCAATCTTCGACTTGATCAGGACAACGGCGAGATTGAATGCCGAAGAAGTGCCACGTCAAAATGAAACTTGGCGGTGGCGCGCGACAGATGGCAGCTAATCACGCTGCCTTTTGCCTGTGTCCGCTTTCCACCCATTGCAGACATAAGCGCCCTGGGTGCAGAACCTGCCGCGAATGGTCGGTCCCGATTGGATGCCAGCTGCCCTGAGGGCGGCCCGTACGCTCCTGGCCAGCACTACTGGTAGCAGGGGCGCTAAGCATTCGGTCTATGTAATTCTGCTGCACAACTCCCGGCGTCCAAGACCTTGGGGTTTGTACGTGGGGCAGACCTCGCGCGATCCCGACTGGCGCTTCGACCAGCATAAGGCTGGCTACAAATCCAGCGGTCCTGTGAGACGCTTCGGAGTGCGCTTGCTGCCTGAGTTTGTTGAACACCTGAACCCGCTCCAGCAATGGGAGTCACTAGAGCTTGAGGAAGGTCTCGCCGAGGTCTTGCGAGCCGCAGGCGTGCCTTGGGTTGAGGGTGGGCACTAGAGGTCTCTAAGGATTACGCCAAATGTCCGCTTTGGGTGGGAAGCAGACTCTCCGGTGCTTCCGCCTTCAGGTGCTGCGCAAGGCCGTTTCGAAAACCCTGACAAAGTCAGCGGCAGTAAGCACGGTTCGGTATGCAGCAGCAGTCGGCTTGACCTGAAGGGCGCGCTCCAGCCGCAAAGCGACCTCACCCTGTTCGAGGTCGTCAAGATGAAGGTCTTCGAGAAGGCGGTCAGCCAAACTCACTTCCTTCCGCTTTGTCCATTGGCGAAGTTCGCGCAGCACAGCTTCAATAATGGTCGGTCCCATACCAACCTTCTGATGGCTCCCAGCCTTCAGCGCTAATGTCTGCTTTGGGTGGAACGCGGACATAGTTTCTATGGAGCAGTCCGACCTGACGGAAACTGCTCGATCACCCGTGAGCGAGGCAGCGATCGCATGGACGTTGTGATCACACCCATCGCCTCGGCGTAGGCCGAAGGATTGCAGGAGCCAGCAGCAGGCAAGCCGAAAAGTCTCAAATCAGCCGGTCGATCCGGGTGATAGTAAGCGACACCCCATTCGAAGCCAGCATCGTAAACATAGTCACACCCAAGTGGAACCGTCTTACTGGCGGGTGCATCAGAATCGGGGCGCAAACGCCGAAGCATCCGCCTGACCTTCTCTGCGTCTGCCGCTGGCATACGGAGGTTCTCCCGAGCGATAGGCGTCTGCTGATCCCCGCCTCGGTAATGAGAAACGACGATCTGGTCAGAAGGGAGTATCTCCACGTTGAGAAGGTCTCCCCAATCTGTCCCACCAGACCTCGTGATGATCAGTGTCTCCTTGTGAAGCTCCTCGGCAGATGTGACCGCGCGCGCTCCGACCAGACTCAATGAGGGTTCGGGCGAGCGATCGCAGCTTACTAATGCAAGCACAGCTAACACGAACATCGAACGCATCGAGGCATCATCTCAGCAAGGGGTAATGTCCGCAATGGGTCGAAAGCGGACATCAGAACTGTCGACCCAACTCCGCGAGTGCTGCATCCACGTGGTAGAAGCGGTCTTCCTCGGAAACCCGCTCAGCCGCTGATTGCAAGAAGACCTTCGTCCGCTCATCCAAGAGTAGTGCGGCCACCTCTTGCTGCACATCGTGACCCACTTCCTCCCAGAACGAGCCACGAACTTCTCTATGCATACGGAGGTGCTTTGCCTCAGAGATGATGAAGGACGCCATGTTAAGGGCAGCGTTCGCTGAACTCGAAGTGCGCCAGCGTTCAAAAGGCTGCGCTACTGCTTCGCCCAAGGTCGCGATGCCACAGAACCAGTCCGCAGCCTCGGAGGGCCAATCGTCCGGGTGCCTTTCAACCATAGCATCCAGCGCGGCATGAAAAAGGCACCGCATTGCCGATTGCTGATCGGTAGGCCAAGTTCGCCATTCCGCCATGTTAAGTCGGCTGGCAATGACGGGCGGCTCCGTTCCAAGCCAAACGGGGTCCGTAACGGCAAGCTCGAAAATGCGTGGCAGAAAGTGCCGGTAATCGCGGTGGTCTCCGACCGTAGTGATCGCCCAACCTGAGTAAGGTCCGACTTGTTCGCCGCTCAGTTCTCGCAGAGGTGCGGATGTGAGAGCTTGTAATATCTCCCGCCCGTCGCGCAGGGGCGACGTTTCGAGCTTGGCTGGACAGGGCATGCCCGCGAACGCGGTGTAGCTTTGCTCGATTGCGTCACGCAGGTTGGCTTCGGCCGCATACATGCGTCGATGGTAGCGGTGCGACGAATGTCCGCAATGGGTCGGAAGCAGACCTAAGCCGGCAATGTCCGCAATGGGTGGAAAGCGGACACTAAAGCGCTAAGCGGTAATCGCCTGAACGTAGGTTACCTTCGATCAGCGCCAAACGGGACCATCTACCTGACGCCCATCCGCGCGGAACGTGTCTAGTAGGCCCCCCGGTCGGGCGAGCGTCTCCAAGTTCACCACTGCGAGGGTAGTGCCTCGGGTGTCGAGCGTGCGTCTGGCTGTACTAGCCAGCTGCGAAGGGTCGAGGATATTCGTGTTCGCTGGCCAGCACGCGTTCCCCATGGCCTGACTTGGTGCCGCCAAAGCCGCCTGTACCCTCTTGCCCGCCCAATCACGCGAGCGCCGCCTCAGACCTTCCGGGCCGCCCTCAACAGCCGCAATGGTCGCATTGAGGCAGGGAAGATGCTCGACCGGCTGCGATCGAAAGATTGTATCGGCGAGCGGGCGGGCCGAGGCACGCTGGATGGGAACCCGCGCAACCTTGAACTTGCTCGCTGCACGGGAAACTGTCGCAGTCGGCGCTTCCATGAGGCCCGTCCGCTTGCGGAGCCTGTCCTGCATGTTGAAGGACAGGTGAAGCGGATGCCAGCGGTCGAAGTCGGCCGGCGCAAGACCCTGGCCAGCCAGCCGGGCGAGCCGGGCGAAGTCCGCTTTGCTTATCATTCCCGAAAGGCTCTGCCCATTCGGCAAGCGGGCTCGGCGCTTCCACTTGGCATAGTAGCCGACGAGTGAGAACGGCGACAGACTGATCCCGATCATTTGGGGAAACATCACCCTGTTCGACTTGCCGACAGTTTCCGCCAAGGCCTCCGGGCGCCAAGCAGTACCAGCAGCAACGTTGTCGATCGCCCCTACTAGTACGAGGGTGCCTGTAGCAGAACGAACGCGCCAAACCGGCGCACCTGCCCGCTGAGCGGTGACAACAACTTCCTGAGCTTCGTCAGCGGCTGCTACTTGGGCGTGCGCTGGCGGAGCAATAACAGGAGTGGCCGCAAGCACCAATAACGACGTCCACCGCATCTTCTTCTCCCGCTACATCAGCAAGGAGCAGAGGGTCTCTATTTGGCTTTTGCAAGTGCAATTCCGGACAACGCGTTCTCGGTTCGACCGACGGTGAAGCACACGATCTCGGTGCCTCGTGAAGGTAGGCCGAGGTTCGCCTTAGGGTCGGCCTACGTGAACTCAGACAACCGGCCGGGATGTCCGGAATGGGTGGAAAGCAGACATCCGCGCCCCGTAAGCAGCGCTAAATGCGGTAGCTAGGTCGCCGACGGCTTAGCTCGGCAGGTTGCCGGCAATTAGATCCAGGTGCTCACCCCAAGTGCCGCAGCAACCACCCCAGACTTTCACCTGCGGCAACTTGCGAGCAAGATTGCCCATCAACCTTGCGAGTTCCTGCGGGTCGCCTCGCTCTAGGTGGCCGATCTGACAGAGCTCTACCTTGTCCTTGGAGGATGCATTTGGGCGCAGCATACCGATGCGCTTCACCCAGTTCCCACCCTGTTCAATCAAGGGCCCAAATTCATGCGGATGGGAGCAGTTGAGGCCGTAGAATAGAGGGTAAGCGCCAGTCGCCTCATCAACGCGGCAGATCATATCGTGCAGTGACTCTGACCCATCCGCGTAAGCTCGTGGGTCTGGCATGAAGGAGACTACGATCGGCAAACCGACTGCCCGAGCGGCACGTGTGGCTCCGATTGCTTCGTCCGCGCTAGTGAGTGTCATTACTTGCACGAGATCGACACTGGCATTCACAAGATTCGACATCTGTTTCGAGTGGTAAGCTTCAGCCGATGCTTGGGTCACGCCTTGGTTGCGCTCGTAAGCGTCGCCCTGAGGACCCACTATCCCGCAGATGAGAATGTCAGCCACTCGCGATCGGTAGGGAGCACTTACCCTTCGAAGGAAATCGATGGCCCTTAGTTGGTAATCGGCGAGCATCTCATCATCAAAGCCTAACAGGCCTGCCCAGTCTGGGCTGGCCCGGTAGTCCAACCCGCCCAGTAGTGCACCCATGCCGTGCTTCTCGGCGACGCCTAGCACCTCAGAATACATTTCCGTCAGCTTGGCGACGGCTGCCGCGTGATCGAGCAACGGAAACAGAGCGAACTGCGGAAGATCGAAGCGGTGCCCATACATGAGCTCCGTCTCTTGCCCGCCTTCGGCAAGGTAGCGAAGGTCGTCGCGAAAGGGCTTCATTCTCACGCTCCAGCTGCTGCTGACATAAGCAACCGACGCGGGAGAGCCATGTCAACCAGATCACGTAGCGGAACACCCGCTTAGCGCTTAGCAGCCCTCACTCGAATGACTGCCATGGGTCGAAGTCAGACGTTCGGCTTGGATGTCCGCAAGGGGTGGAAAGCGGACGCTGGAAGCTGCGCGGCATTTTCTTAACAGTCGAAGCCTTAGGCCGAGGTTCACAAGCGTAGTTTGGGGGCGTCGGCATGAGGCATTGTTTTATCAGTATTTCTGCACTGCTGTGCGCGGGCGCTGCACAGGGCAATCCAACCGAGGGTTCATACGCGAAGGCCGGCAATTGGGAGATTGCCGTGGAAGGTGAGAAGCAATGCTCCATGACCCAAGTGTTCGACAGCAATGTCGCCGACGAGGTCCAAGGCCTTATTGTCGTTTACGACGCGAAGCGGGAAGGTGCGGTTCTTAGTTGGGCAGGAAAGAAGCCGAAGTATCTACTGGCAAGCGGTTCCCTGAACCTCGATCTGGGATTTAATGGCGCTTCCGCCTCAGAGGAGAAATGGAGCAGCAAGCGTTTCGACTACACGAAGAAGGCGAACGGCACATACCACTTGAACCACGTAGTGATTGGTAAGGCCGCTGCTGATCGCATTCTTCGCGACATCGCGGCTCATGAAGGCATATCGTTGTTTCTTGGACCCACGATGATCATGAGCTTGCCTCTAGGTGCAGCCGAAGCAGTGGCGAAGTTGCGGGAATGTGCGGCAGCGAGAAGCCTAGCTTCTTGATGCGTGAACGGCTCAGTGTGCTGTTGTCGCTCCAACTGCGCGCATAGCAGACTGTCCCCTAAGGGTCGAAAGCGGACATCCCATTGCGTGCGCGGGCATTCGTTTCAGTCGGAACGTTCGTCTTGAGTAGTCGCTTTGCTCTTCATGGAGCAGCTTCACCCGTACATCGAACAGGTAGCCAAGCTGTTGGAGTTAGTGGGCGTTTAGTCATCCTTGCTGGCGTGGTCTTGGCGACCTTCTGGTTTGCTCGCAACGGTGTCCGCAGTGGTGACTGGCGCGCAAGCTACACGCAATACCGGGCTAATCTAGGACGTGGAATCTTGCTTGGGCTCGAGCTTCTGGTCGGAGCGGACATCATCGGTACCATCACGGCGCCGCTGACCTTCACAAGCGTCGGCCTCCTCGCCATTGTTGTCATAATCCGTACCTTTCTCAGCTTCTCCCTAGAGACGGAGATTGAGGGCTGCTGGCCATGGCAGCAAAGGGCCGCTCGCGACGGCGCCGAAGAAGAGGCAGGCCTCAATCGTTAGCCTCAGTCCTAGGGCATGCTATGCGCAGAAACGCGTAGACAGCATCATGTGTCTTCATCTGACTTGAATGTCCGCAATGGGTCGGAAGCGGACATCAGCCCGGTACGCATAGATGGACGAGGCGACTTGTTGCTTCAGCGTTGATCGCTCGTAACGCCAAGCAACCGAAGGCGATGAAGCGCCATTTGCATTGAGGCTAGTTGTTTGTGGACGACCTCACGTACGACGGGAAGTTTCAACACGCTTTCGGCAACGTGGAAGCTCCCATCCGTTCTTATTAGAAGCCCCTCCTCAACCATCCGATTTGAACGCCGTCGGACGGTCTCTCGATTTATGCCTGTCGCAGCGGCAATAGAGGCGAGGTTGCATGTGGTGAGTTGTTCGTACGGCAACTCAGTCCCGAGATCGCGGGCGCTCAGCTCTCCCATTTGACGAAGAAGCTTTTCGCCGCCGATTGACTGAATAGCGCCTACGATCATCACATCCTCCGCGTGCGGCACCCTCCCAATGACTGCGGCAGCCGCGTCACGCCAGAGTTCCATTTGGCGCATGGTGAATGCATTGAGGATAACGAGCGCCAAGCGACTGTTTTCATCAATCGCTTCTGCATCCATTTTGACCATGCCGACCCTTCACTGCGCGGGAACACCGAACAACGCATGCGGCCCACGTATGTCCGCAATGAGACGACGGCCGACGCTTGGTTGGAATGTCGTGAATGGGTGGAAAGCGGACATAGGCCGGGAAGCTGAACGGATGGCTGCTAACGGACGATCAGCGGGCAGCCCTGAGCGTCGGGTAAGGGCGCCAAGCGGCCGATCATGGAATGCCCGCAATGGAAGTCAGACGTTCGGCTGAAGGTCGGTGACGGAAAGCGCCCAAACGGCTTGGGCATGGATTGTAAGTGATGCGCTAGGCTGCGACCGGCTTGCTAAGCTGGCGGCTTCCCGCCAAAAATGAGGCAGGGGGTAGTCTTATGCGTAAAGTGTTGTTTAGCTTCGTGGTGGCGCTCAGTGCTAGTGCAACGGCCGGAGTAAAACCGGTCGTCGATCCGCTATCGGCCATCGAAGGCGATTGGGAAATCGTTGATACTGCAACAGGAAACGTTGTTCAGAACTGCACGAAAGCGCAGTCTTTTAGGGTTACGCCCGAAAGGACACATGTTGCGCTTACTGAGCGCCACCTTCCGAACGGGAGTGCGAGGTACATAGTCCTTCACGCTGAGCAGAATCGCGTTCTGATGTTTATCGAGAATGAGCATCGCCGCACGAAGGGGGGCGATCCGATACTCTGGTGGGCGGTCTTCATCGGGCCGGACGCGTTTTACTGGCGCCAATATGACTGGGGCCGAGGCCAACGCACAATTACCTGGAAGCGCTGCCGTTAATGCCGTCATCGCGGGCGCACTGGATGTTCGCCATAGGACTACCATAGACCTAAGCCGCGAACGTCCTGAATCGGTGGAAGCGGACATAGGCGCGAGAGCTTGTCACTTTTTTCGGGTGAGCAGTTCTCGTAACAGAAGCAGCCCAGCCACCACCGCAACAAACCATATGCCAAGCTCCACGTAGTAGCCTGACTTGTCGTAAGCTGATGCAGATGCTGGGGGAGAGCTTGGCAGCAAATCTCCGCCATATGCCGCCGCTGCAACTATCACCGATGAGCCCAAGGCGAACGTCGTTGCGGATAGGAAAACTCGGTTCTCGCGGGTGAGCATGCCCGAGACTTACCTTGCCCTCGCTGATGTCCGCAATGGATGGAAAGCAGACCGTCCGGCTCGACAAGAGATCAGGAATCTCGCAGCCTCTAACAATGGAGCATCACCCTCTTTTCGGAACTCGCGGCAAAGCACTCGCGGTCGGTTTGCTAATCGGGCCGTCCTTCATGGCCTTCTTCCACCTTACCTTCTTGATGATATCGGGTCAGTGGGGGAAAAACGCCAACTTTCCCACGTTTGTTGGCCAAGCATTTGTTTTTTCGTTTCCATATGTCGTGCTTGCAGTGCGCCAAGGTGCCCGACGCGTATGGCTTCTTGCCGGGGCCATCTCTGCTCTGATTTACGGCTACTACTTATTCGACGAAATTAGATGCACCCTTGAATACGGGAGAACGGCGTCGCCCTTGGTCAAGAAGCTTATGGTGCTTGGGATACCCGGGAATATTGCGTTAGCGTTTCTCGGGACGCGTGCAGCTCGGAGGCGACTGACCGCGTAGGTTCGTTCGCAGCGCGTGCCGGCCCTCGTCATTGTAGCGCCCGGTGTCCGCAATGGGTGGAAAGCGGACGTTACGCCACTCCATTGCAAGTAGCTCGCACGGTGCCTTTCGCCGGGTCGAAGATCACTTCAACGACACTGCATCCGCCGTCTTGGACGGAGGGCGCTTCTTCGCGTTGTCCGACCCACTCCTTACCGGGGTTTAGGTCAGAAACGTAAACTGCACCAATCAGGCCATCGTCGCGATCGTAGTAGTAGCGTCGGTAGCTGCTCAGAGATTTAGCGCCCTCAGGAAGCACTATGCGGGCCTCGATGGAAGCCATCGTTCGCGCCGGTTCGGATGCGGACCAGTCAGCGCATCCGCTCAAGAGAAGAAGGGTGCAGCTTGCCGTTAGGACTCTCATTGTCCAAGTCTGTGCCCATCAGCGAATGTCCGCAATGGGCGGAAAGCGGACATGAGCGGCAATCTGCTGAGTGCAGCGCCCTCATTCAGCGATCGTCATACCGTTCATCTGCGCAAACGTGCGAACGAGTTGATCGCAAGCACTCTTCGACGCTTCGCATTGGACGCTCATTTCCAAGCGTGAACCGCTACCCTGAGGTATCGCCTGGCGCTTCACTACCGCCGGATACGCGGGATAGTCCGCCGGAGCGAAAGACCAGATTGTCCACGCCGCCTCATCTGTCGCGATGGTCCAGCCGTTCTCAGTCGTGAACACCACACCGGGTTTTGCGCGCAATGCCTCGAGCGCTGCATCTGTGCTTGCATACTCGATGGTTGGACCCGCTGCCTCGCTCAGGGACTTGGTTTCGTTCTGGCAATCCGCCGTGGAAGGATAGATCACCGCCAAAGCTAGTGCAGTTGCCACACGCGCGTGCCTACCCTTCATCAGCACAGGATGCCGCGCAGATACTTACTGGTCAATGACCGCAATGGGTGGAAAGCGGACATTCGCTGCACCCGACCGATCGACTGCTGATGGCCGTAAGCGGACGGTCTGCTCATCGCACCTGAAGGCGACAAGTGGACGCTCGTTCCGCTAAGAAGCTTCGGTCCTGAAATCGTTGCTTCAGACCCAACCTGAAGCGCTGACTTCGAGGGCTTAACCCCCTTCTAGAGTAAGCTACCTCTTTCGTCCTCAAGCAAAAGTGCGAACTTGGGGTCTCGGGACGGCAGTGCCCAACCGGCGATCAACTTCCTCCAAGACCATGGCACGACTCAGGTGGAGAGCGGAAAGCCGCAAATGTGCGTCACTGACGCGTTCGTCTGGTGCACGGTAGGCAAGGTCCCGCTCGGTTCGGGCACGCTGTGCATGGTATGTTGCATCACTGATCATGTTGCAGGCCCTCTGTGTGAGGCTTTCCAATACGACCTGGCTGGCGATGCTGGCTTTTTCATGTGTAAAGACAGCTTGCGAAAAAGAACTTAGCCTATGTGCTGGCGGCCTCATCTCCCGTGCGCTGGCGGTATCTGCCCGGTATGCCCGGTTACACCTTCTTGATGCCAGTTGACTGTTCGAGACCTTACACTTGCCCTGACGCTTGCGGCTCTAGGTGAAGGTAGCGCTGATTGAAGTCGCCGGCTTCACGCAATTTCTGCCAGTTGGGAAAGCTCACCATCCGCTTATTGCGGGTGATCAGCCCTTCGGCCTCGAGTGCCTTCAAGGTGCGGTTGACGTGAACCGGTGTGAGCCCAAGTGCGTCTGCGAGCTGCTCTTGAGTCATTGGCAACTCATAGCGATATTCCCCGGCCAGCCCTTCGGCTTCAAGCCGCACGGCAAATTCACAGAGAAGATGCGCCATCGCAACTCGCGCGTCGCGGCGACCCACGTTCAGAACCCATTCCCGGAAGATTGAAGCTTCGACGAGCATTTTGACGAGGATCGCATGGCCGATGCCGGCGCGGGAGCGAGCAAGGTGCTGGAAGTCACTGCGATCGATGAACGCCACCTCGCCGCGCGTCAGCATTTGCACGCTGTGATCAGCGACATCCAGGAAGAGGTTCTGGAAGTCGACCGCGTCTCCAGGGATGTGAAGAGCTACGATTTGCCGTGATCCGTCGCCCGTGAGCTTCTGTCGATAGGCAAAGCCGGATACGAGAACTCCGCAGCTTGTAGGGGGGTCGGCCTCCCTGACCGTGTAGGTCGACGGCTCGAGCATGCGAAGCGTGTAAGGCAGCGCCATGACTGCCTGACGATCCTCCGCCGACAGCTTCGAACGCAATTCCAGATTGCGCAGCATGAGTTCAAGCGGATGTCGTAAAGGGGACATGTGTGTGCTTCCGTCATAAGGGCGGGAGCACGAAGCATCTCTCTGCCGCCGAGGCCCTGATAGCTTTTCGGCAGTTCCCCTCCATAACATCGAAGGCGGCAAACAGACACAACATATGATGTCCGACGAAAGAAACATATGTTGTTTCAAGCGCATATGTGTTAGCGAATGAACATCGCCGCCTCACCCTGGCTTCGGCGACTGAGAGACGCCGTGCTCCCGCCGAACGCGAGGAGTGGCACGTGCCGCGATACTTCTTTCACTTGTACGATGACATCATCACGCACGACGATGAGGGGGTCGAGCTGCCGAACGAAGCCGCCGCCCGACTTCAAGCCCTGAAGGGTGCACGCGACATCATCTCCTCACATGTCAGACATGGCTACTTCGTTCGCTCACACTGGATCGACGTCGTCGATGAGCAAGGCCAGGTCGTTCTACAGGTCACCTTTGGAGACGCAGTCGAAGTCAAGGACTGAGCACCGCCGTGCCGATGCGCCCGAGTGTTAGCGCTGTAGCGGCAAATCCATGGCATGGGCCCGCGGGGCCACGTAACCTTGGCTCGGGGGACGGAGATGGAGGTAAGCTTCGTCGAAATCGCCCGCTGACGCCAGCCGACGCCAGTCTGGAACAACCACGTAGCGGATGGTGCGGGTGAACAGCCCGTCTCGCTCCATGTCCATCAGAGTACGATTTACGTGGACCGGCGTCAGTCCAACAGCGTCTGCCAGTAGTTCTTGGGTCATCGGCAACTCGAAACTCTGCCGGTCGCCCAAACCAGAAGCCGCAAGGCGAACGCCAAACTCGCAAATCAGGTGCGCCAGCCGCGCGATGGCATCTCTACGGCCGACGTTCGTAATCCACTCGCGAAAGATCGAGGCGTCCACCAACGTGTCTTGCCATAGTGCCATGCCGATACGTGGATGCCGGAATGCAAGATCGAGAATTTCGTCTCGATCGACAAATGCAACGTGCGCCTTGGTCAGAGTCTGCACCGCATGATCCGAAGGGCTCATCAGCGCATTTTGCAGGTCGACGAAATCGCCGGCCATGTGGACAGAATGGATCGACCTTGCCCCTCCCCTAGTTGTCTTGTGGCGGCAAGCAAACCCAGTGAGCAGAAGGCAGGTGTGCCGAGGCAGGTCGCCTTCCCGCACGATGTAACCCCCTGAGCTAAGCGTCTCGGATCGGTGAGGCAGTGCAAGAATGGCTTGCTCCTCGGCGCCAGTGAACTGCTGCCACCGGCTTAGCTTCTGCAGCAAAGGTTTTAAGATCGAGCCTTGTTCATGTGCCATGAGAGAAAAGCCCGTCGACCGAAGGAGCTAAGAACCACTAAGGTAAGTATGAGTTCTCATCTACGTACATAACATATGTATGATCAAAGGTAGGTTGGAGCTATCTAAACGAAGTTTCAGTGTTTGTGACGAGCCTTCACCTAGCATTAAGGGCCTATAACCTTAGCTGAAACCGAGCAGTAATGGCTTTGCTCGCAACAGGAAGAGGATGACTCTTACCACGAGGAGCTCGAACATGGCACGCTATTACATGCATCTTCGAGGCGGCACCGATGTGGCTCTCGATCCTGAAGGTTACGAGTTCGCGACCTTGGAAGAACTCCAAACCGGTCTGCTTAGAAATGCCCGCGACATCATAGCTGGGGACGTCATGCGCGGAGTGCTGAACCTTGACCTTAGAATTGACGCGGAGACCGCCTCCGGAGAGCTGGTCCGGAGCCTACCGTTCCAGGAAGCGCTTACGTCAGGGACGTTGCAAGCAGCGGAGTAGGCGCGAATGTCCGAGATGGGTGGAAAGCCGACATTCAGTAGTAGCCGCCTCGACGACCCTGCCGCGCCTTCCGCATCGAAGTGGAGGCACTCGACAGAGAGGCTCTAATTACCATTACAGCAAAGACCGGCCATACAAGTGCGCTGACACCCCAAAGCGCCATGAAGGCATAGACAAGCACCTCTGAGTCCATCTGCGGCCCGAACTGGAGCATCGCGACGCAACAGGTGGCGAACACTGCGAGCGAGATTAGCAGTCCGACAAGGCGAGTTCGGAAGGTCATTGCTCGCCAGAGTAGCGTCGGTCCTAACGTCCGCAATGGGTGGAAAGCCGACATCGGCGCGTTTAGCATCACCGGATGAAGCGTCGCCATTTAGCGCTTAGCCTCCTGGCAATCTCCAGCGGGTGCAACAAACCCGGTGCCACGGAAGAACGGAGCAGACTGGACCCTGCAAGCCTCACATCATCGTTGTCATTAGAAGGCGGTGCCACGGCCACGGTCGAACGGGCGTATGCTGGAGGAGCAACGGGAGACACGCTGCATCGCGCTTGGATCTGTCAGTCCCGATTGTCGGAGTGCAAGCAAGTCGGCATCGTGGATACGGATGATGGCCCTCCGCCGATTTGGAAGGCTGGCGCAGCCGGATTAGAGTTGGTGATTGGTCCGCAGGACACAGTGTGGGGCTTCACCAACTTCTCTTATCTGCCCGGTCCAAACAGTCCTTTCATTTCGATACGTCTCATAGAGAGGGCGCGCTGATGTCCGCTTTGGGTGGAAAGCGGACATTCAGCCTTCTATTCGCTACTCCGCCGCAACGGCGGCTTGGGCTTGAGCGACCATCTCCTGAAGGGCGGCAATGTGCGCGCCGAAAGCCTTTCGCCCCTTCGAAGTGATGCAAACCCAAGTGCGTTGACGCCCATCCATCGGCGCCTTCCGCAACTGAACATACCCCACGTCAGTGAGTGCCGACAGGTGCTTCGAAAGAACGGAATCGCTCACTTCGACAATCTCACGGATGGTTGCAAACTCGGCGTCGTCGACCCGCGCCAGCAAAGCGGCAATCTGCAGGCGGGTGGGCGCATGAAGTGCATTGTCCAAGGCCCTGGCGCTCATTGGCGGACACCCTTCGCGAGCTGGGCCCGATACAGCTGCTCCCACAGCAGGCTGGCACCGGTGCAGATTGCGAACGTTACCGCGCCGATCAGATATCCAAGCGGCTGTGCGTTTTCGCCATCGCGGAGCTGCAGGGACAGGAACACCATGGCGAGCATGATTAGGACGAGCACGGCGGTCAGAGGTCGCGTCGGCCCCGCCTGCCACCCTGAAATGAACATTCCATGCCGCCGGCGGTCGTCCATGATGCAGATGACCAGCAGGGACATTGCCACTGCAATCATCCCTCCACCCGTTGCCGTCGGCTGAGCGATTGCCGCGACAACGAGCCCCTCGGCCAACCCGAACATCGCGTGGCGGTGAAAAGGCCAGCGAGCGCGCTCGGCAAGTCTTGCTTCGGTGCGGTTCACTCCATCGAGGGCATTGGCGGCGTCGTTCGAGTTCATCATGATCCTTCACTTTCCAATCTGGAAAGCGGAATGCCTGACACTTTCCAGTTTGGCAAGACACAACTTTCCAATGCGGAAAATTAGCAAGCCGTTGCGCCTCTTCTGGAAACCTTGGGTATGATCGTGCGATGTCTGCAATGGTTCGATCTCAGACCTTCAGCCTGGATGTCGTGAATGGGTGGAAAGCGGACGTTAGAAGGGTAGAGGTTCGCGCGGCCCATCGTAGGCTTCTTGCGAGCTCCGGAGGATCAAGGCGCGCCGCTTGATCTGCCTTCTGCGCCACTCGGTGAGAACCAGAACGAAGGCGGCTGATAGGCCAAGCGCTGTCGCCCACAATCGCTCGCCATCCCTCACCGCCATCGCCGCGGCGCCTACGAGCAGAGTCGCCATCGCCAGACTCGTCGCTATCCAGAGAGGCAATACACGCCATGCCATCGGAGCAATCGGGCGGCCGCTAGAAGGTTCTACGGTGACGCAATCGGGATCGATCATCACTCTTTGTCTCAGGGAGGTCAGATGTCCGCAATGGGTCGAAAGCAGACTGTTCGGAACGGGTGGAAAGCGGACGTCTGCCAGCTAATAGGAGTCGGTGCTCTGCCGACGTTCTCTATCAGCCTTTGGGCTGCTGTTGCTCGCCTCTTGCGGACAGCCTGTCAGGGCAGAGACACCCGCCTACTTCAATGAAGTGACCGGGCTAAGGCTGTGCGACACGGCCTCAGTCGAAAACCGGAACTCGCCGGACGCAGGGGTAGGTGTGGTCTATGCCGTGTCGCTCAAGATGAGCCCGACATGCAAAGCGGACTTCCTGCGGCAAGTGCATGCTCTGAGAAAGAGACTTCAGCCTGACGGCTATCCAACCGGCGCAGATGACTCGTGGATCAGCGTTCAAGATAAGGGTGGTGGCGAATTAGTCGTCACCTACACGACCTAACGTCCGCAACGGGTGGAAAGCGGACACTGAGCACCTTCAATATCGCTCAAGCTTGTTCTGGTGGCTGCACCAGCCGAAGCACTCCCCAGAACGTGGTTGCGGCCACCCACGCCACTGACAGGATCAGAAAGGCGACGAAGATGTCCCTAGGCGTTAAGAAGTAAGTGACTGCCTTGATGACGAAGGGCGTGGCTCCGACCGTCGCCAGCAGCAGCACTCGCCATAGCTTTCCGGCGATCCACGAGTGCGCAACAACGTAGATTGGCGTTGCTAAAAACCAGGACATGGCAAGCATCAGGTATGGAAAGGGCGACCCAAATGCCTGACCAAGCGAGATCTGATCAACCAGCATCCACCAGAAGGTTCCGGCAAGCGGCGCCGCGACAGCGGCTGCAGCAATTGGTAGTCCCTGTCTAAGTGCCATGGCTGCTACCGTCGGACAGTGCGCGAATGTCCGCAATGGGTGGAAAGCGGACCTAAGCCTGACCTTGGTAAAGTATGGTCGAAAGCTCCGAAAACGCTTCGGGCGCATAGGACCAGTATGGGGACATCTCAGCGGGATACCTTGCCTTCATGTCCGCAAGGATCGGTGCTGCATCGGGAGCCAGCAAACGCATGAGCTTCGGGCGCAAAGGCAAACCGGCGCGCGCCGCTCCGCAGAGAAGAGCTTCCGTCTCGCAGCGTAGCCATTCTCTCGCCGGGGTTTGATCACGCAAAATTGCTAGCTCGAACCAAGCCTGCAGGAACTCATCGATGGCCAACTTCTCTCGGTCTGACCAGTCGCTCCAACCAGCCAACCCGAGTTTACCAACAACCACTTCGACATGATTGGCGCTTGCCGGATCATTGATGGAGATGTCGAGAATCCGGGGCAAAAGGTATCTGAAATCCCTTTCATCACCAACAGTCAGGAAGACATCAGCTGCGTAATCGTATAGCTGCCTTCCACTGAGTGAGCGCAGAGGTGTGATCAGCAACACGTCGGTCTTCGTTTCTGAGGTGCAGCAGGGACAACCCTCAATGCTCTCTGGCGTAGTAGAGGCGAACAACCGGTAGATTGCCTCGATGGCCGCATACATCCTCGACTGAACCACTTCGATCATGCCTGAAGAATGACGAGTGCTGCCAATGTCCGCAATGGGTGGATAGCGGACATTGGAGTCTAGGCGCTCTCTAGCGCTTACGGCATCGCTCGACTGCTTCTGCCTCCAGCTCTCCCCATGAGCCTTTGTGAGTTATAGCTACGGTGACTGGGCGGTTGCTGAGCGCCTTCGCTTCATCGAAGCGACCCATAAGCCCGAGGTATTCAGCTTTTTTGAGTTGATCGACGACAAAGCCAAAGGATGCGCGGCCCTGACAATCAACAAAGACAGGATCACGTGTTCTCCGACCGGTGAACTCGAGCCGGACCACCACTTCCTTTCCGACGTGTTTGTATGCCGGCGCCTGTGCAAGCTTGCGAGCAACGACGGGGTCGAGTGCAATCCACTGCACAAATCTCAGAGGATGATGCGGATCAGGTGCTGTCGTCCGATCAGGGAAAAAGCTGCTTTCCTCAAATGCGTGCACCCACACGCCTCTAATCGTTTGAGGTTGGTCCCACTGAAAGGCCGTCTCGATGTCGGCAGTCTGGGTGAGATCCAGTTTGTTCTGAGCCTGATCTTCCACTTTCTCAGCAAGGCACGATCCTAGCACCAAGGCGAGCGCCGTCAGGAAAACGAAGTTTGGCCGCATAGACAGACGCTACGGTGGTGTCCTCGTCTCCGCAACGAGTCCGAGCCTGAACGTCCACAGGGGCGCAGTCAGACTCCCGAGCTGAATGTCTGCAATGGGTGGAAAGCAGACACTGGCCAAAGCCCTTGGAAGCCCCTCTACTGCTTGCCTTCGGGCACGGCGACCGCCTCGTTTCCGATAAACGCGAAGTCGGCATCGCCCCGCGCGGCTGCGAACGATATCACTGCCATGAGGCTGGAATACCGTTTCTCAAAGTTTCTGAAGCTCGTGCTACTTCTCGGCGGATCGAAGATGATTGTCATGCCCGAAACTCTGAGGCTGGATCTCGGCGCGAGGCCGCTGTGCCGCTCCAGTGCTTCAGCGTATAGCTCTGAGGTGGCGTAAGTCTTTCGATCCGGAAAGGCCGTCAGGAGCCCGCGCTTCCTCAACTCCGCAGTCGCCTTTTCAAGCATCTGCGGACGCAGCAGTTCGGTTTCAAAGTCCGAATACGCCTTTTGCATGCTGCTCTCGGCGAAGCTCACAATTTCGTGCTCAACCGCTTGGCGGATGCACGGGAAGTGATCCGTCCGCGCGCCAGCAGCGGGCGCAATCACGATCTCGATGCTCTGGAGGTAGTCCTCGAACTTGACGGTGAAGCCGTTTCTGCTGAGTCCGCACGCAACAAGGCGCTGCTCGGTCACTTGCTCGTGGACGGGCGGCGGCGTGGCATCAATCGTCATGCCAAGGAGTCTGCCCCTCTACGGCAATGTCCGCAATGGGTCGAACTCAGACGTTCGGCCTGGATGTCGTGAATGGGTGGAAAGCGGACATGCCTAAATGAACGGTTGCCCAGTGTCTTCTTCGTAGCTGTAGACATTCCACGGCGCTGGTAGGTCGGGCAGCTTCGCTTCGAAACAGGCAATGTGACACCACCAAGTTTTCGTGATTTCGCTGCGTGTCCCTACCGTCAAGGACGTAGGGTCTGGCCCGGTGTAATCCAATTTGCCACAGAAGCAGCACGGCGTGATCGGAAGCGTTTCAGTGCTCATTGCCCAAGTCTGACGATCTACCCCAATGTCCGCAATGGGTCGAAAGCGGACATTCAGCCTGGATGTTTGGAATGGGTGGAAAGCAGACACTCAGTTCAGTAGCCGAGACTGTCTTTCGAGGACTCGTGCCTTCACAGGCTTGCTGATGGAGGGCTCAACGCTCAAATTGCCGATGTTTGAAGCTCACGAGTGTGGAATACGTGCGTACGGCGAACGTCTTCTCGGATGTATGAGAAGGGCCCGGACCATGCCGAGCCCCTCCAAGCGAGACTTCGATCGAACGTCAGGCCAGCTGTGCTACATGTGCGGTACGCTTCCGGCGACGCAACGCTACGCCCATCGCACCAAATCCGATGAGCATCATCGCCCAGGTGCCAGGCTCAGGCACGGCGCCCACCGGCGAGAAGCCCTGCCCCGTGACGGTTACGCCATTCTGCGCTGTGAAAGTTCCTGGCGTGAACGATGTCGCACCCGTGACGCGGAACAGAAATGTCGAACTGGTCTCGCCAGGGTTCAGCAGCCCATTTGGACCAGCGTCCGTGTCGTTGTTCGGAAAGAAGTTCGTGCCGAAGGCAACGCCAAGCACCTGCCCATCAGGGTTGCGCCGCGCACTATCCGCTTCTTCGGAGCCAGCGCCAAACAAGCCGATGCCGTTGATGAACTGCCATGCCGCAACATCGAAGCTGCCGAAGCTGGCGAAGGTGAGACCTTCCACCGAAGTGTTCGACGACCCTAGGTTCGTGATCTGGTAGACGAAGTCGAGGTAACCGCTGCCGGAATAAACAGCTGCCCGGAGCTGCGTGTTCAGCGTGGTGCCGAACATCGAAGTGCTTACATTTTGCACTCCAGTGTCAGCCAGGAGCGCTCCCAAGGTCACGGCGTTTTCAGACAGTGGAGATCCTGAGTCTCCAGCAGGCAATTCATGCGCTGCATAGGCAGGCGAGCAGATGCCGAGCGCCGCAGCCCCGCTGAGGGCAACTAGAAACTTTTGCATCTGCATCTCCTGTTTGATCCCGCACCGAGCCGATCGACTCGGATGTGAAGCGAATTAAACCCTCGTTAACCTATAATGGCAGCGCAGCAAATTATACATTTTCGCACGCCGCCCCAGAATGGCACAGTGTGCTCGCGAGAGGGCGTAAGCAGAGCGCAGCCAGTGTCCGATTTGGGTCATTTCCAGTCATAGCCGGCCAGCCTGAACGAACGTCCGGTTTTCGGCGCTGCCTGCCGGACCGGCAGCGTCCGCTATGGGCGCTGAGCAGACGTTTGAGCGTGAAGTGCTGAATGTCTGCTTTGGGTCGAAAGCGGACGTTCGATCCCGATGCCCGCTATGGGTGGAATGCAGAGATTTCTTGCGTTTCTTGCATCGGGTCTAAAGCTGACCCGGCAACCACTCGATGGCGTCAAGCGCATCATCGCGTGCAGTCCAAGCACTCTCAAAAAGACCCGAAGTGTAACTCTGGCTCCAGTAGCCCTCGACGGCTCCATCAGGCCGCAAATCTACATACAGGTATTCAGCGTATTCGAACCGACCATCTGCTCTTTCGCGGAGCGCCCATCGGCGCTCAGCGTCGGTGCTGACTGCCGTCTCTACTATTCTGCCCTCGTCGGTCATCCGCCGAGAATGCGACGTGGCTGGAATGTCCGCAATGGGTCGGGAGCGGACTTTCGGGGCTGAACATTCGCGAAGGCTAATACAGGACGCTAGCTCACTTCTTCGCATCCTGCCTCGTAGCTGCGCGGCCGAAGTCGCTCAGGCTCATATTCCCGGATGTTAATGGGGAACCCGGCTTCATTAGAAGGCACATGCCGAAGAGCTCACGTTCTCGCCGGTTCTTGTCCTCAAAGGTAACTGCCCTTGCGATAGCGCGAGTGCACTTCCCGGCATCTAGGTTAGCTCGAGCCTCGGCCGAGTACCCGCGCTTCTCAAAGCCTTCGTTAAGCAGCGTAAGCGGACTGCCGCTACGGGCCGGCGTTAGGTAAAGCGTCCGCATGGCGTCTAGCCAGCTGATCAACGCCATCGTGCGGTGCTCCTCGCTGGAGGAACGGTCGACGAACCCCCACTTGAGCCCTTCAGGTGCGTTCCGCTCAAGCGTGCTGACCAGCTGTGAAAGCCACGGTCCCGTTCGATTGCCAACACCTTCGTCGCCCATGGTCAAGTAGAGGCGTCGGTCTGACGGAGAGTGTCGAGCAAGGCTCTTCGCGGCTTCATCGACAATCCGGCCATTATCCCACCAGAGACTCGGCGTAATCGCGATGTAGTCGTCGAATAGTTCTGGCCGCTCAAGAAAGCTGTCCAGCACGAACAGCCCTCCAAGCGAAGCCGCGCCAAGGATCTTCCGATCCGTTCGATAGCGTTGCGTGGCCCATGGAACGACGTCACGAGCAAGGTACTCGCGAAACTTGTGGGCGCTGCCAGGTACGATCCGATCACCGAAACTCTCCCTCAGCCGGCTTATCGGTAGGCGCGTCATCTTCGGCGTGAGCTGCTTGTACCGGTCTTCGGTCTTCACCCCGACGAGTATGAATGGCTCGAAGCTCGTCGAATGCTCCGCCTCAGCCGCGATACCGGCTAGCAGTTCGAAGTCCTGATCTGGTCCACCGTCAATCGAGAATAAGACCGGATAGCGTTGCTGCGGGTTGTCGGCATAGCCGCGCGGCAACCGCACGGTCAGCATCTGTTCGTTGCCGTAAACGCTCGATGTAATCCGATGGACCGAACCAACGACGATTGGCTCTCCCTGCGGGTCGGCGAGCGCTGCATGGCCGGAAGCAGGCTGTGCGTATGACGCTTGTAAGGGGGCAAGTGCAGCGGCAAGCCAGAGGATGCGAGTGAGTAAGGTCATCCCGGTGTTACAACACGTCTCTAGGGACAAGGGTAGTGCCAGCTAGAGTGGCGGTCGGCCGACCAGTCCGAACGTCTGCAATGGGTCGGAACCAGACATTCAGCTTCGCTGGGCAGGTTGTCCACCAGCATTCGCCTGCCGGTGTTCTCCCGGTGTACTATCACCGAGCCTGCTGGCTGTTCCATGGCTGTATTATCAGCCGACCGAGCCACCTGTTTCCGCCTGTAAAAACAGGCCGAACCGGCCACCGATTCCCCTATATAAGCCTATTTTAGGGGCGGCCCGGCACCAACCCAGCGCCGCGGCTTTGATTGGCTTTGATTGAATTCAAAGGCGCCCGCCCGTTTCCGCCGTTACTTTAATCGCCAAATTGACCCAAGGCGTTGAACTCCCTTGCGGGAAAGTAGCTGACTCCTCAGCCCTCCGTCCTCTTTTTTACGGCTAAGGAGAACTGCCCCAGTGAGGCAACACACAGCGGCCACCCCGCTCCACTATTCCTCACTAATTTAGTGGTCGTCGCCTTGCCAATTAGACAGGTCGTCGCTCTCGAGGCGCGGCAGAAGATCCTCGCGACCGCCAGGAGAGCACAACCAACGGTCTAGGCCGGACTCCCCCAGCACGCCGCCTAGCTCGTCGTCATCGTCCGCAGGGGCTAGCGAGCAGGCATCTTGACGACGTTACTCATTGGAGCATCCCATAGCAGGCGAGGGCCAGGTTCTCGTGGTCGATTGAAGTAGAACCGCCCCCCTTCCTCAGTGACCACGACGGCGAAGTCCTCTGAGAGTGCCCGTAGAGGCCGGCCGTTGAGCCACACGGCCAATCCGTTGCTGTTTGGGTCGCCGCTCGGCGGAGCAATCCCAAACAGGTCGAGATCTGACCACCCAAGCTCGACGGCCTGATTGACCCAGCCCGCCAGCAGATGCGCCGCGTCTTCGAGGATCGTGTTCCAGCGTGAGCGATCAACATGCGGAGGGGGATTGACGGTCTCGAGCGCCGACGCACCGGCGGACATAGCTCCTGCTAGAGCTGCCAAAGCTGCTACAGCGGGGTCAGCGGGAGGCGCTACTTTCGCAACTATAGCAGGATTAGCGGCATCCCACTTGTCCGGATCGAACTGAACGAAGCCAGCCATTCACGCGCTCCTCAGCTTGAAGCATTCACGACGACGCCTGCCGTCGATCACCTGCGGATCTGCGAGTTGATCTAGACAATGGTGTTCTTTGAGGATGGCGATGGCGCTTGCTGCGCTCTTTTTGTCCCGAACAGCGTAGGGGCCGTTCTGGTAGACGCAGGGGAGCGAAAAGACGCCCCCGTGATCCTTGGCCCAATCCAGCACCTTCTCGGCGTTCATCAGGTCGGGAGACGCGCTTCCAGCTTCAGCAAGACGAAGAGCCTCATCGAGATACCACTGCGCGAGCTTGACGCCCCGCGCCATCAGGTCTCTGTCGATGGCCGCGACATGAGGGTTTTCAAACGCGCCGAGGACCGCGGCAATACGAACAGCGTGGTCGCCAATCTTGTTGGCTAGGCCGATGACCGGTAGGAGCTTGCCGTTCTGACCAATCTGTTCCTCGATCGTATTGGTGAAGCCGTAGATGAGCTGTTGCGCCTCTGCGGTCATGTTGATTGCCCGCGGCTGCAATTCTCCAGGGCGGTCAGGGTTGATGGGAAGAGGTTGCCGCAAGAGAGACGCTAGCTGCCGCCTGAAAGCATGGATCGCCGGCATGTTCGCGGGGTCAGCAATCCGAGCCATCCTAGTGCCGGCCAGACTCACCGGGGATGCAATAAGCAGGCGCGAGAAAAGCCCTTGGTCCCGCAATGTGGGGTTCGATAGCCAAGCCGATGCAGCCAGTGGTTGGATCATCAGGTGAAAGCAGAGCCGGCGATGGCGGAGAACGGTCGCACCATCCCCAGCACGTAGTCGCTTGATCGCGGACCCATCCCAAAGTTCGGAGAGCTGAGCGGCCGTCTTGAGCGCATTCTCCGGGGTCATGCCCACGCCACCCACAAAGCTGCCGCCTTCGCTGGAGAACACCGCCGCTGACGGCTGACCGGACGAGTAATGTCGATGCAGACCTTCGACGGTCGGATCACTGAACGTCATCGTTGCGCTGAGCGGCGGGCTAGGAGGCTCCCCCACGTCGCGGAGCGCCTTGGCGATAGCATCAGGGCCGATCGAATCCTTGACGGCCTTCGCCTTCGCTGTTGCCCGCGCAGCGTCGTATCCCTCCTTGGCATTCTCGTATGCTAAACGGGCGTGATAGTTGTCGGCCTCGCGCTCGCTCTCAAAGTCAGAGATGACCTCCCCGCCAAGCAGATTGTCGGCGGTAGTCTTCCGATCACCTGTTCCCGCCACGCTCAGCAGAAACAAGGACACGGGCTCGGCCCGGTCAGTCCAAGGCCGCACGACGTTGATGTGACCTTGGACAGCTAAAGCCGCATTGGCGAGCGATGATTGAGCGCAAAGCTCTAGTGGCGCCTGGACGTGCTTTGCCGCAGCCGCAGCCGCAGCGCCGATAATCACTCCCAAGGCTTCAATCGGGTAAGGATCCGCGCCCCGAACTGCTCGCCGGAGGGGCATCGGGGGTTCGATGTTGTTGTTGGCCGGAGCGATGAACTCCAGAGCCTGCTTTAGATTGGTAGCCATCCTATGCGGCTTTCCTTTCCGCGCCTTCCGGCACAGTGATGATTTCTGGAAGGTAAGGGTCGATGGCGAGCTGGCGGGTCATCATTCTTGTCAGCCGATCGGTGGTGCAGTGGATCTTGCGGATGCACCGCAGGCTGCGCCGCTCTGGTGCCGCGAAGTCGAGAACGACCAAGCCGGTGCAGTCAGCCCTCATCCAATCAAGTGGGCTTTCGCGCACCACCGCAGGTTCGCCCCAGGTGTAGGGCTCGAGCCCGCGGTGAAGCCCAAGCGCCCATCCCAAGCCGGTGCGGAGCATCCACTCGCTAGGTGCGCTTGGTCGAAAGGCTACGATGTCGACTAGATCGCCATCCATCACGACGGGGAGAACAACGTGGGCGTCGCCTTCACCGGGAAGGTAAAGCCCGTCTTCCCCTGCTCTCGCCCGTATAACTCCCCACTGAGCCGGCCTGCGGTGACACGGATTGGCGAGCGTAATCATCGGCACCCCGAGCCCCAGCAGGCGCCGGAGGTGCAGCGGGTTGGTAGCAAGACCCGCCGCGCTCAGCTCTGTCTTGAGGTCAGGCATTGCGGGTCTCCCACTCTGCAAAAGCTAAGCCGAAGCGATCGAGTGCCTGGACCTGCCGAGGCGTTAACGGCTTGCGCCCGCTCGCCGCGTTCACGAGGAAGTCACGCTCCCAGAGAGTGAGCGGCATTCCTGATCCCGAAATCGTTCGAGCCCTCCTCGGCTGCCGTCCGTAGGGGTCGGGCGGCACGGACAAGGCCGTAGTGGAAGCCGCATCGAGCGCCCTTGTAACGAGCGTGGCGAGAGCCCCTGGCAGAAGCCTGTCTAGTGCCGTCATGGCAGCGTGACGCTCACCCGCCTGATTGGACGCGAGCAGTGCGGCGGCAGACTTCGCCCTTCGGAGAGTGGTGGGATCAAGAGCGTTCACTGCCCCCTCTCCCACTCAATCCGCCCTTGCTTGTCACCAAGAACGCACGGGGCCGGGGCTTGCGCGCCGCTGAAAGTCTTGCCTATACAAATAGGGTTCCAACTGCGTGACGAACGGGTTTGGACACTTGCTGATGGGAGTCCTGCGTCAGGGGAAACGTGATTGCAGGACTCCTTTTGGTAAGGAGACATAGCAACCTCGCATGTCATCTCAGGGAAACGCTGAAACGGGCTGTTAGGCAGCCTTTTGCGAGGTCGAGGTGGTCACTCGAGAGGCAAGCCAAGCCCTTGCACTATCGGGGTCATAGCGCACTAGGCGTCCGACCTTGATGTAAGGCGGGCCATCGCCGCGGACCCGCATCTTCTGCAGACTGCTGCAACTCACCTCGATGAGGCACGAGAGCGCTTGCTCCGTCATCAGCCTTGGAAGAGGCTTCTCAAATCCGTGTTCCAAATGAAATCCTTTCAAAGGAAGTTTGCGTGACGTCGTTCTGCGCCCGTTCTCCCTGCTGAAGGAGAACGGAACGGCAACAAACTGCAAGTTGAGGTCCCACATCGCAAGTGGGGATTGCGCCTCGTTGGAACTTTCCGGTGGATATCGACGCAATCTATCGCGGTATCCACGTTATCCACACCCCAGATGTGGTGCAGGCTGCTGCTGCCCGGCCTACCAGAGCGGACTTCGTCTGCCGAACTTCGTCTTGTCGATGATTGCTGAGGATGGCGTTGGTGTTGTGGCGCTGCTCAATCGGCTTCGGGCAGCTTGCGGACAACGTCGAGCAATCTTCGGCAACCAGCGGATAGAGGTCGGTCGTCACCAGATCTTTTAGCGTTGCTTCCGGCGCGCTTCCCCGATGGTCAGGCTTTGATCGCGGCGCCTCGTAGCGAAACGACACTACCCTCCCCGGCGATCAGCCTTGCAAGGTGCGCGGACCAGCGGTCCATCGCCTCGCGCTTCTCAGCCTCATACTTCCAAGTGAAGTAAGCCTTGCGGCTGCCCTTTGCCGCCTCGTCCGTCTTGTGGTTGAGAACCCGGTCGGCAACCTCGATCGGGATGCCAAGCGCCTGGAGCATGGTTGAGCCCGTCCGGCGAATGTCGTGCAGGGTCCACCGCGGCAACGTCACGGGCTCGTGATCTTCTCCAAGCGCATCCGCCCGCTCGTCTGCCATCTTCTGGAGGATTGGCAGCATTGCCGCGTCGAGGGCCGTCTTAGACTTGGAGAAGGCGTTGAGAGCGCCGCCCGCGCTATTCGGCAGCACCAGCCCGCGCCGCTTCCAGCCAATCCGATCCAGCTCAGCTAGTGCAAGGGCATTCAGCGGCAGCAGATGCTCCTCGTTGTTCTTCGCTCTGTCGGGGGTGATGATCCAGACGCTGCTATCTTGTCCTAGCTCAGACCACGGCATCCCGGCGACCTCGTTGCGGCGCTGGAGAGTGGCGAACAGAAGCCGCACGCAGGCTCCGAACGGGTCGGAGATCGTGTAGCTCGCCTGCCACGCGGCAATCACCTCGTCAGGAGAAAGCACCCGCCGTCTCGGCTTGGGCGTCTTCGGCGGCCTGAGACCAATCATCGGGTTCGCTGCGGCATCGATGCGCCGCTCCTGCACCGCAAACGAGAACAGCCGGGACAGGACCGCCCACACCTTCCTTGCTGTTGCCTTATGGTCGGGCAGCTTCCCCGATCGCATCAGAAGCGCAATGTCGTCGGCGTCGATCGAAGCCAGCGGCTTGTTCTTCAGGACCGGCAGGGCGTGAAGCTCCAAGGCACGATGAGAGTCTTGCCAGCTATCCTCCCACTCTTCCTTGAGGCAGTCGTCGCGGAACTCCTCGAGGAACCCGGCGAAGGTTAGCCGCGCATCCTTCAGCGCCCGCTTCGCGGCGTCGGCAGGATCTTCGCCGCGCTTAACGCCAGAAAGAATGCGCTCGGCATCCTGCCTTGCCATAGCTGGCGTGAAGCCGTCCGCGCCGTGCTTGCCGATCGTAATCCGCTTTGCCGGCTGCCCCTTCATCCTATACTGCACGACGTAGGACTTTACCCCGGCTGGCGTGACGCGCAGCCCGAACCCACGCAGCTCAGTGTCCCAATAGAACGCGTCAGGCGTGCGTAGTGGATCGCCCTTGCTGTCCACACCTTCAGGGCGCGGGGCGGGCTGGGCCTCTCCCACGCTGCTCTTGCTGATCTTGATGGGTGGGAATGCCATGAGCCAGCCCTGCGTAATCGATTTTCGTAATCACCACGTAATCGCATGAATGGCAATCGGCGGCAATCCGATGCAACACTAAGCAACATCATTGTCGAAATTCCGGGCTTTGCTGCAAGCGGCGGCAAGCTGGTGAAATCCTCGGAAGGGCTGACCACATAACTTTTAATCAGCGGGTCGCTGGTTCGAGCCCAGCACGGCTCACCACATCTCTAATAGCTTCGCCGCCTTGCGGTAGCTGTGGGGGTGTGGTGTCCCACGACATTTCCGCGCCTTGCGGCTGGCGCGGCGTCGTATCTCAACACACGAGCTTACGATCTCTCAGAAGTGTTGCCGAAGCCGCCAAGACGTTGCGAATGTGAGCTAATCGGCTGTTGCCTACCCGCCGCATGGCCCTAAGCTGCTCGGCTTGGATGCTTTTTGGCAGTGGGGGCAGTCTGATCTTTGACAAGCTGATGTGGAGGGGGCGGCGAGCCTTACCTCCATGCTGATCGCCACTGCGCTGGCTGATCCCTTGCTTACAGCTTCGAAGGACTGCCTGGCGTCCGCATCAACGGCGCAGCGTCGATGGGCGAGAACATCGGCGATCTGGGCGGCGTGCTGATTGCCCTCGACGCCTACCACCAGTCGCTGGGCGGCAAACCGGCGAAGGTCATGGATGGCTTCACCGGCGACCAGCGCTTCTTCCTTGGCTGGGGTCAGGTCTGGCGCACATTGTTCCGCCCGGAAGCGCTGCGGCAACAGCTGATCAGCGATCCGCATTCGCCGGGTCAGATCCGCGCCGTTAATCCGCTTCGCAACGTGGACGCCTGGTACAAAGCGTACAACGTAAAGCCGAACGATGAGCAGTACCTTGCTCCCGAACGGCGCGTCCGCATCTGGTAAGTACGGGTGGGATCGCCTGCGACAATGGTCCGGGCGATTCCACCCTCTGGCCAAGACTTACGTTCGTGGCCGCGCGCTTGGTCGACCCGACTTTCGCGGCCGGGAGACTGCCTATTTCAGGCTCAACCGGAAACGGTGCGCTCGTGGTTGATCACGGGCCTAGGGAGGGCCGAGGAGAGAGCGGCATTCGTTCCACTCCGTCGCTTGGCGGCTAGCTGCAACATCCAGCTATATCAGAAAAGGGTTCGACGCCGAGACCATGCGCGGCCCGGTCGCGCTTGCCTACGAGCGTCTCGTAACCACTTCGGGCTGAGCCTGGTCGGGTTTAGGTTTGACAGTCCCTCTCGGTTCGAGCGGGTATAAGTCCCTCACTTCAGACTGGCAGCGCTCTTGGCGCCAAGAGCTGCTGCGGCATAGCGGCTGGTCTGACCGGCCGGAGCGGGCATGACGAAGCGCAGCTTCTTGGCACGCATGTCGATGGTTAGGCTTTCGAACGCTTGCAGCGCGTTCATGCCGAGAAGCAGCGCGGGGCGCTCGTCTATGCCGATGGCGCGGAATGTGTGGACATCGGCAAAGGCGATGCCGAGACCGAGCAAGGCCACGCCGCCGACGTCGAGCTGCCGGGTCATCATGAAGCTCGCTGGCATGGTCTTGCCGGTGACCGACCCAAGCAGAACCGGCGTTTCGGCGCTAAGCTGGCCCCGCTTGGCCAGCGCTCGTCGCAGCGCCTCGTTGCCGACCGACATCTCGCTTCCGGTGTCGAGCACCACAGTCAGCTTCTGCCCGTCGAGTTCGGCTTCGGTGACGATCAGCCTTCCCGAGCGGCGGCGGGCCTCGACGACAATGGCGTCCGGATCCTTTGCCGTCCGCCGCGCCTTGCTCGAGGGCAGGATCGACAATTGACGCTCGCGAAAGTCGAAACGAACCATGGCCGAGCGGAGGACATCGGTGCCGAGGATGCCGTCGGCGCCGACATGCTCGGCATCGAGCAGCGGCGCATTGACGTCGGGCAGGGTTCGGGTCGCGACCTGCATGCCGCGGAGGGACGCGGTGTTGACCCGGCTGATCCCGCTGACGCTGTGCAGCACCGCGTCGCGGCCCGCCGGAAGCTTCAGCCTTGCTGCCATCTGCCGCGATACCGCGCTTCGGTCCGCGGCGGTGTCGACGAGAAAGCGGAACGGCCCTTGTGCCCCGACCGCGATATTTACGGTCAGGCGAAGGTCGGGCAGCCGGTTGAGCGGGAGCACCTCACTGTCGCCGGGATCGCTGGCCGGCGCGTTGGTTGCCTCAAGCCGGGTAAGCGGCGTGCTGCCGGGTGCCGGTGGTGGCACGACGGGCGTAAGGGCAAGGGCCGCAGCGGTGGTCAGGGCAAGGATCATGAGCCGTTCTCCGGAATGGCCGATGATCCGAGGATAAACCTAGCGGGCGTTGCGGGGAAGACGGCAGGTTCGTGCCTTCGCTCCAACTTGGGAGGAAAGCGCAACCAGATGGTAACTTCCGCCGGCCTAGGGAAAAGCGTGGGATTTGACGGCCGTGTGACGGCTTACGGCGTCCAGGAGCTCTAAAGTGGATGAGATGCCCGTCGAAACGACCCTTTACTCCCTGAGCGATCGCGCGCCTGCGCCCGACGATCGCCGCGAGGGTGAGCGCCACCTCACCTTGTTCCGAGTCGGCACCATGGTGGTCGATGGACGGCGCGAACTTTGCCTGATCAAGAACATCTCGGCCGGCGGTGCGATGCTCCGCCTTTACAGCGAGAGCCTTCGTCTTGGACAGCAACTGACGGTTGAGCTCAAGTGCGGGCAGCCGCTGACCGGCAAGGTCGCGTGGGTGCAGAGCCCCAACCTTGGCCTGGTGTTCGACAAGCCGATCGACGTCATCGCCATGCTCAGCCAGAGCGAGGATGGACCGCGCCCGCGTATGCCGCGGATCGAGACTTCCTCCTTCTGCACGCTGCGTGAGGGCGCCCACATCGTCCGGGCACGGGCTTGCGATATCAGCCAGGGCGGGATCAAGGTCGAGACTACCGCCAGGTTCGTTCGCAATGCGGAAGTGGTGGTGAGTTTGCCTGGACTTCCGCCACAGCCAGGTGTGGTGCGCTGGACCTCGGAGGGGTGCGCTGGGATCACCTTCAACCGGCTGCTGCCCCTGCCCTCGCTGATCGACTGGCTGAAGGCGCGCAGTGGGACCCGAAACGCCGCTTGAGCCGCTTGGCTCGCGGTTAGTCGGGCGGGCCGCGCTGATGGGCGCCGCGTTACTTGCTTAGCGGATCAGGCGCCTTCGCGACGCCCCAGACTTCCTCAAGGCTCCGCTCGCTACTGGTCATCGGGCGGGCCGCAAACCCGGGGCGGCGGAACGAGGGAATGATCCGCGGACGCGGTGTCGGCACGTGACGAAGCAGGGCTTCGGGCGTCAACGGCGCGTGGAATTGGATCCCGGCGCGCTTGTTGCTGACCCAGACGACCTTGCCCGCAACGCTGAGATCGCCCTTGCGGAAGCGGATCTCCGCGCCTTCGTGCGGCAGCCCGTCGCTTTCGATCAGGGCCCCTTCGGCGGACAGGTTGCGCAGCTTCACGTCGAGCGTTCGACCGGCCGCCATTTCGATCACGGCGGTCAGGAGAACGTTGGAACGGCGCTGGCGCCTATTCTGAACCTGGCTGCTTTCGTCCATGCTGCTGGAACTAACGACCGGGGGTAAAAATTTGATTTAACGTGATCGCCCGCCATCGCTTCTTGCCCTTCATGCTCCTGGCCGTGGCCATCGGCGTTTTCCTGTTCCTCGAATGGATCGGCGGGACGACCTACCCGCTCGACGTCGCGGCGATCCGGGAGGGCGCGCTGTGGCGGGCTCTGCACCCGCAGGCCGAAGGGCTCATCATCCTCTACACTCACCTCGGCAGCGCCCCTGCCCTGCTGAGCATGGCGGCGCTCGGCGCAGCGTGGCTGTGGTGGCGGGGGGAGCGTGCGCGAGCCGCTGCGCTGCTGGCGGCGGTGCTGGGCACGCGGATGGGGGTGGAGATCCTCAAGCTGGTGGTCGACCGGGCGCGGCCGAGCCTCGACCCGCATCCGGTGGTGGTTCATTCCCAGAGCTTTCCAAGCGGTCACGCCAGCAACAGCATGGCGACCTTCCTAGCGCTCGCGCTGTTCGTGGCGCCGCCAAGCTGGCGAAAGCCGGTAGTGGCGGCAGCTGTCACCGCCGCGCTGGTGATGGGGGCGACGCGGCCGCTGCTGGGCGTGCATTGGCCCAGCGACGTGCTGGCAGGATGGATCTTCGGGGCGAGCGTGACCTTGCTTGCCTGGTGGTGGCTCAATCGGCGCGACGCTCGAAGCGGAGCATGAGGTTGTTGGCGGGCATGTCCCGCCGCTCGGCAAGGTCAAATCCCGAGCCGCGGGCTTCGGCGGCGAAGGCGGTGAGTTCGCGCAGGCCGTAGCTTGGGTCGCGTTCCTTCAACTTTTCGTCGAAGGCGAAGTTGGAATAAACCAGCAGTTCCCCCTCCACCCGCCACGGTCCGTAGAGGATCAACGGCGCGCCGGGCGCGAGCAGCCGCGCGGCGCCGGCGAGCAGGCCCGTATTGGCCTCAGGCGGCGAGATATGGACGAGATTGACCGCGAGCACCGCGTCGGTGCGTTCGACCGGCCAAGTGGCGGCTGTGACGTCGAGGTGGAGCGCGGGCCTGAGGTTGGGCGTGCCTTCTTCCTCGCGGTAGGCGTCGATCGAGGCGCGAGCTTCGGGGTCGGGGTCGGTCGGCTGCCAGGCGAGGTCGGGAAAGGCGGCGGCGAAGTGCAGCGCATGTTCGCCGGTGCCGGCGGCGATCTCCAGCACCTCGCCGGACGCGGGCAACCACTCGCGCAGGACGGCGAGGATCGGCTCGCGGTTGCGGAGCGCGGCGGGGCTGGTGCGCTTCATGGGCGAGCGGCGGCGCGAGCGCGGCGCTCGCGAATGGCGAGCCAGAGGAAGAGGCCCACCGGCCCGGCAAGATAGGTGAGCAGCAGGATTGGTGCCTGCGCGAGCCGTGAGAAGCCTTTGTTGTCAGCGTCGCGGCTGATCCACAAGCCGACGAACAGGTCGAAGGCGAGATAGTGAGTCCAGCCGACGACGATCCCGGCATCGGTCATGAACAGCTTGCGGATGCCGCCGATGCTGTAATCCGAATAGTCGAACGGTGCTGCTGCGCCGACGGTCACGCCTGGGTCGACGACCTTGCCGACCAGCAACAACAGCAGCACGGCATAGGTAAGGCAAAGAAGGCCGACACCAGCGTAGATGATCGCCGAATAAGTGAGCGGTCGACGCGGGGCGAACAGGAGCAGCGCCCAGGCGATGAGGGCGACAAGGTTGGTGAAGCTGAACAGCGTTTGCCAGAGCATGGGTGGGTCCTAGCGCCGGCCGGCCGCCGCCAGCAAGGCGCGGGCGCGAAGGGCGATCTCGAGCCGGGTGCCGGCGATCAGGCCGAAGATGGTGCCGAGCGCAAAATCGGTCGTGTTGACCATGCTGCTTTCCGGCGCGCCCGGGCCGATCCACAGATTGGCGAGGAACCGGAGGGCGACGAGGCTGACCAGCATCGTCACTGCCCAGCGCGAGCGGCGCAGCAGCACCTCCCCGCTCGCTTCATCGAAGCGGAGAACGAACAGGCGCCCCCGCCACCAACCTGCCGCCGCGCCGATGAGCAGCCCGGCGCCAAGCAACGCCAGGCCCTTGAGCCCTGGTGGATGGCGCGACAGGACGAAGGCGATCACCGCCAGGTAGAGCCCGGGCGCGAGCCACAGGAAGCGGCGGCGCAGCGGACGCTCGCGATGTTGCCGCCTCAACCGCCAGCCCAGCACCAGCGCCAGGGTGAGAAGCGGCCCGGCGACATTGGTCACCAGGCCGTTCGGATCCCAGGCGGAGTTCAGCGGTCGCCGATCTCGCTTGGGGTCGGCGCTTCGGCGGCGGCCGGGACCGGCTCCTTCCAGGCGACCACGGGCTTCCTCGCTGCCAGCGTTTCGTCGAGGCGGCGGCGGGGGGCGAAGTGTGGCGCGGTCTTGAGGCTTTCGTCCCCTGCCCGCGCGCGTTCGGCGACCGAGCGGAGGGCCATGATGAACTGGTCCAGCGCCGCCTTGCTTTCCGTTTCGGTGGGTTCAACCAGCATGGCGCCGTGGACAACCAGCGGAAAATACATGGTCATCGGGTGGAAGCCCTCGTCGATCAGCGCCTTGGCGAGATCGAGGGTCGAGACGCCCTCGGCAAAGCCCTTATCGCTGAACAGGGCTTCGTGCATGCACGGGCCGGAGTGGGCGAAGGGAGCGTCGAGCACGTCTTCGAGGCTGCGCAGGATGTAGTTGGCGTTGAGCACCGCGTCTTCCGACACCTGCTTCAGGCCATCGGCGCCGTGGCTGAGGATGTAGCTCAAGGCCCGCGTGAACATACCCATCTGACCGTGAAACGCGGTCATCCGGCCGAAGCTCTGCATCTTCCCGCCGAAATGCTCTTCGGCGAAAGCGTCGGCCTGCTCTTCCTCGATCAGGTGGACGACACCATCGGCTGTCTTGGCGGTGTAGGGAAGCGGTCCGAAGGGCGAGAGCGCTTCCGACAGAACCACCGGGCCCGAACCCGGCCCGCCGCCGCCGTGGGGCGTCGAGAAGGTCTTGTGAAGGTTGATGTGCATGGCATCGACGCCGAGGTCGCCGGGACGGACCTTGCCGACGATGGCATTGAAATTCGCGCCGTCGCAATAAACGAAGGCGCCGGCGGCGTGAACAGCGTCGCTGATCGCCTTCATGTCGGGCTCGAACAAGCCGCAGGTGTTGGGGTTGGTGATCATCACCGCGGCGACATCAGGGCCAAGGCGGGCTTTCAGCGCTTCCAAGTCGACCCGGCCGGCGGCGGTCGCCGGGATGTTCTCGACCCGGTAGCCGCAGAAGGCTGCGGTGGCGGGATTGGTGCCGTGGGCGCTTTCGGGGACCAGCACGACTTGCCGGGCATCGCCTCGGGCTTCGAGCGCGGCGCGGATGCAGAGGAGGCCGCACAGCTCGCCGTGGGCGCCGGCCTTGGGGCTCATCGCGACGCCGTGCATGCCGGTGAGGTCAATCAGCCAGAAGGCGAGCGTATTGATGAGCTCGAGCGCGCCGGCCACCGTTTCGCGCGGGGCGAGCGGGTGGATGTCGGCAAAACCGGGCAGCCGCGCCACTTTCTCGTTGAGGCGCGGATTGTGCTTCATGGTGCACGAGCCGAGCGGGAACAGGCCAAGGTCGATCGCATAGTTCTGGCGGCTGAGGCGGGTGTAGTGGCGCACCGTCTCGGGCTCGGTCAGGCCGGGCAGGCCGATCGGCGCCGAGCGTAGCAGGTTGCCGAGGCCGCTGTCGCGCTGCTCCGGCACGTCGATGTCGACGCCGGTGGTGTCGCTGTCGCCAATCTCGAAGATCAGCGCTTCTTCCAGCATCAGCGCGCGATTGCCGGTCACGGTGCCGGTGTCGGTGGCGCCCTGAACCGGGCTCGATGGCTTCCAGCCGCTCTGGTTGATGGTCACTTGACTGCCTCCGTCAGCGCCTTGGCCAGCGCATCGATATCCTCGTCGGTCGCGGTTTCGGTGACCGCCACCACCAGCCCATGTCCAAGCTGCGCTTCGTCCGGGTAGAGACGGCCAAGCGACACGCCGCCGAGCACGCCTTGTTCGACCATGCGGTGGACCGCCGGGCGGGCTTCGACCCGAAGCTCGAGGGTGAATTCGTTGAAGAAAAGGTCGTTGACAAGGCGAACGCCGGGGATGGCGGCGAGCTTGTCAGCGGCGGCGCGGGCGCGAGCGTGGTTGAGTGTGGCCAGGGCCGTAAGACCCTTTTCGCCCAGCAGGGTCATGTGGATCGAGAAGGCCAGCGCGCACAGGCCCGAGTTGGTGCAGATGTTGCTGGTCGCCTTCTCGCGGCGGATGTGCTGCTCGCGGGTGGAGAGGGTCAGCACGAAGCCGCGCTTGCCGTCGGCGTCGATGGTTTCGCCCGCGATCCGGCCCGGCATCTGGCGGATATGCTTTTCGCGGCAGGCGAACAGGCCGACATAAGGGCCGCCGAAATTGAGGCCGACGCCGATCGACTGGCCTTCGCCGACAACGATGTCGGCGCCCATCTCTCCGGGCGACTTGAGGAGGCCAAGGGCGACCGGCTCGGTCACCACCGCGATCAGCAGCGCGCCCTTGGCGTGTGCCGCGTCCGCGAGGGGCTGGAGGTCGGCGACGCGGCCGAGGATGTCGGGATATTGGACCACTACTGCGCTCGTCTCGCTGTCGATGCGGTCAGCAAGCGCGGCAACGTCGGTCTCGGCGGTCAGCGTCGGCGCGGCGGTCTCCAGCGTGTCGCCGGTGAACTTGGCCATCGTCTTGCAGACGCCGACGTAATGCGGGTGGAGGCCCGAGGAGATCAGGGTCTTGGTCTTGCGGGTGATGCGACGAGCCATGCCGATCGCTTCCCAGCAAGCGGTGGAGCCATCGTACATGGAGGCGTTGGCTACCTCACAGCCGTAAAGGCGCGCGACCTGGCTCTGGAATTCGAACAGGACCTGCAGCGTGCCTTGCGCGATTTCAGGCTGATAGGGCGTGTAGGCGGTGAGGAACTCGCCGCGCTGGATCAGATGGTCGACGCTGGCGGGAATGTGATGCTTGTAAGCGCCGCACCCGAGGAAAAAGGGCGCATCCGAGGCCGGCACGTTCTTGCGTGCGAGCGCCGTCAGCTGGCGCTCCACCGACAATTCGGAGGCGTGCAGCGGCAGGCCGCGGATCGGGCCATCGAGCCGCGCTTCTTCCGGTACGTCGTGGAACAGCTCGCCGATGCTGCCTGCGCCGATGGTGGCGAGCATCTCGGTACGGTCGGTGTCGGAAAGGGGAAGATAGCGCATCAGGGCTTTCTCATGGTGAAGCGAAGGCGGATGTAGTCGGCGATGGCCGAGCCGTGACGGCGGGCGACGGCGGCGGCGATGGCAGGGCGGTCAGCTTCTGGCACACCGGCGCGGTCAAGCCAGCCCTTGCGGAAGGCGAGGACCCAGCCTTCGACGCCATGGTCGAGCGGGGTCGGACGCTCGATCAGCTCGGCATCTATGTCGCGGAAGCCGACGCTCTCGTACAGCGCGGCGAACTCTTCGGGCGTCGGATACCAGTTGGCGGCATAGGTCGGCGGGCCGAAGCCGCGCTCAACCAGCTCGTCGTCGAGATGGCGGCGTAGCGCGGCGAGGTTGCCGTCTCCGCCCATCTCGCCGACAAAGCGGCCGCCGGGCTTCAGCGCAAACCAGATGGCGCGGGCGGCGCGTTCCTTGGCCAGCACCCAGTGCAGGGTCGCATTGGAGAACGCAGCGTCGAAGGCTTCGGCGAACTTCAATTCGGCCGCATCCATCAGCCGGGCATCGAGCCCCTTGGCCCTCGCCGCGCCGATCATCGACAGGCTGTTGTCGATGCCGACCACTTCGGCGCCGGCTTCCTTGATCCGCAGCGTCAACGTGCCGTCGCCGCAGCCGACATCAAGGATCGTCTCGCTCGGCTGGGGTGCGAGCAGGTCGAGCGCGGCCGCCCCAAGGGCAGGCACGAAGCCGCCGACCCGGGCGTAGTCGCATGCATCCCAGCTGGAGGTCGAGGCGGGCGCGTCGATCAGAGGGTTTCGACCCAAGCGCGGTAAGCGGCTTCGTCCATCAGGCTGTCGAGTTCGGACGGATCGGCAAGGCGGAGCTTGAAGAACCAGCCTTCGCCTTCGGGATCGCTGTTGATGACCGAGGGATCGTCGGCGATCGCCGGATTGGCTTCGAGCACTTCGCCCGAGGCCGGCGCATAGACGTCGCTTGCGGCCTTGACCGATTCGACCACGGCCGCCTCGCCGCCCTTGTCGAGGGTCTTTCCGGCTTCAGGCGCTTCGGCGAACACGATGTCGCCAAGCTGGTGCTGGGCGTGGTTGGTGATCCCGACGGTGGCGGTATCGCCTTCGACGCGGATCCACTCATGTTCCTTGGTGAAGTGAATGCTCACTGGTTCTTCCCCTTGCGATGATAGCGATGCGGCACGAGCGGCATGGCTGCCACGGTCGCCGTGAAGAGCTTGCCCCGCTGTTCGAGCGTCAGGGCGGTGCCGGGCTGCCCAAGCGCGGTCGCGACATAGCCCATGCCGACGGGTGCTTCGAGGCTTGGCGAAAAGCCTCCGCTGGTGACCCGGCCGACTTCATTGCCCTCGGCGTCGAGGATGCGGCCGCCCTCGCGCACCGGCTGGCGGCCTTCGACGGTGAAGGCGACGCGGCGCTGCACCGCGCCCTGCTCGATCTCGGCGAGGATGCGGTCGGCCCCGGCGAACCCGCCGTCCGTGCGGCGGCGCTTGTTCACCGCGAACAGCAGGTCGGCCATGATCGGCGTCGTCTGCTCGTCGAGGTCATGGCCGTAGAGCGGCAGCCCGGCTTCGAGCCGCAGCGAATCGCGTGCGCCAAGCCCAATCGGGCGGACCCGCTCATCGGCCAGGAGCAGGTCGGCGATGCGTTCAGCGGCGTCGGCGGGCAGAGAGATTTCGACACCATCTTCGCCGGTGTAGCCCGAGCGGCTGATCCACGCCTGCGTGCCGGCGAGATCGAAGGCACCGGCTTGCATGAAGGACAGCTCGGCGACGCCCGGCGCGTGGGCGGCAATGACGTCCACCGCTTGCGGGCCCTGAAGCGCGAGCAGCGCATGATTCTCGAGATAGGTGAAAGGCACGCCGGCGGCGTCGAGCACGGCCATGTCGCCGATCTTGGTCGCGCCATTGACGACGATGTACCAGACGTCGGCACGGCGAGTGATCATCAGGTCGTCGAGAATGCCGCCGGTTTCGTTCAGCAGCAGGCTGTACTTGGGCCGGTCATCCTTCATCGTAAGGAGGTCGGCGGGGAGCAGGAGCTCCAGCGCTTCGGCCTGCCCAAGCGGCACGAGGAGCTGGCCCATGTGGCTGACATCGAACAGCCCGGCGTGTTCCCTGGTCCAGCGGTGCTCGGCGATGATGCCTTCGTACTGGACGGGCATGTGGTAGCCGGCAAACGGCACCATTCGACCACCGCGGGCCCGGTGCCAGGCGTCGAGGGGCAGAGTGCTGAGAGAAAGATCGAGGACGTCGGCCACGGACATGAACTCCTGAAGGTTCGCGCCCCTTGGCCCACCGTCACCGGCGGCCATGAAGCCCAAGCGAACCCCCGTCTGTCCCTTGGTGCCTGAGAGCTTTCCCCCGCAAGCGCGAGGTTACCCCTTCGGCGGCCATGACCTTGCGGCCGTGGCACTTTCCAGACGACCTTCGACCCGCGCGGTCCTTTTGCCTGAGAGATTCCGGGGGCGGTTGCTCCTTCGGCGCCCTGGTCGAGCCAGGGCCTCTCCCGCGCGAGTCGCCCGGCGTTGCCGCCGGACTGGCTGGCACCGGCTCTAGGGAGGCCCCCGCCCCTGTCAACGCGGCTTTGGTCGGGGGTAAAGAATCCACGTGGGAGCGAGCTTGATCCGTGTTAAGCTGCGCGCAGCATCGTTAGGGGGGATAGGTCGATGCACAGGAAACATCTTCTGCTTGCCACCACGCTCGGGCTGGTCGCCGCCGCGCCGGCGCAGGCCGATACGATTTGCGAATGGATGGACTTCGCTCAGAAGCAATTGCCGCAGGGCTCGCCGCCGACCATGGGGCTTTCGCAGGCGCCGACCGGCGAGAATGACCATGCGTTGACCAAGGTCGCGCTCGCCATGTTCGAGGCGGTGAATGCAATCGATCATCGCTACCGTAGCTATGTCGGGTTGGCCCCGGGCGCCGCGAACGCCAATCAGCACGCCGCGGCCATGACTGCCGCCATCGAAGTGCTGAAAGCCCACCCCGCCGCGCGCAAGACTGAGCTGGAGGAAAGCTACGAATTGGCGCTGTCCGGGCTGCCGGACGATCCGGCCAAGCAGGCCGCGGTGGCGCTTGGCAAGGCTGCGGCGGCGGCGGTGCTCAAGCTTCCGGACGTCGATCCCAAGATCGCGCAAACCCCGTATCGGCCGGGAGCGAACCCGGGCCAGTGGGTTCCGACAGCGCTTCCCGCCACGGGCCCTTACAGCGTCGCGTATCGGCCGTGGGTGTTGAAGCGCGCAGACGAAGTGCGCCCTGCTCCGCCGCCTGCCCTGACCAGCGAGCGTTATGCCCGCGATCTGGAAGAAGTGCGCAAGCTGGGCGCGCGCAGCAGCAAGGAACGCACCAAGGTGCAGACGCTCATGGCGCGCTATCGCATTACCAGCAATGAAATGCCCGCGATGCGGACGATCGCCGATCAGGACGGCCGCCGGCTGGTTGATAATGCGCGGCTGTTCGCGCTTTACGGCATGCTGGTGGACGATCTTCAGATCGCGATGTCGGACGGCAAGCTCCACTACAGCTTCTGGCGGCCGATCACTGCCATCCGCAATGCCGACAAGGACAATAATCCGGCTACCATCGCCGATCCCGGCTGGCTGCCGTTGATGAACACGCCCAATCACGCCGAATATCCCTGCGGCCATTGCCTGTTCGCGGGCGGCGTCGCGGAGATGATGACGGCGGTTGGGGGCAAGGCCCCCGCCTGGGGCGTGAGGGTCGGCTCGATGTCGCTTCCAAACAGCGCGATCCAGGTGCTGCCGGACTGGAACGAGTGGGCCAAGCAGGTCAGCTTTTCGCGCACGCTCGGCGGCGTGCATTATCGCTTCAGCAATGAAGCGGGCGACGAGATGGGACGCAAGGTCGCCAAGCTGACGCTTGAGCGCGCGTTGCAGCCGCTTCCCGCTGCGGAGGTGAGGCCGGCGTGGTGATCGTGCGACGGATCGGCGGATCGCTTGCCGGGGTCGCCGCCGCCGTGCTCGTCATCATGGGCATCGAGGCGATCGGCCACCGGGTGACCGGCGCGCCGGCCGAACCGGCGCAAGCGACTCCGGCCATGATGGCCTGGGTGCTAGTCGCCTGGACGGTCGGCACCGCCTTTGGCGCACTGGTCGGCGTGACGCTCGCCCGCTGGCGCGGCGCGGCATGGTTTCCGGCGGCGCTGGTGCTGTTCGGCGTAATCATGACCGCGCTCGCCATTCCGTCGCCATGGTGGCTGACGGTCGGCGGCGTGGTGCTACCCCTGCTCGCCGCCGCGCTGGTCAGCCGGCAAGCGGGAGCGGCAGATCAGCGGGTCGCGTTGTAGCGAAGCTGCTCGGCGCTCAGCTGGAAGCCGACCAGATGCTCGTACGAAGCGCGTGCCACGGCGGCGCGGACCTTCGGATCCGATAGGGGATCGACCGCCGCATCGGCGTCGCCAGCCTTGCGCTCGCGGGTGAGCTCGCGCTGAATGTCTGGCGGAAGGGTGACGGACGCGCGGCTGACCCGCACGGTCGCCTGGCTGTTGGTCTGAGCGCGCAGCGACCCCGCCGGGAAGTTCAGCGCGACCGAGCCGATCCGCTTGGCCGTGACGTTGGTCCCGCCCTGCATCGCCACCGCGAAGAACGGCAGCACCACTTGACGCGCCTGGCCGGCATCGCGGCGTGACGCGACCACATCGAAGGTCGCGGTGCTGATGACGTTGGCGGCGTCTTCGGTGCAGGTGGAGCGAAGGTTGGTGATGGTCGCCACCACGTCGATCGCCCGCGCGTCGCGGCTGATGGCCGGATCGAACAGGGTGACGTCGCCGGTCGCCGCCGGGATCGCCACCTGCGGACAGCCCGAGCGGGTCACATAGACGCCGGTATCGGCGATCTGGCCATCGCGGGCACAGCCGGCGAGAAGCAGGGCAAGCAGAGCGGCGGAGCCGGCACGACGCGAGATGATCATAGGGCAAGGCTCATAGGAAGCCCCTTCTTTCCAGGCAAGCGATGCCTTACATGGCCGCCATGCAAGAAGGCGCCAGCCCCCTCCACCTGATCATTGCCGCGCCGCGCGGCTTCTGCGCCGGCGTGGAGCGCGCCATTCGCATCGTCGAACTCGCGCTCGAGCGCTACGGCCCCCCCGTCTATGTCCGGCACGAGATCGTCCACAACAAGTTCGTGGTCGATCGGTTGAAGGCGATGGGCGCGGTGTTCGTGAAGGAAGTATCGCAAGTGCCGGACGGCGTGCCTGTGGTGTTTTCCGCCCATGGCGTGCCGAAGACCGTGCCGGCCGAAGCACGCGATCGCGGCCTCGATTACCTCGATGCTACCTGCCCGCTCGTCAGCAAAGTCCATCGCCAGGCCCAGCGCCTAATCGAAGCCGGACGGCACATCATCTTCATCGGTCATGCCGGGCACCCCGAGGTCATCGGCACTTTCGGGCAGGTACCGGCAGGGTCGATGACGCTGGTCGAGACCGAGGACGACGTGCCGCTGATCGAGGTCGCGGATCCGGAGAACCTCGCCTTCCTGACCCAGACCACATTGTCGGTGGACGATACGGCGGCGATCGTTGCCGCGTTGCACAAGCGGTTCCCTGCGATCAAGGCGCCGCGCGGCGAGGACATCTGTTACGCGACGTCCAACCGCCAGGCGGCGGTGAAGGCGATCGTGCCGCGGGTCGAGAAGATGCTGGTGATTGGCGCTCCCAACAGCTCCAATTCGCTGCGCCTCGCCGAAGTGGCCGAACGCGAAGGCGTTCCGGCGCGGCTGATCCAGCGCGCGGTGGAGATCGATTGGGAATGGCTCGGTAGTCCCAAGGCGGTCGGCCTCACCGCCGGCGCGTCAGCCCCCGAGGTGCTGGTCGAGGAAGTGATCGAGGCGCTGTCCGAGCGGTTCCTGCTGACCATGGAAGAACAGGATCACGTGCCCGAAGGCCTCACCTTCAAGCTTCCGCGCGAACTGGTCGCCTAAGGGCTTGTCTTCGCCTCGCGCGCCCCGCATCGGCGGCGCATGAGCGAGCTTCCCCACGTCGAGATGTTCACTGACGGTGCCTGCAAGGGCAATCCCGGCCCTGGCGGCTGGGGCGCGCTGCTGCGCATGGGCGCGACCGAGAAAGAGCTCTCCGGGGCTGAGAACCCGACCACCAACAATCGCATGGAGCTGATGGCGGCGATCAAGGGGCTGGAAGCGCTGACCCGGCCGTGCCGCGTGACGCTGTCGACCGACAGCATGTATGTGAAGGACGGCATCACCAAGTGGGTCCACAATTGGCGCCGCAACGGCTGGCGCACGGCGGACAAGAAGCCGGTCAAGAATGCCGAGCTGTGGCAGGCATTGTGCGCCGCGGTGGAGCCGCACCAGATCACCTGGAAATGGGTTAAGGGTCATGCCGGCCACGCCGAGAATGAGCGGGTCGACCAGCTTGCCTGCGCGGCGGCGGAAAGCGTGCGCGGCTAGGCGAAGCGCGCAGGGTCGTAGGCAGAGGGATCAACGCCCAACGGCGCCTCGCCTTCGCCCAGCAGCAGGGCCGCCCCCATCTGCGCGGCAGCCGGCGCGGTCTGGATTCCGAAGCCGCCCTGCCCCACGCACCAGAAGAAATTGGCACGGCTCGCGGCATAGCCGATCGCCGGCACCCGGTCGGGGGTGAAGGTGCGCAGACCCGCCCAACGCCGCTCCACCGCTTCGACCGGCCAGTCGACGACCGACTGGAAGCGGTCGATCGCCAGCGCAACGTCGAGCTCCTCGGGCGCCGCATCGCAGGGCGCGCAATTGATTTCGTCGTGGGGACTGAGCCAGAGCGACCGGTCGCCCTCACCCTTGAAGTAGAAACGGCCGTCTGCGCCCACGACTAGCGGGAGTTGACGCAGGCCAGTGCGACCCACCCGCAGCTGGACCATGGTGCGGCGCTTTGGAGCAAGGTCGAGCGGCTCGACGCCGCAGCCTTGGGCCACCGCATCGCCCCAGGCACCGGCCGCGTTGACGATGCAATCGGCCCGGATTGTTTCGCCATTCTCAAGAGTGACCGACCACCCATCGTTCTGGCGGCTAGCCTTGGCGAAGCGAGCGTCGGTGCGGATTTCCGTACCCGCCCTGCGCGCAGCGGCGAGGAAGTCGCCGTGAAGGCGGGCGACGTCGATGTCTGCAAGCGACGGCTCGTCGGCGCCGTGGGTCCATTCCGGGCGGAGGCCCGGCAGCTTCTCCTCGAGCTCGCGGCGGTCCAGCGGCGCGGCCGTGACACCCTCGACCAGCTCGATCTCCTCGTCGGCCCGCGCCAGGTGGATGGCCCCGCGCGGCGAGAGGAAGCCGCCGGCCTCCAGCAACGGACGGCTGGCGCGGCTCAGCGGCGCGATCAGGGGGCCGCCATAGCCTTCGTGCCAGAAAGCAGCGGAGCGGCCGGTGCTGTGATAGCCGGGCTGCGCTTCGGCCTCGATCAGCAGGGTGCGGCGGCGGCCGGCGATCGCGGCGGCGAGGCTGGCCCCGGCGATTCCTCCGCCAACGATCAAAAGCTCGACCTTGCTCATGCTCCCTGCCGGTTAGGGCGTTGCCCCGGCCGCCGTCCAGTGGCGGCGCGAGAATGAGCGCGCGAGCAACAGTTCGCCGAACCAAATCTTAACCATTTTGGCCGATCTGTTCCCCCCTCAATGGGTTTCCTGCGAGTTTCGAGGAAGGGGCGGGGTGTCGCCATGGATGTGAAGAAGATTGCACTTCTGGTGGGGGCACTGCTGGTTGCAGCTGTTACTGCCGTAATGGCCAAGAACATGTTTGTCGGGGCGTCGGCTCCGCAGGCAGAAGCGGCCGCGGTGCCGATGGGCCCCAAGGTCCTGGTCGCGCGCAAGCCGCTTCCGGTTGGCGCCATGGTCGATGCCGAAAGCTTCGGCTACCAGCCGTGGCCGGCCGAACTGGTCCAGGACGCCTACTACACCGAGGGTGGCCCTGATGCCGACCCGGCCAAGATGATCGGCATGGTGGTGCGCAGCGCCATCACCGCCGGCCAGCCGGTGACCCGCGGCCAGCTGGTCGGTCCGCAGGATCGCGGCTTCCTTGCCGCCGCCCTCACCCCCGGCATGCGCGCCGTCACCGTTCCGGTCAGCGACATCGCCGCGGTTGCCGGCTTCGTCTTCCCGGGTGACCGCGTCGACATGGTTCTGACCCAGACGGTCACTGGCGGCGGCGATGGTCCCCCGCTCAAGGTCTCCGAGACGATCATCCGCAACCTGCGCGTGCTTGCCACGGGCCAGGTCACCAACCGCACGGGCGAGGACGGCAAGCCGACCGTCGCCAGCTTCGGCAACGTCACCTTTGAAGTGACGCCTAAGATCGCCGAGAAGATCGCGGTTGCCCAGAACCTGGGTCAGCTCAGCCTTGCGCTGCGCAGCATCGCAGACAACCAGGCCGAGCTCGAGCGGATGGTTGCCGCTGGCGAGGTCAAGGTGCCCGCAGGTGCCAACCCGGCCGAAGAGCGCCGCATGCTGATGGCCATGGCCAGCCAGCCGATGGACAGCGCACCGACCTTTGCCACCGGCGGCGACGTGTCGCGCTTCCAGCGCCGCTCGGTCCCCGCTCGCACCTCCGGCGGTCAGTCGGCCGCACCATCGTCCGCTCCGGCACCGCAGGCTCCGGCCCCGACGCCGGCTGCTGCTCCGGCCGGTCCGGTCGGTCCGACCGTGCGCGTAGCCCGCGGCAACAATGTCAGCTTCGTTCCAGTGGGGGCTCGCTAAGATGAGCAAGGGTAACAAGTCCATTGGGCGCGTGACTTCGGTCATGGCTGCCCTGGCCCTCGGCGCTTCGGCGCTGAGCCTGGCCGCCGCCCCGGCCGCCGCACAGCCCATGGCCGCGCGTCCGTCGGAAACGCTCAACATCTCGGTTGGCACCGGCACCATGGTGCGCCTGTCGGCTCCGATGAGCGATCTCTTCATCTCCAACGACGCCGTTGCCGATGTGCAGGTCCGTTCGCAGAACCAGCTCTACATCTTCGGCAAGGGCAAGGGCGAGACCACCGTCTACGCCACCGACAAATCGGGCCGGGTGGTCTATGCCGCCAACGTCCGCGTCGGCACCAACATCAGCTCGGTCGACGAGATGCTGCGTGCGGCGATGCCCGAAGCGCAGATCCAGGCGACCCCGATGAACAACCTCGTGCTGCTGACCGGAACGGTCGGAAGCCCCGAGGATGTCGCGGAGGCGCAGCGTCTGGTGCAGGCCTATATCGGTGAGGGCACGCAGGTGGTCACCCGTCTGCGCACCGCGGTACCGCTGCAGGTTAACCTCAAGGTCCGCATCGCCGAAGTGAACCGCTCGGCGCTCAAGCAGATCGGCGTGAACCTGCTCAGCCGCGACTCGACCAGCGGCTTTCAGTTCGGCGTCGCGCAAGGTGGCGGAACCGTGCCGGCTGCGGGCGCGCCCTTCAATGTCGCCGCCAAAGGCGCCGGCCTGACGCTGGGTGCTGCAGGCAAATTGTTCGGGCTCGACCTCATCGGCACGCTCGACCTGCTTGCGACCGATGGTCTCGCCACCACCCTCGCGGAGCCGAACCTCACCGCCTTGTCGGGTGAAACCGCCAGCTTCCTGGCCGGGGGCGAGTTTCCGATCCCTGTCAGCCAGGGCGTCGGCGGTGCGGTCTCGATCGAATATAAGAGCTACGGCGTCGGCCTGATGTTCAGCCCGATCGTGCTTGCGGACGGCCGCATTTCCATGCGGGTGAAGCCGGAAGTCAGCGAGCTCAACAACGACACCGGCCTTCGCCTCGGCGGCTTCGACATTCCGGGCCTGATCACCCGCCGTGCCGAAACCACGCTGGAACTCGGCTCGGGTCAGAGCTTCATGATCGCCGGCCTGCTCCGGTCCAATGCGTCCAACAACATCAGCAAGGCGCCGGTCCTCGGTGACCTGCCGATCCTGGGCGCCCTGTTCCGCTCCTCGGGCTTCCGCCGCTCGGAAACCGAGCTGGTGATCATCGTCACCCCTTACCTGGTCCGCCCGGTCAACGGTCGTCTTCCGACGCCGCTTGATGGCTACCGCGTTCCGCATGACGGCACCGCAATCCTCGAGGGTCAGACCTTCAAGGGCGTTTCGGGCCCGCAGGCCGTGGCCAAGCTTCCGGCGCCGGCGCTTGCCACCGGTGCAGCCGCGGCCGCCCCGGCCCCCGGCTTTAAGCTGTGAACGACCCCAGAAACAAGGACGTGAGCATGATCAACAAGCTTTCACTTCTGCTGCTGGGGTCAGTGGCACTCGCCGGATGCCAGGTGCATCGCGGCGAGGACCGCCCGGCACGCGGCCTCATCCCGGTCAATCAGCCGGTCGTTACCCGCGCCGATTATATGTTCGACGCAACGGCGCCCGGCGGCAGCATCGGCGCCCAGGAATCGGCCCGTCTCGACGGCTGGTTCCGCGGTCTCGAACTTGGCTACGGCGACGTGGTCAGCGTTGATGGCGCCGACGCCGCATCGGCCCGGGCCGACGTTGCGCGGCTGGCAAACCGTTATGGTCTGCTGCTTGCCGACGGCAGCCCGGTGACGGCGGGAGCGATCCCTCCCGGCGCCGTGCGGATTGTCGTCAGCCGGACGCGGGCGACCGTTCCCAACTGTCCGAACTGGTCACGGGAAAGCAATCCCAACTTCTCGAACGAGATGATGAGCAACTTCGGCTGCGCGGTCAGCGGCAATCTTGCTGCCATGATCGCCAATCCTAGCGATCTCGTCAGCGGACGTGAACCATCCGGCATTGCCGACCCTGTGCTCAGCAACAAGGCGATCGAGAGCTACCGGAACAAGGCCGGCAAGGGAGGCAATTGATGAACGCGCCAATTCAACGCGCAGGTTTGCGTGATCCGTTCACCGCTTTTGTCTGCGACGATGCCACCGCCGAGGTGCTTCGCCCGGTCGCAGTGGAGCATGGCTGGAGCCCGGAGAAGGTCAACAAGGGCGGGCTTCGCAACGCAGTCCAGTCGCTGTCGGTCTCGGCCTCCCCGAACATCCTGTTCGTGGACCTGTCGGAATCGGCCGACCCGCTGAACGACATCAACGCGCTGGCCGAAGTCTGCGAGCCCGGCACGATCGTGATCGCGGCCGGCGGCGTCAATGACGTCCGGCTTTATCGCGACCTGCTTGCCAGCGGAATCCACGACTATCTGCTGAAGCCGTTCAGCGTCGACCAGCTGCGTGACACCTTCGCCAATGCCCAGATGATCCTGTCGGGGCCGCGCGGCGAAGCGCAGACCGACAAGCCGCACATCATGTCGGCGGTGATCGGCGTGCGCGGCGGGGTCGGTGCCTCGACGCTCAGCACCAGCCTTGCCTGGCTGCTGGGCGCCAAGGCGCAGCGCTCGACCGCGCTGCTCGACCTCGACATCCACTTCGGCACCGGCGCGCTGGCGCTCGACCTCGAGCCTGGCCGCGGCCTGACCGACGCGATCGAGAATCCGAGCCGCATCGACGGCCTGTTCATCGAACGCGCCATGGTCCGGGCCAACGAGCGGCTGAGCGTGCTGTCGGCGGAAGCGCCGATCAACCAGCCGCTCTTGACCGATGGCACCGCTTACTTCCAGCTCCAGGAGGAAATGAAGAACGCGTTCGAGGCGACCGTCCTCGACCTGCCGCGCAACATGCTGATCCAGTATCCGCACATGGTGCATGATGCCCATGTCGCGGTGGTGGTCAGCAACCTGACGCTTGCCGCCACCCGCGACACCATTCGCGTGCTGGCCTGGCTCAAGAGCAACGCGCCGCAGACCAAGGTCATCATGGTTGCCAACCAGGTGCCGTCCGGCGGTGGGCTGGAGATCTCGCTGAAGGATTTCCAGGACTCGATCGAGCGCAAGGTGGACGTCCAGTTCGCGGCCGATCCCAAGCTTGCCGCGCAGGCGGCCAAGCTCGGCAAGCCGATGGCCGAGATCGCCACCGGCAAGGCCGGGGCGCCGTTCAGCCAGCTGTGCAACATGGTGCTGAGCCATGCGACCGAGGAAGGCGCGGGTGATGCCGCCAAGGCTGCCGCCGCAGCTCAGTCCAAGTCGCTGATGACCAGCCTCAAGGGCATGCTCGCCAAGCAGCCGGCCAAGGCCGCCGCCTAACCCGTGCCGAACCGCGGGCGCAAACAGATGAGGATGCCGGCATGTCGCTGACCCTGATGCTTCTTGGCCTTGGCGTGATCGGCATGCTCGGCATGCTTTTCATCGCCTTGTCGGGCCCGAATTCGAGCAAGTCGGTGAAGCGCCGGCTCGAGGCGGTGCGGGAACGGCATGGCGAAAATGCTCTGCCGGCGGTCGCTAACGCTCAGATCCGCAAGCTGCTTTCGAGAAAGGACTCGAAGGTCGAAAGCCTCGCTTCCGGCCTCGTTCCCAAGCCCGCGGCCATGCAGCTGCGGCTGGAGAAGACCGGTCGCCACATCACACTCGGCCGTTATGCGGTGATCAATCTTGGCCTGGTGGTCGTGATCGCCGGCACCATGCTGTCAAGCGGCGCGCCGTTCATGCTTTCCATGCTGTTCGCCATGTTCATCGGCATCGGGGTTCCGCACCTGGTCATCGGCAAGATGATCACCGGGCGGTTGAAGGCGTTCAACGCCAACTTTCCGGACGCCATCGAATTGATGGTGCGCGGCCTGCGCTCGGGTCTGCCGATCACGGAAACGCTCGGCATCGTGTCGGCCGAGGTCAAGGGCCCGGTCGGGATCGAGTTCCGCGCCGTGAGCGACAAGATGAAGATCGGCCTCACGATGGAAGCCGCGCTTCAGGAAACCGCCGATCGCCTCGGCACGCCGGAATTCCAGTTCTTCGTGATCACCCTCGCGATCCAGCGCGAGACCGGCGGCAACCTGGCGGAAACCCTGTCCAACCTTGCCGACGTGCTCCGCAAGCGCGCGCAGATGAAGCTCAAGATCCGGGCCATGAGCTCGGAAGCCAAGGCCTCGGCGATGATCGTCGGCGCGCTCCCCTTCATCGTCTTCGTCATGGTCTACATGCTCAACCCCAACTACATGGGCGGCTTCTTCTCGGACGAGCGACTGATCGTCGCCGGCGTGGGCGCCATGGTGTGGATGGGCATCGGCGTCGCCGTCATGGCCAAGATGGTCAACTTCGAGATCTAGGGGCAACAGCACATGCAACCCGCAGCCTCCGGGCCCACCCTCCTCGGCGTCGACGTCATCTGGTTCGCGACCCTGCTTACGGGCGTCGCTACGCTGGCGGTGCTGGTCGCCATCTATGCCGCGACCACCGTGCGCGATCCGATGGCTCGCCGCGTCAAAGCACTCAACGAGCGGCGCGAGCAGCTCAAGGCCGGCATTGTCGCCTCGACCAACAAGCGCAAGAACCTGATCAATAAGAACCAGGCGGCCGACAAGGTCCGCGGCATCCTGTCCTCGTTCAAGATGCTGCAGGACAGCCAGCTGCAGGAAATCCAGATCAAGCTGCTGCAGGCCGGCATCCGCACCAAGGATCTCGCCTTCTTCATCATCTTCGGCCGGCTGATCCTGCCGGTAGTGCTGGGCGGTGCGGCGATCCTCGCCGTCTACGTCTTCGACGCTTTCCCCGACTGGGGCGCGTTCAAGAAGTATGCAATGGTCGCGGGTGCCCTGATCGGTTCCTACAAGGCCCCCGACCTGTGGCTGAAGAACAAGATCAACAAGCGCAGCGCCGCGGTCCGCAAGGGCCTTCCCGACGCGCTCGACCTGCTAGTCATCTGCGCCGAAGCGGGCCTCACCGTCGATGCCGCTTTCGGCCGGGTCGCCCGCGAACTGGGCAAAGCCTATCCCGAGCTCGGCGATGAATTCGGCCTGACCTCGATCGAGCTAGGCTTCTTGAACGAGCGGCGCCAGGCGTTCGACAACCTTGCCAGCCGAGTGGATCTGGAAGCGGTGCGCGGCGTCGTCACCACCATGATCCAGACTGAGAAATACGGCACCCCGCTGGCCTCGGCGCTGCGCGTGCTGTCGGCGGAATTCCGCAATGAGCGCATGATGCGCGCCGAAGAGAAGGCCGCGCGCCTTCCGGCGATCATGACCGTGCCGCTCATCCTGTTCATTCTTCCGGTTCTGTTTGTCGTCATCCTCGGGCCGGCGGCCTGCTCGATTAGCGACAGCATGATCGGCGGCGGCTGACGCTCCCAACGGAGTTGTGGGCGGCCTGGGGCGGTCGATGGGGAACCATCGGCCGCCCTTCGTCGTAATGTTTGTTACGCAACCGCATCCTGACAGGGGCACCCGCATGACGAACTTCACCACCGACCAGTGGATCATCCTCGGCCTGGTTTTCCTCCTTGGCCTCCTCGTCGGTGTCTGGCTGACCAGCGGCGGGCGGGCCAAGTGGAAGCGCCGCTACAATGACGAGGTTACGGCGCGCAAAGCGCTGGAAACCCGTGACAAGGAGCGCGAGGCGCACTGGACCACGCGCGAAAAGGAATGGCGCGAGGAAACCGACCGCCGTGACGCCGCTCTGCGCGCCGCTCCCCCTATCGCTCCCGCTGGCCGCGCCAATCCTCATGTCGAGGACCGCGGCACCGCTGCACCACGCCGCGACCTCGATCGCGACGGCGTGCCGGACGATTACGATCGTCGCCCCTTCGACAACGACCGCCGCTAGGCGCTAGCCTTCGATCCGCGAGAAATCCGCGACGCCGTGAACCGCGTCGCGGAAGCGGGCGAGGATGTTGAGGCGCCGGCGCCGCACCGCAGGGTCGGCGTCGTTCACTGTCACCTTGTCGAAGAAGGCGTCGATCGGCCCACGCAAGGACGCCAGCGCGGCCATGGCGGCGGCGAAATCCTCGGCTTCCACTGCCTGGTGCGCGCGCGGTTCCGCCTCGTCCAGCACCATGATCAAGGCCCGCTCCTCGGCCGGAGCATCGGCGGGGAGTTCGGAGCCTGACGCCTGCCCGGCAATGGAGGCGGCGAGTTCGGGCGCCTGATCGACCTCGACCAGCGGATCTTCCTCGCCCGTTTGCGGGATCGCCTGCTCGCCCCGGTCGGCCAACACCCGCGGCAGATCCCAATTCTCCTTCTTGAGGATATTGGCGGCGCGCTTGTAGCCGGCGAGAAGGTTGGCACCCTCCCCGCCTTCCACGAAGGACTGCAGGGCTGCAACGCGGGCGAGAACCCGGACGAGATCGTCCTCGCCGCCGAGCGCGAACACCGCGTCGATCAGATCGTGGCGAACGCCTGCCTCGCGCTGCTGCACCTTGAGGCGGTCCGCGAAGAAGTCGAGGAGGTCGCCCTCAGCAATCGGCAGCCGAATTCCGTTCTCCGTCACGATCTGGATCACGCCCAGTGCCGCGCGGCGCAGCGCGAAGGGATCCTTGCTGCCGGTCGGCGGCATGCCGGCGCCGAAGAAAGCGCGCAGCGTGTCGAGCTTGTCGGCCAGTGCCACCGCCACGGTGACCGGCGCGGTCGGCACGTCGTCGCCCTGTCCGAGCGGTTTATAGTGGTCGCGCACCGCATCAGCGACTGCCTTGGGCTCTCCCTGCGCGGCGGCCAGATAGCCGCCGATGACGCCCTGCAGCTCTGGGAACTCGCCGACCATGCCGGTGACGAGGTCGGCCTTGCTGAGCTCGGCCGCACGGCGGGCGTGGTCCGGGTCGCAGCCGGGCACCACCGCTTCAATCGCCAGCCATTCGGCGAGATCGGCGATGCGCTGCACCCGCTCCGCGACGGTGCCGAGCTTCTCGTGAAAGACGATGCCCGAGAGCTTGCCGGCCTGCTGATCGAGAGGAATCTTGAGGTCCTGCTCCCAGAAGAAGCGTGCGTCGCTGAGCCGCGCGGCGAGCACGCGCTGGTTGCCGGCGACGATCGCCGCGCCGCCATCGGACGCCTCGATGTTGGCGGTGCAGATGAAGGCCGGAGCAAGCGCGCCGCTGCCGTCGCGGAGGACGAAAAACTTCTGATTGGTCCGCGCGGTGAGCTGGATTACCTCGGGCGGCACGTCGAGGTAGTCGGCGTCAAAGCGGCCGAGCAACGGCACCGGCCATTCGGTAAGCCCGGCGTTCTCGGCGACCAGCCCCTCGTCCTCGACCAGGGTCAGGCCGGCGTCGGCGGCAAGCGCGCGGGCACGATCGCGGATGATCGCGGCGCGTTCGTCGGCGTCGACGATGACATGGCAGGCGCGCAGCTTCTCGAGGTAGTCGGACGCTCCGCCAAGCGTGATCGGGCCGGGATGATGATAGCGGTGACCGACGGTGGTCGCGCCGCTCACGAGGCCCTCGATCTCGACCGGCACGATCTCGTCACCGAGCAGCGCAACGATCCCTTGCAGGGGACGTACCCAGCGCAGCGAGGAGGGCGAGGCAGACGCCGCGCCCCAGCGCATCGACTTGGGCCAGGGAAAGTCGCGGATGATCCGCTCGATTGCAGCGCCGAGCACGGCCGCAGTCGGCTGGCCCGGCTTGTCGATCACCGCAAACAGGACGCCGTCGCGCTCGACCAGCTGATCCTGGCTGAGGCCGGTCTTGCGAAGAAAGCCTTCGAGCGCCTGCGGGGGCGCCGAAGCGCGGGGTCCCTTGATCTCTTCGCTCACCGCCGCGGTGGCCAGCGGCAGGCCGCGCGCGATCAGGCCCAGCCGGCGCGGCGTTGCGAAGGTGTTGATCTCGTCGGCGTCGAGGCCGGCCTTGGCCAGCTCCTCGCCGAACATCCGCGCCAGATCATTGCGGGCGCGCGCCTGCATCCGCGCGGGGATCTCTTCCGACAGGAGTTCGAGCAGGAAGTCGGCACTGGTGCGCTCGGCCGGAGCAGCCTCCAGAAGCGCATGTTCGCGGGTGGAGATGTCGCTCACGCCGCCACCTCCTGCCGCGTCTCAAGCCAGGCGGCGCAGGCCGCCTTCGCCAGGTCGCGCACCCGCCCGATATACGCCTGCCGCTCGGCGACCGAGATCACCCCGCGCGCCTGCAGCGTGTTGAAGATGTGGCTGGCCTTGATCGCCTGCTCATAAGCCGGGATCGCGAGCTTTCGGTCGAGGCAATTCTGGCATTCCTCGCTCGCCTTGCGAAAGGCGTCGAACAGGCGCTCGGTCCCCGCCACCTCGAAATTCCACTCGCTCATCTGTCGCTCGTTGGCGAGGAAAACGTCACCATAGGTCGCCTGCCAGCCGCCCGGTCCGGGGCTGTTGAACTTCAGGTCGTAGACGTTGTCGACGCCCTGAATGTACATCGCCAGCCGCTCCAGCCCGTAGGTGAGCTCGCCCGCCACCGGCGAGCAGTCGAAGCCGCCGACCTGCTGGAAATAGGTAAACTGGGTCACCTCCATCCCGTCGCACCAGACTTCCCAGCCGAGGCCCCAGGCGCCGAGCGTCGGGCTCTCCCAATCGTCTTCGACGAAGCGGATGTCGTGCGCGGTGACGTCGATCCCGATGGCGGTCAGGCTGTCGAGATACAGCTGCTGGAGGTTCGGCGGGCTCGGCTTCAGCATCACCTGATACTGGTAATAAGCGCCCAGCCGATTGGGGTTTTCGCCATAGCGGCCGTCGGTCGGGCGGCGGCAGGGCTGCACATAGGCGCAGTTCCACGGCTCGGGCCCAAGCGCACGAAGCACGGTGGCCGGGTGGAAGGTGCCGGCACCCATTTCCAGGTCGTAAGGCTGGAGGATCAGGCAGCCCTTTTCCGACCAGTAACGGTGAAGGGTCAGGATCAGGTCCTGGAAGCTCAGGGGCGCTGGCGCGGTCATGGCCGCGGGCCATAGGCCGGAGCTTGGCAGCGGGGCAAGCGGCTCCCACATGCCTTGGCAGAGCGAAGGAGTGAGCGGGTGAAGTTCAACTGGATTGCAAAGGGGCTCGCGGCCCTTGGCCTCGCTGCTGCCGGCTCGGCGCCGGCACGGGTGCCGTCCGATCCCAAGCCCGCCTTGTGGAAGGTCGCGGACGGGGACACCACCGTTTATCTGTTCGGCACCATCCATCTCCTGCCGCAGGGCACCCGCTGGGTCAGCCCGGTGTTCGAGCGTGCAGCCGAGGAGTCGCAGGGCCTGGTCGTCGAGACCATCGTCGACACCGCCAACCCGGCGCCGTTCGCGGCGACCATGATGCGGCTGGCGACCTCCACGCCTGGTCTGCCGCCGGTGCTCGACCGCGTACCGAAGGACAGGCGCGCGGCGCTCGCCACGGCCATCGCACGCAGCCGCATCGCGCCGGCTGCACTCGACAAGATGGAGACGTGGGCGGTCGCGCTGGCGCTGCTGGGCCCGCAGTTCGGGGCGATGGACCTGCGCCAAGAAGAAGGCGTCGAGATGAAGCTGAGGGCGCGCTTTGCCGCCGCCGGCAAGCCGATCGGCCAGCTTGAGACCAACCAAGAGCAACTGCGCTTCTTTGATGCCTTGCCCGAAAGCGCACAGCGGGCGCTGCTGCTCGGCACGCTCGAGAGTCCGGCGGCGGTGAGCAAGCAGTTCGGCGGCATGCTGAGTGCCTGGGGCCGCGGCGACGTTGCCGCCATTGCCCGCAGCTTCAACGCCGAGATGGCGGGCACCCCGGCGATGTCCGAGCTGCTGCTGAAGCAACGCAACGCCAATTGGACCCGCTGGATCGAAGGCCGGATGCGCCAGCCCGGCACGGTGATGGTGGCGGTGGGCGCCGGGCATTTGGCTGGCGCTGACTCGGTTCAGGAGATGCTTCAGAAGCGTGGCTTGAAAGTCACTCGCGTTCAGTGATTTCCTCACGTCTATCAAGGCGTTGACACGAGTCTGCCCGGTAGCGACACTCCCCTTCTAAGATGGAGACCGGGGGGTCGTCTATGGAACGGATGGGCTGGACGCGCGGCGTCCGGCAGTTGCTCGCGGCCCTGTCGGGGCTGACCCTGGCTGCGGGGGGACCCGCCTCGGCGCAGGCACCCGCCGACCCGCCTCATGACGCAACCTCGTGCGCGCGGCCATCTCTATGGGTGGTCAGTGACGCGGATACGACCATCTATCTGTTCGGCACCATCCATACGCACGACGGCGTCGCTCACTGGTTCGACCATGCGGTCCGTCGCGCCTTCGATGCCAGTTCGACCCTGGTGCTCGAAACCCTAATCCCGGCCGAGCGGCCCTCCACCGTTGCCGCGCCCGAGGGCTCTGGCCTGTCGGTCGCCAGGACCGCCATCCAGTCGGCCCGGCAGGCGGGGCTCAGCGTCCGCTACGGCGCCGATATGGTGCTTGCGCGGGCAGCCGATGCGTCGGGCAAGCCGGTAATCGGCCTTGAAAGCTTCGACGAACAGCTGCGCATGTATCAGTCGCTGCCGTCGCCCGCCCGGCCGGCAGCCCCGGCCGCAGCGGCGAGCCACGTCGCGGTGCCCGCCCCCATTCCGGCCCTCGCCCCTTATCTCCGGACCGTGGTCGACCGCTGGAACGCCGGCGACAGCGCCCCGATCGAAGCCGTCGTGGGCGAAGTCCGCCGCCAGTCACCCGAAGCCTATCGCCGCCTGTTCACCGACCGCAATGCGGCGTGGGCGCAGTGGATCGCACAGCGGCTGGAGCAGCCCGGCACGGTGTTCGTGGCGGTCGGCACCGGCCATCTCGTCGGCGCCGACAGCGTGCAAGTGCAACTGGCAGCCAGCGGGATCAGGACCGGCCGAATCAACTAAGTCGCGCGACAAGCAATGCTGACAATTTGTCAGGGTCGCTTGACAAGCAAGTCGACTCGCCTTAGTCAAGTGGACCTGACAACAAGTCAGCTTCGCATGACAGGCAGCAAGATGTACCGCGCAAGGCTCGATTACGGTCTCAGCACCATCGACATGAGCACCGCTACCATGCGGAAGCTTACGGGCGTTGCGCTAGTTGGCTATCCTGCCGGCGCCTTCCTCAGTCTCGAAGCCGACGTTCGCGAACTCTCGCAATCGCTGGTCGGTACGTTCCTAGTGGCCAGTGCACTGCTGACAGCGGCAGCTCTGTCCAGCACGCACATCTACAAAGACATAGCCGGCAAAATCGAACCGCTGGGTGAGTACGAACGCAGCCAGCGTCAGGGCGCCCTGGCAAGATCCTACAAGGTGCTATCGGCCATAGTGATAGTCGCCCTTCTATATGGATACACCGCTGTCCTCTTCGACCTTTGGTTCCCGCGTGAGCCTAACGACTGGCAGGTGCTATGCATGGGCTTCGGGTCGCTGATCATGATCCTTCCCACTGTGGTGGTGATCTGGACGGGCGAAATCGATAACGACGAGCTGGCTGAGGGCGAATGAACAACCGCCTCCGTGTCCTCCGTGCCGAACGTGGCTGGAGCCAGGCCGAGCTGGCCGCGCATCTCGATGTTTCCCGCCAGGCGGTGAACGCGATCGAGACCGGCAAGTACGACCCCTCGCTTCCCCTCGCCTTCAAACTTGCGCGGCTGTTCGCGCAGCCGATCGAGCAGATCTTTTCCGATGAGGCCAACGATGCCTGACCTTGCCCCCGCCGGCACTGCAACGCTGTCCCGCTTGTCGATGCCGGTCCGCATCGCATTGCTGATCCTGGCCACAATCGGCCTGTTGTTCAGCATCGGCGTGGTGATCGGCATCGCGATGGCTTTCGCCGAGCGGGGCGAGTTGCGGCCGCGCGGTGCGGGACTTCTTGCCGGGGCGCTGGTCGGGGCCGCTTTATCCGGCTGGGCGTGCTGGAGCCTCAGCGCGCATTGGCGGCAGCCCGGGCGAAGCCCTTACGAGAAGCGCTACAGCAAGATGATGCTGCTGCTGTTCTCGGCCGGCCTGCCCATCGGTCTGCTGATCGGCCTTGCCGGACACGGCCGACCTGACAACTCGCTGTTCAGCAGCGGTTCGCTTGATCCGACGCTCGCCGCCATCGCTGCCCTTGGCACCGTGGTGATCCTCGCCGGGACGTTGGTGCTCTACCACCGCTCAATCGACGACCATGAGCAGCAGGCCTATCTGTGGGCCAACAGCCTTGCCTTCTACTTCCTCGCGCTAACCATGCCTGCCGCGTGGCTGCTGGCCCGCGGCGGGCTGATCGGACCGCTCGGCTTTGGCACGGCCATGCTGATCATGCTGGCTGCCTTTTTCATCAACTTCACGGTCTGGGCCTGGCTCAAATACCGCTGATCCCAATTACCACTAACAGGAGAAAACCCATGTTCACGTTCTTCCGCTCAATCCTGCTCGGCACCGCGCTCGGGCTTGCCTCGCCCACGATTGCCCAAACCGCGCAGCCCGTTCCTGCGACGGCCAAGCTGCCCGACACCGATCCCGCTTTGTGGGTGGTCAAGGACAGCGACACCACCGTTTATCTGTTCGGCACCTTCCACGCGCTCGACGGCAAGACCGACTGGTTCAACGACGAGGTGAAAGCCGCCTTCGACCGCTCGAGCAAGGTCTATTTCGAGATCGTGAAGCCCGAGAACCCGGCCGAGATCGCGCCGCTGGTGCAGAAGTATTGGATGGCGACCGACGGCAAGCCGCTGACGTCCAAGCTCAGCGAGAAGGGCAAGAAGGATCTTGCCGCGGCGCTCGCCAGCGTAGGTGGCACAACTGCGATGGTCGAGCCGATGAAGCCGTTTGCGGCCTCGATGATGCTCGCGGCGCTTGGCATGCAAAAGGTCGGCAAGACCGGTGAGCAGGGCGCCGAAGCGGTGATTACCGCCGCCGCCAAGAGCAGCAACAAGCCGGTCGATCAGCTTGAAACCATGGAATTCCAGATGCAGCTGTTCGATAAGCTGCCCGAGGCCGAGCAGGTCAAGATGCTCGAACATGCCGCCGCTACCTTTGGCGACATGGAGCAGACCTTTGCCAAGATGACCAAGGCCTGGAACAACGGCGATGCCGAAGGGCTTGCCGCTATGATGAACGAGATGGAGACGCAGAGCCCGGCGATGCACCAGCTGATGCTGACCGGCCGCAATGCGACCTGGGCCAAGTGGATCGAGGAGCGGATGAAGACGCCGGGCACGGTGTTTGTCGCGGTTGGCGCGGGCCATCTCGCGGGCAAGAACAGCGTTCAGGATTATCTCGCCAAGTCGGGCCTCAAGACTGCGCGCATCAAATACTGATGACAAGGGAGCGCGGGAGGGGGACCAACCCCTTCCCGCCGCCACCCGGCCCGCCTAACAGGCGGCAATGAGGATCATCGCCGGGATGTGGCGAAGCCGGGTCATCGCCGCGCCCCCGTCACTCTCCACCCGCCCCACCGCCGACCGCACGCGGGAGACCCTGTTCTCCATGCTAGCGAGCCGGATCGGCAGCTTCGAAGACTTGGCCGTGGCCGACTTGTTCGCTGGCAGCGGCGCGCTGGCGCTCGAAGCCCTGTCACGTGGCGCGGCTCATGCGACCTTGGTCGAGACCGATCCGGCCGCGCGCAAGGCGATCGCTGCCAATGCCGCCACTCTTCGTGCCGAGATCAAGCTGCTCGCCGGCTCGGCGCTCAAGCTTCCGCCTGTCGCCGCGCCTTTCGACCTCATCTTCGCCGATCCGCCTTACGAAGCCGGGTCTGGCGGCGCCGTTCGCGCCGCGGTGGAGCAGGCCGCGTGGCTGGCGCCCGGCGGCTGGCTCGCGATCGAGACCGCCCGCGGCGACCGGGTCGAGCCGGGCACGCTTCGCCTCGACGCCGAACGGGACACAGGCCTCGCCCGGCTGACCCTGCTGCAGGGCTGAGGCGCTACTTTTTCTCGGCGACGTCCTTGGCCGCCGCCTTGCCGCTGTTGAATTCCTTGAGCAGCCGCGCACCGATCGCTGCCGCAGCCGCTTTGCCGGCCTTCTTGGCGCTGTCGGCAGACTTCACCGCATGAGGATCGCGAGCGCCCGCTTCGGCAACCGCCGCTACCGCCGCCAGCGCGCCGGCCGCGAGCAGCTCGGACACCAGCGGATGATCGGCGAGCCGCGACAAGGCTTCGAGCGGATGCGGGCGCGAGACGTGGTCGCCGTCGTGCTTCTTGCCCTTTTGCTCTTTCTCGCTCTTGGGGGCCTTGACCTTCTTCACCTTGGGCAAGTCCGCCTCGTCGCCCTTGTGAGCCTTCTTTGCTTTCTTGTCCTTGGCCATGGCTGTCCCTGTTTGTCGTTACGGCAGACGACACATATCGGCATCGGCATAAGGCACCGCAAGCGCACAAGCAGTCGCGGCCTCGCTTTCGAGCCAGGTCGCGACATCGGAAGGTCGAAGCATCACTGGCATCGCCTTGGGATGCACCGCGCCGACCACGGTGTTCGGTTCGCACGTCAGGAAGGCCATGTAAGGCACCCCGCCCTCGCCCGGGCGCCACAGCCCGGCAAAGGCGAACAGGGGGTCTGCGCCTTCGTGAAGCCCGAACCACACCTTGCGCTTGGCGCCCTTTTCTCCCTCCCACTCGCAAAAGCGACTCACCGGCACGACGCAGCGCCGGTCGGGCCGATTGAGTGCGCTGCGCCAGAACGGGCTTGCGAGATTGCGGATGTTGGTCACCGGCCGCCCCTTCGCCGCCGCAGGCCCCGGAAAGCCCCATTCCATGATCTCGAGCTTGAGCGCTCCCTCCGCCTTGCGGCGGAGCACCGGCGCGGGCTTGCCGGGATAGATCTCACCGAATGGCGGCAGGTTGTCGCGCTCGCCTTCGAACGGCCCGAACAGCCGCTTCATCTCGTCTACGGTGGCGGTCATGGAATAGAGATTACACATCGATCACCTCGCCTCGTCGGACCCCAAAACTCGTTTCGCCGTTAAGCCGTTAGCTCTGGCTTAACCACGTCAACCATTGCACCGCCGTTCAGGTTGGAAGGTCCAGACGAGTTCAAGCGAAACCGCAATGAGAAACAGGAGAACAATCATGCGGAACATGATGATGGCGATCGCCGCCGCTGGCCTTACCGTTCCCGCCGCCACCCTGACCGTGGCCGCTCCGGCCGAAGCGCAGCGCTATTACAACGGCAAGACTTGGTACGATGGCCAGGGCCGCATGCGCTGCAAGCGGAACAATGGCACGACCGGCCTGATCGTCGGCGCTGCCGGCGGTGCACTGATCGGCCGTGCGGTGGACACTCAGGGCAGCCGCGCAACCGGGACCATCCTCGGCGCTGCCGCCGGTGCGCTCCTCGGCCGCGAGGTTGAGCGCAGCCGCAAGCGGTATGTCTGCCGCTAAGGCCATTCGGGCAGCTGCCCGACCTGGAAGCTTAGTGTATTGACACAACAAGACACCTCCCTGTAGCCTCCAGCGCAACGGGGGGGTGTCTTTGCATGTATAGCCAGAATGATCTCGACGACGCTGTTGCTTCGGGCGCGATCACGCCCGAGTCGGCGGCCTCGCTCCGTGCTTTCGTCGATCGCCAACGCAGTTCTCCCGCGGTCGACGAGGAGCACTTCCGGCTGATCACCGGCTTCAACGACATCTTCGTCTCGATTGCCGCGGCAATCCTGCTCTTCGCGGTTGGCTGGATCGGCCAGAGCATCGGACATCATCTTGGCTTCGTCGTCGACGAACGCGGCCCCTCGCCGCTCGCCCCCGCGCTGGTCGCCGCGACCTCGTGGGGCCTCGCGCTGTTCTTCACGGCACACCGCCACATGGCCTTGCCCTCGATCCTCCTGCTGCTGACCTTCGTCGGCGGTGTCGTGGGGAGTGTCGGGCTTACCCTCGTGACCTTCTTCGCGTCGCCCGAGCTCGAAGCCGGGGAGCAGGCGTGGGTGGCAGGCCTGATCGGTGCTGCCGCCGCCTCAGCCGGCGCGGTTGCCGCCTATGTTCATTGGAAGCGCTTCCGGGTACCGATCACGGTCGCTGCCGGGGCCGCCTCGGTCGCGGGGATCGTGGTCGCGCTGATCGGCGCGGTGATCGACGACACGCCCAACACGCTCAACATCGTCCTTGGCGTCGTCCTCGTGCTTGGAATCGGCGTGTTCCTCTACGCCATGCGCTGGGACAGCTCGGACCCCGCTCGCATTTCGCCCCGCTCGGACGTCGCCTTCTGGCTTCACCTTCTCGCGGCGCCGATGATCGTGCATCCCGTCTTCACCCTGCTGGGCCTGAACGACGGCAATGCGAGCATCGGCGAAGGGCTGGTGGTGATCGCCATCTACGTCGCGCTCGGCATCGCAGCGCTGGCCATCGACCGCCGCGCTTTGCTGGTGTCGGCGCTCGCCTACGTGCTGTTCGCCATGAACAAGCTGTTCGAACAGTTCGGCGCAGTCAGCCTCAACATAGCACTGACCGCGCTGGTGATCGGCTCGGCCCTGCTGCTGCTGTCGGCCTTCTGGCACCAGGCCCGCGCCGCGGTGGTCGGCCGCCTGCCGGGCAGCCTACGCGGCCACTTGCCGAGCCTTAATCCTCAACCAGCCTAAGGAGGCGCCGCTCGAGCGGGGCCAGGACGCCTTGGAGCTCCTGTCCCCGCTTAAGGATGGCACCATGTTCTCCAACCAACGCCCACGCCCCTTGCTTCAGCCGAAGCGAAGGGCGTTTTTCAATGCGTATCTCGGGCCGCTCGGCGGCGCGGCGGAAGGCGGCAAAGCTGGCAAGGTCGGGGGCGAACTGCATCGCATAGTCGCGCCAATGCCCGGCCGCGACCATGCGGCCGTAGAGATCGAGGATGCGCTGCAGCTCGACCCGGTCGAATGCGGTGACGGCTTTCCGGTCGGGACGTACCGGAAAGGGGGTGACGCTGCTCACGAAGCCTTGCTCTCCGGCAGGGCTTCTCCTCGCGCCCGAAGGTTCTTCAGCTCGGCCCGAAGCTCCGCCAGTTCTTCTTCCAGCGTCGACAGGCGCGCACGCAGCGGATCGACGTCCTCCCCGCACGGCGTGCCGTAAGGGATGAAGCCCGGGCTGTAGTGGACGAGATCGACCGGCACCGGGCGTGCGGGAATGCCGACCACGGTGGTCCGCGGCAGCACATCCTTGGTCACCACGGCATTGGCCCCGACCCGGCCGCCTTCACCGATCGTGATCGGGCCCAGCACCTGCGCGCCCGAGCCGATCACCACTCCGTCTTCCAGCGTCGGGTGGCGCTTGCCGCCGATCCCGGTCGATGGATTGGTCCCGCCCAGCGTCACGTTCTGGTAGATCGTTACATTGTCGCCGATCAGCGCGGTTTCGCCAATCACGGTGAAGCCATGATCGATGAAGAAGTTACGGCCGATGGTGGCGCCCGGATGGATGTCGATGCCGGTCACCATTCGGCTCCAGTGATTGACGAAGCGCGCCAGCCAGAACAGCCGCCCCGCCCATAACCAATGGGCCACGCGATGGTAGAGCAGCGCCCAAGCACCAGGATAGAGGATCACGTCCCACCGGCTGCGCGCGGCGGGATCCCGCTCCTTCACGCTGTCGAGGTAATCAAGGAGGGCTAAGCGCAAGCAGGCGTCCTTCAGGGCCGTGACTGTTCAGCGTAAATGTATGTCCTCCCGGCCCGGTTGCAAAGGCGGGAGGGTTCAGCCGCTCTAGGCGAGTGCCCCGGCCTGGTGCATGGGGCGGCCACAACAGGGAAAGGGCCGACCCACATCCTCGCCGAGCTTCTCGCCGATCCGTCGGTTCTTCTCCCCTTCATCCTGATCGGTTTCGCCGCCCAGTTGGTCGATGGCGCGCTTGGCATGGCTTATGGAACCATCAGTTCGACCCTGCTGGTAGGCCTGGGTGTGCCGCCGGCGGTCGCCAGTGCCGGGGTCCATACGGCGGAGACCTTCACCACGGGGATCAGTGCCGTCAGCCATGTCGCTCACCGCAATGTCGACTGGAAGCTGTTTGCTCGTATCGTGGTGCCAGGCGTCATTGGCGGCGTGCTTGGCGCCTATGTGCTGAGCAACATCCATGCCGATGCGGCGCGGCCGTTCGTTCTCGCCTATCTGATGGCTCTCGGGCTCTACATCTTCTGGCGCGGCTGGACGCACACGCATGTGCTGAAAACACCGCGGATCGTGGCGCCGATCGGGCTGGTCGGCGGCTTCCTCGATGCGGCAGGCGGCGGCGGCTGGGGTCCGATCGTCACCTCCAACCTGATGGTCCAGGGCGCGGCGCCGCGCACCACCATCGGGACGGTCAACACGGCCGAGTTCTTCCTCACGCTGACCATTTCTGGGACATTTCTGCTTACCCTGGGTTGGGAAGCGTTCAGCGCCGCGATCATCGGCCTGCTGATCGGCGGGGTGTTCGCGGCGCCGCTCGGCGCGATTGTCGCCAAGCGGGTTGAAGCCGACAGGTTGCTGGTGCTGGTCGGGATCGTGCTGGTTGCGACCAGCGGCTGGGGACTGTGGCGCCTGCTCACCTGAGCACCTGACCCATGGACGAGGTCCGGAACCGCGCTTGCCCGCTGGGCGCTCCGTTCTCCATGACCACACCTTCCGAAAGCGCCGTTCAGGCCCGTCAGCGCGAAATGGCGGCCGAGCACATCCTGTTTCAGGTCATCCGCCACGTCGAAGCGCAGCATCCCGGCCTTCTCGACCGGATCGAAGCGAGCATCGATCATCTCGGCGATCCGGCCAAGGACGGGACTGGCGACGACGAAGCCGTGCGCGACATCGCCCGCCGCTTCGTCGCCAGCGCCCGCAAGGGCTGACGGCGCAAGTGCCTTAGAAGCGCTGGTAGGCTTCGTTCCCGACAAAGCCGAGCCGCGTCAGCTCCGCCCGCTTGGCTCGCACCAGCACCTCGTCAACCGCGCCGTAGGGAGCGGCAGGGGCGGGTTGGAGCTGCAGCTCGGGCTGGCTTGGCAGTTGCGCCATGCGCTCGAATAGGGTCGTGAGTTCGGGAGCGGTCACGGCCGCGCCGTTGAACAGCAAGCCACCCGTCCCGGTCACCACCACCTTGTTGCGCAAGGGATCGGGCTGCACGTCTCCTTTCGCCGATCGGCAGGTCCAGCTTCACCGCGTGGCTCTGCGGCGGGATAGTGATGATGAACATGCTGAGCAGCACCAGCATGATGTCGATCAGCGAGGTGGTGTTGAGCTCCATCATCGGTTCGGAGGAAGGGGCAACGAGTGCACTGCTGACCATGACTCACCTCTTCATCTAGCTACGTAATAATGTAACGTCTCATGACTTAGGATGATTGGCAAGCGGCATGAACCGTCTCAACCAATCGCTGCCAATGGCCTTTTCGGGCGCAAACGCTTAAAGGCTCGCCCATGCATTTCCTTGACCAGGCCAAAATCTTCGTCCGCTCGGGCGCGGGTGGTCCCGGCGCTGTTTCCTTCCGGCGCGAAAAATATATCGAATATGGCGGACCCGATGGCGGCAACGGCGGCAAGGGCGGCGACATCGTGTTTGAAGCGGTGCCGGGCCTCAATACGCTGATTGACTTCCGCTACACCCAGCACTTCCGGGCCCCTCGCGGCAAGGGCGGCTCCGGCTCCAATCGCTTCGGCGCTTATGGTGAAGACCTCGTCATCAAGGTGCCGGTGGGGACCCAGATCCTCGCCGACGACGAAGAGCGCACCCTGCTTGCCGACCTCACTACCGAAGGCGAACGGCTGGTATTCCTGCGCGGCGGCGATGGCGGGCGCGGTAACGCGACCTACAAGACCTCCACCAACCGCGCCCCGCGCCAGCACCAGAAGGGCTGGCCGGGCGAGGAGATGTATGTCTGGCTGCGGCTGAAGCTGCTCGCCGACGTCGGGCTGGTCGGGCTTCCCAACGCGGGCAAGTCGACCTTCATCAACGCAGTCACCAATGCCGATGCCAAGGTCGGCGCTTATGCCTTTACCACGCTTCGCCCGCAGCTCGGCGTCGTCAGCCATCAAGGCCGCGAGTTCGTGGTCGCCGACATCCCCGGCCTGATCGAAGGTGCGGCTGAAGGCGCCGGGATCGGCGACCGCTTCCTGGGCCATATCGAGCGCACCCGCGTGCTGCTCCACCTCGTCGACTGCCAGGACGAGGATGTCGCCACCAGCTATCGCATCGTTCGCGACGAGCTCGAGAATTATGGCGCCGGGCTCGAGGACAAGGCGGTGGTGCTGGCCTTGAACAAGGTCGACACGATCGACGCCGAGCTGGTCGAGGCGCTTACGGCGGAGCTGGCCGAAGCCAGCGGCCTTCCCGTGCTCGCCTTGTCGGCAGCGGCTGAGATCGGCCTGCAGCCAGTGCTCGATGCTCTGTCCGAGCATCTCGGCGGCCGCCTCGATCGCGACGCGGAAGAAGAACAGTCGGACGATGACGAGCCGGCGAAGAGTTGGTCGCCCCTGTGAGGATAGCCGTCACAGGCAGCACCGGCTTTGTCGGCGCCCGCCTGCTGCGCCTTGCCGTTGAGCACGGCTACGAGGTCACAGCGCTCACCCGCCGCTCGCAGAACGAGCGGCACGGCGTCACCTGGGTTCAGGGTGCGCTCGACAACCGGCAGGCGCTGCAGCGGCTGGTCGATGGTGCCGATGCGGTGATCCATGTCGCCGGCGTCATCAGCGCGCCCGATGCGGCGGGGTTCGAGGCCGGCAACGTCACCGGCACCCTCGCTCTCCTCGCCGCTGCCACGGCGTCCGGCGTGCACCGCTTCGTCCACGTCTCCAGCCTCGCCGCGCGCGAACCGAAGCTTTCGCTCTACGGCGCGTCCAAGGCGCGGAGTGAAGAACTGGTGCAGCGCAGCGGCCTCGACTGGGCGATCGTTCGACCACCCGCCATCTATGGCCCCGGTGATCGCGAAACGCTGGACCTGTTCAAGGCTGCGCGACTGGGCCTGGTGCCGCTTCCGCCCAAGGGCCGCATCAGCCTGATCCACGCCGACGATCTGTCGCAGCTGTTGCTCGCGCTGGCCGCACAAGGGGGCCCATCAAAGCTCATCGTCGAGCCTGACGACGGACGCCCGAATGGCTGGACCCACCATGCGTTCGCCGCCGCTCTCGCCGCCGCGCAGGACCGCCGCGCCCTCTCGCTTTCCTTGCCGGCCGGACTGGTGCGGCTCGGCGCGAGGATCGACGGCCTGCTTCGCGGGCGGAAGGCCAAACTCACCTCCGATCGTGCCGCTTATTTCTGCCATCCCGACTGGACCGTCGACCCGGCCCGGCGTCCCGCGGAGGACTTCTGGCGCGCTCAGATCGCGACTCCCGAAGGGCTCGCCCAGACCGCTCGCTGGTACGAGCGGCAGGGCTGGCTTTAGCTCTTGGCCTTGTAGCCCGCGACGGCGCCCAACAGGAACGTCGTCATCAGCGCCAGGCTCACCTTGCCGCTCGGATCGGACCAGCCGAAATAAGTCGGACCGACCAGGAACAGGCCGAGGAAGATAGCAGTCGCGAGATATGACATTCGGCACGCTCTCCCCGCCTGCGGCAATCCCGCAGGACAGCGGCAGTTTCCCCTGCAATGCTTGCTAGACTCTTATCCCTTGTCCATAGGCCGCTTGTCAAAACACCCTTTTATTCTGAGCAGGCGGGAGTGAAGCCATGAAGGCGCGGGTTCTGGTGACGTTGAAGCCGGGCGTGCTCGATCCGCAGGGCAAGGCGATCCACCATGCGCTGGAAGGCCTCGGCTTCGACGGCGTCAACGACGTGCGCGCGGGCAAGCTGATCGAGCTCGACCTTGCCGATGGCACCGACGACGCCGCAATCGAGGACATGTGTCGCAAGCTCCTCACCAACACGGTGATCGAGAACTTCAAGATCGAGCGGCTCGGCTGATGCGGAGCGCGGTTCTCGTTTTCCCCGGATCGAATTGCGATCGCGACCTTGCCGTCGCACTGGAACGCGCGACCGGACGTCGCCCCGAGATGGTGTGGCACCGTGAGACCGCCCTCCCCGAGGGCCTCGACCTCATCGCGGTCCCAGGCGGCTTCAGCTATGGCGATTACCTCCGCTCAGGCGCAATGGCCGCGCGATCGCCGATCATGCAGGCAGTGGTCGAGGAAGCCGGCAAGGGCCGCCCGGTGCTCGGCATCTGCAATGGCTTCCAGGTGCTGACCGAAGCCGGGCTGCTGCCGGGCGCGCTTATGCGCAACGCCAACCTGACCTTTGTCTGCCGCGACGCGGACCTCGCGGTCGTCAACAACCGCACAATGTTCACCAATGCTTATGGCGAGGGCGAGTCGGTCCGCATTCCCGTCGCTCACCACGACGGCAACTTCCAGGCAGACGCCGAGACGCTGGCCCGCATCGAGGGCGAGGGGCGGGTTGTGTTCCGCTATGCCTGCACGGTCAACGGCTCGGCCAACGACATCGCGGGCCTGGTGAATGACCGCGGCAATGTCCTTGGCATGATGCCGCATCCTGAACGCGCGGCCGAGCCGGCGCATGGCAATGAGGATGGGCGCAGGCTCTTCGAGAGCCTGGTCGGAACGCTCGCGGCGGCTTAGCGCGCCTGCGGGGTCACGTCGCGGCAGCCCGAGGTGGCTGGCGGCGTGGCGCAAAGATAGATGCGATCGGGCCCTGACTGTTCAATCACCACGACCCGCCGCTCAAGCGTCATCGGATCGGTCAGGATAACGATCTTGGCCGCCTGAGCCGGAGCTGCCGTTAAGGCCAAGACCGCAACGCAGAAGCTGAGAAAAACGCGCATAAACACCCCTGTCTTGCCGGGTTAGTACACGCGTTTGGCCGTGAATGAAAGATGAATGCTTGAGCCGACGGCCGCACCGCCCTAGCGACAACCTCAACGCGCCCGTAGCTCAGCTGGATAGAGCACGTGCCTTCTAAGCTCGTGGTCGCAGGTTCGAATCCTGCCGGGCGCGCCACTCCTCCTAAATGGACGCGGTTCCTGCGGTCGGCTCTCCGACAGGCAGCTCATTCGCGATGTTCTGGTCGATCGCGCGGGCGCGCTGCTCAAGTTCGCTGCTGGTATCATTGTAGCGTTCATCGAAGCTGCGGCGATCGCCGCAGGCCGACAGGGCGACAATAGCCAGCAGTAGCGCCCCTCCACGCATCAGTACGTCTTCCGGTAGCGGATGTTCACGTTGGTACTGTTCGACCCGCCCGCCTGGCTCAAGATCGACAAGCTGCGGCTCAGCGTCACCTCAAGCTGGGTCGCGGTAAAGCCGCGCGCGTCGGTGACGACCTCGAGATAGATGTCGTCGCCGATATACTTGCCCGCCGCCAGCGCCGTGCCGCGACCTTGCGTATCATCGGGGCCAAGGATGCGGAGTCGGTCGATTCCCGCCACCTGCCGCAGCTTGCCAAGCGGATTGAGACCGCCGCCGCCCGACCCGCGCAGGGTGTTGAGCGAGGCCGCCAGTTGCACCGCCTGGATCGCCGACAGCTGCCCGACCGAATTGCCGAACAGGATGCGCGACACGATCTCGTCCTGCGGCAGACCGGGCGAGCTCGAGAAGGTGATTCTCGGGTCAAGCGCGGAGCCCGCGACATTCACCGTCACGTCGACATCCTCGATCGTCTCGGTCGCGCTCATGGCCACTGTCGCGTCCGACGTGCTGCCGCCGTTGAAGCGAACCGTTCCCTCTTGCAGCTCGAACGATCGGCCGGCGAAGCCGAGCGTGCCGCGGACAAGATTGATGTCGCCCGTGATCCGCGGTGCCTGGCTGGTGCCGGTGACCCGCATGTCGGCGCGCCATTCGCTTTCGAGACCCATACCCGACACGAACAGCTGCCCCGGTGCGACGATGTTGAGGTCCAGCCGGACGTCGCCGAAGCTGGCGGCGGCGGACTGCGGCGGGGCGTCGCCAGTGACCCGCGGACGGCCCCTCGGTGGCTTGAAGCGGACGCCCGTCAGTTCGGGCACCTGAGCCGAACCCTGGCGGACGATCTGATAGCGCGTCGCAGGCAGCCGCACCGTGCCGCTCAGCACCGGTGACTGGTTGGCGGCTTTGATCAGCCGCACGTTGCCGGTCGCGGTGACCCGCAGCGCATCGCTGTCGGCCAGCCGCGCATTGTCGAGCGACAGGTCGAAATCGGCCGGATAGCCGCTTGCGGCAGCGAGGCTGACATAGCCGTTGCCGGTCACCGTTCCACTTCCCGCACGGCCGGTCAGCTGATCGATCTGCAAGCGCTCACCCGTGAAACGTCCCTGCAGCGCCATGTCGGTGATGCGCGTGCCGTAGGTCGCATTGGCGTAGGTTAGATTGCGCCCGCGAACGACGCCCTGAAGGCTCGGCCGCTCGACCCGCCCGCCGAAGTCGGCAGCGACGCCGAGCGACCCGGACAGGCTCTGGTCGGCGAGGCCGGCGAAGGAGAACAGCGCGTCGGCCGGGCCGATGTAACGAATGCCACCGGTAAGCGGCGCCCCTGCAATGCGGCTGGTCCAGCTGCCCGAGCCGACTGGCTGGATGGCCGCCTGCACTCGCCCGACCACCGTGCCGCGGGTGCGCATCACGGCATTGAGCGTACCGGTGCCGGGGGCCAGCCGGGCGACCAGATTGACGTCGAGCGGGCGGCTGACCGAGGCGGCGGTGGTGCGGGTGAAGTTGCGGATCGCGAGGCTCGCGTCGAGGCGGGGGAAGGCGTTCCCGGCCTGGACGAAGTCGATGCTTCCCGTCGCACGCCCGCCAACGCCGAGTCCTGGCGCGAAGATGTTGATGAGGCTCATGTCGACCGAATCGACTCGGCTTTGCAGCGCCAGTTGCCGCCCGTAGCTGCCGGCAAGCCGCATGCTGCCGCGATCGAAGCTGAGCCGGGTCGGGAGCAATTCATAGGTCCCGCCGCGCGGCACGATCCGCGCCGGGCTTTCGGTCCGTACGTCGATTCCGTTGACCCGGCCCTTGAGCGAGGCGCGCCACAGTCGCGGGGTCAGCTCGGAATTGAAGGCCATGCGGAACGGCACGCGCGACGCGCCTTCGGCGACACCGCGCGCGAAGCCCTGCCCGCCCCGATAGTTGATGATGGTCCTCAGTGCAGCGATGTTGGTGGACCCGAGCCGCGTGTCTGCCAGCTGCGCATCGGCGACGATCTCCGGCTGGTCGTAAAGCACCACGCGCGCATCGACGATGGCGGCGCCGACCGCGATGCGAGCCGGCTCGGGCAATACCGCGTTGCGAGCGCGAAGGTTGATGGTCGCGGCCTGGTAGGGACCTGCTGCTGCCAGCCGGACGACGCCACCGATGCCTTGGCCACGGGCATTGAGCTGCCCGGCGAACGGACCTGCCGGCGTCTGCCTGACGCGGCCCTGGACGTTGATCCCGGCCAGTGTCGCGCGGCGAATGTCGACCGTCAGCGGCCCGGCGGCTGTCTGCACCAGCACATCGGCGGTGAAGTCGCCATAGTCGCTCCGCCCTCGGGCTAGGATGGCATACGCATTGCCGACGCTGCGAATGTCGGCGGTCAGGCCTGCGATGCCGATCCCGAAGCCGGGGCTTGCCGCCGTGACGATCGCACGCGGATTGCTGACGGTGCCCGCCACCTGCACGCCGACCGGCCCGTACTGCCGCGACACGCCTTGCGCGCGCAGGTCGATCCGGCCGTCCGGCGAATAGCTGCCGCGGCCGTCGGTGACGCGCAGCAGCGGCGCACTTAGCCTAAGTCGCGAGAAACGGATGATCCCGTCGGTGCCGTAAGCGACATCGCTGGACGCAATCAGGTTCCCGCCCAGGAAGCTGCGCACGCCTTCGTTGAACAGCCGGGTCGATTGCGCCCGCACCCGCCCGACCAGCGCGAACCCGCCGCCCGGCACGGTCTTCACATCGGCAATCGTGTCGATGTTAAAGATGCCGACGCTGTCGATCCGATAATCGTTGACCCGACCTTCGAGCGCGCCGATGTAGAGGCCCTTGGCGACATCGGCGAGGACGATCGCCTTGGCGTCGATCCGGTCCGAACGGATGCGGAGGTTGTCCGACACAATCCGCGGCCAGTCGACTGCCAGGTCCCCGTCGAGCCGAACGTTGGCGTTCGTGCCTCCCGCGGCGACATCAAGCCCGGTGATCGCCCGCGCGGTGGCCGCGATAGGAACGATCATCTGATCCTTGTCGAACCGCGCCTTGCCCCGCGCGTCCAACCCTTGCAGCCCCATGTCGTTGAAGGCCAATGTCGCGGCGGTGATGCGATAGTCCACCGTCGGACGCCGCAGCGCGCCACTCAGCGTCAGCGCAGCGCGCAGGTCGCGGCCGGCGAGGTTGGGCGCCAGAACCTGCGGCTTCAGCAGCCCGAAATCGAGCTTCATCCCCTCGAACCGGTCCCGGGCGAGGTCCGCGACGCCGTTCGCGACGAGGGTAAAGGCATCGCTCGAGAAGCGGCCGTTCAGATCGGCGCGGCGGTTCGCCCAGGTCGACTGCACCGCGACATTGGTGATCGGCCCGAGCAGCGCCGCGGTCGGCCCCTCGACCAGCCGCGCCACCCGCGTGGGCCCGCGCACCTCGAAGGTGCCGTTGCGGGCGCTCAGCATCAGCCGGGCGAACGGCTGGTTGTCGAGGTCGGCGAGCAGGCGGCCGTCCCACTTCTTCCAGTCGCCGCGGCCTTGGAGTCGGGCGCGGACCGGCGCGGTCAGGCCGGCCATCGTGGCCAGAACACCGCCCGCCGGCGCGCTCACGAACGCGTCGAGCGTCAACTTGTTGTCATCCGGCACCGCATCGAGGTTGAGCGCCAGCCGGTCGCCGCCTGCCCGCCCCCCGCCGCCGATCACCGCCGCCTGCAGCGCAACCTGCGCGCGGCGATCGGCGATGCGGGCGCGCCCATCGATCGAGCCGACGCGCTGCTCGCCGGTCACCGAAGGGCCGATAATCAGCCGGTCGACCTTGAGCCGGCCGATGTCGATGTCGAGATCGGGCAGCAGCGGCCCGTCGCTTGACGGCGTTGCCTTGAACTGCGGCAACCGCGCCAGCGTCGCGGTCGGCGCGACGAGGCTGCGGATGTCGACATGGTTATTGAAATAGTCGAGCGGCCGCCAGTCGAGCCGCACCAGCGGTGCCGAGAAGAACACACCGCGCGGGTCGGACAAGGTGAAGCGGCGGATCGTCATCGCACCGGTCAGCGATCCGTCGATCCGGCCGACCCCGATCTTCATCCCGTTCGCAAACTCGAGTGCCTCGATCCGATCGGCGGCAAAGCGGCGGCCGGGGTCGGTGTTGACGAAAGCGAACAGCGCCAGCACCAGCAGCGCCAATGCTACCACAAGCCCAAGCAGCACCCTGGCGATGGTCAGCGGCCAGTTATGGTGGCGGCTGACGACGATCGTCTCGCGCTCGCCCTCAGGCAGGCCGTCCGCTGTGGTGGCGACCTCGCTCATCAGAAAGCTTGGCCGATCGAGATGTATACATTGAACCGGCTCTCGCCTTGGCGGCGGCCGAGCGGCGTTGCGACATCGACCCGCATCGGCCCGAAGCTGGTGTAATAACGCGCGCCGATGCCGACGCCCGTGCGCAGGTCCTTGAAGCTCGGCACACGGTCCTCGTAGACCTGGCCCATGTCGACAAAGCCGACCACGCCGAAGTCGCCGAAGCGATACCGCACCTCCGCCGCCGCCTCGACCAGGCTAAGCCCGCCAAGCGGCCGCCCGTCAGGGTCCTTGGGTCCGAGCTGCTGGTAACCGAAGCCGCGCACCGACCCGCCGCCGCCAGCGTACGTCCGCCGCGAAGGCGCGAGCTGGAAGCGACTGATCCCGAGCGTCGTGCCTGCGCGCACGCGGCCCGCCACCACAAGGCTGTCCCCGACCGGATAGTAAGCACTGCCGTCTAGCTGGCTGCGGAGGTACGGCCGGAAGCCGTCGCTCAAGGCTCCTTCGGGCTGGACCAGGATCTGCGCCCGGAACCCTTGGGTGGGATCGAGCAGGCTGTCGGTCTTGTCGAAGCCAAGCTGCCCGGTTAGCGCTCCGATCAGGAACTTGCGATCATCCCGCCGGCCGAGCGCAAAATTGTGGTCCTTCTCGATCGTGCCGAGGATCTCGGCGCCGATGCCCCAGGTGAAGGTCTTCCGCCAGATCGGCGTGCTGTCGTAGCTCAGCCGAGCGAAGATCCGCCCGGTCAGTGCTTCGAACGCGTCATAGTCCGACCGCAGCGCTTCGATGCCCGCCTGCAGCGTGCGGTCGCGCTTGCCGGCATTGGAGCGGCGGAAAATGGCGCTGGCGCCAAGCTCCTGTGTTCCCGCCACCGCACTCGCCACCAGCGCGCCTTCGGGCGGGAACAGATTGCGGTGGGTCCAACTGCCCTCGACCCGGAAACCCTGCCCAGTGCCATAGCCGGCGCTCGCAGCCAGCGTGCGCGGTGGCCCGGCATCCTGAGACACCAGCATGGTCACCGTCTCGGTCCCGTCGGGATTGAGCGCGCCGGTCCGCTCCGGCTCAACCGCAACGGTGGTGAACAGCCCGGTCGCGACCAAGGCCTGGCGCAGGTCATCGACGTCGCGGCTGTCGTACAGCTCGCCCGCCTTGAACCGCGACAAGGTCTTCACGTGGCTTGCGCCGAACGCGAGATCACCCGTCGTCCGGAACCCGCCGAACCGCGCGCGCGGCCCCAGCGTGATCGGCAGCGTGTAATCGCCAAGGTGCGTGTCAGGATCGAGCAGCACGTCGCGCTGCCCGATCGCGGCGAACGGATAGCCCTGCTGCGGCAGCACAATTGCAAGATTCGCCTCGGCACCCTGAATGCGCTGAGCGACAATCGGCTCACCGACCTTGAGCGCAAGGTTGCTGGTGATGAGATCGGGCGGGGCCGGCGTGTCCGCCTGCAAGGCGATGGTGCCCAGCGTGTAGCGCGCGCCCGGTGATACCTGCAGCACGGCGGTGACCGGCTGGCCATCCTCACTCGTCGCGCGCTCGATGCGGGTCTGGACCGCGCCGTCGTACCAGCCTTCGGCCTGGAGGATGCGCTGGATAAGCTTGCTGTCCTCGGTCAACCGAGCCGACAGCATCGCTTCGTTCGCGGCCTTGCCGTCACCCTCCTCAAGTGCCGACAGGCTGTCGAACTCGTCCTTCATGCTGACGTCGGTCAGTGCGTCGACCTCGGCCAGGCCCTCGACCCGGATCGCATAGCGAAGCTCGGGCACGGCTTCGGACGGCTCGGGCTGGGCCAGCTCCACCTCGCGCACGTCGAACTGGTTCAAAGGCGGCAGCGGCTGGGCAAGCTCGGGATCGGCGGTCGGCGCCACGCCAAGGCCTGCCGCTTCCTGCGCTCTCAGCCGAGCTTCGAACTCTGCGACGCTCTCCAGAGGCGTATTCAGTGCCGGATCGTCGGGCCCTACAGGCGGGACTTCCTTGGCCAGCTCTTCCTGGCAGATGATCAGATCGACCTGCGGCAGGTCCGCGCCTGCGGGAGGAGCCGGGGCGACGGTGGGCGGCTCGGGCGGGCAGACCGGGCGCGTCGCTTGGGGCCGCGCGACCTGAGCGGCGGCGGGCGCAGCGAAGAGGAACAGGGTGGCGCATCCGGCCAGCAAGGCGGATCGGTAAGAAGTCGAAACTTGACGTCGCAAAAGAAAGCTTTCCCAGCAGCCCGTGAGCGCCAATGCGCGACGGACGCGATTGTGTCACCTCCGTGCCGATCCTGAAGCGATTGGGAACAAGTGTCGCCTATCGGCCACGGTTCAACGGGTGAGACGAAGGCCGATCCAGAGGCTGCGCGGGGTGGCGCGCTCGGTGATCCCGTCACTTGTTCGCCCGGCTATCACCCGGGCGTCTAGCAGGTTCTCGGCCCGCACGGTCAGGGCCAGCCGCGCCGACAGCGGGACCGCAGCGGCAAGGTCGATCGTCGTCGCCGCGGGCAGGGTCAGGGCATTGAGATCGTCCTCATAGGCACGCCCCGAATGGCGCAGCTCGAGCCCAACCGACTTGCCGTCCCGCTCCCACCGAATGCTCGCCCCCGCCGCAAAGGCCGAGGTTTGCGCGGGGCGTCGGCCATCGAGCGGTGCCGCCAACCCGCTTGCCCGCACCCGTGCATCTGACAGCGCAAGACTGCCCGCGACCGTCCACGCGTCGCGGCTCCACGCGGCTGCGGCTTCGACGCCGGTGACCTCGATGCGGTTGAGGTTGCGGCGCTGGCGGTAGCTCCCGCCCGCTCCGACAAAGCCAACACCGGGGAACGTGGCGGGACCACTGCTCAACGTCACATTGGCGATCGGATCGGCAAGGCAATTGGCAAAGCCCGTGAGTGACAGGCTCGCCGCGCCGCGCCGCCAGTCGGCCCCGAGTTCGGCGCCTGCCAAGCGCTCGGGCTTCAGCAAAGGATTGGCGGCCACCGCATCCGCGCCGACGCGAAACGGCCGAAACAGCTCGTTCAACGTCGGCAGCCGCCAACCGAGGTAAGCCGCGGAGCGCAACGCAAAGCCTGGCGAGATCGTCAGCCCCGCCCCGAGCCGGCCGGTCGGCCGCCACCCGGACCGCGTTGCGAACCGCTCGTCCGTCAGCAGCGCGCCCGTGGCGACCGATCGCTCACGCAGGATGCCATCGCTGATCGTCCAGCGATCGAGACGCGCCGTGCCGCTCAGCGTCAGCCGCTCGCCGGTGCGGGTCAGCTCCGCGAACAGGCCGGCATGGCGGGACCGCCCGCCTGCGCTACGGTCGCGGCCGGGCTGCCCGCCGACATAGCCGCTAAACTCGTTCGTCTGCCCGCGCATCCGCCGACCATCGACGCTAAGGCGCAGCTCGAACCCCGTGCCGACAGGTGGGCGCACTTCCGCGCTCCAGCCGATCGCGCGGCCGGGCACGTCATATTGAAGTGCGGTTCGGGTGGCCACGGTGCGCGCCCGGTCGGTGGAAGCGAAGCTGCTGTCGAACTCGCGCCGCTGCCCGTAAACCAGCGCCGACCACCGCCACGCGCCGCTACCGACCAATCGCAGCGAGCCGTCGAGCCCCGTGGTGCGATTGTCGGTTAAGGCTAGGCCCCGCTCTCGCCGATCGTCGAACGCGCCCGCCGCGAATTCCAGCGCCAGTTCGGCAGCGAGGTCGCCCGCCCATCGCAGCCGTCCGCCGCCATAAGCATAAGGCGATGCGCGGTCCGCCGGGCCGCGCACCTCCGCCTCGATTGGCACGAAGCCATCACCACGACCGCCATAGCCCGACAGCAAGAGAGTGCCCGGTCCGAGCGCGAGCCCGGCCTGCACACTTCCGAACAGCGCGGCGCGGCTCCCGGCCTCGACGCTGCCGCCTACTCCGCGCGTCATCGCGCTGGTCATGAAGATCGTTCCGCCTAGCGCGCCTGGCCCGTCCGCCACGCCGCCGCCGCCGCGCACGATGCGAACGCTCGCGAGGGTCGCGGAATCATAGGCCGGCCAGTTGATCCACCCGCCGAACGGATCCGATTGCGGCACGCCGTCGAGCACCAATAGCGCTCGGCTCGCGGCGTTCCCGCCGAGTGCACGCAAGGTCACGCCCTGGCTGGTCGGCTGTCCGCTGCGCGCGTCCGAGCGGCGGAACAGGATCACACCGGCCGACCCGCGAAGAAGCTTTTCGAGCCCCGTCGCACCCGCTTCCTCCAGCCGCTTGAGGTCGATCCGGCTTACCCCCAGCAGCCCCTCTGCCGCCGGCTCCGGCAGCGCACGGGCGGTGACGATGATTTCGGCGGGTGGCGCAGGCAGAAGCATCGCTTCCCCCTAGTGCCCGTGCAGCGAACGACAAGCTGCACCGACGGCCCTAGCGAACGGGCCGTTTCTCCAGCTTGCGGGCCAGGGTTCGGCGATGCATGCCGAGGCGGCGTGCTGTCTCCGAGATATTGAAGCCAGTCGCAATCAACGTCTCGTTGATCTTTTCCCATTCGAGCGTGCGCAGCGATGTGGCGCGGCCGTCGAGGGGCACTTCGGCGTCGCCCACGGCGCGGCCGAAAGCGGCTTCGATATCGTCGGTGTTGCTGGGCTTGGGAAGATAGTGGGCCGCGCCAAGCTTGATCGCTTCCACCGCGGTCGCAATGCTGGCGAAGCCAGTCAGGACGACGATGCGCGTGGCCGGATCGGCCGCGGCGATGGCGGCGACGCAGGGCAGGCCCGAGTGGGTGCCGAGCTTGAGATCGACCACCGCGAAGTCGAAGCGCTCGGTAGCGAGAAGCGTGTCGAGCTCGGCAGGGCCGATCGCAGTCCGCACCTCGTAGCCGCGCCGCTCGAAGGAACGCGCCAAGGTACGGGCAAAGTCTTCGTCGTCCTCGACGATCACCAGACGGCCGGGCGTCCCGCTCATGACTGACGCTCCGAACCGACCAGCGGCAGCGCCAGCCGCACCCAGGCGCCGCCTCCCGCCCGATTGCCGGCGCTCAGCGATCCGCCAAGACGCCGGGCGACGCTGGCCGCGAGGAACAGGCCAAGGCCGTGCCCCGCACCCTTGACCGAGCGCGAGGCCTGGCCAAGCGCGGCCAGCTGCTGCGGCGGAAATCCGGGTCCATCGTCGATGATGTCGACCAGCAATTGTTCGCTTTCGACCAGCGCGTGCATGGCGATGCCGGCCGGCGACACTTCGCCCGCATTCTCGAGCAGGCTCCACAGCGCCTGGCGGAGCGCCGGCTCGCCTGGGATGCGTGCGCCCCGCACCGTGTCGAAGCGCGCGTCGAGCGGCACGTGCTCGTGCAACGCCTGCCAGTCGGCGACGAGATCGGCGAGCACGCTCTCGGCCGCGAGGCTCGCCATCGCCTCGCCGCGTGGAAGGCCGGAAGTGTCGAGAATGTCGCTGACGATCTCGCGGCAGCGCTCCACCGCGCGGCGGGCGTCGGAGAGTTCTTCGCGGAAGCGCTCGTCGCGGGCGAGCTCGGGGTCGCGCTGCCAGTCGCCGACCAGCACGGAGAGCGACGAGAGCGGTGTCCCAAGCTCATGCGCCGCTCCGCTGGCGAACAGGCCCATGCGGACGATTGAATCCTCTTCCGCGGCGCGCTGGCGAAGCTCCGCGACGTAATCGTCGCGGGCGCGAAGGTTGCGGCTGATGCGGGTCATGAACATCACCAGCAGCACCGCCACCATCACGAAGGCAATCTCCTGCCCGATCAGCAGGAGGTCGACCTGGTCCGCCAGCAAGGGCGGGAAGTTCAGCGGCAAGTGGTAGGCGGCGAGGAAGAAGAAGGCGGCGATCGAGGCCAGCACCAGCAGCCACGCGCGGCTGGCGGGAAGCAGGATTGCGCCGAGCACGATTTGCAGGAGATAGAGCGAGATAAACGGATTGCGGGTGCCACCGCTCAGATACAGCTGCGCGGTCAGCGCGGCCATATCGAGCAGCAGGGCGAGCAGCAGTTCGCCCGGCACCACCCAAGCTTCGCGCAAGGTTAGCGTGAAGAGGACATTGCCCATCGCCAGTAGACCAGCGATGCTGAGCATGGCTTCGAACGGCAGATCGACGTCGAGCAGGTAATGCGCGACCAGGATCGCCAGCACCTGCCCCGCCACAGCGATCCAGCGTAGTTGCACCAGCAGCCGCATGTTCTCGACCACCGCATCGCGGGGGCTTCGTCCTGGCAGCCGCACCGGGCTCCGCGTGAGGGCGAGCAGGGGCACGTCCATCAACCCCGCTTGTGCGTGCTTTTCCAGGTCAGCGCCAGCCCGAATAGGCTGAGCGCCGACAGCGCGAACCAGGTGAGCGCATAGACGAGGTGGGTGTTGCGGAAGCTGACTACCGTCAGCCCGCCGATGGGAAGGCCGCCCGGGTTCGGGGTGGCGTCCGCATCGATGAAGAAAGGTGCCACATCATCCAGGCGCCGGGCCCGAGCAACGGCCTCCACGTCGCGGCTATACCAGCGGTCGGCGCCAGGCTGATTGGAGCGCAGGAAGCGTCCACCGGGTTCGGTCAGGCGAATGAGCCCCGTGATGGTGACCATGCCACTAACCTGCCCAGCTTGCCGGGTCGACGCCGCCGCTCGCTCCGTAGGCACGAACCCGCGGTTGACGAGAATGGTGCGGTCGCCGGTTCGCAAGGGCGTGAGCACCCAAAAGCCCTTGCCGCGCTCGGTTAGTGCATCGACCAGTGTCTCGCGGCGATGGTCGAACTTCCCGGTCGCCTGCACCCGGAGATATTCGGCGTCCATGCCGATGAACCCCGACCCTTCATCGCGTGGACCAAGCGGCACCGGGGCTGCGGCAAGCCGCGCGTCGACCCGGGCGATGAGATCGGTCTTCCACCGCAGCCGCTCGATCTGCCAGACTCCGAGGCCGCCGAACAGCAGCGCGAGCACCCCGCACAGGGCAAGCAGGAACCGCCGCTTGCCCCTGCGCTGGGTCACGGCGTTGTACTGACCTCGCCGGTCATCATGCCGGGCATCATGTTGGTGTTGAGGTGATACATGATCCACATCGACCCCGCGATGGTGATCACCAGCAGCACGGCCGTGAAAACGTAAGCGAGCAAGGTCCAGCCGCCCTCCCCGCTGGTGTTGACGTGGAGGAAGCAGACCGTGTGCACCAGGATCTGCGCCACCGCGAACAGGATGATCAGGATCGCGACCAGCCCGGGATTGCCGACCGGCTGAGCCATCACGAGCCAGAACGGGATGAAGGTCAGGATGCCCGACAGCGAGAAGCCGACGAGATAACTCTTCTTGGAGCCATGCCCATGCTCGCTGCCGTGCTGGCGATCGGGTTCGGAGGCGGCGCTCATCGCAGCATTCCCATCAGGTAGACAAAGGAGAAGACGCCAATCCAGATGACGTCGAGGAAGTGCCAGAACATGCTGAGGCAGGTCAGGCGGCGCTGGTTGACGGCGTTGAGGCCGTGGCGACCGACCTGGACCAGCATGATGCCGATCCAGATGATACCCGTCGTGACGTGCAGCCCGTGGGTGCCGACCAAAGTGAAGAAGGCGCTGAGGAAACCCGACCGCTGCGGCGTTGCGCCTTCGCCGATCAGCACGCCAAACTCGTAAAGCTCGATCGAAACGAAGCTGAGGCCAAGCAGCGCAGTCAGCGCCAGCCAGCCCTGCACCGCCTTCTGCCGCCCCTTGTCCATCGCCAGCATGGCAAAGCCGTAGGTGATGGAGGAAACGAGCAGGATCGCGGTATTGAGCGCCACCAGCTCGAGCTCGAAGATGTCGCGCGGTGCCGGGCCGCCGGCGAAGCTGGTCGAGAGGACTCCGTAGGTGGCGAACAGCGCGGCGAACAGCAGCGCGTCGCTCATCAGGTAGATCCAGAAGCCGAGCAGGACCGGGCTGGCGTGGGCCGCGCCGTGGTCATGCGAGTCCTGTTCCACCAGGTGGAAGGTGTCGCGGTCGTAGCCCGCGGTGGGTGCGATGGTGGCCATGGGTCCTCAGGCCCCTGCCGGGGCCGCAGCGCCTGCTTCACGCGTCGGCAGCAGCGCCGGCTCGGGCGCATAGTTGATGTCGAGGAAGCTGATCTTCTCGCGCTCGACACGGGCGACTTCTTCGGCCGGGATGTCGTAATCCCGGTTGTAGTCGAAGCTGTGCCAGACCGTGACCGCAATCAGCGCGACAAAGGAAATGATCGCCAGCCACCAGATGTACCACACCATGGCAAAACCGAGGGCCGCGGCGAGGCCAGCCTGGATGATCGCCGTGCCGGTGTTGCGCGGCATGTGGACCGGTCGGTACCCGTCGCGCGGATGGTCATAGCCGCGACACTTCATGTCGTACCAGGCGTCGAGATCGTGGACGACCGGCGTGAACGCGAAATTGTAGTTGGGCGGAGGCGAGGTGGTCGACCATTCCAGCGTGCGGCCCTCCCACGGATCGTTGCCGACCCTGAGTTGCTCACGCTTGCGGTAGCTTACTACCAGCCCGATCACGAAGCCGATGATCCCGATCAGGATGATTCCGGCACCGATCGCGGCGACGATGAAGTAGGGCTGCAGCGTAGGGTCGTCGAACAGGCGGACCCGGCGCGTGGTGCCCATCAGACCCACGATGTAGATCGGCGTCCATGCGACCCAGTAGCCGATCACCCAGCCCCAGAAGTGGACCTTGCCCCAGAACTTGTCGATCTTGAACCCGAACGCCTTGGGGAACCAATATTCAATGCCCGCGAACAGGCCGAAGACGACGCCGCCAATGATGACGTTGTGGAAGTGGGCGACCAGGAACAGGCTGTTGTGAAGGACGAAGTCGGCCGGCGGCACCGCCAGCAGCACGCCCGTCATGCCGCCCACCACGAAGGTCAGCATGAATGCGACCACCCACATCATCGGCAGCTCGAACCGGATCTCGCCCCGGTACATCGTGAACAACCAATTGAAGATCTTGGCGCCCGTCGGGATGGCAATCACCATCGTCGCGATGCCGAAGAAGCTGTTGACCGACGCGCCCGATCCCATGGTGAAGAAGTGGTGCAGCCAGACGAGGTAGCTCAAGATGGTGATGACCACCGTCGCGTAAACCATCGACGAATAGCCGAAGAGACGCTTGCCGGTGAAGGTCGACGTCACCTCCGAATAGATGCCGAACACCGGGAGGATGAGGACATAGACCTCGGGATGGCCCCACAGCCACACGAGGTTCCAGTACATCATTGGGTTGCCACCAAGGTCGTTGGTGAAGAAGTTGGTCCCGATATAGCGGTCCAGCATCAGCAGCGCGAAGGCGCCGGTGAGGACCGGGAAGATGGCGATGGCCAGCACCTGGCTGCAGAAAGCGGTCCAGGTGAACACCGGCATCTTCATCATCGTCATGCCGGGCGCACGCATCTTGATGACGGTGGTCACCATGTTTAGCGCCGATAAGGTCGTGCCGATGCCAGCTATCTGCAGCGCCCAAAGGTAGTAATCAGGGCCGACGCCGGGAGAGTTTTCAAGGTTGGCGACGGGCACGTAGTTGAGCCAGCCCGCGGTCGAGAATTCGCCGATGAACAGCGACGCCATGACCAGCCCCGCGCCCGCGGCGGTCAACCAGAAGCTCAGCGAATTGAGATACGGAAATGCAACGTCGCGCGCGCCGATTTGCAGCGGCATGACGAAGTTGATGACGCCCGACACCAAGGGGATCGCCACGAAGAAGATCATGATCGTCCCGTGCGCGGTGAAGATCTGATCGTAGTGGTGGGCGTTGAGGTAGCCCTCGCTCCCGCCGAACGCCATTGCCTGCTGCAAGCGCATCATCACCGCATCGGCAAAGCCACGCAGCAGCATGACGATGCCGAGGATGAAGTACATGATGCCGATCTTCTTGTGGTCGACGGTGGTGAACCACTCGCGCCACAGATAGCCCCACAGCTTGTACTTGGTGATAGCGCCAAGCACCACGACCCCGCCCAGCGCGACCACCGCGAAGGTGACGAGCAGGATGGGCTCGTGGATGGGAAAGCTTTCCCAGCCCAATCGGCCGAAGATGGTCTTTGCGTCGAACACGTTCGTGTGTCTTCCCGTCAGGTCATGTTGCGGTTGGCAGGATCGCCGGGCTTGGTGGCGCCGGGTGCCTTGCGCGTGTCAGTAGGCTTGGTGACGTTGGCGCCGGTGCCCTTCTCCTTGTTGGACTTGAAGAGCGCGCCCTCGGGCTTGCTGCCCTGCGGCGGTGCGGAACCGCCGCGTGGGGTCATGCCTTCATGCCCGCCGCCGCCGTGGCCCATGTCCTTGCGCATGACATCGCCCATGCACGGCTTGCCCGGCTCGACGCAGCGTTCGAGAATGCGGCGGTAAAGGTCCTTGTCGCCGACCGCGAACAGCATCGGCGGCACCTTTTCGCTCGGCTTGACGAGCTGCATGTAGGTCGCGGTGTCGAGCACCCGGCCACTCGCCCTCGCCTGCGCGACCCAGCCGGCGAACTGCTGCTCGGGCACGCCGCGAATGCGGAAGCGCATGTTAGAAAAGCCCGCACCGCTGTAGTTGCCCGAGAAGCCGGTGCTGTCGACCGGTCGGTCGAGCACCGCGTGAAGCGTGCTCTGCATCCCTGGCATGGTGTAGATCATGCCCGCCATGGTCGGCGCGTAGAAGGTGTTCATCATGTTCGATGAAGTGAGGTCAAAGCGCACTTCACGGTCCACCGGAAGGACGAGGTCGTTGACTGTCGCGATGCCGAGGTCGGGGTAGATGAACAGCCACTTCCAATCGAGGCTGACTACCTGCACCCGCAGCGCCTGACTGTTCTCGGCACGGCCTTCGAGCGCGGTCGCCTTGCGGTCGAGCGGGCGAAACGGATCGAGCAAGTGGGTGCTCGACCAGGTCAGCGCGCCCAGTGCGATGATGATCAGCAGCGGCGCCGACCAGATCGCCAGCTCAAGCGTGGTCGAATGGTCGAACTTGGGATCGTAGGTGCCGCCATTCCCCTTGCGATAGCGCCAGGCGAAGACCACGATCAGCACCATTACCGGCACGATGATCAGCAGCATTAGTCCGGTCGACACGATGATCAGGTCGCGCTGCTGGCGCGCGATGTCGCCGGCGGGACTGAACACCGCATGGCTGCACCCGGCAAGCAGCAGCATGGCCGCCGAAACAGCCAGCGCGCGCGACACGGACGAGAAGGACAACAACTTCATGGACCAGCGAAATAGGAGCCCCGCCGGCCCCGCGACATTGGACAAAATGTCCAATCCCATGCTGCACCTCGCTAGGGCAAAGGGAAGTTCAAGGTGAGATCCGCGCGCCCCGTGCACGCGACGTAGAAGCGAGAGAAGACGCCCGAGATGAGCACATCCGCCGACAATGGCAATTCCGGGGCGCTGGAGCGCGATGCGCGCGTGGTGAACGCCAAGCACCACGACGTTCGCCCCGGCGAAATCGCGGTGGGTGTGATCATCGGACGAACCACCGAATTCTTTGACTTCTTCGTCTACGCCATCGCCTCTGTGCTGGTGTTCCCGGCCTTTGTCTTCCCCTATCTCGAGCCGTTGCAGGGCACGCTAGCCAGCTTCGCCTTGTTCAGCCTCGCCTTCTTCGGCCGCCCGCTCGGCACCTTCTTGTTCACCTACATCGACCAGAACCACGGCCGCGGGGTGAAACTCACCATTGCGCTGTTCCTGCTTGGCGGATCGACCATGGCGATCGCGCTGCTCCCCAGCCATGCGCAGGTCGGCGCGACAAGTGCGTGGCTGCTCGGCCTGTTCCGGCTGCTCCAGGGTGTGGCGCTTGGAGGGGCATGGGACGGCCTGCCTTCGTTGCTGGCGCTTAGCGCGTCCAAGGAAAAGCGCGGTTGGTATTCGATGATCCCGCAGCTCGGCGCGCCGCTTGGCCTTGCGCTTGCCTGCGTTCTGTTCGCTTACTTCCTGTTCCTGCTTCAGCCTGAGGACTTCCTCCGCTGGGGCTGGCGCTATCCCTTCTTCGTCGCGCTCGCGCTCAACATTGTTGCCCTGTTCGCGCGGCTGCGGATCGTCGCCACGCCCGATTTCAAGCGCTTGTTCGACAATCGCGAGCTTCAGCCCTCGCCGCCGTTCGAAACCCTGTTCGCGGAGTGGCGCGTGATCCTGCTCGGGGCCTTTGCGCCATTGGCGAGCTTTGCCTTGTTCCACCTCGTCGCCGTGTTCCCGCTGTCCTACAACCAGCTGTTCACGACCGAGAGCCCGGTCCGCTTTCTCCTAATCGAGGGGCTCGGCGCGCTGCTGTTCGCGGTTGCCATCCTCGCCTCGGGCGTGCTTGCCGACAAGGTCGGGCGCCGCGCGGTGCTGGGCGTGTCGGCGGCACTGATCGGGACCTTCTGCTTTGCGCCCATCCTGCTTGGCTTCGGGCAGTTCGGCGAGGGCCTCTACCTGCTGCTCGGCTTCGTCCTGCTCGGCCTTGCCTTCGGCCAGTCGGCAGGCGCGGTGAACGGCAGCTTCCGGCAGCAATATCGCTACACAGGCGCGGCCATTGTCTCCAACTCGGCCTGGTTCATCGGGGCCGGGTTCGCGCCGCTGGTGGCGCTGTGGCTGACTGCCACCTTCGGCCTGTGGACAGTCGGGCTTTACCTGCTGTCGGGCGTGATCTGCACGCTTGGCGCCCTATTCTTCAACCGTGAGTGGGGCCAGCGCGATCAGGGGTCGAGCGAGGCGCCGGTCGTCGCCGACTAGGCCTCGGTTAACCCCTCCAGCACCCCTTCGAGCTCGGCTAGGCGTTCGGCCGGCTGGTCGCTTTCCGGCCGAAACAGCCAGCGGCCTTCCTTGTCCTCGAGCCCGGTCGGCGCTTTCGCTGCCCCGTCGAGCGGGGTGATGGCGATGGCGGCCGGTCCGGCGTCGATCCGCCGCACCCCCGCATCCTGCGCCAGCATCCGCACCTGCGTGGCGCCAAGCAGCGCTTCCGCCTCGTCGGGCAACTCTCCGAAGCGATCTGACAGTTCCGCCCGCAGAGCGTCGAGCGCGGCACTGTCTTCGACCCGCGCCAAGCGAAGATAAAGTGACAGGCGCACTTCCTCTTCCGGGATCCACTCGGCCGGCAACCGGCCTGCCAGGCCCAGGCGAAGCTCGGGCTCGAGCGTGTCCACTTCTTCCCCGCGGGCATGACGCAGCGCCTTGCCGAGCAGGTCCTGGTAGAGGTCGATGCCGATCAGCTTGAGGTGACCCGACTGCTCTTCGCCCAAGAGGTCGCCTGCGCCCCGCAGGTCGAGGTCGCGCGCGCTGATCGCAAAACCGGCGCCGAGCCGGTCGAACGCGGCAAGCGTGTTCAAGCGGTCGAGCGTGCGCTTGGGAATGTCGGCCTTGCCGGTCATTAGTAGAATATGCCCGCGCCGCGCCCCGCGCCCGACCCGGCCACGTAGCTGGTGCAGCTGGGCCAAGCCGAACCGCTCGGCCTTCACCACCGCCATCGTATTGGCGCGCGGCACGTCGAGCCCCGCCTCGATGATGTTGGTTGCCAGCAGCACATCGCCGTCGCCGGCCGCGAAGCCGACCATGGCTTCGTCGATCTCCGCCGCCGGCATCTTGCCGTGGGCGCGCACCAGCGTGAGTTCGGGAACCAGCTTCGCCAGTGTTTCGCCGAGCGGGTCCATGTCCTCGATCCGCGGCACTACGACGAAGCTCTGTCCGCCCCGCGTCCGTTCGCGCATCAGGGCGGTGCGAAGCTTGGCCTCGTCCATGCCGCCGACCTCGGTCCGGATCGGCTGGCGCCGCGCGGGCGGCGTGGCGAGGATGCTGACCGGCTGCAGGCCGACCAACGCCGACTGCAACGTGCGCGGAATGGGCGTCGCGGTGAGGCTCAGCGAATGCGGCGCGCCAAGGCCGCGCAGCTTGTCCTTGTCCTTGGCACCGAAGCGCTGTTCCTCGTCGATGATGGCGAGGCCAAGATCCTTGTAGGCGACGCCCTTGCCAGCGACCGCCCCGGTGCCGACCACGATGCCGATGCTGCCGTCCGCCAGTCCCGCCAGCACGCGCTTCTTGTCAGCCGCGGTGACCAGCCGCGAGAGCATCGCCACCTCGACGCCCAGCTCCCCGAAGCGGCTGCGGAAGGTCTCCAAATGCTGGCGCGCGAGCACCGTGGTCGGCGCGGCGAGCACCACCTGCTTGCCCGCGAACACCGCCATGGCCGCAGCGCGCAGCGCAACTTCGGTCTTACCGAAACCGACGTCGCCGACCACCAGCCGGTCCATCGGCTTGCCGGACGCGAGATCGTCGCGGATCGCACTCACCGCCTTCAGCTGGTCGGCGGTTTCGGTGAAAGGAAAGCTCGCGACCAGTTGTTCATAGCGCGCGGAATCGGGTTCGATTGGCGGCGCGGTGGCATCGGCGCGCTCCGCCGCCAGCGCGACCAGACCGCGGGCGGTTTCAGCGACCGCCGCCAGCACCTCGCCCCGGCGCTTCTCCCACGATGAGCCATCGAGCTTGTCGAGCGTCACGCTCTCTTCGTCAGAGCCGTAGCGCCACAGCTTGCCTGCGTCGGTGATCGGAACCAGCCGGCGGGCATCGCCAGCGAAACGCAACACAACCGCGTCGCCGCCTTCTTCCGGAAGCTCGGTTAGCCCGGTGACGGACGCGAGGCCATGATCCTCATGGATGACGATGTCGCCCGGCCTGATTTCGGGCGCGGCGAACAACTCGCTGGCGGCGGCGGTGACGTTCGCGTCATGCGCCGCGCGCGAGCCGATGAGGTCGCCAGCGGCAATGGCAATCACGTGGCCGCGGGTAAAGCCGCGCGGTACGGCCATGGCGAGACACACGACCGAACCGGGCTGCGCCGCCAGCACCTCGTTCCAGCTGTCAGCCGAGGCAATCTCAACCTTCAATGCGCGCGCTATGCGAGGCCCCAGGAAGCGTACGTCGCGTGGGCCGCCGAGCAAGGCGATGACCTTTCCCTCGGCCAGCGCGCCCTTGGCAAAGCGGGTAAATGCCCGCTCGGGCGAGCGCTGCTCGACGAAGCGCGGCGGCGCCTGGCCAAGCCCGTCGGCAAGGTCGAGACGGCTGAGCGTGCTGGTCGCTTTCTCCCAGCGGGCGTCGTCACAGATGTCCGCTGTGGCCCGAGCCGGCCGGCGCTTGCCCGTGTCGGCGGCAAGGGCGAGGAACAGCTTGCGGCGCTTGTCGGCGCCGGGATCGAGCGCAAGCACGGCGCCCGGCAGGTGATCGGCAATGGTCACGCCATCGCTCACCCGCGGTTCGGCAACGGTGCCGATCTCGAGGTAGTCGAGATCCTCCTTGGTCAACTGGGTCAGCGGATCGAAGCTGCGGATGGCGGTGATCACGCCGTCGGCAACCTCGATCCGGACCGGCTGCTGACGGTCGCCGGGGAACAGGTCGGCGACATTGCCGCGTACGGCTACTTCGCCGGGTTCGTCGACACGGTCGTCGTCGTGATAGCCGAGCGAATGGGCTCGCTCCGCAAAATCCTCGAAGTCGAGCGGGTCACCGGTGCGCAGCACCGGAGGCTTGGCGAAATAAGCGTCGGGCGGAGCGATTAAGCGGCCGGCGGCTTCGCCGCTGCTGACGAGCAGGACGGCCCGATCCTCTTTCAGCGCCTCGGCAAGGTGGCGAAGGGCGCTGGTGCGTTGCCCGGCGACGCTAGGCGACGTGGGCGCGTCATCGCCCGGCAGGACGTCGGAAGCCGGCAGATACAGCACCTCGCGGTCGCCCGCTCCTTGCTCGGCGGCGCGGGCGATAGCGGCGGCGCGGACCTCGTCCTTGGCCAGGAACAGCAGCCGCGGCGCTTCCGCCGACAGCAGCGCTGCTATCACTTCACCGATTTCGAGGTCTTCCGTCGTCTTTGTCTGATCCGCCATGGCCCCGCAACGGGCCGCCGCCGTGCGTGTTCCTGCCTCCTAGACCAGCTTGCCGGGATTAAAGACGCCGTGCGGATCCATCGCCGCCTTGATAGCCCGAAGCGCCTGCATCCGCGCGGGCGAGGCCAGCCGGGCGAGTTCGTCGCGCTTCATCTGCCCAATGCCATGCTCTGCGGAAATCGAGCCCCCGGTCTCGGTGACAAGATAGTGGACGAAGGCACTGACCGCCTTGCCTTCGGCGCTGTCGGCCCAGTCCCGCGCTGCGCCAGTAGGGGCGCGGACGTGGAAGTGGACGTTCCCGTCGCCAAGATGGCCGTAGCCGCTTGCCTCCGTGCCGGGAAAGCGCTGCTCGACCGAGCGGGCGTCCTCCAGCAGGAAGGCAGGCACCCGCTCAATCGGAAGCGAAATGTCGTGCTGCGCCGCCGGCCCCGCCGCGCGCTCGGCTTCCGAGATGGAATGGCGGAGCCTCCACAGCGCTTCGGTCTGCGCCTCGCTTTGCGCGATCACGGCGTCAAGGAGGAGGTCGGATGCTTCGCCGAGCAGGCGCTCGAGCAATCCCTGCGGCGGCTCGTCGGAAGCTCCGGTCACCGCCTCGACCAGCACGTGCCAGGGTGCCGAGCCTGCCAGCGGGGCGCGGGTTTGCGGGATGTGGTGGAGGACGCGGACAAGGCTGGCGTCTGGGATGAGTTCGAAGCCCTCGATCTTATCGGTGGCGGCTTCAATGCGGCGCAGCAGCGCCAGCGCTTCGTGTGGACCCGCAACACCGATCCAAGCGGCGGCTCGCTGCACGGCGCCCGGCACCAGCCGCAGCCGAAGCGCGGTGATGATCCCGAGCGTGCCTTCCGCTCCGATCAGCAGGTGATCGAGGCTGACCCCACGATTGTCTTTCTTGAGCCCGCCGAGGCTATCATGAACGAGACCGCCCGACAGTACCGCCTCAACCCCCACTACCTGAGCCCGCATCGTGCCGAACCGCAGCACCTGCGTGCCCCCGGCGTTGGTGGCGGCGAGGCCCCCGACGGTTGCCGACCCGCGCGCACCGAGATCGAGGGGAAAGCGCGCGCCCTCCCCCGCTGCGGCCTTCTGCAATGTGTCGAGGATCACGCCGGCTTCGACCACGGCATGATCGGGACCGATGCTGCGAATTTGGTTCATGCGGCGAAGCGACAGCAGCACGGCGGAGCCGTCGGAAGGCGGTGTCGCGCCCCCGACCATCGAGCTGTTGCCCCCCTGCGGGACAAGGCCGACGCCATGCGCCTCCGCTGCCTGGACGATCGCCGCCACCGCGTCGCAGGTCGAGGGTTGCAACAGCACGGGGCTCACACCCGTCCACCGCCCACGCCAGTCGGTCAGCCACAGGGCAATATCCGCAGGATCGGTGACGACGGCGCGTGGCTCTACCCGCGTTCGGACGGCGTCGAGAAAGGCAGCAAGATCCATGGCCCGAGACATAGGCGCTTGCGCACCGCCGCGCGAGCGGAGAGAGGATGGCGCATGGACGCGATGTGGATTGGACTGGCGCTTGCCGCTGGCGGCGCGGTGTCGATCGGCCTTGTTGCTGAAGGGCTGAGGAGCCGCCTTCGCCGCGGCAAGAGCGATCACAGCAGCCCACACAGCCTGTGGGCCAGGCTCTTCCGGAGGCCACGCGCATGATCCAGCTGGTGGTCGCCCGCGCGCGCAACGGCATCATCGGGCGTAACGGCGCCCTGCCCTGGCACCTTCCCGAAGACCTCAAGAGGTTCAAGCGGCTGACGCTGGGAACGGCGATGGTGATGGGTCGCAAGACGTTCGACAGCCTGCCGGGATTGCTGCCGAAGCGGCGGCACATCGTGATTACGCGGGATCGCGCGTGGCAAGCCGAAGGAGCGGAGGTCGCGCATTCGTTACCCGAAGCGTTCGCGCTTGCCGCGCCGAACGACGTCAGCATCATCGGCGGAGCAGAAATCTTCGGGCTCGCATTGCCGTTCGCTGAGCGCGTCGAACTGACCGATGTACTAGCCGACATCGAAGGCGACACCGCGATGCCCGATCCGCGCGACAGCGGTTATTGGCGCGAGACGTTCCGGGAGGAACATGGCGCGGCCGGGGAGAGCCCCGCCTACGCCTTCATCACGCTGGAACGCGCCTAGGCGGCGCCGTCCAAGACCACGTCGATCTGACGGGTGACCTCGTCCATGCTGGCCATACCGTCGACACGAGCAACAAGCCCGCGCGCTTCGTAATACGGCAGGATCGGCGCCGTTTTGGCGCGATACTCAGCCATGCGGGTGCGCACCGTCTGCTCGTTGTCGTCCGGACGGCGCTTGAACTCATGCCCGCCGCAGACATCGCACTGGTCCTGCACGGCCGTCGGCTTGAACCGTTCGTGATACGGAGCGCTGCACGACGCGCAGGTGAAGCGGCCAGTGATGCGCTCGACCAGCGCTTCCTCATCGACTTCGAGCTCGATCACGTGCGCAAGCTTGCGGCCGCGATCGTCGAGGAGAAGGTCGAGCGCCTCGGCCTGGTGCTGGGTGCGCGGGAAGCCGTCAAAGATGGCACCCTTGTCGCGGCTCTGGTCGAGATGCTCGCCGATCAGCGCCGAGACAATCGCGTCGCTGACGAGCTCGCCCGCCTCCATGATCGCCTTGGCCTTGAGGCCCACCGGCGTGCCGGCCTTGACCGCCGCGCGCAGCATGTCGCCGGTCGACAGCTGGACCATGCCGCGAGTCTCCACCAGCCGCTGCGACTGGGTGCCCTTGCCCGCACCCGGCGGTCCCAACAGGATGATATCCAAGACCGAAACGCTCCCCTGGTAGCTTAGGCTCGCTTGTCACGGGCTTGTCACAGCCCGTCAAGCATCAGCGGCGCGCCGGCCGCCCGCCCTTCAGCTTCGCCTTCTTGATGAGGTCGCCATATTGGTGGGCGATGAGATGGCCCTGGATCTGGCTGACCGTGTCCATCGTCACGTTGACGACGATGAGCAGGCTGGTGCCGCCAAGATAGAAGGGAATGCCGGCCTGGGTGAACATGATCTCCGGCACCAGGCAGATCAGGGTCAGGTAGGCCGCGCCGATCACCGTCAGGCGGGTCAGCAGGTGATCGAAATAGCTTTCGGTCGCCTTGCCCGGACGAACGCCCGGAATGAAGCCGCCATGCTTCTTGAGGTTGTCGGCGGTTTCTTCCGAATTGAATTGCACCGAGGTGTAGAAGAAACAGAAGAAGATGATGCCGAGCCCGTAAAGCGTCATGAACACCGGGCTGCCGTGCTGCAGGTAGGTGCTAAGCGTCACCAGCCATTCCGACTGGCCTTCCGCGCCTGGCGTCGCGCCGGCCATCTGGATGACGGTCAGCGGCATCAGCAGCAGCGAGGAAGCGAAGATCGGCGGGATGACGCCGGCGGTGTTGATCTTGATCGGCAGGTGCGAACGCTCCTGCGCCATCATGCCGCGGGCCGTTGCGCGCTTGGGATACTGGATCAGGACGCGGCGCTGGGCGCGCTCCATGAAGCAGATGAACAGGATCAGACCGACGACCAGCGCGATCACCAGGATGATCAGCAGCGGGTCGATGGTGTTGCTGCGGCCGCCTTCGAACAACTGCGCCAGCGTGCGCGGGAGGGTCGCGACGATGCCAGCCATGATGATCAGGCTGATGCCGTTGCCGATGCCGCGGCTGGTGATCTGTTCACCGATCCACATCAGGAACAGGGTGCCGCCAACGAGGCTGATGGTGGCCGCCACGCGGAACATGATGCCCGGCTCGACCACCGCAGCGATGCTCTGATTTGCGCCCAGACCCTCAAGGCCGACAGCGATGAAATAGCCCTGCACAGTGGTCAGCAGGACCGTCAGGAAGCGGGTATATTGATTGAGCTTCTTGCGCCCGGTCTCGCCCTCTTTCTTTAGGGCCATCAGCGGCGCGTACATGGTCGCGCCAAGCTGCACCACGATGGACGCGGTGATATAGGGCATGACGCCAAGCGCGATGATGCTCATGCGCTCCAGGCTGCCGCCCGAGAAAGTGTTGAAGAAGTCGAGGACGCCGCCGCGCTGCGTGTTGAACAGCTCGGCCATGGCACGCGGGTCGATGCCGGGCATCGGCACGTGGCTTAGAAGCCGGAACAGGATCAGCGCCCCGATCGTGAACCAGATGCGCTTCTTGAGCTCGGTCGCCTTGCCAAAATTGGAAAGGCTGATGTTTGAAGCCAGTTGTTCGGCTTGGCTTGCCATGTGCTTGTTCGTCCCTACCCCCGAAAGGGCCCCATATAGGCGGTGGCGCGCCTGATGTAAGCGCCGCTGGTGCTCCGGCGAAGGCGGGGTCCCGAGACTGGACCCCGACCCTCGCCGGGGAACAGCTTACTTGGCCGACTTGGCCGCCTTGTCCGCGAGGCGGGCCTCACGGGTGGTGCCCTTCTTGGCCTTGGCCAACTCGGCCTTGTCCTTGCGCTCGATCAGCTCGACGCTGCCGCCCGCCTTTTCGATGGCTTCGCGGGCGCCCTTGCTGATGCCGGCAACGCGGAAGTTGAGCTTGGCCGAATACTCGCCCTTGCCGAGGATGCGGACGCCGTCCTTGCCGCCGCGGCCAACGCCAGCGGCCTTGAGCGCGTCATGGTCGATGGTGCCATTGGCGTCGAGCGTGCCGGCGTCCACCAGCTTCTGGATCGCGCCGAGGTTCACTTCGGCATGATCCTTGGCGAAGATGTTGTTGAAGCCGCGCTTCGGCAGCCGCATGTGGAGCGGCATCTGGCCGCCTTCGAAGCCCTTGATCGAGACGCCCGAGCGGCTCTTCTGGCCCTTTTGACCGCGCCCGGCGGTCTTGCCGACACCGGAACCGATGCCGCGGCCGACACGGACCTTGTCCTTGCGGGCGCCAGGATTGTCGCGAAGGTCGTTGAGCTTAATTGTCATGTTCTGCACTCGCTTTCGCTTTTTGCGCGCATCCGGACCCCCGCTTGCGCGAGAGCCCGGTCACTGTGGTTGGAATGGAAAGGAGCCCCTGCACCAGCAGAGGCTCCAAGCCAATTACTTTTCGACGCTCAGCAGATGCTGCACCTTGCGGATCTGGCCGAGGACCTCGGGGGTCTCCTCCACTTCCACGGTGCGGTGCATCTTGTTGAGGCCGAGACCGACCAGCGTTGCACGCTGGGTCTTGTCGCGGCGGATGGGCGAACCCGTCTGGGTGATCTTGATGGTCGCCACGTCTCTTACTCCGTGATGCTGTCGGCGGTGGCCTCAGCCTCCGCCTGGCTCACGCCACCGCGGCCGAGCAGGTCGGCGACCTTCTTGCCGCGACGCTGCGCCACCGAACGGGGGCTGGTCTGTTCCTTGAGCGCCTCAAAGGTCGCCCGGATCATGTTGTACGGGTTCGAAGTGCCGACCGACTTGGTCACCACGTCGGCCACGCCCAGGCTCTCGAAGATGGCGCGCATCGGACCACCCGCGATGATGCCGGTGCCGCTCGGCGCCGAACGGAGGGTCACCTTGCCCGCGCCGAAATGGCCGTTGCCATCATGGTGCAGGGTGCGGCCGTCGCGCAGCGGAACGCGGATCATGGCCTTCTTGGCCGCCGCGGTCGCCTTGCTGATGGCTTCCGGAACCTCACGGGCCTTGCCATGGCCGAAGCCCGCACGACCCTTGCCGTCCCCAACCACGACCAGCGCGGCAAAGCCGAAGCGCTTACCACCCTTCACGGTCTTGGAAACGCGGTTGATGTGGACGAGCTTCTCGATCAGCTCTTCGCCGCCATCGTCGTCGCCGCCACGACCGCCACGGCGATCGTCACGACGGCCGCCACCGCGGTTGCCACCACGACCGTCACGGCCACCGCCGCGACCGCCACGGTTGCCGCCGGGGCCGCCACCGCCGCGAGGACCGCGGTTGTCCTGCTGCGGCTGCTGCGCCGGAGCGCCGGCATCGGCAGCTTCGGCCGCCGGAGCCGCGTCCGGATTACCGGCCTGGGTCTGGGTTTCGATTTCGTCAGCCATTATCAGAACTCCAGCCCGCCTTCACGGGCGGCATCGGCGAGGGCCTTGACCCGGCCATGGAACAGAAAGCCGCCGCGATCGAACACGACGTTGGTTACGCCGGCCGCCTTGGCCCGCTCCGCAAGCGTCTTGCCAACCAGCTTGGCGCCTTCGGCAGTGGCGTTGGCCGTGCCGCGCAGATCCTTGTCGAGGGTCGACGCCGAAACGAGGGTACGACCCTGCGCGTCGTCGATCACCTGAGCATAGATGTGACGGCCCGAACGGTGCACCGACAGCCGCGGCTTGCCCGCCGAGCGGGCCCGCAGCGCCGTGCGCACGCGGCGCCGACGACGATCGAAGAGGGAAAGCTTGGCCATTACTTCTTCTTCCCTTCCTTGCGGAAGATGAACTCGCCGCGATACTTGATGCCCTTGCCCTTGTAGGGTTCGGGCTTGCGCCAGCGACGGATCTCGGCCGCGACCTGACCGACCTTCTGCTTGTCGATGCCGGTGATCTCGACCGTGTTCGGGTCGGGAGTCTTGACGTCGATGCCGTCGGGGATCGCGTAGTTGACGTCGTGGCTGTAGCCGAGCTGCAGGCGCAGGTTCTTGCCCTGAGCCGCGGCGCGATAGCCGACGCCGGTGATCTCGAGCACCTTGGTAAAGCCCTCGGTCACGCCGGTCACGAGGTTCAGCACGTTGGTGCGCTGCATGCCCCACGCCGCGCGCGAACGCTGGCTGTCATTGACCGGCTGCACGCTGATCTGGCCGTCCTCGACCGAGGTGCGGACCAGCTCGTCGAGCATGGTCATCGAAAGAGTGCCCTTGGGGCCCTTGACGCTAAGCGTCTGGCCTTCGAGGTTCGCCGTTACCCCGGCCGGAACCGGGACCGGCTTTTTGCCGATGCGAGACATCTTAGAACACCTCCGCCAGGACTTCGCCACCGACGTTCTGCTCACGCGCTTCCGCATCGGAGAGCACGCCGCGAGGCGTCGAGACGATGGTCATGCCAAGGCCGTTACGGACCCGCGGCAGCTTGGCGGCGCCCGAGTAGACCCGGCGACCGGGCTTCGAGACACGCGCCAGGTGCTGGATCGCAGGCTGGCCTTCGAAATACTTGAGTTCGATCCGCAGGCCCTTCTGGCCCGCCAGCTCCTCTTCCGAGTAGCCGCGGATGTAGCCTTCACGCTGAAGCACGTCGAGGACGTGAGCGCGCAGCTTGGAAGCCGGCGTCAGGACGCTGTCCTTCTTCGCCTGCTGGCCGTTGCGGATGCGGGTGAGCATATCACCCAGGGGATCGGTCATCGCCATCTTGCGGTGTCCTTACCAGCTCGACTTGGTGAGGCCGGGAATCAGGCCCTTGTTGCCCATTTCCCGCAGCATGACGCGCGAGAGACGGAACTTGCGGTAGTAAGCGCGGGACCGGCCCGTCAGCTCGCATCGATTGCGGATACGGGTCGGATTGCCGTTACGGGGCAGTTCCGCCATCTTCAGACGTGCGATCAGACGCTCGGTCTCGTCGAGGCTCTCGTCGTTCGCGAGGGCCTTCAGCTTGGCGTACTTGGCCGCCTGCTTTTCGACGAGCTTCTTGCGACGCTCGTTCTTGTTGATGGAACTCAGTTTCGCCATGACTTAAGTTCTCCTAACCGCTTACGCGGCAGCCTTTTGCTGGTCAGCGTCTGCGGGGAACGGGAAGTTGAAGAGGCGGAGCAGCTCGCGCGCTTCCTCGTCGGTCTTCGCCGTGGTGGTAACGATGATGTCCATGCCGCGGACCTTTTCGATCCGGTCATATTCGATCTCGGGGAACACGATCTGCTCCTTGAGACCCATCGCATAGTTGCCGCGGCCATCGAAGCTTTTCGGGTTGAGGCCGCGGAAATCGCGAACGCGGGGAAGAGCGATGGTCACGAGCCGATCGAGGAACTCGAACATGCGCTCGCGGCGAAGGGTGACCTTGCAACCGATCGGCATGCCCTCACGCAGCTTGAACTGCGCGATCGAAGTCTTGGCCTTGGTGATCACGGGCTTCTGCCCGGCGATCAGCTGCATTTCGGCAGCGGCGGCCTCGACCTTCTTCTTGTCCTGGGTGGCTTCGCCGACACCCATGTTGATGACGATCTTGTCGAGGCGCGGGACTTCCATCCGGTTCTTGTAACCGAACTTCTCGGTCATCGCCTTGACGATGCGCTCGTCATAATCCTTCCGCAGACGCGGCGTGTAGGTGGCCTCGGCCATTAGATCAGCTCCCCGGACTTGACCGCGACCCGGACCTTCTTGCCGTCGCGTTCCTCGAAGCGAACGCGGGTAGCCGCGCCGGTCTTCGGATCAGCGAGCGCCACGTTGGATACGTGAAGCGGCGCTTCCTTGGTGACCTTGCCGCCCTGCGGGGCGGTCTGGGTCGGCTTGATGTGGCGGGTGGCGACGTTGACGCCGCTCACCACGACCTTGTTTTCCTTCGGCATGGAACGGACGACCTCACCGGTCTTGCCCTTGTCCTTGCCCGAAAGAACGACGACCTTGTCGCCCTTCTTGATCTTCGCGGTGGCCATTACAGCACCTCCGGCGCGAGGCTAATGATCTTCATGTGCTTCTTGGCACGGAGCTCACGCACAACCGGGCCGAAGATACGAGTGCCGATCGGCTCCTCGTTCTTGTTGACTAGCACGGCGGCGTTGCCATCGAAGCGGATCACCGAGCCGTCGGGACGGCGGATGTCCTTGGCGGTGCGAACGATAACGGCGCGGTGCACGTCACCCTTCTTCACGCGGCCCTTAGGAGCGGCTTCCTTGACGCTGACGACGATGATGTCGCCGACGCTCGCGGTGCGGCGCTTGGAGCCACCGAGCACCTTGATGCACATGACGCGCTTTGCGCCGCTGTTGTCAGCCACGTCGAGGTTGGACTGCATCTGGATCATGGTTCTATCCTATCCTTGCTTGCAGTCGCTCAGACGTTGGCCGCTTCGGCCAGGTCGGAGGCTTTCGCCTCGCCAACCAGCCCGGCAACGGTCCAGGTCTTGAGCTTCGACAACGGCGCGCATTCTTCAATGCGAACCTGCTGACCCACGCTGTAGGCATTCGCCTCATCGTGAGCATGATACTTCTTCGACAGCTTGATGATCTTGCCGTACAGCGGGTGCTTCACCCGCCGCTCGACACGAACCACCACGGTCTTGTCACCCTTGTCGGACACCACGGTGCCGGTGAGGACGCGCTTTGGCATCTGGTCTCTCCTCAGCCCTGCGCCGGAGCGCTGTTCGAGCGCTGGCCTTGCAGGGTCTTGATGCGGGCGATGGTCCGGCGGACCTCACGCACGCGGCTCGGCTTCTCAAGCTGGTTGGTGGCCGCCTGGAAGCGCAGGTTGAACTGCTCGCGCTTCAGCTCGGACAGCTGAGTCGACAGTTGGTCGTCGGTCTTCACCGACAGGTCTTCACGCTTCGCCATGATCAATCGGCCTCGACCAGGGTTTCGCCAAGGCGGGCGACCACCTTGACCTTGATGGGGAGCTTCTCAGCCGCACGCTCGAAAGCGGTCTTGGCGAGAGGGCCCGGAACGCCGTCCAGCTCGAACAGGATGCGGCCGGGCTTGACCCGAGCGACCCAGAATTCGGGCGAGCCCTTGCCCTTACCCATGCGGACTTCGGCAGGCTTGCTCGACACCGGCAGATCCGGGAAGATCCGGATCCACAAACGCCCCTGGCGCTTGATGTGACGGGTGATCGCGCGGCGGGCCGCTTCGATCTGACGGGCGGTGATCCGCTCCGGCTCCATGGCCTTGAGGCCGAAGGCGCCGAAGTTCAGCTCGGTTCCGCCCTTGGCAACGCCATGGATGCGGCCCTTAAAGGCCTTGCGGAACTTGGTGCGCTTTGGTTGCAACATGATCTGTGATCCTTACCGGCGACGATCGTCGTCGCGCGCGGGGCGAACGCCGGAGGTCTGCGCTTCCATCATCAGCCGGTCCTGGGCGAGCGGGTCGTGACCCAGGATCTCACCCTTGAACACCCACACCTTGACCCCGCACACGCCATAAGCGGTGTGGGCCTGGGCTTCGGCATAATCGACGTTGCCGCGCAGCGTGTGGAGCGGCACGCGGCCTTCACGATAGCGCTCGGAGCGAGCGATCTCGGCACCGCCGAGACGGCCGCCGCACTCGATACGAATGCCTTCTGCGCCGAGGCGAAGGGCCGACTGAACGGCACGCTTCATGGCGCGGCGGAACGCGATCCGGCGCTCCAGCTGGTCGGCGATGCCCTGCGCCACGAGACGCGCATCGACTTCCGGCTTGCGGATCTCGACGATATTCAGGCTGACTTCCGAACCCGTCATCTTGGACAGGGTCTTCTTCAGCTTCTCGATGTCGGTGCCCTTCTTGCCGATGATGACGCCGGGGCGCGCAGCATAGATGGACACGCGACACAGCTTGGCCGGGCGCTCAATGACAACCTTGGAGATCGCGGCCTGCGGCAGCGTCTTCATGATGTACTGGCGGATCTTGAGATCCTCGAGCAGCAGACGGCCGTAATCCTGGCCTTCCGCGAACCAGCGGCTGTCCCAGGTACGGTTGATCTGCAGCCGGAGGCCGATCGGATTGCTCTTCTGACCCATTAGGCTTCTTCCTGCTCGGACACGACGACGCGGATGCGGCTGAACGGCTTGACGATCCGGCTCGACCGACCGCGGGCGCGGGTGGCGAAACGCTTCATCGAGATCGACTTGCCGACGCTCGCCTCGGTGACGATCAGGGCGTCGACGTCGAGGTTGTGGTTGTTCTCCGCATTGGCGACAGCCGAAGCGAGGACCTTGTACACGTCGTCGGCCATGCCCTTGGGGCTGAACTTCAGGATGTTCAGCGCTTCCTCGACCTTGCGGCCACGGATCAGCTGAGCCACGAGGTTCAGCTTGCGCGCCGAGCCACGGATGGTGTTGCCAACGGCGAGCGCTTCCTTGTCGCCCACCTTGCGGGGTGCAGCTGGCTTGCTCATTAGCGCTTGCCCTTCTTGTCGGCGGCGTGACCCGGGAAATAACGGGTCGGCGCGAACTCGCCGAGCTTCATGCCGACCATGTCCTCATTGACCGACACCGGCACGAACTTGCGGCCGTTGTAGACATTGAAGGTCAGGCCGACGAACTGCGGCAGAATGGTGGAGCGGCGCGACCAGGTCTTGATCGGCGCGCGGGCGCCGGCGTCCTGAGCGGTTTCGGCCTTCTTCAGGAGCGACAGCTCCACGAAGGGACCCTTCCAGACGGAACGAGCCATCTCTTAGCCCTTCTTCTTGGCGTGACGGCTACGGATGATCATCTTGTCCGTTGCCTTGTTGTGACGGGTGCGGGCACCCTTGGTCGGCTTGCCCCACGGGGTGACCGGGTGACGGCCGCCCGAGGTCCGGCCTTCACCACCGCCGTGCGGGTGGTCGACCGGGTTCTTGGCGACGCCGCGGGTCAGCGGGCGCTTGCCGAGCCAGCGGGTACGGCCAGCCTTGGCGAGAGTGGTGTTGCCATTGTCGGGGTTCGACACGGCACCAACGGTGGCCATGCAGTCCGAACGGATATAGCGCTGCTCGCCCGAGTTCAGGCGAACGATCACCATGCCCTTGTCGCGGCCGACGACCTGAACGTAGGTGCCGGCGGCACGAGCGATCTGGCCGCCCTTGCCGGGCTTCATCTCGACGTTGTGGACAATGGTGCCGACCGGCATCTGGCCGATCTCCATCGCATTGCCCGGCTTCACGTCGACCTTCTTGCCGGCGACGACCTTGTCGCCCGGAGCGAGACGCTGCGGAGCGATGATATAGGCCTGCTCGCCGCCCTCGTAGGTCACGAGCGCGATGAAGGCCGACCGGTTGGGGTCGTACTCGAGCCGCTCAACGGTGGCAGCAACGTCCCAGGTCCGACGCTTGAAGTCGATGATCCGGTACTTCTGCTTGTGGCCGCCCGCGATGCCGCGGCTGGTCACGTGGCCCTTGTTGTTGCGGCCGCCAGTCTTGGTCTTGCCCTCGGTCAGCGCCTTGACGGGCTTGCCCTTCCAGAGCGCGCTCTTGTCGACGAGGATCAGGCCACGGCGGGCCGGGCTCGTCGGCTTATATGCTTTGAGTGCCATCGGTCCTTAGATCCCGCTCGTGACGTCAATCGGGTCCTGGCCGGGAGCCAGGGTGACGATCGCCTTCTTCTCGTCCGACCGCTGATAGGGCTTGCCCTTCCAGCGCTTCGACTTGCCCTTGGTGACCATGGTGTTCACGTTCAGGACCTTGCGGTCGAACAGAGCCTCGACGGCCGCCTTGATCTCGGGCTTGCTGGCGTCGCCAGCCACCTTGAACACGACCGCGTTGAACTCGGAGAGCTGGGTCGACTTCTCGGTGATGTGCGGCCCGCGGATCACGTCATAGTGACGGATGTCCACGGCCTTGGTTTCTGCCTTAGCCATTGAAACGGGCCTCCAGCTTTTCGACCGCGGCCCGGGTCAGGACCAGGGTCTCGTGGCGCATGATGTCATAGACGTTGGCACCGACCGCGGGGATCAGGTTCATGCCCGGAAGGTTCGACGAAGCGTGGGCAAAGCTGACGTTCAGCGCGTCGCCGTCAATCACCAGGGCAGTCTTGCCAAAGCCCAGCTTGCCGAGCTTCTCGACCAGCATGCGGGTCTTGCCTTCGGCCACGTCGAGGTTGTCGACGATGACCAGCTGACCGCCCTGAGCCTTGCTGCTCAGCGCCATCTTCAGGCCAAGAGCGCGGACCTTCTTGTTCAGCGACAGCGTAAACAGGCGGGCACGCGGGCCATGGGCCTTACCGCCGCCGATGAAGATCGGAGCGCGGCGATCGCCGTGACGAGCGGTACCGCCGCCCTTCTGCTTGCCGAACTTCTTGCCGGTGCGGGCAACGTCCGACCGCTCACGAGCGGCGCGAGCCATGCCGCGGCGGTTGGCGAGCTGCCAGGTGACGACGCGATGCAGGATGTCGGCGCGGGGCTCGACACCGAACACGGCGTCATTGAGCTCAACCTCGCCGGATCCGGCAGCGTCGAGGGTCTTGACTTCGACCTTCATCGCTTAGCCTTCCGTGCTCTCGTCGGTGGCGGGCGCAGTGTCCGTCACCTGAGCGTCGTTGTTCTGGGGAGCCGAAGCGGCGGCGCGAAGGCCAGCCGGATACGGCGCATTCTCGTTGCGGGCGAGCTTGACGGCGTCTTTAACGGTCAGCCAGCTGCCCTTGTGACCGGGCACCGAGCCCTTCACGAACAGCAGCCCGCGCTCGACGTCCGTGCGGACGATCTCGAGGTTTTGCTGAGTGCGGTTGCGGGCGCCCATGTGGCCAGCCATCTTCTTGTTCTTGAAGACGCGGCCCGGGTCCTGGCGATTACCCGTCGAACCGTGCGAACGGTGCGACACGGACACGCCGTGAGTGGCGCGAAGCCCCCCGAAGCCCCAACGCTTCATGGCGCCGGCGAAGCCCTTACCCTGGGTGACACCCGAGATGTCGACCATCTGACCTTCGACGAAGTGGTCGGCAGTGATTTCCGAACCAACGTCGAGGAGCGCGTCTTCGGCGACCCGGAACTCGACCATCTTGGCCTTGAGCTCCACTTCGGCCTTGCCGAAGGCGCCGCGCTGCGGCTTGTTGACATTCTTTGCCTTGGCCGAGCCGGCACCGAGCTGAACGGCGGTGTAGCCGTCCTTCTCGCCTTCGCGGCGGCTGACAACCTGGACGCCATCGAGTTGGAGAACCGTCACGGGAACGTGACGTCCGTCCGCCTGAAACAGACGGGTCATTCCAACCTTCTTGGCGATCACGCCAGTGCGCATGATCTTGCACTCCTCACAGAGGCCTGACCCGTTACCGGGAAAGGCATGCAGCCCGTGAATGAAATGCGTCGGCCCCGCCTGGGCTATTCCTGCCGAAGCAGGAAGCGGGGGACGCAGGCCGGACAACCTCCGAAAAGGTCGTCCGCGGTATCCCTAACTCGTTGGCGCAGCAGGATCGCTAGGCGATTCAACCGCTACGCCGTGGCCATTAGGCCAGTTTGATCTCCACGTCTACACCTGCCGCGAGGTCGAGCTTCATTAGTGCATCAACAGTCTGCGGGGTCGGCTGAACAATGTCGAGCAGACGCTTGTAGGTGCGCACCTCGAACTGCTCGCGCGACTTCTTGTCGACGTGCGGCGAACGGTTGACGGTGAACTTCTCGATGCGGGTCGGGAGCGGAATGGGACCACGGATCAGCGCGCCGGTACGACGAGCAGTGTCAGCGATGTCGCCGGTGGCCTGATCGAGCACGCGGTGATCGAAGGCTTTCAGGCGAATCCGGATATTCTGAGTTTCCATGAGTTCCACTACCGATTGCAAAGAGCCGCTGGACGGTTACCCGCCCAAGAAAACATGAGGCCGCACCCGACTATGCCCGGTTACCCGGGTCGGCGAGACCCCAACGCTGAAACTTGGTGACGGGGACGAATCTCCGTCGGAAGGGCGCCTCTACAGAGGACGGGCGGGCAGATCAAGCCCTGCGTCGGCTCACGGACGGAACTAAAGCTCTTCGACTTGTTGCCGCGGAACGAAGCTGACTTGGGCGAGGCGCCAGCTTCGTTCGGATTTTCCGGGCCATAGCGCCGCGAGGTCGATGTCGCGCATGGGCTCCGCGCCGCAGATCTGAGCATGGATGTAGCGGCCGGTTTCGCGGGTACGGACCTGAGCGCCCGGGAAACGCTGTTCGAGCGACCGGCGGAGATGTTCAGCCTCTTCCGACACTTCGTCGCTGTCGAGCTTGCGGGGCGCGCCGTCGATCAGCTCCGCGGTGGAGGAACGCAGCGCGTTGATGCCGTCGTGCAGGATGCTGGCTGAGATCAGTCCGCTCGCCGCCGCATCGGCCCACCAGAAACCGAGCCCCACGCCAAGGATACCGCCGATGCCGGCGAAGCCCGTCATCCAGTCGGCCTTCTGCATCAGCGCATCGGTGTGCAGCACCTTGTCCTGCAACCGCCTGGCCACCGGCTCCTTCAAGCGGCCGAGGATCACCGGCGGGACGATCGAGTAGATCAGCGCCGCGATCATCAGCCAGCCCATCCAGACCGTCTGCCCAAACAGGGTGACGGGCGGGATAGTGACATGCTCCTGCTTGAGCAGCGTCATCGCGCTTTCGAACAAGAGGAAGACGCCGACCGACGACAGCGCGGTCGCCGAGATCAGGAAGGCAAGGCTCTGTACCCGGTGAAAGCCGAACGGAAAGGCCTTGGTCGGTCCGCGAACCTCCAGCCGCGCCGCGATCAGGAAGACGATGGCGGGAACGAGGCTCAGTATATCCTCGAACCATGCGGTGCGCATCGCCTGGCTTGATCCGGTGGCGAAGAACATCACCACGACCACCGACCCGATCCAGAACAGCGTCCACCATTCGAGCCGGCGGCCGTGGGCGAGGTCCTTGGCGATTTCGCCGGGAATGCCACTCATGGCTTGCCCCTTATCTGCTCGACCTGACGGTGAAGCAGGCTGATCCAGGCATTCTCTCCGTTCCGGGCCAGCGCAACGAGGCTGACGGGCTCCTTCTCCGCCGCGGGCGAGAGCGGCTTGGATGCATGGACCTTCGTTGCCCACGGGCTCTTCTTGGCTATGGTGCCGACGACGAGGTCGAGTTTGCCTTCCTCAAGCTGAGTGAGGAGGTGCTCGGCCGCTCCGCTGCTGAGTTCAGGCGCCGCGCCCGCCTCTGCCGCCACCGCCTGGATCAGGCGGCGGCCCCTTCCCTCCTCGTCGCCGGAGCCGGCGATGAGGCCGACGCGAAAGCTCTTGCTCGCGCGGATCTGCTGGAGCGAACCTTCCGTATCCTTCGGAATGTCGCTGCAAGCGGCGAGACCCGCGGTCAGCACCAAGGCGAGAAAAGCGGACTTCATTACGGCCCCAGAACGCAAGCCCGCCAGCCTCGTTCCCGGCCGCACCCAAACAGCGAAAGGCCCGACACTCGATTGAGTGCCGGGCCCTTGCCGTTTGATCCTCAGCGCGTGAAGGCGCCGAGAAGCTTACTTGGTGATGGTGCCGACCACGCCGGCGCCGACGGTACGACCGCCTTCACGGATGGCGAAGCGCAGGCCCTGGTCCATCGCGATCGGCGCGATGAGCTTGACGCCCAGGGTCACGTTGTCGCCCGGCATGACCATCTCGGTGCCCTCAGGAAGGGTCACTTCGCCGGTCACGTCGGTGGTGCGGAAGTAGAACTGCGGACGATAGTTAGCGAAGAACGGCGTGTGACGGCCACCTTCGTCCTTCGACAGCACGTACACTTCGGCCGAGAAGTCGGTGTGCGGGGTGATCGAGCCCGGCTTGCAGAGGACCTGACCACGCTCCACGTCGTCGCGAGCGACGCCGCGGATGAGGGCACCGATGTTGTCGCCGGCCTGGCCCTGGTCGAGCAGCTTGCGGAACATCTCAACGCCGGTGACGACGGTCTTCTTGGTGTCCTTGATGCCGACGATTTCGACTTCTTCACCAACCTTGACGATGCCGGTTTCGACACGGCCGGTCACGACGGTGCCGCGGCCCGAGATCGAGAACACGTCTTCGATCGGCATCAGGAACGCCTTGTCGAGCGGACGCTCCGGCTGCGGAATCCAGGTGTCGACGGCTTCCATCAGCTTCAGGATAGCCTGCTTGCCGATCTCTTCGTTGCTGTCCTCGAGGACGGCGAGCGCCGAACCGGCAACGATCGGAATGTTGTCGCCGTCGAAGCCGCGCTTGGAAAGCTCCTCGCGGATTTCTAGCTCGACGAGCTCGAGCAGCTCGGGATCGTCAACCTGGTCGACCTTGTTGAGGAAGACGACCATGGTCGGAACACCGACCTGCGCCGCGAGCAGGATGTGCTCCTTGGTCTGCGGCATCGGGCCGTCAGCGGCCGACACCACCAGGATCGCGCCGTCCATTTGCGCCGCGCCGGTGATCATGTTCTTCACATAGTCAGCGTGGCCGGGGCAATCGACGTGCGCGTAGTGGCGGTTCTGGGTCTCATACTCGACGTGCGCGGTCGAGATGGTGATGCCGCGCTCGCGCTCTTCCGGAGCCTTGTCGATGTTCGCGAAATCGACCTTCTGGCTCAGGCCTTCCTCGGACAGGACCTTGGTGATTGCCGCGGTGAGCGACGTCTTGCCATGGTCGACGTGACCGATGGTGCCGATGTTCACGTGCGGCTTGTTCCGCTCGAATTTCGCCTTCGCCATTTTACGCCTCTTCTTGGAAAGTAATGCTCTGGGCCCGCTCGCCCGATTGCGAGCGCGCCCTTAGCGTCAAAAATTGAGTTACGCCAGCTTCGCCTTGACCTCGTCCGCAACGTTCTGCGGAACTTCGTCATAATGCGAGAACTGCATCGAGTACTGAGCACGTCCCTGTGTGAAGGAACGCAGCTGGTTCACGTAGCCGAACATATTGGCCAGCGGGACCATGGCTTCAACCACCTGGGCATTGCCCCGGCTGTCGGTGCCCTGGATCTGACCACGGCGGCTGTTGATGTCGCCGATCACGTCGCCGAGATAATCTTCGGGGGTGACCACCTCGACCTTCATCACCGGCTCGAGCAGCGTGATGCCGGCCTTCTGAGCGGCTTCACGCATTGCACCGCGAGCAGTGATTTCGAACGCCAGCGCCGACGAGTCGACGTCGTGGTAGGCACCGTCATACAGCACGATGTCGAAGTCGATGATCGGGAAGCCGACCAGCGAGCCCGTCGCCGCCGTCTCACGGAAGCCCTTTTCGATCGCGGGGATATATTCCTTGGGGATATTACCGCCCTTGATCTCGTCCTTGAAGACGATGCCGGCGCCGCGCTCACCCGGGGTCAGCTTGACCTTGACGCGGCCGAACTGGCCGGTGCCGCCCGACTGCTTCTTGTGAGTGTAGTCGATGTCGACCGGCTTCTTCAGATATTCGCGATACGCGACCTGCGGAGCGCCGACGTTGGCTTCGACCTTGAACTCACGCTTCATGCGATCGACCAGGATCTCGAGGTGGAGCTCGCCCATCCCCTTGATGATGGTCTGGCCGCTCTCGTGGTCCGAGGTGACGCGGAACGAAGGATCTTCGGCGGCCAGACGATTGAGGGCAACCCCCATCTTCTCCTGGTCGGCCTTGGTCTTCGGCTCCACGGCGACTTCGATGACGGGCTCAGGGAATTCCATGCGCTCGAGCACGATCGGCTTGGCCGGGTCGCACAGCGTGTCGCCAGTGGTGGTTTCCTTGAGACCCGCAATCGCGACGATGTCGCCCGCACGCGCTTCATCGATGTCCTCACGCGAGTTCGCGTGCATGAGGAGCATACGGCCGATCTTTTCCTTCTTGTCCTTCACCGAGTTCAGGTAGCTGCCCTTGGCCAGGGTGCCCGAATAGATGCGGGTAAAGGTAAGCGAGCCGACGAACGGATCGTTCATGATCTTGAAGGCCAGCGCCGAGAAGGGCACGTCGTCAGACGCCTCGCGAGTGTCGCCTTCCTCGGTGCCCGGCTTGACGCCTTCAACCGGCGGAATGTCGAGCGGGCTCGGGAGATAGTCGACCACGGCGTCGAGCAGGGGCTGAACGCCCTTGTTCTTGAACGCCGAGCCGCAAACGATCGGAACGAAGTCCATCGCCAGCGTGCCCTTGCGGATCAGCCTCTTGAGCGTGGCGGTGTCGGGCTCGGTGCCTTCCAAATAGGCTTCCATCGCCGCATCGTCCTGCTCGACGGCGAGTTCGATCAGGTCGCTGCGATACTTGGCGGCCTTTTCCTTCAGGTCATCGGGGATGTCCTGATATTCGAACTTCGCGCCCAGCGACTCTTCGAGCCAGATGATCGCGCGGTTGTTGACCAGGTCGACCAGGCCCTTGAAGCCGCCTTCCATGCCGATCGGCAGGTACAGCACGGCCGGGCGAGCGCCCAGGCGCTCGACGATCGTGTCGACGCAATAATAGAAGTCGGCACCGGTGCGGTCGAGCTTGTTGACGAAGCACATCCGCGGAACCTTGTACTTGTCCGCCTGGCGCCACACGGTTTCCGACTGCGGCTCGACGCCGGCAACGCCGTCGAAGCAGGCGACCGCGCCGTCGAGCACGCGCAGCGAACGCTCGACTTCGATGGTGAAGTCGACGTGACCCGGCGTGTCGATAATGTTGATCAGATGCTCTTCGCCCTGACCATCCTCGGCCTTCCACTTGCAGGTAGTGGCAGCCGACGTGATCGTAATCCCGCGCTCCTGCTCCTGCTCCATCCAGTCCATGGTGGCGGTGCCTTCGTGCACTTCGCCAATCTTGTAGGACTTGCCGGTGTAATAAAGGATGCGCTCGGTCGTCGTGGTCTTGCCGGCGTCGATGTGCGCCATGATGCCGATATTGCGGTAACGCTCGAGCGGATGGCTGCGGGCCATGATCTTGGGTTCCTTAGCGATGTGGGGAGCCGGCCTCTTGGCCCGCTCCCCACGATATAGGTGTTTGTTTTACCAGCGGTAGTGGCTGAAAGCGCGGTTCGCTTCAGCCATGCGGTGGGTGTCTTCCCGCTTCTTCACCGCGTTGCCGCGATTCTGGGCGGCGTCCATCAGCTCACCCGACAGACGGGCGGCCATGGTCTTCTCCGAACGGGCACGCGCGGCCGAGATCAGCCAGCGAATCGCCAGCGCCTGGGCGCGGACGTCGCGAACTTCGACCGGGACCTGATAGGTCGCACCGCCGACGCGGCGGCTGCGGACTTCGATGCCTGGCTTCACGTTGTTCAGCGCATCGTGGAAGACGCCAATCGGCTCACGCTTCAGGCGGGTCTCCACCACGTCGAGCGCACCGTAAACGATGCTCTCGGCAACCGACTTCTTACCGTCGAGCATGATGTTGTTCATGAACTTCGACAGGGTAATGTCACCGAACTTCGGGTCCGGCAGGATCTCGCGCTTTTCTGGGCGACGACGACGGGACATGCGTAATTCCTTCTTCGAGCGGCGCGCCTGCGATTGTCACGCGGCGCGGCCAACACACCAGCTTACTTCGGGCGCTTGGCGCCGTACTTGGAGCGCGACTGACGACGGTCCTTGACACCCTGGGTGTCGAGCACGCCGCGAAGCACGTGATAGCGCACACCCGGAAGGTCGCGCACACGGCCGCCACGGATCAGCACAACGCTGTGCTCCTGGAGGTTGTGGCCTTCGCCCGGGATGTAGCTGATGACTTCGCGCTGGTTGGTCAGGCGGACCTTGGCCACCTTGCGCAGCGCCGAGTTCGGCTTCTTCGGAGTGGTCGTATAGACCCGGGTGCAGACCCCGCGCTTCTGCGGGTTCTGTTCCATCGCAGGGACCTTGCTCTTGGCCTTCTGCGGCTCGCGACCCTTGCGGATCAGCTGGTTGATCGTTGGCATGAAGCCCTTCACCTTTGTCAGGCCTGCGGGTTAACCCACTTGGCCCAAGTTGCTGCGGGAAGACCCCGCGGTTACTTTGGCTGTTCAAGCGAGAAAACCGGCAAACCCGAAGGCCGCCGGCCAATCCTGCGCACAAACAAACGCAATGTTCAGCTCTGCCCGCGGGATACAAGACCCGTGCGGACGTGCGGCCCCTTAGCGAAGCCCCTGCCGGTGGTCAACCGCTCAGGGCCGGCTGACCACCTCGCCGCGGGCCATCACGAAGGCGACGTTCTTCAGCACCCGCACGTCCGCCAGCGGGTCGCCGTTGACCGCGATGATGTCGGCGCTTTTGCCGGGCTCGATGGTGCCGGTCTCGTCCGCGATGCCAAGCAACTCGGCATTGTTGACGGTCGCCGCCTTGATCGCCTGCGCGGCAGGCATGCCGTGCTTCACCATCAGCTCGAACTCATCCGCGTTGCGCCCGTGCTTGGAAACGCCCGCGTCGGTGCCGAAGCAGATCTTCACGCCCGCCGGATAGGCTTTCTCCAGGCTCTTGCCGGTGATCCCGATCCGCCAGTCGATCTGCTTCTTCACCGCCGGCGGATAAGCATTGGGATCCTTGGCCAACCGCTCGAGGTAGCCGTTCACCGTTGACAAGGTCGGCACGTAGCAGGCCCCTGCGCTCTTGAAGAGCCGCACGGTCTCATCATCCATGTCGGTACCATGCTCTATCGAGTCGGCCCCGTTGCGGAGCGCGAGCTTAGTCCCGTCACGCCCATGCGAGTGGACGGCGATCTTTTTGCCATAAGCATGCGCGGTCTTGATCAGCGCTTCAGCTTCATCCTGCTCCATCCGCGTCAGGAGGCCGGTTCCGCTGTTGACCCCGCCGGTGGTTGCGATCTTGATCACGTCGGCGCCGCGGCTGACCTGCATGCGGACAGCACGGCGGCAATCGGCAGGGCCATCGCACAGATGGTGGGTGGACATGTGCGCGTCCATCTCGTCGCTCAGCCCATTGCGCCCGTCCATGTGGCCGCCGGTGGTGGAAAGGCTCTGCGCGGCCGAGATGATGCGCGGTCCCTCGACCCAGCCACGGGCAATCGCGTCGCGGTAAGCGAGCGTCGAGCCTTCCGGGCCATCGCCGAGGTTACGCACGGTGGTGAACCCCGCCCGCAGCGTCTTCATCCCGTTGAGCTCGGTCTCAAACGCCCGCATCGACGGGCTTTCGGTAACTTCCGCAACCAACCCTTCATTGCCGGCGCGGTCACTGGTCAGATGAACATGAGCGTCGATCAGCCCAGGCAGCACCGTTTTGTCGCGAAGGTCGATAAGCTGGCCGGCAGCAGGCTGGTAGCCCGCAGTCACGCTGACGATCCGGCCATTGTCGACGACAATAGTGGAAGGCCCGCGCACCGCTTGACTGGGCACCGCCATCAGCCGGCCGGCGTAAATGGTGATCGGCGCGGCAGTCGCTCCGCTACCAGCCAGAATGACCGCGCCAACCGCTGCCAGACGTCCTGCTCGCATAGAACTCCTCCCCACTTTCGTTCCTGCCGGCGCCGTATCAAGCGATGTATCAGCGAGCAGGCCGCTCCCTGTTAGCCCGCAAAGCGGTAAGCGCAACCACGGCAAAGCCGGCAGCGATGGGCCAGACGAGGATGCGGACCATGAAGGACGCATGGAGAACGGTGTGCTGCCGAAAGATTGCGAACCACAGAAAGATTATCGCCACTGAGGCGAGAAGCAGGAGAAACTCCGGGCTGCGGTGACGGGCCACGCCAACTGCTCCAAGCGTAACTGCGAGGCAGAGAGTGCCTGCTGCTATCATCCACATGCCAGGCGCGAGCGAGCTCAGGTTCAGCAAAAGCTGCGACGTAACGGTAAGCTCGGAAAAGCCAGGCGGATAAACGCTTCCGACCCGGTTGAGGCCTTCAAGAGCGATCTGTGACACGTCGCTCGTGCCGAACAATGTTGCGACCAGAGCAACCTTGGCTGCTGCCGGAACGGCGGCGCCGATCCCGTAGGCAATAAGCCCGAAGACCACCAACTTGGGTGAGCGCTCACCCTTCTGCAGCGCGAACCAGCCCAATCCGAGAACCATTGCCGCTCCCAACGGCAAGCCGCCGGTAAGCAACTCGAAGATCATCGTAAGCGCTCCGAACCCGGCGACGCTGATGATCCATCCCTGAGCGCTCATTGCCCCGGCCCTAGCCGAAAGATAGGCGAGAAAGCCGATGACGATCAGGTCGGACGGGCCGTTGCCAAGCATGTCTCCGAACCATTCCAAGCCGAAAAATCGACTGAAGGCGAGCGTTGCGACCAAAAAGACGATGCTTTCTTCCCGTCTTGCGCCATCGATCAAGCGCAACAGGCATAACCCCGCGCCCGCCAGCAGAAGGATCGAAAGCAGGCCCTTGTACATCGCCTTGATGGCCGAGACATCGAAGTGCGGCAAAAGATACCGCAGCAACACGGTCTGACCGTGCAGATAGTTGTGATAGTATGCGGTGGCGTTCGGACCGGTGCCGTCTCTCAGATCGCCGCAGACGTCCTGCGTCGGGTCAGCCGGATTCACCGGGCTGACAAACAGCCGTTCCGCAGGCTGGCGCTGCTCCACCGCCATGATGGTGATCAGGCAATCGTTGAAGCGCTGCTGTAACGGAACGCGGTCGCCCTGGATCTCCATCCCGAGCGCCTGTGAACGGAAAGCTTCGGCAACGCGCTCGCTTCCACCCCGTCCCAAGCTGTTCCAGGAAGCCAGAAAAAAGAGCGCCGTCAGAACAGCCGCGGCAAAAGCGGCCGTGGTTAACGAAGGCAGCCTAAGCAAACTCGCCTTTCTGACAGCCGGACAAACCAGCATCTACGCGCCCCAAGCCAACTAGGCGGCCACTGATGGCCGCTCATGGTTAAGATCGCGTCAAAGCTGCGGATTCACTCGGTCGTCTTGCCGTCCCACTCGTCATTGTCGTGATCAGCTTCGGCCTGTTCCTTGGTCTTGTGGACGACCTTGTCCTTGTGCTCGGGCGGACCATAGAGCGTGTAGAATTGCAGCGGTTCCTCACCGGTATTCTTGACATTGTGGCAGGCGCCCGCCGGCACGATCACCGCGAAATCGTCCTCGACCTCGTTCTCTACGCCGTCGATCACGACCACGCCTTCGCCTTCTTCGAAACGGAAGAACTGGTCGCGGTCCTCGTGGGTCTCCTCGCCGATCTCCTCGCCCGGCGCGAGGCTCATCAGCACCAGCTGGAGGTGTTCGCCGGTATAGAGCACGCGGCGGAAATCGTTGTTGGCGATGGTCGCTTCTTCGATGTCCGCGCAATAGCCCTTCTTGCTCACTTGATCTTCTCCAGCGAATTGAGATGCTTCTGGACCACGCCGGTCACTTTGGAGGCATGATCCTTGAGCGGCCCGGCCGGCGCTGCGGCAAGATAGCTGTTCACCTTGGCCAGCGTTTCCTGATGGCCCGAGCGCTGGTCGGCAAGATACTGGCGGTCGAACTCGGCGCCGCTCAGGCCACGCAGCGCATCAATCTTGGCCTGCTTGTCGGTCGGAAGCGCGGCGGGCACCGGAATGCCGGCCGCCTGCGCCGCGGGTTTCAGCTCGTTGGTCGACTTGGTGTGCTCGTCAATCATCATCTGCGCGTAGGTCTTCAGCGCCGGCACGGTCGCCTTGTCGAGCGCGAGGCGGCTGCTCTCGATCTCGAACATGTCGCTGGCAGCGGCGTTCTGGACATAGGTCTGGTCGGCCGGCGAACTGGCCGTCATGCCCATGTTACCCTCCATGGTCGCCGCGTTGTCGACCATGGCCTCGTCGGTCATGCCCTGCGTCTGGTTGTTGCTGACGCTGGTGCCCTCCTGCTTGCAGGCGGACAGGGACAGTGCACCAACGGCAGCGACGGTGATGAGAAGCTTGTTCATGGGTCAGGCACCTTGGCTGTGAAGTCGAGGTGCCAACACGGCAGGCAGCAGGGCGTTCCGTTCAGCCTTTAGGCGGTGCTTCACCAGCCACAAGGCGCCCGCCCTTGATGACTACCGCGGGCCGCTCGAGCACGGTGATGTCGGCGAGCGGATCGCCGGTGACCGCCACCATGTCGCCGAACCGCGCAACCTCGATCGCGCCGACGTCGCCCGGACGGCCAAGCGCCTGCGCAGCGTTGACCGTAGCGGCCTGGATCGCCTGCAATGGCGTCATGCCAAAGCGCACCATCACCGCGAACTGCCGCGCGCCGAGGCCTGCCGGATAAACCCCGACATCGGTCCCGAATACGTGACGCGCGCCAAGCTGAACCGAGCGGCGGAAGCTTTCGCGCTGCCGGCCGCCGACCACCCGCTCCTTGGCAAGATTTTCTTCCAGCACGCCGGCCTTGGCGCCTTCGGTCAGGGTCCAGTCAGTGTTGTAGATGTCCATCGAAAGCCAGGTGCCGCGCTCCTTGGCTAGACGGATCGCTTCGTCGTCAAGGAAGCTTGCATGCTCGATGGTGTCGATCCCGGCGCGGATCGCGGCCTTGATGCCATCGGTGCCGTGGGCGTGAGCGGCGACCTTCATGCCAAGCATGTGCGCCTCGTCGGCGGCCATCTTCAGCTCCTCGAAGGTCATCTGCTGCGCGCCAGGTTCGGTGTTGCGCGAGAAGACGCCGCCGGTGGCGCAGACCTTGATCAGCTGCGCGCCAAGCTTGCGCAATTCGCGGACCTTCTTGCGGACCTCGTCAGGACCGTCCGCCACCCCCTTGTTGGTGCGGGCGAGCGAGGGGCGATTGGTATTGCTGTCGCAGTGCCCACCGGTTGCGCCGATCGGATTGGTCGCAGCGGTGATCCGCGGCCCCTCTATCTCGCCGAGATCAACCGCCTGCCTTATCGCCACGTCCGTGTAGCTGCCGGAGCCTGCCGAGCGAACCGAGGTGAACCCCGCGTCGAGCAGGCGCCTCGCGCTGGGCACGCCCATGACGATGTCGAAGCTGTCGGTATATTCGAGCGTGCGGTAGCCCTTGACCTTGCTACTACCCTCAAGGTGCACATGCATGTCGATCAGCCCCGGCACCAGCGTCCTGCCCGGCAAGGCGACGTGGCGCACCTCCGAGCTCCAACGCACCGTCCGCGCATCCGCAACCGAGGTAATCCGCCCGTCGTCGCCAACGAAGATCGCGGGATAATCGACCATCTTGCCGGTCCTGACGTCGAGCATCCGGTCGGCAGTCACGACCACTTTCTCCGCCCAGGCCGGAACGGCATGGAACATGGCCGCGGCGGCAGCAGTGAGCAGAAAGCGCTTCATCGATAATCCCCCTCGTTCGGAAGCTACCTTGGCCGCATTGCCCGCGGCAGCGCAACAGGGATGCATTGCGCGGGGCCGGCGCCACCCCATCTTGCTTCCATGCCCATCCTGTCAGTCCTCGACCTCGCGCCGATCCCGCACGGATCGGAAGCGGGCGACGCGCTTCGCAACTCCGCCGACCTTGCCGCTCATGTCGAGAAGCTCGGCTACAAGCGCTACTGGATGGCCGAGCATCACTCCATGCCCGGCATCGCCAGCGCCGCCACCGCCGTCGCCCTCGCCTTTGTCGGGGCCAACACCTCGACCATCCGGATCGGAGCCGGCGGTATCATGCTGCCCAACCACGCGCCGCTAACGATTGCCGAGCAGTTCGGAACGCTGGAAGCATTGTACCCCGGCCGCATCGACCTCGGCCTCGGCCGCGCACCCGGTACCGACCAGGCCGCCGCCTACGCGCTGCGGCGCAATCTTGCCTCCGACGCCAACCAGTTCCCGCAGGATGTGCTTGAGCTGCAATCCTATCTGCGCGGCGGCGAACAGCGCGTTCGTGCGGTGCCGGGCGAAGGCATGGACATTCCGCTATGGATTCTTGGCTCGAGCACCTTCGGCGCGCAACTCGCCGCGATGCTGGGCCTGCCCTACGCTTTCGCCTCGCACTTCGCGCCGGGGCAGATGATGGAAGCAATCAAGGTCTATCGCGCGACCTTCCGTCCCTCGGCGCAGCTGGCCGAACCTTACGTCATGCTCGGCTTCAACGTCATCGCCGCCGACAGCGACGAGGAAGCGCAGCTGCTTGCCACCTCGATCCAGCAGGCGTTCGTCGCGCTGCGCACCGGCACGCCGGGCAAGCTCCCGCCGCCCCAAGCCGGATTCATGAACACGCTGCCGCTGTCGGCCCGCGCGATGCTCGACCAGTTCCTGTCTTGCTCGGCGATCGGCAACCCTGAGACGGTGCGCCGCCAGGCGCTCGACTTCTTGGAGCGCACGGGCGCGGACGAGCTGATTGTCACCGCCCAGATCCACGACCACCAGGCGCGCCGCCGCTCCTACGAGCTGCTGGCCGAAGCCGTCATGCGCGAGCCTGCGCTCGCCGCCTGATCACATGTGAAGAACGCGCCCGTCCGCGGCGAGGATGCTTTCGTGCATCATCTCGCTCAGGGTCGGGTGCGGGAAAACCGTTCGCGCAAAATCCTCGTCGAGCAGCTCGGCGGTCTTGCCGATCGTGTAACCCTGGATCAGCTCGGTAACCTCGGCGCCGATCATGTGCGCGCCGAGCAGCTCACCAGTCTTGGCGTCGACCACCGTCTTGATGAAGCCCTCGGTCTCGCCAAGCGCGATCGCCTTGCCGTTGCCGATGAAGGGGAATTTGCCGACCTTTACCTCGTAGCCTGCTTCCTTGGCCTTGGCCTCGGTCAGGCCGACGCTGGCGACCTGCGGGTGGCAATAGGTGCAGCCCGGGATGTTCTTGGTGTCGAAGGTGTGTGGATGGGCGTCCTTGCCCAGCTCCTTGGCGATGCTCTCGGCCGCGATTACGCCCTCGTGGCTGGCCTTGTGCGCAAGCCACGGCGCGCCGGTGACATCGCCGATCGCCCAGATGCCCGGCACGTTGGTGCGGCCATAAGGATCGATTTCAATCCGCCCGCGCTCCACCGTGACGCCGAGCGTCTCCAGCCCGATGTTCTCGGTGTTGTGGACGATCCCGACCGCCACGATGACGTGGCTGAAGCGCTTCGCTTCGACCTTGCCGTCCTTGGCCTTGATCTCGACCGCGACGCCCTGCTCGTCGGCCTTCAGACTTTGCACCCCGACTTCGGTCAGGATGGTCATGCCCTGCTTCTCAAGGCTCTTCTGCAGCGCGGCGGACACTTCCTCGTCCTCGGCCGGGACGATGCGATTGAGCATCTCGACCACCGTCACCTTGGCGCCCAAGTCGTTGTAGAAGCTGGCGAACTCGATCCCGATCGCGCCGGAGCCGATCACCAGCAGCTCGGTCGGCATCTCGGCAGGGGTCATCGCGTGGCGATAGGTCCAGATGCGCTTGCCGTCCGACTGCGCGAACGGCAGCTCCCGCGCCCGCGCGCCCGTCGCAACGATGATGTGCTTGGCCGCCAGCTCGGTCTTCGTGCCGTCCTGCTCGACGCTGAGCTTGCCCTTCCCCGTGATCGTGCCGGTGCCCATGTGCACCGCGATCTTGTTCTTCTTCATCAGGTGCGTGACGCCCTGATTAAGCTGCTTCGCCACTCCCCGGCTGCGCGCCACCACCTTGGCGAGGTCGAAGCTGACACCGGTCGCACCGAGGCCATAGCTCTCGGCATGCTTCATGTTGTTGTACACCTCGCCCGATCGCAGCAGCGCCTTGGTCGGGATGCAGCCCCAGTTGAGGCAGATGCCGCCCAGGCTCTCGCGTTCGACAATCGCCGTCTTGAGGCCAAGCTGGCTTGCCCGGATTGCCGCGACATAGCCGCCTGGCCCGGAGCCGAGCACGATGAGGTCGTAGGTATCAGCCATGGGTCTCTTCCTTCGCCGCGATCGGCCGCGGCCTGTTGTTCTCGTCGAGGGCGACAAAGGTGAACTCGCCCTCAGCCACCAATTTCTCTTTGTCCCCGTCCCGCTCCCGCGCGATCCCCTCGGCCCGCAGCAGTAGCGACGTGCGGCCCTGTCTCACCAGCTCTATATAGACGGTGAGTTCGTCGCCCACCGCCATCATGCCCGGGAACTTGAGCTTCTCCGCCCCAACCAGGATCGCCTTCCCCGCGCTATGCCGCGAAGCGAAGCTGCCGCAGGCGAGCCCCATCTGCCCCATCAACCAGCCCCCGAACACACCCCCATAAGGATTGGTGTCGGCGGGCATCGCCGTGGTGCGGATCAGCGGCTCGCGGGCCATCTCAGGCAACCAGGCCGAGCGGGCTTTCAATCAGTTCCTTGAGCGTCTTCATCAGCCGCGCGCCGTCGGCACCGTCGATGGCGCGGTGGTCGAAGCTGCCGGTGATGCTCATCACGGTGGCGACGGTCAATTCCTCACCATCGACCCACGGGCGCTTCTCGCCCGCGCCAACCGCCAGGATCATTGTCTGGGGCGGGTTGATGACCGCGTCGAACTGCTTGATCCCGAACATGCCCATGTTGCTGAGGCTCGCGGTGCCGCCCTGATATTCGTGCGGCTGCAGCTTGCCATCCTTGGCCCGGCCGGCAAGCTCGGTGATCTCCTGGCTGATCCGGCTGACCGACTTCGCCGCCGCATCGGTGACGATCGGGGTGATGAGACCGCCCGGAATGCTCACCGCGACCGAGATGTCGCTACGCTTGTACATGATGAGCTGGTCGGGGGTGAAGCTGACGTTGCACTCGGGCACGGCCTCGAGGGCCACGGCCAGCGCCTTGATCAGCAGATCGTTGACGCTGAGCTTGATCTTGCGACCCGCGAGGCCGGCGTTGAGCTCGCTCCGCAGCTTCAGCAGCGCGTCGAGGCGCACGTCGACCGTCAGATAGATGTGCGGGATCTCGCGCTTGGCCTCGGTCAGGCGCCGCGCGATGGTCTTGCGCATGTTGCTGAGCTTTACGGCTTCATGCGGAATGTCGGTGCTGAACGGCTGCGCCGGAGCGGCGGCGGTAGGCGCCGGAGCAGCGGCAGGCGCGGAAGCCTGTGCCTGCGGCTGGGCGGCAGCGGCACCGCCAGCGGCCTTGCCGAGATCGGCGCGAACGATCCGCCCGCCAGGGCCCGAGCCCTGCAGTGTCGACAAGTCGATACCCTGCGCCTGCGCCAGCTTGCGGGCGAGCGGGCTGGCCTTGACGCGCGAGCCATCGGTCTTGGACGGCGCAACTGGCTGAGCGGGCGCTGCCGGCGTTTCGACCGGGGCAGGAGCGGTCGGAGCGGGCGCTGCAGCTTCGATCCTAGGCTTAAGCTCGGGTGCCTTGTCTTCAGCCGGCTTCGCTGCAGGAGCAGGCACAGGCGCCGCCTCTTCACCCTCGCCACCGATCAGCGCAATCGGCGTGCCGACCTTCACTCCGTCGGTGCCTTCCGCCACCAGGATCTTCGACACCACGCCCTCGTCGACGGCTTCGAACTCCATGGTCGCCTTGTCGGTCTCGATCTCGGCGAGGATATCGCCGCTCGACACCGTGTCGCCTTCCTTGACCAGCCATTTGGCAAGCGTGCCTTCCTCCATCGTCGGGGACAAAGCGGGCATCTTGAGTTCGATCGCCATGGTGGACCTTCGTGGCAACGGGAGGACAGGGTTCGGGCCCCTGAAAGACGATGCCCTCTTGCCCGTCAAGCAGCGGCGAGGCAGTGACTGGGCATGAATGGGGCAACACGCACCTATCTGGTGGTGATGGACGACAGCGGGGAAGCGCGCGCAGCGCTCCGCTTCGCCGCCCGCCGCGCGGCCAAGACCGGCGGCGGACTCGAGGTGCTGGCGATCACCGCGTCGCAAGATTTTGTGCAATGGGGCGGCGTCCAGGCCGCGATCGAGGAAGAACAGCAGCTCCGCATCGAAGCCCAAGTAGCGGCCGCGCTCGGCGACCTGCCCGGCACTGAGGGCCTCCGCCCCGGCGCCATCCTGATCCGCGCGGGCGACCCGGTCGGATCCGTTCGGGACCTCCTCGGCACCCGCGAAGACATCGCCGCGCTGGTCCTCGGCACCGCTCCCGCAGGCGACCCGGGCCCTCTGGTCGCCGCCTTCACCGGCAGCGACTCGGGCAAGCTGCCTTGTCCGGTCATGCTAATCCCGGGCGGCCTCAGCGACGAGCAGTTGGAAGCGCTGAGCTAGCGCGAGCCCATAGGCACGCACTAGCTCAGCGGTGGACAATTAGCCCGCCAGGGTGACGTCCTGGTCGAGGAAAGCCCGGCCCGGCATGCCAAGAGGCATCTCCGCGCTCGTTCCGGTCACGAAGAACCCTGCGATTGGAAGCGCGACTACTGCTCCAACAACGCCAGCCGTTCCGGTTTCACCGCGGCTATTCATATCACCGCGAAGCCGGATATTGGCGCCGTTGACGTTGACCGACTTCATGTCGAGGTAAATCGCGCCTGACTTGCCCCACATACCCTTGTTGCGGACCTGGGTGATGACGCCTTCGACAGGGCTCCGGGCGGGAATAACCACCTTCCCGTTCAGAAGAACATCCTGGGCTACTTCAAAATCAACCCGCTGCCCGACCTTGAGCTTCTTACCCTTGGTGGTCAGCGCCTGCGATAATACCACCGGGATCGGCGCTCCGGCGCGCAGAACATTGGAAACCATCGGCGCAACAATCGTTTTCTGGGCCATCGATTGCGACGGCACCACGACCACCGGCTGCTGCGAAACAGAGACAGGCTGGACGGCAAGCGCCAGCGCGTAAAACGCGAAATCGATCACAGAATTCTTCCCCCATTAGGCGGCCAAAGTGGCCGACTGGGGAAGGCTAATGCAATCAAACCCGTTAGCAATAGCAACAGCAAAACTGGTTAAAGACGAGTTGCCAGCATCTCACAGATGGCGACACAGCCCGCTTCGTCCTCGGCGTCAAAGCGGGCTTTTTCCGGCGCGTCGAGGTCGAGCACGGCGATCAGCTCGCCGTTCCGCACGATCGGCACCACCAGTTCGCTTTGGCTCGCCGCATCGCAGGCAATGTGGCCGGGGAACGCATGAACATCGTCGACCCGTAGCACTTGCCTCGACTCGGCGGCCGCTCCGCACACGCCGCGGCCGAAGGGAATGCGGATGCAGGCCGGGCGGCCCTGGAATGGCCCCAGCACCAGCTCGCCGCCGACATTGCGGTAGAAGCCGGCCCAATTGATCCCCGGCAGCGTCTCCCACAGCAGCGCCGCGGCATTGGCCATGTTGGCGATTGCGTCGGTTTCGCCCGTCGTCAGCCCATCGAGCGCGGCGAGGAGGTCGGCGTAGAGAGTCGGCTTGTCGGCCGCATCGATCTTGAAGTCGTACATGAGGCAGGCTCCTAGCGGCGCTCAGCGTGGTTGTGGAGATAGCGGCGGTGCAGGTGGCGGCGCAGGCGGCGTTGGCGGGATCAGCAGTTCGCACGGGGTGCCCGGCTCATAGCCCCGCCCCAGCCGCACACGCTTCAGGCATTGTCGGACAGGTCGAAGCGCGGCGGAGAAAGCAATATCCTGCTTTGCCGCCCAGCGTTCGGCAAGATCGCTCTCGTAGCGCGTCTCCGCGACGCTCGCGCTCGCCGGCACTACCGCCAGCACCTCAGACGAGCGGCAGACCCGCTTAAGCTTGGCCATCCCCTCTTCGCTGATCGGCCGCATGATCCGCCCCGGCCAGGCAATCACCTCACCGACCCGCGCGCTTGCGGCGGCGGCGAAGCCCGCCGGTCCGACCACCAAGCGCCCATCCACCAGCCCGAGCATCGAGCCGAACGGAAATACTGCCGCCGGGCCATCAACCGACCCGAAGCGAAAGCATCCGTCCACCAGCAGCAAGCGTCCCCGCATCGGCACCGGCACGTCGAAGGTCATCAGCCGGTCGCCTTCGCCCAGCGGCACGGGGCCGAGCGTGAACAGCCCTCTGATGCCCGCCAGCACCGCATTGGGCACCGGCCGCGACGAGCGCGGAAGCTCGTCGGTGATCGGCGCCGTACCGGCTCGCGGCTCTGCCACTCCCCTGGTCGCGGGCGCCTTAAGAATGACGAGCCGTCCCTGCTCGTCGATCCTCCCACCCACCGGCGCCGTGCTTGCCCGGGCAGCGGCCGGGGTGGTCAGCGCGACGACGTCATAAGGCGTCAGCGGCTCGCCTTGCGGCCATCGCACCTCACGCCAGGCCAACACTCCGAACAACCCAGCGAGGACCAGCGCAAATACGCCAAGACCAAGCGCCGTATCCACCCGCCGCTTCACCGCAGGGGCGGCACGTCGATGGTCTGGGTTGCGGGATGATGCTTATCGAGATGTTGCTTGATGATCCGCAGATTGCGGGTGTTGGAGCGGAAGAAGTAATCGGGAATCGCGCCCACGAACGGTATCAGGCCGAGCAGCCAGTCGATCCCGATGTTCTTGCCCATGCGCGCGATCTGCCACTTGCTCATGCCAAGGTTGCGGCCTTCCCACGCCAGATAGGCGCCAAGCCCCGCTCCCACCGTCGGACCGACTCCGGGCACGAAGTCAAGCAGCACGTCGAGGCCGACCCTTTTGTTGGTGCCGGGGATCGGAAGCGCGCGCTCCAGCAGATGCTCGAGCGCCTCGATCCGTCGGCGGGAATGCACCGGGTCGGTGCCGAGCGGCATGTTTCGGACGTAGGGCGTGGGGCGGACGGTCATGCCCCTAATTTCGTGCGCCGTTCCGGCTGCGCAAGTCCGTCAGCGTGTGGCGGGCGAAACGGTTCTCGGCAAAGCCCTCGACATCGCCCCCCGCCAGCGACCAGCGCACCGGCGCGGCGACGGGGATGAAAAGCACGTCTTCGCGCATGATCCGCTCGGCATCCGCGAAGAATTGGCTGCGCTGCGGCGGGAAGCCGGTCAGCCGGGCGGCGTCCAGCAACTGGTCGGCTTCTTCCGAACAGACCGGCACATATTCGCAGCGAAACCGCCGCAGGAACCAGGCCGGCGATGTCGAGGGTGCGACCTCGTCGATGAAGCGGAAGTCGGCCGGTCCGTCACCTGCCGCCGTGACCCGAAGCCCAAGCGGCTCCCAGTCGGCGGCAAGCCGCTGCATGATGATCGCACCGCCCGGTCCACTCGGAACCGCAACCCGGATCGCAGGCCGCGGCGCTTCGGTCGGCGCTTCCTCGCCTTCTTCGCGCGCGGCCGGAGGCGGGAAGAGCGTGCGCGCCCGTTCAACCAGCTCGGCCCGGCGCTGCTCGACACTGAGCGCGGCCCAGGCCGGCTGAGCATATTGGTTGAAGCCGTCGACCCCCGGCTGAAGCAGGCTCAATCGCGGCTGCAGGCCGGGCACGCCAAGCGCCGCGACCATGGCTTCGCGGTCGATCGCCTCGTCAAGCAGCGCGCGCACCGCGGGATCGGCTGCCGGCCCGTCGTTCCCGGCCGGAACCAGCCCGAACAAACCGGCAACCGGATCGACCCGCAAGCTGCCGCGCGGCAATTTGACCGCGGCGGTCAGCGGAAAGTCGGAGACGGTGCCGCCAAGCACCAGTTCGGTGTCGCCGTCGACGAACAGCTGGATTGCGCTCGGCGCGGCGGCGGCAGTGAGGCGGACCCGCTCCTCCTGCGACTCGTCGCCGTCGAAGCCCGGCAAGGTCCGCGTCAGCAAAAGGTGATCGTCCTCCCTGGCGGCGGTGAGCGGCCCGGTGCCGCTGCCCCCGCGGACTAGCGCGAATTGCGGCTGCGCGAGCAGTTGAAGAAGATGCGGGCGAGGTGCACTGAGCTCGACCGCGATGACCCGGTCGGTCATCGCCACCACCTCACGCACCGCGCCCAGCGTGTCGAACAGCACGTCGCGCCGACGCCGGGCAAGCTGGCGCTCCATCAACCGCACGACTTCGCGCGCCCTCACCTTGCGCCCATCGCTCCACGTCGCGCTGCGCAGGCGGAAGACATAGCTCAGGCTGTCGTCGCTGACCGCCCAGCGTTCGGCGAGGCCCGGCGCGATGTCGCCCGACCCGTCGAATCGAACCAGCCCCTGCGCGACGTTGCTCGCAAGCAGCAGGTCGGCCGGGCTGAGGTCGGCGGACAGTGGGTCGGCAAGTTTCGGCAGGCGGTCGGCAATGACCACCGCCCGGACCTCCCCGCTCTCCGGCTTGCGGCATCCGTTCAGGCCGGCGACAGCCGCGAGCAGCATCAGGGCTGCGGAGATCCGGGTCAGTGGGCGCGGGGGCTTGGAAGCGGACACGCTTTCCCTCTAGCCGAGGGCGGCCGCCGAGACCAAGGGCATCGCTTAACGAAGCCCTAGTCATGGCTGCCGAGCTGTATTAGGGCATTAGGTCACCACAAGAGTTTGAGTGCATGGCGGATCGCGACTCACCCTGGCAGCGCGACGGTCGCAACGTCGAGGATCTCCCCGATCCCTTCGCCGCGCCGCTGTTCGGTGGTGCGCCAACGGTGAAGCGGCGGCGCTGGTGGCAGCGCGCGGGGTCGCGCCCGGCTGCGACGGAAGCTCCGAGCGAGGCGCCCTCGACGACCCGGCTCGACCGCTCGCAGGAACGATGGCGCCAGCGCGACGGCGACGCGTACACGGCGTCCCCTCCTCCGCCCGTTTCACCGCCGGTAGAGCCTTCGACCAGCCGCCGCCCCTGGCTGCGCTGGGGGCTGATGGGGCTTGGCGCCCTGCTCCTTGTGACCTTGCTGTGGCTGATCTTCACCGCCCCTCTCGGCCGCGCGCTTGAACCGTTGCCGAATCCCGCCATGCTGATCGTGTCGAGCGAAGGCCAGCCCATCGCCCGCCGCGGCGCGATCAAGGAAGCGCCGGTCGAGATCGCGAAGCTCAAGCCGTACACGTCCGGTGCGTTTGTCGCGATCGAGGATCGCCGCTTCTATCGTCACTGGGGCATCGACCCGCGCGCCATCGGCCGCGCAATGGTCGCCAACTTTCAGGCCGGCGGAGTGCGCCAGGGCGGCTCGACCCTGACGCAGCAGCTCGCCAAAACTAGCTTCCTCTCCTCGGACCGCGCGCTCAAGCGCAAGGCGCAGGAAGTGATCATCGCCTTCTGGCTCGAAGGCTGGCTGACCAAGGACGAGATCCTCTCGCGCTATCTGTCATCGGTCTATTTCGGTGACGGTGTGTACGGCCTGCGCGCAGCGTCGCGCCATTATTTCGGCAAGCAGCCCGAGCAGTTGACCCTGGCACAGTCGGCCATGCTCGCCGGGCTCGTCCAGGCGCCGAGCAGGCTTGCCCCGACCCGCAACCTCGCCGGCGCCCGCAAGCGGGCCGCATTGGTGCTGGCCGCTATGCGCGACACGGGCGCGATCACACCGCAGCAGGCCCGCGCCGCCCTCGCCGCCCCGGCCCGCCCGGTTCGCCGCACCCAGAAGGTCCCGACCGGCACCTACTTTGCCGACTGGATGGCGCCGCAGGCGGCCGACGCGTTCGAGACCGACTTCGGCGAAGTGAAGGTCGTCAGCACGCTCGATGCCGACCTCCAGCGGCTTGCCTCACGAGCGGTCGGCAATGCAGCCCTCGGGCCCGGTGTGCAGGCGGCGCTGGTCGCCATGCGTCCGGACGGCCGGGTCGTGGCGATGGTCGGCGGCCGCTCCTACAAGGAATCGACCTTCAATCGTGCGACCCAGGCCCGCCGCCAGCCCGGCTCGGCGTTCAAGCTGTTCGTCTATCTCGCCGCGCTGCGGTCAGGTTACCGGCCCGATTCGATCGTGCAGGACAAGGCCGTAACCATCGATGGCTGGAGCCCCGCCAACAATGACGGCGTGTTCCGCGGCCCGGTGACGATGCAGCAGGCGTTTGCCCGCTCCAGCAATGCCGCCACCGTGCGCCTGTCGGAAGAGGTCGGCCGCGCGCAGGTCCTACGCACGGCGCGCGAGCTTGGCATTTCCACCCCGCTGCCCGACTCGCCCAGCGTCGCGCTCGGCACGGCTGGGGTCAGTCTGCTCGAACTCACCTCCGCCTATGCCGCGGTGGCAAGCGGCCGTTATCCGATTAAGGCGACCGGCTTGCCCGCGAGCCCGGCGTCTGCCCAGACCCGCAACTTCACCGCCACCCTGTTCGGTAACGGCGGCGGGCGGCTCGATGAAGGGCGCGACTGGCGGCCGATGCTCGACCTCCTGTGGGCCGCAGCGAACGAAGGCACCGGGCGCAAGGCTGCGCTGGCCACGCCGACCTTTGGCAAGACGGGCACCAGCCAGGACAATCGCGACGCTCTATTCGTCGGCTTTGCTGGTGACCTGGTGGTCGGGGTGTGGGTGGGGCGCGACGACAACAAGTCGCTTGGCAAGAAGGTGTCGGGCGGAACCATACCGGCGCAGATCTGGCGCAGCTTCATGGCCCCCGCGCTCAGCATCGATGGGCGCAGCGCCTCGGCACTACCCGCCGGCTACCGTGTCCCTCGCCGCGCGCCGGGCCCGAATGAACCGGGCGAGCCTATCATGGACAGTATCGAATCCTGGTTCGAACGCCTGTCCACGGTCGCCGACACTATGCTCTCTGAAAAACGCTGAACAATGCGAAGGTGGTAAACGAACATTTACCTGCCGGTTCAACCACTCCTTAACTCCTGGCCACCTAGAACCCCTTTCGACCGAGGAGCGATTTGAGCGCTCGCCGGTGCCGGGGCCGCCCCCGGGGGACAAGTGGAACTAGGAGACCGGACATGACCAATTTCATCAAGATGCTGAACAACGAAGACGGCGCCACCGCGATTGAGTACGGCCTGATCGCCGCTCTCATCGCCGTTGCCGCGATCACTGCGCTGACCAGCATCGGTGGCAACCTCAACAAGACCTTCACCAACGTCGCTGGCAACCTCAACAAGACGAGCTAAGCCTCGTCCGGTTGAGACCGGTGTAAACAGGGCCCCGTCGCCACCTCTTCCAGAAAGAGGCGGCGGCGGGGCTCTTCGTTTGCGCAGTCCGCCGGACCTGCTTGCGGGCAGGTTTGCTGCGATACGAATTGCTAACCTTTTCCCACCATTATGGCTCTTATCGGAGCGTGACTTCCGCGGAAATCTTCGGGTTCCGAGTTCACGTAGGGGAGAGAGAAGATGACGAACTTCACCAAGATGCTTGCCAATGAAGACGGCGCGACAGCCATCGAATACGGCCTGATTGCCGCCCTCATCGCGGTGGCCGCGATCACCGCGCTGACCGCGATCGGCGGCAACCTCAACAAGACCTTCACCAACGTCGGCGACAACCTCAACAAGACGAGCTAATCGCCGCGCTTGGCTTTAAGCGCTTGATACAGGAAAGGGCATCGGGCGACCGGTGCCCTTTTCTCTTTTTGGAGGTTGTAGCGCCGACCGATGCAACAAAGGGGTTGGCAGCCGCAAAGAAGGCCCTTAAAGGCGCGCTCACACGGGGCCGTAGCTCAGCTGGGAGAGCGTCGCGATGGCATTGCGAAGGTCTGGGGTTCGATCCCCCACGGCTCCACCAAATTTCTGAAAGGCCGCCTGCCCAAGGCGGCCTTTTTCTTTGCCTGGTTCCGGCGGTTGCAGTGCCATCCGCACAACGAAAAAGGGCGGAGCCGAAGCCCCGCCCTTTCCTCAACCGCTGAGTGGCAAGACGCCGGCCTCAGTTATTCTCTTCGTCTTCGTTCTGCGTCTCGACACCCAGATCGTCGTCGCCGGTCGACAGATCGACCTCGTCATCGGCGCTGGGCTCTTCGTCCTCGTCCGGCAAAGCCAGATCCTCGGCACCGAGATCGGCATCGGGGGTGGCCGACGGCGCGGCGACCGAAACCTGCTCGAACGGCATCGGCTGCTTGGACTTCAGCACCGGCTCTGGCACGAAGGTGTTACCGCACTCGATGCAAGTGACGGGATCGTCCTTGCCGAGGTCATAGAAACGGGTTGCGCACTTGGGGCAGGTGCGCTTGGCGCCCCACTCGGGCTTCACCATGCTGCAGTCTCCAATAGAAGGTACGACCGGCGGCATCCCTGCCCCGGTTGATCGGCGCGCGCCTTGCCATAGCGGGGGGTGGCTGTCAAAGCCCGCGCCCATGGCCACCACCTCCCTCGTCATCGCCGTGGACGGCCCGGCCGCCAGCGGCAAGGGCACCATCGCCCGCGGACTTGCCCGGCACTTCGCCCTGCCGTTCCTCGACACCGGCAAGCTCTACCGCGCGGTGGCGCTGTCGCTCTTGCGCTGGGGCGGAGACCCGGACAGCGAATTCGCCGCGCTTAGGGCGTGCGAGGACATTTCCGGCTTGATGGACGATCCCGAACTCAAGAGCGAAATGGTGGGCGGCATCGCCAGCCGGGTCAGCGCCTATCCTGCTGTCCGCACTGCCCTCCTCGGCCGCCAGCGCGACTTCGCTGCCACTTCCGGCGGCGCGGTGCTCGACGGCCGCGACATCGGCACAGTGATCGCGCCGGACGCCGCCGCCAAGCTGTTCGTCACCGCCAGCCTCGACGAACGCGCCCGGCGCCGCCATCTCGAGCTCACCGCGGCCGGGCTGCCGGTCCATCTCGAGGATATTCTGATCGACCTTCGCGCCCGCGACGAGCGCGATGCGGGCCGGGACGCCGCGCCGTTGGTGATGGCCGAAGATGCGATGCTGCTCGACACCAGCGAGATGAGCCCCGACGAAGCACTCACGCAAGCGATCCGGCTGGTCGAAGCGCGCCGCCGCCCGTAAGGGTCAGGCATGACCGCGACCACTCTCCGCACCGGCGGACGCCTCCTTGTCGACCAGCTCCGGATCCAGGGGTGCGACCGCCTCTTCACCGTGCCGGGCGAAAGCTTCCTCGCCGTCCTCGACGCGCTTCACGACACGCCCGAGATCGACGTCGTGGTCTGCCGTCAGGAAGGCGGCGTCTCCTATATGGCCGAGGCCGACGGCAAGCTGACGGGTCGTCCCGGCATCGCCTTCGTCACCCGCGGTCCCGGCGCCACCAACGCCACGCCGGGTGTCCACGTCGCTTTTCAGGACTCCACCCCGATGATCCTATTCGTCGGCGACCTCGACCGCCGCGACAAGGACCGGGAAGGCTTCCAGGAGATCGACTTTCCGGCCTTCTTCGGCCCGATCGCCAAATGGGCCGCGCGGATTGACGACGCCCGCCGCATCCCCGAATATGTCGCCCGCGCTTGGCGCGTCGCCACCGCCGGCCGCCCGGGCCCAGTTGTCCTGGCTCTGCCCGAGGACATGCTGCGCGACGAGGTGGAAGCCGCCGACCGTCCGCCCATGCCGCCGGTCGTCGAGCATCCCGATCCCAGCGCCATCGCCACTCTGCACGAACTGCTGAAAGACGCCGCCGCACCCGTCGCGATCGTTGGCGGGGCGGACTGGAGCCCGTGCGCCGCGCATCATTTCAGCGCTTGGGCCGCGCGCGTCGGCATCCCCGTGGCCGCCGCCTTCCGCCGCCAGGATGCGATCGCCAACGATTGCCCGGTCTATGCCGGTAACCTCGGCTACGGCCCCAATCCGAAGCTCGTCCAACGCGTCAAGGACGCCGACCTGCTGCTGGTGGTCGGCGCCCGCCTCGGCGAAGCGACAACCGACGGCTACACGCTGATCACCCCCGACCACCCCGGCCAGACCATCGTCCACGTTCACCCCGACCCTAACGAGCTTGGTCGTGTCTACCACGCCGATCTGCCGATCTGCTCGGACATGGGCGAGTTCAGCCAGGACCTCGACGCCTGGGAAGATGACGACCTCCTGCCTTTCGGTGCCGGCAAGGAAGCTCACGCCGACTACCTCGCGTGGAGCGAACCCGCCCTGCGCGAAGGCGTGACCCTCGACCTCGGCCCCTGCGTGGCGCTCCTGCGCGAGAAGCTCGCCCCCGACACCATCGTCTGCAACGGCGCCGGCAACTTCTCGGGCTGGGTGCATCGCTACTGGCGCTATGCCGCGACCCCGTGCCAGCTGGCGCCGACCAGCGGCACCATGGGCTACGGCCTCCCCGCCGCAGTCGCCGCCGCGCTGCGCTTCCGTGACCGGCAGGTACTGTGCGTCGCCGGTGACGGCGACTTCCTGATGAATGGGCAGGAACTGGCGACCGCCGCCCAATATGGCGCCGACCTCCTCGTTATCATCGTCGACAACGGCAGCTACGGCACCATCCGCATGCACCAGGAGCGCAACTATCCCGAGCGGCTGTCGGCCACGACGCTCGCCAACCCCGACTTTGCAGCCCTCGGCCGCGCCTATGGCGCCTGGGCGGTGACCGTGGAGCGCACCGAGGAGTTCGGCCCCGCCCTCGACGAAGCGCTCGGCCGCAAAGGCATCCGCCTCCTCCACCTCAAAACCGACGTCGAGGTGATCACCAACCAGACCACCATCACCGCACTGCGGGGCAAGGCGCGGGGCTGAGCTAGGCAGGGGGCAACGAATGAGGGGGATCTTGCGGATCGCAGCACTTCTGCTGCTTGGCTTCAACGCTGCGCCGACAGCGGCGCAACCCACCGTCCTGCCCTTACGCGAGCGCGCCGCCCTGCACGACAAGCTTCTCGCCCAGCGGCTCGATACGGTCGTCCCGGCCCTGATGCGGGAGCAGAAAATCGACATGTGGGTGCTGATCGCCCGCGAATATGTCGAGGATCCGGTGCTCGCTACGATGCTCGACGCCGAGAGCTTCCACGCCCGCCGCCGCACCATCCTGGTCTTCTTCGATCCCGGCGGCGGCAAGCCGGTCGAGCGCCTCACCGTCAGCCGCTATGGCCTAGGCGGCCTCTTCCAGCCAGCCTGGAATCCGAAGCAATATCCCGACCAATTTTTTGCGCTCGCCATGCTGATCGCCAACAAGGACTCCAAGCGGCTCGCCATCAACACGAGCGCTGCCAGCCAGTTTGGCGATGGTCTGACGCTTAGCCAATATCAGGGCCTCACCGCCGCACTCGGCTCCGCCTACCGCGGCCGCCTCGTCCGCACTGACGAACTGGCGATCGGCTGGCTAGAAACTCGCACCCCGGCCGAAATGCAGGTCTATCCGGACCTGCTCAAAATCACCCACGCGATCATTGCCGAGGCGCTCAGCGCCAAGGTCATCACCCCGGGCAAGACCACCGCCAACGACGTCCGCTGGTGGATGCGCGAGAAAGTCAGCAGCCTTGGCCTCAAGGTCTGGTTTCACCCCTCGCTGTCGATCTTCCGCAAGGGGCAGAGCGGCGCGTTGCAGGAGAACGAGATCATCCGCGAAGGCGACATGCTGTGGACCGATTTTGGCATCACCTACCTCGGCCTCAACAGCGATGTGCAGCAGCTCGGCTATGTCCTGAAGCCGGGAGAGCGTGACGTGCCCAAGGGCCTGCGCGACGGCCTCGCTGCCGCCAACCGTGTGCAGGATGCGGTGACCTCCAGCTTCCGCACCGGTCTCACCGGCAACGCCATCCTCGGCCTCGCCCGCGGCAAGGCGATCGCGGCCGGCCTCAAGCCCTCCATCTACTCGCACCCGATCGGCTTTCACGGCCATGGCGCTGGCGGCAGCATTGGCTTCTGGGACAATCAGGCGCCCGACCCCCGCGGCGAGCGCCCGCTGCGCCCCAACACCGCCTGGTCGATCGAACTCAACGCCCGCGCCGCCGTGCCCGAATGGAACGGCCAGGAAGTCGAGTTCCGCCAGGAAGAGAATGCCTTTTTCGATGGGCGGACGGTGCGCTACCTCGATGGGCGACAAACGCGATTCTACCTCATCCAGCCTCGGCCATGAGCCGCAAGGAGTAAGCCTGTGACCACCCGAGCCATTCGCCGCCGCTCGTTCCTGACCGGCGCAGGCGCGCTTGGCGTGAGCCTTGCCATGCCCGCCCGCGGCTTCGCCGCGATGGTGGCCGAGCAGGTGGTCCGGCTCCCCCTGCCCCCGCCCATCACCGCCGCCGAACGAGGCCAGCGCCTCGCCCGCGCCCAGCAGCTCCTCCGCGCGAACCGCCTTGGCGCCATGCTGGTCGAATCGGGCCCGAGCCTCGACTATTACACTGGTATCCAATGGTGGCGGAGCGAGCGACTGACCGGCGTGGTGATCCCGGCTGAAGGCGCCCCAATCGTCGTCACCCCTTTCTTCGAGCAGCCAAGCATCGCCGAGCAGCTGCAAGTCTCATCCGAAATTCGCACTTGGCAGGAGGATGATGAGCCGCTGAAGCTCGTCGGGGACTTCCTGCGCGAACGGAAAGTCACGGGAGCCCCCATCGCCTTCGAGGAAACGAACCGCTTCTTCCTCGGCGACCGCCTGGCCGCGCAGCTCCCCGGCGCGAGGATCGTCAACGCCAATGCGGTCGTGCGCGCCCAGCGGATGATCAAGTCGCCCGCCGAGCTCGCGCTGATGCAGGCCGCCAGCGACATCACCATTGCAGCGTTCCGTACGGCTCACGCCAACCTCAAGCCGGGCATGAGCTCGAACGACATCAACGCCGCCATTGTCGCCGCCTCGGCCGCGCTCGGCGGATCGGGCGCCGGCAATCTCGTCCTCATCAACGAGGCCTCGGCCCTCCCCCACGGCTCCAAGAAGCCGCACAGCCTAGCGCGGGGCGATCTCGTTTTGATCGATGGCGGGTGCAGCGTTCACGGCTACCAGTCCGACATCAGCCGCACCTTCATCTTCGATGGCACGCCCACGCCCGACCAGCGCAAGGTGTGGGAACAGATGCACCGCGGCCAGCAGATCGTACTTGCCGCCGCCAAGGTCGGAGCGACCGCCGGCAGCGTCGATGACGTCGTACGCAATGCCTACGTCAGCTGGGGCTATGGCCCCGACTACAAGCTACCCGGCCTTTCTCACCGCACCGGCCACGGCATCGGCATGGAAGGGCATGAGCCGGTCAATCTCGTCCGCGGCGAGACGACGCGGCTCGCGCCCGGCATGTGCTTTTCGAACGAGCCTGGCATTTACCTCCCCGGTCGCTTCGGCGTGCGCTTGGAGGATTGCTTCCACATGACGGCGAGCGGTCCCAAGTGGTTCACCACCCCGCCGCCAAGCATCGACCAGCCGCTTGGCTGAGCTACGCGCTTAGATCAGCCCGGCCAGCGGGCTCGACGGATCGGCATACATCCGCTTGCCCATGCGCCCAGCGCGATAAGCGAGGCGGCCGCTGTCGACCGCCGCCTTCATCGCGCGGGCCATCAGGATCGGGTCCTTCGCCTCGGCAATAGCGGTGTTCATCAGCACCCCGTCGCAGCCAAGCTCCATCGCAAACGCCGCGTCGCTTGCCGTCCCAACGCCGGCATCGACCAGCACCGGCACCTTGGCGCCTTCGACGATCAGGCGGATGGTCACCGGGTTCTGCACCCCCAGTCCCGACCCGATCGGCGCACCCAGCGGCATGATCGCCACCGCACCAGCCTCTTCGCAACGGCGCGCCATGATCGGGTCGTCGGTGCAATAAACCATCACCTCGAACCCTTCCTTGGTCAGAAGCTCGGTCGCGCGGACGGTCTCGATCATGTCGGGGTAGAGCGTCTTGGCCTCGGCCAGCACCTCGAGCTTCACCAGCTTCCAGCCCCCGGCCTCGCGCGCCAGACGCAGCGTTCGAATGGCCTCCTCGGCAGTAAAGCAGCCCGCGGTGTTCGGCAGGTAGGTCGTGACCTTCGGATCGATATAATCGGTCAGCTTGGGCGCATTGGGGTCGGTGAGGTTCACCCGCCTCACTGCAACGGTGACGATCTCCGCCCCGCTCGCAGCCACCGCCGCCGCATTCTGCTCGAGGCTCTTATACTTGCCCGTCCCGACGATCAGCCGCGAGGTGAAGGTGCGGCCCGCGACGGTCCAGCTGTCGGAGTCGGCGGGCGCGGCGGAGGAAGTGACTGGAAGAGTGGCCATGGGCGCTGATATGAGCGCTTGGCCGATGCTTGCAACGTTGCTCTTCCTTCTCGCCGCCGAGCCGGACGTCGTGGTGTCCCGTTCCGCCGCAATTCCGGCGATCGAACGGATTCTAAAGGCCGACAATCTCGACGTCGACGGCCTTGCCCCGCAAGAGATTGCCGCGGCGATGCGGGACATCCGCCAAGGCGCCGCGCCGCGCGACTTCTGGGTCGCCTATCAGGCACATGTCCGGGCCTGGAGCGACTATGCCGCGGGGCTGGACGCGGCGGCGAAGCGTCAGCCGGGGGAGCCGCCTCCAGCGGGAAGCGAATGGGCGGTGGGCGAAGCGCGCACCCACATCAACGCGACGTTTGACACGGTGGAGCGGCTCGCCCGCACCCGCGGCGCGACCATTCCCTTGCCGCGCACCAGGATCTAATCAGCCGCCACCAACGAAATGCACGATCTCATAATCGTCGCCGTCCTCGACCCGCACTTCGGCCAGCGACGAACGCGGCACGATCTCGAGATTGCGTTCGACCGCGACCCGCGCGGGGTCGAGCCCGAGCTCGCCAACCAGCGCGGCAACGGTGGTCCCGGCGACCACGCGGCGGTGCTCGCCATTGACCTTGATACTGTGGGTTTCGGTTTCGCTCATTTGACTGCCGCATCTAGGTGGCGGATGAAGCTGCCGCAATGCGCAAGATCCTTGTCCTGAACGGCCCCAACCTCAATCGCCTCGGCACGCGCGAGCCGGAGGTCTATGGTTCCGACACGCTCGACGACATCGCCGCCCGGCTGCACGAACAAGCGGCGGCGCTTGAGGTCGAGATCGACGTCCGCCAGAGCAATCACGAAGGTCACCTCATCGATTGGCTGCACGAAGCGGCGGACGAAGGCGCTCACGCCGTGCTCCTCAACGCCGGCGGCCTCACCCACACCTCGGTCGCCTTGCGCGATGCGGTCAGCGCGATCCCGACGCCGGTGATCGAGGTCCATCTCAGCAATCCGCAAGCCCGCGAAAGCTTCCGCTACAAAAGCCTTATCGCAGGCGTTTGCATTGGCTCGATCAGCGGTTTCGGACCTGCCTCCTACACGCTGGCACTGGACGCAGCGGCCCGGCTCTGACAGAGCGCGCGGCGACAGATTACAGGAATTTTTCAATGTCTGACGAGCAAAAGCAGATGCGCATCGATGCCGGTCTGGTTCGCGAACTCGCCGAACTGCTGAGTGCCAATGAGTTGTCCGAGATCGAGGTCGAGGACGGTGATCGCAAGATCCGCGTCCGCCGCGAGCTGACGATTGCAAGTGCGCCGGTGCAGCACATGGTCGCCGCGCCGATCGCCGCCGCCGCGCCGGCCGCTGCCGGTGAAGCCGCTCCCGCTGCAGCCCCCGAGCCGACTGGCGACATCGTCCGCTCGCCGATGGTTGGCACCTGCTACCTCGCGGCCGAACCCGGCGCGGCCAACTTCGTCAGCGTCGGCGACACGGTGAAGCAGGGCGACACCCTGCTGATCGTCGAAGCGATGAAGGTGATGAACCCGATCACCGCGCCGCGGGGCGGCAAGATCACGCAGCTGATGGTCGCCAACGCGCAGCCGGTCGAGTTCGACCAGCCGCTGGTGGTCATCGAATAACGATGCGTGCCATCAACAAGCTGCTGATCGCCAATCGCGGCGAGATCGCACTTCGCATCCTGCGCGCCGCCAAGGAGCTCGGCATTAAGACGGTGGCGGTGCACTCCACTGCCGACGCCGACGCGATGCACGTGCGTCTTGCCGACGAAGCCATCTGCATCGGCCCGCCGGCCGCGCGCGACAGCTATCTCAACATTCCGAACATCATCTCGGCCGCTGAGATCGTCCACGCCGACGCGATCCACCCGGGCTACGGTTTTCTGTCCGAAAATGCCCAGTTCGCCGAGATCGTCGAGCTTCACAACATCATCTGGGTCGGGCCCAAGCCCGAGCATATCCGGATCATGGGCGACAAGGTCGAAGCCAAGCGTACCGCCGACAAGCTTGGCCTGCCGCTGGTTCCCGGCTCGCCCGGCCCGATCAGCGACCTCGACGAAGCCAAGGCGATCGCCGAGGAAATCGGTTATCCGGTCCTGATCAAGGCCGCATCGGGCGGCGGTGGCCGCGGCATGAAGGTCGTGCCCGAACCCGGCCAGCTCGAAACCCTGATGGCGCAGGCCTCGTCGGAAGCGAATGCCGCCTTCGGCGATCCCACGGTCTACATGGAAAAGTATCTCGGTGACCCGAAGCATATCGAGTTTCAGATCTTCGGCGACGGCGAGGGTGGCGCGATCCACCTTGGCGAACGCGACTGCTCGGTCCAGCGGCGCCACCAGAAGGTCATCGAGGAAGCGCCCTCGCCCGTCGTGTCCGCTGCCCAGCGCGCCGAGATGGGCGAGCGAGTTCGCAAGGCGATGGCCGACATGGGCTATCGCGGCGCCGGCACCATCGAGTTCCTGTACGAGCACGGCGAATTCTACTTCATCGAGATGAACACCCGGCTACAGGTCGAGCATCCGGTAACGGAGATGATCAGCGGGATCGACCTGGTCGCCGAGCAGCTCCGCATCGCCGAAGGCCGCGGCCTCTCGGTGACTCAGGACCAGGTTCAGCTGAAGGGTCACTCGATCGAGTGCCGCATCAACGCCGAGGATCCCGTGACCTTCGCCCCTTCGCCGGGCCTCGTGAAGAACTATGTGGCGCCGGGCGGGCTCCAGACGCGCGTCGATAGCGGCCTCTACTCGGGCTACAAGGTACCCCCGTATTACGACAGCATGATCGGCAAGCTGATCGTATGGGGTGAGGACCGCGACGTCGCAATCTGCCGTCTCCGCCGCGCTCTCGAAGAGTTCGTGGTCGAGGGACCCAAGACCAACGTGCCGCTGCACCAGCGCATCCTCAAGGAGCCGGACTTCGCCAGCGGCGAGTATACGATCAAGTGGCTGGAGCGCTGGCTGGAAGAGCAACGCGAGGCCTGAGCGCCTCTCGGTAACGCCACCCGCCCCGGCGCGTTACACTCACTACGATGAGCCTTCCGCTCGACCCTGATCTTGTCCTGCGCGGCTATGCGGCCGGCATCTTCCCGATGGCCGACGACCGCGCCAGCGACGACCTGTTCTGGGTCGAGCCGCGGTCGCGCGCGATCCTTCCGCCAGACCGCTTCCATTGCTCGCGGAGCCTCGCCAAGCGGCTTCGCTCGGGCCGCTTCACCGTTACCGCCGACCGCGATTTCGCCGCAGTCCTGCTCGGCTGCGCCGACCGCCCGCAGACCTGGATCAACGGCCCGATCGAAGCGGCCATGCTGGCGCTCCACACCCGCGCCCAGGCCCACTCAGTCGAGGTATGGCTCGGCGGCGAACTGGTCGGCGGCGTCTATGGGGTGAGGCTTGGCCGTGCCTTCTTCGCCGAAAGCATGTTCAGCAGGACACGCGACGCATCAAAGGTCGCGCTAGCCTTTCTGATGGCGCGGCTGAAGGTTGGTCACTTCATCCTGTGCGATTGCCAGTTCCTAACCGATCACCTCGCCTCGCTCGGCGCGGTGGAAGTGCCACGCAAACGCTACGTCGGATTGCTCGGCGAAGCATTGCGCTCAGCCCTCGATCCGCCGCGGCCCGACTGGACTGCGTTGGACGGACTGCTGTCGTCGGACACCGTTCCGGCTTCGTCTGCAGCGGCTGGGAAGCTCATCGTGCAGCTCTTGGGCCAGACGTCGTAAACGCGGTTCTCGACCACGTTCAGCGACGGACTTTCCTTGTAGAGCCAGCCCGAGAAGACGCGGTTCCAGCCGCCCGAGGGCTGCTGCACGTCCACCTGCACGAACGCGCCGGTCAGCCGGTCGAACTCCCACGGCGGGGTCGTCTCGCACGCGCGCAGCCGGATGATCAGATCGTCGACCCGCAAGGCCTGGCCCGGCCTCATGCGGATATCGCGTGAGATACCGTTACGCTTGTTCAAGATACCGAGCACCGCCACGCGCTCGTTCATCGGGGTAGTGCCGGAAGCCAGCGGCTCGGATTTGACCGGAGCCGCAGCCTTCTCGGCCTGCTTGTCGCCGCGCCCGGGCAAGCGATCGCAGCCGGCCACCGTAAGGCCGATCGCAAGCAGCGCCGCGAGCTGCCTCAGCACCTCAGTCCGGAGTCCAGGCCTGGTAGTCGCCGGTCGCCGCTGCCCGCTTGCCGCCGCGCGACAGCGAGCCCGCCGGCCGATACGTCCCGTCGGTCCCCGACAGGTTGTGCACGCCCGGCTTCTGAAATTTGCGGGCTGGCGGAAGCGCCTTGTCCGGCACATCGCCGATCTGCCCGCGAAGCCAGCTCTGCCACTGGGGCGGGGTCCGACTTGCGTCATTCGAACCATTATAGATCACCCACCGGCGGGCGGGGTCCTTGCGATGCTCGAAATAGACATTGCCGGCGTCATCGCGACCGACCTCGCGGCCGTGACGGCGCGTGAACAGCGACGTGCCGAGAGTGGCGCCGTTCCACCAAGTGAAGATGCTGGCCAAGAGTCCCATGGCGCCTGCCCCTAGCGGGTCCGGGCGGCCCGGAGCAAGCGCTACTGCGCCGGCGCCGACCGGTGGACCCACTCGACCTTGTCACCCGCCTTGATGCCAAGCTCGGCAGTGCGCCCGCCGGCCAGCTCCAGCACCGCACCTACCGGCTCCAGCGAGGGAACGGGCTCAAGGCTCAAGGGCACCGTATTTTCGGCGATGTTCACGATGGTACCGTCCGGCCGCACGAAGATGATGTCGAGTGGGATCAGCGTATTCTTCATCCAGAAGCTCGCCATCCGCGGCGGCTCGTGCGGGAAGATCATGCCGCGGTCGGGTGCCAGGCTCGACCGGTTCATCAGCCCCGTCTGCTGCTCCTCGGGAGAAGCCGCGACTTCCACCGTGAAATTGTGAACCTTGCCGCCGGCGGTCCGGACCGTCAGCGGCACCTGCTCGAGCCCGGCGGCGGAGCGTTCAAGCTTCGGGCTCTCTCCGCCGGTCGGCTGGCACGCGGCGGCGCTCAACGCCAGCGGCAGCGCGGCTAGCAGCGCCAGCCGGCTCAAGCCCCGTGGAGGTCGACCGCGGTCAGCCCCTTGCGCCCCTCCGCGATCCGCGCCGACAGCGTGTCGCCCGGCTGCAGATCGTTCAGCGCTGCCCGGCGCACTGTTTCCATGTGCAGGAAGATGTCCTCGTCCGGGCTGCCCACCCGAGTGACGAAGCCATAGCCTTTGACGCGATTGAACCACTTGACCTCCACAGGTTCGAACGGCCCCGCGCCGTCCAGCAAGGCAGTCCGGTTGGAGCGTTCTTCCGACGACACGCCGAGGCTTCGCGCCACCACCGCCTGCGCCAGATCGATCTCCACTACCCGGATCGCCTGCAGGCCGCGATCCTGCCGCACCACGTCGCAAGTCACAACCGCTCCTTCGGGGAGGGAGCGGCGGTTATGTTCGCGGAGGACGGAAAAATGCACCAGCACGTCACCGTCAATGTGATCGCTGACGAGGAAGCCAAAGCCGCGGGTTGCATCAAACCACTTGATGCGCCCAAGCACGCGAAGACCCGACGCACTGTCGAGCGACCCTTCCGGCCGCGAGTCGACGGGTCGCACGGAAGGGGCCGGAGCGGCGTCCAGCCCAGCTTCGTCTCGCGACGCCGACGCAAACTCACGATGCACGCTGCCACCTATAGCATTGTTCATCTCAGACCGGAAGGTTACAGAGGCAGAACGAAGCCGCTTCACTGGCCATCGTCAGCGAACCCATCAAGGTTTCCGGGCGCCGCGGCGACGATCCGCCGAGCAAGATCCATCGGATGGCCTGCCCGGAGCATGGCGGCAAGCGCCTTTTGTCGGCCAGCAGGGTCGCTTGGAGCCTCGGCATAAGGGCCGATCCGCCGCCGCTCAGCGAAGCGGAGGGCTGCGGCTACCTGCTGCTCGCCGGCGTGGGCCAGCGCTTCGCTACCGTCCTCGGCGCCGATGCCGCTGGCAGCGAGCGCGATCCTAACCCGCCCCTTGCCATAGCCGCGCCGGGTGAGGCTCGCCGCCTTCATGCCCGCAAAAGCGGCATCATCGATGAAGCCGAGGTCCACCACCTTGTCGGCCACTGCCGCGACATCCGGCTCCTCGCTGCCGATCCATTCGCGCTCGCGAAGCTTGCGGCGAAGATAGGTGAGGAGCTTGGCCCGGCTGGTGGCGAAGCGCGCGACATAGCCGAACGCAAGCTCCTGCAACCCAGCCTGGTCGAGCGGCGGCGCGCGGCGCTCGCGGCGCCCGTTCTGCCGCTTCTCACGCTCGCCCCCGTTCACGCCGTCTCTTGCCGCTGCCCCATCTGGCCTTCTTTGTGCCACAGTCGAACGCGAACAACCATGATGCAAAAAGGCGCGTGCGGCACAGCTGACCGCAGGGGCCGACCACACGGATTGAACCAGAGACAGGACCAGCGTGCCAGACGCCATCACCCACACCAACCCGCTGGCACCGTCGGGAGCGACCCCGACCCGCGACGCACTTCCGCGCCGGCTCGCCGATTTCCGCACGCTGGGCGAAGCGCTCGACTATGCGGCGAGCGGCAGCCGCGGCCTGAACTTCCACGATCCGCGTGGCACCCTCACCGTTGCTTATTCCTATTCGACCTTGCGTCTGGCCGCGCTTGACCATGCCCGCCGCTTACTGGCGCTCGGCCTCGCCAAGGGTGAGCGCGTCGCGCTGGTTGCCGAGACCGGACCCGAGTTCGCAGCCGGTTTCTTCGGCGCCGTTTATGCCGGCCTGTGGCCCGTGCCGCTGCCGCTGCCCACCAGCTTCGGCGGCCGCGAAGCCTATGTCGAGCAGCTTTCAGTGATGCTTGGCAGCTCGGACCCGGCGCTTTTCCTGTACCCGGTCGAGCTCGCCGACTTCTGCAAGGAAGCCGCCGCTCGGCGCGAGGTGAAGGCGATGAGCTGGGATGAGCTCGACGCTGCACCCTTCGATGCCGACGCCGCGCTGCCCGAAAGCCAGCCTAACGACATCGCCTATCTCCAGTACAGCAGCGGTTCCACTCGTTTTCCGCACGGCGTTGCGGTCACCCACCATGCGCTGCTCGACAACCTGCGCGCGCACAGCCTCGGCCTGAAGGTCGAGGAGACCGACCGCTGCATCAGCTGGCTGCCCTGGTATCATGACATGGGTCTCGTCGGCTGCCTTCTGTCGCCGCTCGCTAACCAGATCAGCGTCGATTATATGAAGACGGAGGATTTTGCCCGCCGTCCGCTCGCCTGGCTCGACCTCATCAGCCGCAATCCGGGCACCACTCTCTCCTATTCGCCGACCTTCGGCTACGACATTTGCGCCCGCCGCATGAGCTCGCAGATCAAGGCCGGCGAGCGGTTCGACCTGTCGCGCTGGCGGATCGCCGGTAACGGCGCGGACATGATCCGCCCCGATGTCATGCAGGCGTTTGTCGACTCCTTCGCCGATGCTGGTTTTCAGGCCAGCGCCTTCTGCCCGTCTTACGGCCTTGCCGAAGCAACGCTGGCGGTCAGCTTGATGCCGCCGGGCGAAGGCATCCGCCTCGAACTGGTCGAGGAAAGCCAGCTCTCCGGCGCCGCTGCCGAGGATGGCGAAGACCGCCCCAAGCGTTACCGCGCCATCGTTAACTGCGGCCGCGCCGTCGAAGGCATGGAGATCGAGGTTCGCGACGGCGACGGCGAGATCCTCCCCGACCGCGAGATCGGCAAGGTCTGGGTCCGCGGCGCCAGCGTCATGGTCGGCTATTATCGTGACCAGGAAGCGACCGACGCCTGCATGGTCGACGGTTGGCTCGACACCGGCGACATGGGCTATCTGTCGGGCGGCTACATCTTCATCGTCGGCCGCGCCAAGGACATGATCATCATCAATGGCCGCAATCACTGGCCGCAGGATATCGAGTGGGCGGTCGAGCAGCTGCCCGGCTTCAAGTCGGGCGACATCGCCGCCTTCGCGATCACCGGCCCGTCGGGTGAGGAGCAGCCGGCGGTGCTGGTTCATTGCCGCGTGTCGGACCTCGCGGAACGCACCCGCCTGCGCGACGACATCAAGGAACGCGTCCGCGCCATCATTGGCATGAGCCCGGTGGTCGAACTGATCCCGCCGCGCAGCCTGCCGCGCACCAGCTCGGGCAAATTGAGCCGCACCAAGGCCCGCAATCTCTACCTGTCGGGCGAGATCGTGCCGCTGGACCTCGCCGCCTGATAACGAGTTGCTAACCACGGTCGGTCCAAGCTCGTCCGGAGCATCGGGACGACAGAACACGTGGGCGGCACTCTAGTTTATCAGATCAGCGGCGCGATCTTCGCGACCGGCTTCCTGCTGCTGCTCTGCACGCTCGTTGAACGGGTCAATGCGCGCGGCACCTTCCGCTGGGCCGAGCGGTGGCCGGGCGTGCTGTTCGGGCTGCTCAATCCCGTGTTCGCCATCCTGATCGCCATTCCGCTCAAGACGATGTGGGCGAAGATCGGGCTCGGCCCGGTGCTCCATGTCGCGCCGCTCGGGCTGGGGGTCGCGGGAACCACGCTGCTGCTGCTGATGGTTACCGATTTCCTGATGTATTGGGAACATCGCTTCGAGCATCGCTTCTTCTGGCCGGTCCACGCCGTCCATCATTCGGTCGAACATCTCAGCGCGGCTAACAGCTACAGCCATCCGGCGCAGTTCCTGCCGATGTTCGTCATCATCACCGTGCCGCTGTCGCTGATCGACGTCGGCAGCATCGCAGTCCCGGCGCTGGTCTCGACCTTCGTCTTCTTTCTGCAACTCTTCATCCATTCGCCGGTGAAACTCGGCTTCGGCCCCCTGCGCCACCTCTTCGTCGACCCCCCCTTCCACCGCATCCACCACAGCCTCGAAGAGCGGCACTTCGACCGCAACTTCTCGATCCTCTTCTCCTTCTGGGATCGGTTGTTCGGCACCCAGGTCATGCCGCAAAAGGATCAATGGCCCGAGGTGGGCATTCACGAAGCCGCCTCGCCTCGGTCCATTAGCGAATTGCTCGCCTTCCCGCTTCGCCTGTGGGGCTTCCTGCCTCCGTTTGCGGCGGCACCTCCGATAACCGGGGAGAAGACGAGCGCCTTGCCAGAAGCGGACGCCCCGGCTAACCGGCACTCGGCCTTAGGGGTATAGCTCAGTTGGTAGAGCATCGGTCTCCAAAACCGAGGGTCGTGGGTTCGAGTCCCTCTGCCCCTGCCAGGCCAAGGCAAGCGCCATAGGCTCGCCTGCTTCGCCGACGGGTCGCCTTGAACCTTGGTTCCGACCGCGCTACATGGCGCTTCGATCGAGGTCCGGCGGAGCCATCCGCGGACCTCGTTTTTCTATCTCTTGAAGAGGCATTCGCCGTCCATGGCCAAGACAACTCCCGGCGAATTCATCCGCCAGGTCCGCGTCGAAGCGGGCAAGGTCGTGTGGCCGACCGGCAAGGAAACCTGGGTGACCGCCGTGATGGTGTTCATCCTGACCTCGCTACTCGCGCTCTTCTTCTTCGCCGTGGACAGCGGCTTTGCCGCGATCGTCCAGTTCCTCCTCGGCCTGCTCGCTTAAGGTTAGACCCATGTCCCGCTGGTACATCATCCACGCTTATTCGGGCTTCGAGAACAAGGTGCGCGAGTCGATCTTGTCGGAAGCCAAGCGCCTCAATCTCGAGCAATTGGTCGAATCGGTCGAAGTGCCGACCGAAAAGGTCACCGAGATCCGCCGCGGCAAGAAGGTCACCAGCGACCGCAAGTTCTTCCCTGGCTACGTGCTTGCCAAGCTGGGCATGAACGACGACGTCTACCACCTCGTCAAGAACACGCCCAAGGTGACCGGCTTCCTTGGGCCCAACGGCAAGCCGCAGGCAATCAGCGAGGCGGAGGCCGCGCGCATCCTCAACACCAAGGAAGAAGCCGCCGCCGCCGCGCCCAAGGCGAAGATCAACGTCGACTATGAGATCGGCGACAGCGTCAAGGTGCTGGATGGTCCGTTCGCGAGCTTCAACGGCGTGGTCGAGGAACTCGACTTCGACCGTGGCCGCGTGAAGGTCGGCGTCTCCATCTTTGGCCGCGCGACCCCAGTCGAGCTTGAATTCGAGCAGGTCGAGCTGGTCAAGTAAACCGGGGCACTTGGCGGCTTCAGCCGCAGGTGTCCGCGATCAATCTCACGGTTTCGGCGGGCTCATCCCACAGTGGAAAGTGCCCGCTGTGCTCGAACCAGTGCAGCCGCGCGCTCGGGAACCGCTTCGCCGCACGCTTCGCCTGGACCGGCAGGCACAATCGGTCATGGCGCCCCCAGCCAATCGCGAGCCGGCCGCCGGTCGTGGGAACGCCCTCCTGCCCGGGACCATAGCCAAGGTCCTGGATAAGCGAGGGAACGGTCGGCGTCTCAGCCAGCGTTCGCAGCTCTTCGGCAACGAAGGCACCGTCCAGCGCCCACGGACCCGCCGACAATTGCGCCAGCAACGCTGACCGGCTCGCCGCATTGCTCGCCAGTGTAGGAAGCGCTGGCTTCAGCGCCTTCACAAGGGCGCGTGAGCCCGTCAGGGTCGTCACGGCAAAGTGGCGCTCCCAACCTTCCCAGAAGCCGCCGGGATCGAGCGCCACGACGTTGCCTGCAAGCCCCTGCCTTGCAAGCTCCAGCACGACCCGTGCGCCGAGCGAACTGCCAACCATGTCAACGCCGGTCATCCGCGTCGCTTCCATCCATGCCGCGACCGATCGGACCAGACCGGCAAAGGTGCCGCTGTCCGCTTCGGCCGGGGTCGCTCCATGACCGGGAAGATCGATGACCATGACCCGGCGGGCCTGTGCCAGGGGCCCGAGGATCGGCTCCCACGCATGGCCGCTGCTGCCAAGCCCGTGCACCATTAGGAGCGGCTTTCCGCGCCCGTGATCGACTACGTTCATCATGTGCCGCCAACGAGCCGGTTGCGGCGGCAGGTCCATCGCACACAAGAAGTGCCGGGAAGACAGGACCCTCCCGGCTCTCCATGAGTAGGCGCGAAAAGCTCAGGCGAACGTGAAGTCACCTCCGGGTAGCATGTTGATGCCGTACAGTTGCGCATCGAACGACTGCGCTGCTGCGGCCGCCGGCGGGTTGCTAATCGGGTCCCGCCGCCGCCCGGAAACGAGGCTTCCCCCTCTTCCTAAACGGGTCAGCCTCTGCTAGGGGCGCCGCCTTCCAGCATCACTGGAGCCACTGCGGGAGGGCGCGCCTCGGCAAGCCCGCGCGTACCGCTAAACTGAAACCGGGCCCGTTTCGACGGGCTCGAGCATAGAGAGTGACATGGCCAAAAAGATTACCGGCTATATCAAGCTGCAGGTGCCAGCCGGCGCCGCCAACCCGTCCCCGCCGATCGGCCCTGCCCTTGGTCAGCGCGGCGTCAACATCATGGAATTCTGCAAGGCGTTTAACGCGTCGACGCAGGAGATGGAAAAGGGCATGCCGATCCCGACGGTGATCACCGTCTATGCGGACCGCTCTTTCTCCTTCGCCACCAAGACCCCGCCCGCCTCGTTCCTGATCAAGAAGGCCGCTGGCCTGAAGTCGGGCTCGAAGGAGCCGGGCAAGGTGTCCGCGGGCACCATCAAGCGCAGCCAGCTGTCCGAAATCGCTGAGACCAAGATGAAGGATCTCAACGCTAACGACATCGAAGCGGCGACCAAGATCATCGAAGGCTCCGCTCGCGCGATGGGCCTTCAGGTTGTGGAGGGCTAAGGATATGGCCAAGCTGACCAAGAAGCAGAAGAGCCAGGCCGACCAGGTCGACCGCGAGAAGCTGTACGGCGTCGACGAGGCGATCAGCCTCGCAAAGACGCTGGCGACCGCCAAGTTCGACGAGTCGATCGAAGTCGCGCTGAACCTCGGCGTCGATCCGCGTCACGCCGACCAGATGGTCCGCGGCGTCGTCAACCTTCCCAAGGGCACCGGCAAGACCGTTCGCGTCGCCGTGTTCGCCAAGGGCGGCAAGGCTGAAGAAGCCACTGCCGCTGGCGCCGACCGGGTTGGTGCCGAAGACCTGATGGAAGAAATGCAGGCCGGTAAGCTCGATTATGACCGCGTCATCGCGACGCCGGACATGATGGGCGTCGTTGGCCGCCTCGGTAAGGTGCTGGGGCCCAAGGGTCTGATGCCGAACCCGAAGCTCGGCACCGTCACCATGGACGTCACCAAGGCTGTCACCGACGCCAAGGCCGGCCAGATCGAATTCCGCGTCGAAAAGGCCGGCATCATCCACGCCGGTATCGGCAAGGCGAGCTTCGATGCCGCCGACCTTCGCGCCAACTATGACGCGTTCGTTGATGCCATCACCAAGGCCAAGCCGGCCGGTGCCAAGGGCAAGTACCTGAAGAAGGCGGCGATCAGCTCCTCCATGGGCCCGGGCATCAAGGTCCAGCTCGAAGAGGCGTAAGCCTTCCTGCCTTCAGGCAAGAGCTAAGTGAGGGCCGCGGCGGAAACGTCGCGGCCCTTTCTCGTTGATGCTCGTGAAGGAGCCTTTTCATGACCGACACTCCCCGGAACGACACCGACGCCCAGTTGGACGCCGAAGAGACCGAGTTCAGTAACGACCATCCGCTTGCCTCTCCCAACGAGCTTGCCGGCGACGCCATGAGCGGCGTGGAGATGGAGTTCCTCGCCCGCGACATCGCCGATGCCGAAGCCGGCGCCCTGCCGCTCGGGACCGATGCGACCGGCGCGGCATCCGGCATGGCACTCGACGACGAGGACCAAGGCGAAGACGATACGCTGCCGCTGGAGGGATACTGACATGACTGGCGAGCAGGACGTGTCGCAGGGCGGCGGACAAGGTGAGCGGACGATGGAGCCGACCACCGGGGGCGAAAACATGAACGGCACCGGCGGGGGCGCTGGTGGCGGCACGATGGCTGGGTCGGGCGACCCTACCGGCCCCGGCGTCAATGCCGGTGTGCAGAACCCGCTGCAGATGCCCGGCATCGCCGGTGAGGATGCCGAGGTGGTATCCCAAATTGCGGCGCTAGGCTCCGCCGACGGCGCGCTCGCCGATGCGGCGGGTGTCGGTGGCAGCGGGGGGCCGACCATGGGGGAGGCGATCGGCGCTTCGGCCGGTCGCGACATCGGCTCGGGCACCCCCGGCGATCGCGGCGAGACCGGCGGCGGCGACCCGAACCGCTGACTCTCGCAAGGCGGGCGTGCGGCAGCTACACGGCCACATGCCTGCCACACCAACCACTTATGACGCGATCGTTCTCGGTGCCGGCGGCGCCGGCTTGATGTGCGCCGCCGTCGCCGGGCAGCGTGGGCTCCGGGTGCTGGTCCTCGACCATGCGCCGGAACCCGGCCGCAAGATTCTTATCTCGGGCGGCGGCCGCTGTAACTTCACCAACATCGGTGTGGCGCCCGACCGCTACCTCAGCGCCAATCCACACTTCGCCCGCTCGGCGCTGGCCCGCTACACACCCCAGGACTTTCTCGAGCTCGTCGGCAAGCACCGCATCGCTTGGCACGAAAAAACGCTTGGCCAGCTGTTCTGCGACGGCTCGGCGCGTCAGATCGTGGCCATGCTGCTCGACGAATGTGCGGCAGGCGGCGCCACTATCCGCTGCGACGCTCCGATCCGCTCGGTAGAACATGACGGAGCCTGCTTCCGGGTCGTGGCCGGCGACACCGAGGCCCAAGCCCCGGCGCTGGTGATCGCCACCGGTGGCCCGTCCATCCCCAAACTCGGCGCCACCGGCTTTGCCTACGATTTGGCCAAGCGATTCGGCCTCAAGCTGGTGGAGCCGCGCCCCGCGCTCGTGCCTTTCACCCTCGGCGGCGATGAAGCCCTGTTCCGGTCCCTCTCGGGTGTCGCCACTCCTGTCGAGGCTCGTGCGGGCGGCGCCGCCTTCCGCGAAGCTGCCTTGTTCACCCACAAGGGGATGAGTGGCCCCGCCATCCTGCAGGTATCGAGCTACTGGCGTCATGGCGAGGCGGTTGCGATCGACTTCCTGCCACAGGCCACGCCCGGCTGGTTGCGCGACGCCAAGCGCCAGCGCCCCCGCGCCAAGCTCCCAACCATCCTCGGCGAGCAGCTGCCTGCTCGCCTCGCCGACGCACTGGCCGAGCGCATCGGCCTCGCCGCCGAACTCGGCAACAGCCCGGACAAAGCGCTTGAAGCCGCCGAGCGCCGCCTCGCCGACTGGAGCTTTAAGCCCAATGGCACCGAGGGCTTCGCCAAGGCCGAGGTGACTGTCGGCGGGATCAGCACCGCGGAGCTGTCTCAACAGACGATGGAAGCCCGCAAGGTGCCGGGTCTCTACGCGATCGGCGAAGCGGTGGACGTGACCGGCTGGCTTGGTGGCTACAACTTTCAATGGGCTTGGGCGTCCGGCGTCGCGGCGGGCCAAGCGCTCTGATCGTTGCGGCGAATGGAGGGACGGAGTCTCTCGCCGAACGTTTTCAGCCTCACAGGTCGGCCTAGCCGGGCCGGATGGATGGAGGATGAATCGTGGACAACAATCAGTCGAGCAGCAGTCAGAGTGGCAACACCGGAACGCGCGACGTTACTTATGATCTGACGGCCGTTCTCTACCACGCGCTGCAAGGCGTCGAGAATTGCCAGACCTACATGGGTGACGCGCAGGGCAAGCAGGAACATCGCCAATTCTTCCAGCAAGCCATGCAGGCTCAGAAGCAGTTGGCCGAGCAGGCCAAGCAGCTGCTCCATGACTGCCTCATGCAGGAAACCGGCGGCCAGTCCGGCAGCAATTCTTCGGGTAGCTCGATGAACCAGCAGGGTAGCAACATGGCCGGCGCCGGGATGGCCAGCGATGTCGGCTCGACCCAGACCCACAGCTTTGACGAAGCACGCGACGACGGCAGCGCCTTCCGCTTCGCCAGCGGCCAGACCGAAGGCGGTTCCGACCAGTTCGAGGGCGGCAGCGAGCAGGACCGCCAGGGCGGCTCGGCGCTTACCTCGGGCCAGCAGGTCGGCGGCACTCACAACGATCCGAGTTCGGGCCAGTTTGGCCAGAGCGGGTTCGGCCAGGGTCAACGCCACGGTGAAATGACGACCGGCGGCGGTGGCACCAGCAGCTTCTGATTGCAGGATAATATAGCGGCGGAGAGGGTCGGAAAGCGACCTTTTCCGCCGTTTGCCGTTCAGTCGAGATGATCGGGCCGTATGCCGCCTGATCGACCCCCGCAGCCTCGGCGTAGAAGCTGACGCGCATCGGCAGTGGCAAGGACGTAACCCCAGGCTCAGCCCAGTGGAGATCCTTCCGCCGGGCGAGTTCAAGGGGTTGAACCATGACCAGTCGATTGCAGAGTAGCGGCATAGCCGCTTTGTCCTTCACCCTCTCCGCGGCGGTGCTCGCGCTGGCGCTGACGCCCAGCGTGGCTTCCGCCCAGGCAAACACCCTCGCGGACATCGAGCTTACCGCGCGGGGCGATCGCATCGTTGAAGAACGCCGGGTACCTACCAGCGGCCTCGATTTTACCAGCGCGTCCGACATGAAGAAACTGGATGCTAGCATTGGCCGCGCCATCACGGCAGTCTGCGCTCAGCAGGATCTCAGCTTCATCAAGACCGCCGAAGTTCAGTGCCGCCAGATGGCTCGCCTCTCCAGCGTCCGCCAAGTCACCGCGCTGCGTAACCAAGCGATTGCGCTTGCCGCTGCAGGCCGCGTTGCTCCGAGCGCAGGGGACATTGTTGTTGCCGCGCGCTGACAGGGGATGAATGGGACGGCAAGGGGGCGCCGTCCCGATCATCTTACTGGCTTGACCTGTTGGGATGTTTCCGCTTTCGTAATCGAGATGCTTCGTCCCGCCGCCCTCAATGTCTTCGCCGCCAACTGGTGGTTTAGCGTTCACGGCGGCGTGCCGGTGGAGCGCTAAGGGCTTTTCGCCCGTCTGAAGCGCCCCGCAGCCCGCCCTCACCGGCGGGTTTTTTCTTGCCCTGCCGGTCCCCTCTCCCACCGTCAGGAACCGTCCCATGATCATCGTTCTGAAGCCCGAAGCGCCCGCCGACTCCGCCGAGCGTCTCCTCAAGAAGATCGCCGACGCGGGGCTGAAGCCGCTTCACATGCCCGGTGCCGAACGGGTGGTACTCGGCGCACTCGGGGACGAACGAGTGCTCGCCGAACTGGCGCTGGACGGCGATCCGGCGGTGGAAAGCATCAAGCCCATCCTCGCACCCTACAAGCTCGTCAGCCGTGAGCTTCAGGCCCATGACACGCTGGTCGATGTGGGCGGCGTGACGATTGGCGGCGACCGCCTGACCGTGATCGCCGGCCCCTGCGCAGTGGAAAGCGCCGAGCAGCTGCACGAAACCGCGTCCGCGGTGAAGGCGGCCGGCGCCACCCTGCTGCGCGCGGGCGCGTACAAGCCGCGCACCAGCCCCTATGGATTCTCGGGGCATGGCACGGAAGGCCTCAAGATCCTGCGCGAAGTGGGCGACGATCTGGGTCTTCCCATCGTTACCGAGGTGATGGACACCGCCGACGTGCCTCACGTCGCGGAGACTGCCGACTGCCTTCAGATTGGCGCGCGCAACATGCAGAATTACGCGCTGCTCCGTGCAGTCGGGGCGTCGGGGCGCCCGGTGCTGCTGAAGCGCGGCCTCAGCGCCACCATTCAGGAATGGCTGCTTGCCGCGGAATATCTGCTGGCGGCCGGCAACCCCGACGTCATCCTGTGCGAGCGCGGCATCCGCACTTTTGAGCCTGCGACCCGCAACACCCTCGACCTGAACGCCGTCCCGTACGTCAAGGGCAAGACCCACCTCCCGGTCGTGGTCGATCCCAGCCACGGCACCGGCATTCGCGACCTCGTTCCGGCGATGAGCCTTGCTGCTGTCGCTGCCGGCGCTGACGGGCTGATGATCGAGGTTCACCGCGATCCCGCCAAAGCCCTGAGCGACGGCGCGCAATCGCTTTATCCCGATCAATTCGAGCAGTTGATGGGCGCGATCGGAGCCGTGGCGACAGCGGTCGGCCGTCAGCTGTGAGGCGCGAAGCGCGGGTCCTTGCCCGGCGGCTGCCCGCAGGCATCGAGCCCCTGGCCGCTTACCGATCGCTGGGCGGCGCCCGACAAGCCACTGGCTTGTTCGAAGCGCCGGACGGCCAGAGGCTGGTCATAAGCCGGACCTGCGTCCGGGCCGAAGCGCGGGACGGAACGGTGATCCTGGAAGCGCTGAACGCCAACGGCGAAGCGCTGCTCGCCGCCGTCGACTCCCCAGCAGTCAGCGAGCGGCGTGCAGATCGCCTGCTGCTGACCTTTGCCCGGCCCAAGAGCGAGGATGCGGCCGAGCGCCTGCTTGGAGCCCAGCCGCTGCATGCCCTTCGCGCACTGCTCGACGCAGCCTCGGCCCCCCGCGGTGAGCCATTCGGCGCCTTGCTGCTCGGCGTCGCGGGCTTCGACCTTGCCGCCTGGGGCGAGGCCATGCCCGACGGCCCGCCCGCCGACTTTCCCGAGTTCGTCTTCTTCGTGCCCGATACGCTTCTGACGATCGCTGCTGGCGGCGCTGCACGGCTGATCTGCACGGCCTTCGGCTCCGACGAGCGTCACGTGAACGATGCAGCGCTTCGGCTGGAAGAAGGCTTAGCGGCGCTTGCGGGTCCGACTGAACCGGTTCCAGCGGACGAGTCTGCTAGTCGCGGAGCGGCGAATTTCGACCCCGACCTGTCCGACGCCGAGTTCGCCGCCCTCGTCACCCGCCTCAAGCAGGAGATCGCCGCTGGCGAGGTCTATCAGATCGTGCCGAGCCGCACCTTCACCGGCCCCTGCCTCGACCCGCTCGCCGCCTACGCCCGGCTGCGCGAGGCTGAGCCTGCCAGCTATCGCTTCTTTCTCGCCGACCGCGACTGGACCTTGCTCGGCGCCAGCCCGGAGACCAGCGTTCGCCTCTCCCCCAGAGGAGCGAGTGGCTGCACCGTCGAGGTGAAGCCCATCGCCGGCACCCGCCCCCGCGGGAGCAGTCCCGACGCCGACGATCGCATGGAGGCCGAGATGCGGCTCGACGGCAAGGAACTCGCCGAGCACATGATGCTGGTCGACCTGGCCCGCAACGACGTCGCCCGCGTCTCACTGCCGGGGACTCGGCGTGTGGCGAAGCTGCTGACCGTCGAGCGCTTTGCCCGCGTCATGCACCTCGTCTCCTCCGTTACGGGAACGCTGCGTCCTGGCTTCGACGCCTTCGACGCGCTCGCAGCCTGTCTCAACGTCGGAACCCTGGTCGGCGCGCCCAAGATCCGCGCCATGCAGCTCCTTCGCGCCGCCGAAGCTAGGCGCCGCGGACCTTATGGCGGGGCGATTGGCTGGATCGGCGGCGATGGTCGAATGGACACGGCGGTGGTGATCCGCTCCGCCCTCGTGCGGGACGATATCGCCGAGGTCCGCGCCGGTGCGGGCGTCGTTCATGACAGCGTGCCGGAAGCCGAAGTTGAGGAAACCCGTGCCAAGGCTTCGGCGCTGCTCGGGGTGCTTAGCGCATGAAGCCCGTCCTCCTCATCGACAATCTCGACAGCTTCACCTTCAACCTGGTCGAAAGCCTCGAGCGGATCGGCGTCACGGTGCACGTCCGGCGCAACAGCATCGCCGCCGCCGATGCACTCGCCGAGGCGCAGGCGCTCGGTGCAATCCTGATGATCTCGCCCGGCCCAGGGACGCCGCAAGGCTCAGGCTGCTGCCTCGAGCTAATTGCGCTGGCGATAGGCCGCGTGCCGCTGATCGGAATTTGCCTTGGCCACCAAGCCATCGTCGCAGAAGCAGGCGGCACCGTCACCCGCGCCCCCGATCCCGTGCACGGCAAGTCCTTGCTGCTCGCCCACGACGGTGCAGGCCCGTTCTCGGGCCTTGCCAGCCCGGCCAGAGTCGCCCGCTATCACAGCCTTTGCACCCGTGACCTGCCGCCGCGCTTCACGGTGCATGCGGCGGTCGACGGCATGGCGATGGCCTTCAGCGACGCCGCAGCACTCCAGGCGGGGCTGCAATTCCATCCCGAAAGCATCCTCACCAATCACGGCGACGCGATGCTGATCAACCTCATGGAGATGTTCGGCTAGGCTCCTCGTCCGGGGCGGGCTTGTCGTCCGCCTCGGAGCCGTGCTGAGCATAACTGCCCTCGTGACCCTCGCGCCCGAAGCGGCGGCGCCACTCCTCGGCAGCTTGCTGCGCGGCGGGGTCCTGGCCTTCTTCCTTGTCCTGTTCCATTCCCCTTCAACGCCCGCACCCCGCATGGCGCTCCCGCTGAATGGGTTGATCGAGCGGCACAATCTGCTATTGGCGCCCCGTTCCCGGCTTGCCGGAAACACCGTCCGAGACAGTTGGCGCTCCCCGGAGCTTAATTTCCAGCCGAGACGGGGAAGAGAGTTTCTCGCGTGGGTCTATCCCCCGCGTTGTCGTGCGTTCACTCGCACGCGCCTCCCAGCCCCACGGACATGAGCTCCCGCCTGGCCATTCGGCTACGCGGGTCATGAAGCCGGTCGCCGGTGCCTTCGGGTAACCAGCGGCCATTTGTTTGGAGTTGGCATGGATCGCAACGAAAAAGCGGATCTGGTTGCCGAACTGAAGCAGGTATTTGGCGAGACCAGCGTGGTGGTTGTCACCCGCAATCTCGGCCTGACGGTGGCCCAGTCCACCGATCTTCGCCTGCGGATGCGCGACGCCGGAGCCCAGTTCAAGGTTGCGAAGAACCGCCTCGCCCTGATCGCGCTTGATGGCACCCGCTATCAGCCGCTCGGCGAGCTGCTCAAGGGCCCGACGGCCCTCGCCACGTCCATCGACCCCGTCGCGGCCGCCAAGGTCGCGATCGACTTCGCCAAGACCACCGACAAGTTCGAGGTTCTGGGTGGAGCGATGGGTGACACCGTCCTCGACCTCGCAGGAGTAACGGCGCTGGCGGAGCTTCCGAGCCTCGATCAGCTCCGCGCGACCCTTATCGGCCTGGTGCAGGCTCCGGCGACCAAGATCGCCCGGACCGTTGCCGAGCCGGGCGCGATGCTGGCGCGGGTGTTCGGTGCCTATGCGGCGCAGGATGCGGCATAAGTTCTTCGATCTTTTTCACGCACGACAATCTGGGGCCGCTGAGCCCCGCACAGGAGTTTGAAAATGGCTGACATCAACAACATCGTCGACCAGCTGTCGGCGCTCACCGTTCTCGAAGCTGCCGAGCTCGCCAAGGCGCTCGAAGACAAGTGGGGCGTTTCGGCTGCCGCTGCCGTCGCCGCTCCGGCTGCTGCCGGCGCTGCCGCTCCGGCCGCTGAAGAGAAGACCGAGTTCGACGTGATCCTCACCGGCGACGGTGGCAAGAAGATCAACGTCATCAAGGAAGTCCGCGCCATCACCGGTCTCGGCCTCGGCGAAGCCAAGGCGCTCGTCGAAGGCGCTCCGAAGGCCCTCAAGGAAGGCGTCAACAAGGACGAAGCCGAGAAGATCAAGAAGCAGATCGAGGAAGCCGGCGGCACCGTCGAGCTCAAGTAAGCTTCTGGCCCCCGTTTCGGCGGGGATCGGAAAGAGTTTGCGGGTGTCTTGAAGCGCCCGCGGACGGAAGGGGCGGCCTCGCAAGAGGTCGCCCCTTCTTGCGTTCAGCGGTCCATCTTCACGAAGACGGCTGCGTGCTTGTCCTCGGCAAACTTGCGCCAGCCAGGCTCCCGCTCGAGCTTCGGCTTGATGCCGTCGTCGAATTCCACCACCGCCCAGCGAATGCCGTAGCGAGCCACGTCCTCACGGAATTTAACGATATCGCCGCGATTGATGTCACGCGAACGGAAGGTGAAGTCGTCCCCGTACATGTCGGCACGGCCGTCGATGTAAGGGCGGACGCCAAGCATCACGAGCGGGCCGCCCTGGCTATACTCGTTGTAGACCGGCTGGCGGCGGATCTCGTCCGGCACCTTGGCGAGGAGGGTTAGCGGATAGCTGCTATGCTCCTTGAACTCGTAGGGGATCGCCAGTCGCACTGCGATCGGCAGCGCGACAGCCGGCCAGAACCACGCCACGCGCGCTGGCGACGGTCGCTCCGCAGCAGCCGGATTGAGCATCGGCAGCACCACAAGCAGCCCGACGATCGCGAACAGCATTTGGTGGCGCGCGTGCATGATGGCCATCACCGAAAGCCCGACCAGCAGCAGCAGCCTGAGCGGCGGCATGGCGCGCCAGCGTCTCGCGATCAGCACCACGAGCCCGGCAAGGCAGGTGTAGAACAATGCGTCGGCGGGAAAGGTCGAACGGCGCCATTCGCCGATCACCGACAGCGCCTTCATGCCGCTGACCTGGAAGGGGTAGAGGAAGTCGCCTGGTCCAAACGGGGTGACGAAGGCTGCGGCCGCCATTGCGGCGAGCCCGAAGGCAACCCAGCGGCCAAGCAGGCTGCGGTCGCGCGGGTTTTCGATCAGCGATTCGAGCGCGAACAGGCCAGCAAGGCCAAACCCGAAGATATAGCTGGCATGGAGGTTCGCCCACACCACCATCAGCAGCGCGGCGGCGAGCGGCGGGGCGCTCCGCTGCTCGCGCGCACGGAGCAGGATCACGGTCCACGCGGCAAGCAAAGTCCAGGCCAGCATGTGCGGCCGCGCCAGTGCAAAGGGGAACAGCACGCCGGCCGCCACGCCGACTGCAGCTACCGCCCAGCGCGCAGGCAGGAATCGAAACGCCTCCCGGGCCAGGAGCCAGAAGGTGGTCGCTGCCGATAAAGCGAAGAGCGCGGCAAGGCCGCCCCACCCGGCGAGCCGGTCGGCCCCGACCATCAGCACTTCGGCAAGCCACTCATGCGCAGTCCACGCCTTGCCGGGCATGGTGTGGCTGAAGGGATCAGTGGTCGGGACCACGCCGTTGGCGATGATCCACTTGCCGGCGCCAAGGTGCCATCCGGTATCTCCGTCGAGAAAGATCTGCGCTGCAAAGCCGATCAGCGCGGCGAGCAGCAGCGGCATGGCCGCTTGCAGCGTAGCGGCATGGGCGTCGAGTCCGTCAGGCGCGAAGTGATCGGTAGGCTCCGCCCCCAGCGGTTCCGCCGTCGCTTGCCAGCCACCCCCGGATGCCGCGCTAGTCACTACTTGTCTTCTCCCCGTGGTACTTGCGGGGAAAGTGCTAGCGGGAGAGCGTCACAAGATGGTTAACGCTGCCCGCCCGATGGCTGGTCGTTGGTCTCCTGGCCGCCTTTCAGCAAGCCGGGCACCTTGGTGCTGCCGGTCGCCTTGTCGGGAGGAACGGTGCCGTCCTTGCGGTTGGGGCTCTGGACGATGTTGGGGCGGGCCTGGAGCGAGGGCGGCGCCGTCTGCCCGCGGTCGGCCGCCGAGGGCTCGTTCGCGAAGGTCGCCGCCTCGCCGCCGATCGCCAGTGCGTTCTGCGGATCGACGCCCTGCGCGGTGGCATTCTCGACCGCTGCAGCGGCCGCCGGGTCCATCTGCGACGTTGCGTTCATGATGTTCTTGTTGGAGTCGTTCGCCCCCGATCCGCAGGCGGCAAGGAACACAAAAGCGGGCGAAACGAGCAATAGGCGCATGGGGAACCCCTCGGATGCAAGGCAGGCAAGCGTCTCGGCCCAATGCCTCGGCCTCGCTTTTGGTTGCTTTCCCCTCTTGCAGCCGGCGCGTCGGAAGCTATATGCAGACCTCATCCGACAAACATACCGGCTCCGCCGTACGCTTCCGCGTGCGCCTGGGGCCTTTCCTGCCCTCTCCGGGACAGGGTCCGAACAGCGCGCGGGCCGAACGAAGTGGAGAGACCAGCGGGATCAGCGCTCCACTTAATGCAACCTCGGCTTCGTGCCGGGGATCAAACGGGAGCGCAGGCCTCTGCGTCCCGTCCAAGCGCAGGGACTTCGCATGGCCACCAAGTCGATCGACATTCCGCACAACACCTCTTCGGGGCGCTTCACCAAGCAGCGCCGCATCCGCAAGATCTTCGGCAACATCCACGAGATCAGTGAGATGCCGAACCTCATCGAGGTTCAGCGCGAGAGCTATGAGCAGTTTCTGCGGTCCGATCCGGCGACCGGCTATGTGTCGGGCCTCGAAAAGACCCTGCGTTCGGTGTTCCCGATCCAGGATTTCGCGGGCACCGCGCACCTCGACTTCGACCATTACGTCCTCGAGGACCCCAAGTTCGACACGGACGAGTGCCGCCAGCGTGGGCTGACCTATGCCGCGCCGATGCGCGTCACCCTGCGCCTCACCTCCTTCGAGATCGATCCCGACACCGAGGCCAAGTCGGTGATCGATATCAAGGAGCAGGATGTCTACATGGGCGACATGCCGCTCATGACGGGCAATGGCACCTTCATCGTCAACGGCACCGAGCGCGTGATCGTCAGCCAGATGCACCGTTCGCCGGGCGTCCTGTTCGACCATGACCGCGGCAAGACCCACGCGTCGGGCAAGTATCTGTTCGCCGCCCGCGTGATCCCGTATCGCGGCTCGTGGCTCGACTTCGAGTTCGACGCCAAGGACATCGTCAACGTCCGCATTGACCGCAAGCGTAAGCTGCCGGTCACCGCGCTGCTGCACGCGCTGGGGCTGACCAGCGAAGAGATCCTGAACGAGTTCTACGGCCGCGTGGTCTATCTGCGCGGGCCAAACGGCTGGCAGATCCCCTACGTGCCGGAAAACTGGCGCGGCCAGAAGCCGATGTTCGACATCGTCAATGCCGACACCGGCGAGGTCGCCTTCAAGGCTGGCGAAAAGATCACCCCGCGCCGTGCCAACCAGGCCGGCAAGGAAGGTCTCGCCAACCTGATCATCCCGACCGAGACCATCTTCGGCCGCTTCTCGGCCTATGACCTCATCAACGAGTCGACCGGCCAGATCTACGTCGAAGCCGGTGACGAGATCACCCCCGAGAACCTCGAAGCGCTCGACAAGGCCGGCATCGACCGCCTCGAGCTGCTCGACATCGATTATGTCAACACGGGCCCGTGGATCCGCAACACCCTCAAGGCTGATAAGTCCGAGGACGGCGATCACGCGCTCAGCGACATCTATCGCGTCATGCGCCCCGGCGAACCGCCGACGCGCGAGACTGCCGATGCGCTGTTCTACGGCCTGTTCTTCGATCCGGAGCGCTACGACCTGTCGGCCGTGGGCCGCGTCAAGCTCAACATGCGCCTTGGCCTCGATGCCGAGGACACGGTCACCACGCTGCGCCGCGAGGACATCCTGGCGGTCGTCAAGGAGCTGGTGAACCTCAAGGACGGCAAGGGCGAGATCGACGACATCGACAATCTTGCCAACCGCCGCGTGCGCTCGGTCGGCGAGCTGCTCGAGAACCAGTATCGCGTTGGCCTTCTCCGCATGGAGCGCGCGGTCAAGGAGCGCATGAGCTCGGTCGACGTCTCGACCGTGATGCCGAACGACCTCATCAACGCCAAGCCGGCGGTCGCCGCGGTGCGTGAGTTCTTCGGGTCCTCGCAGCTGTCGCAATTCATGGACCAGACCAACCCGCTGTCGGAAGTGACCCACAAGCGGCGCGTGTCGGCCCTCGGGCCGGGCGGTCTGACCCGTGAGCGCGCGGGCTTCGAAGTCCGCGACGTTCACCCGACCCACTATGGCCGAATCTGCCCGATCGAAACGCCGGAAGGCCCGAACATCGGTCTGATCAACAGCCTCGCCAGCTTCAGCCGCGTCAACAAGTACGGCTTCATCGAGACCCCGTATCGCGTCGTTCGCGATCACAAGGTCACGGACGAGGTGGTCTATCTGTCGGCGATGGAAGAGGCCAAGCACACGATCGCGCAGGCCAATGCCGAGATCAATCCGGACGGCACCTTTGCCGAGGAGATCATCTCCTCGCGGCGCAACGGTGACTTCCTGATCGCCCCGCGCGACCAGATCACCCTGATGGACGTCAGCCCCAAGCAGCTGGTGTCGGTCGCGGCCTCGCTCATCCCGTTCCTCGAGAACGATGACGCCAACCGCGCGCTCATGGGCTCGAACATGCAGCGTCAGGCTGTGCCTCTGCTGCAGGCGGATGCTCCGCTGGTCGGCACCGGCATGGAAGAAACCGTTGCCCGCGACTCGGGTGCCGCCATCGGCGCGCGCCGGGCCGGCATCGTCGACCAGGTCGATGCGACCCGCATCGTCATCCGCGTCACCAGCGAGCTTCGCCCGGGTGAGAGCGGCGTCGACATCTACAGCCTGATGAAGTTCCAGCGTTCGAACCAGTCGACCTGCATCAACCAGCGTCCGCTGGTGAAGGTCGGCGACGAGGTCGAAGCCGGCGAGATCATCGCCGACGGTCCTTCGACCCAGTTCGGTGAGCTGGCGCTTGGCCGCAACGTGCTCGTCGCGTTCATGCCGTGGAATGGCTACAACTACGAAGACTCGATCCTGATTTCCGAGCGGATCGTTAAGGACGACATCTTCACCTCGATTCACATCGAGGAGTTCGAAGTCATGGCCCGCGACACCAAGCTCGGGCCGGAAGACATCACCCGCGACATTCCCAACGTCGGCGAGGAAGCGCTTCGCAACCTCGACGAGGCGGGCATCGTCTACATCGGGGCCGAGGTCGAACCGGGCGATATTCTGTGCGGCAAGATCACGCCGAAGGGCGAAAGCCCGATGACGCCGGAGGAGAAGCTCCTCCGCGCCATCTTCGGTGAAAAGGCGTCCGACGTTCGCGACACCTCGCTGCGTCTGCCGCCAGGCGTTGCCGGGACCATCGTCGACGTGCGCGTCTTCAACCGTCACGGTATCGACATCGACGACCGTACCCGCGCCATCCAGGCCGAGGACAAGGATCGCCTCAAGGGCGACGCCGAGTCCGAGCGCCGAATCCTCAACCGTGCGACCTTCGCGCGTCTGCAGGAAATGCTGGTCGGACAGGTCGCCACCGCGGCGCCCAAGACCATCAAGAAGGGCGCGACGCTCGACGTCGAGACGCTGGAAGCGACCGACAAGCACGACTGGTGGAAGATCGCCGTCAAGGACGATGCCCGCCAGGCCGATATCGAGGCGCTGAAGGGTCAGTATGACGAGGCCGAGGCGGCTATCCGCCGCAAGCTCGAAGACCGTATTGGCAAGGTCGAAGCGGGCGACGAGCTGGCTCCGGGCGTGCTCAAGATGGTCAAGGTCTTCGTTGCCGTGAAGCGCAAGCTTCAGCCGGGCGACAAGATGGCCGGCCGTCACGGCAACAAGGGCGTCATCAGCCGCATCTTGCCGATCGAGGACATGCCGTTCCTCGAGGACGGGACGCATGCCGACATCGTGCTCAACCCGCTGGGCGTGCCGTCGCGCATGAACGTCGGGCAGATCTTCGAAACCCACCTTGGCTGGGCCGCGCGCGGCCTTGGCAAGCAGATCGGGGACATGCTCGAGGAGATGCACCACCGCGGTTCGGATTTCGCCGGCAAGGATGCCGCCGCGATCCGCGACAAGCTGAAGAGCCTCTACGGAACGCAGTACGACGGCGACATCGACGCCCGTTCGGACGAAAGCGTGTTCGACCTCGCCCGCAACCTCGTCGGCGGTCTGCCGATGGGTACGCCGGTGTTCGACGGCGCCCGCGAGCCGGACGTGTCGGCAGCGTTGACCCAGGCCGGTCTCGACACGTCGGGCCAGTCGACCCTGTACGATGGCCGCACCGGTGAGCCGTTCGACCGCAAGGTCACGATGGGCATCATCTACATGCTGAAGCTGCACCACCTCGTGGACGACAAGATCCACGCCCGTTCGATCGGGCCGTACAGCCTCGTCACCCAGCAGCCGCTGGGCGGTAAGGCGCAGTTCGGCGGCCAGCGCTTCGGTGAGATGGAGGTCTGGGCTCTCCAGGCCTACGGCGCCGCCTACACGCTGCAGGAAATGCTGACCGTGAAGTCCGATGACGTCATCGGCCGGACCAAGGTCTACGAAGCGATCGTCAAGGGTGACGACACCTTCGAGGCCGGCATCCCGGAAAGCTTCAACGTGCTGGTCAAGGAAATGCGCTCGCTCGGCCTTAACGTCGAACTCAACAGCGTCGACAACCAGGACGAGCCGCCGGCGCTCGCGGCGGAGTGAGGGCTTCGGCCCTCCTCTTCCCGCCACAAGATATGACCTCGAAGCCCCTTGGGGCTCAGGAGTAAGATATGAACGAGCTGACTAACTTCGCGAACCCGGTGGCCAAGCCGGAGACCTTCGACCAGATCAAGATCGGCATCGCGTCCCCGGACAAGATCCGCTCGTGGTCGTTCGGCGAGATCAAGAAGCCCGAAACCATCAACTATCGCACGTTCAAGCCCGAACGTGACGGCCTGTTCTGCGCGCGCATCTTCGGTCCGATCAAGGACTACGAATGCCTGTGCGGCAAGTACAAGCGCATGAAGTACAAGGGCATCGTCTGCGAGAAGTGCGGTGTTGAAGTCACCGTCTCGAAGGTCCGCCGCGAGCGCATGGGCCACATCGAGCTGGCCGCGCCGGTTGCCCATATCTGGTTCCTGAAGTCGCTTCCGAGCCGCATCGGCCTGCTGCTCGACATGCAGCTGAAGCAGCTTGAGCGTATCCTCTATTTCGAGAGCTACGTGGTGATCGAGCCGGGCCTGACCCCGCTCGAAAAGTATCAACTGCTGACCGAAGACGAACTGCTGAACGCGCAGGACGAGTATGGCGAAGACGCCTTCTCGGCCGGCATCGGCGCCGAAGCGGTCAAGATCATGCTGATGGACCTCGACCTCGAGGGTGAGCGCAAGGTCCTGCTCGAAGAGCTGGCCGTCACCAAGAGCGAGCTCAAGCCCAAGAAGATCATCAAGCGCCTTAAGGTCGTCGAGAGCTTCCTGGAATCGGGCAACCGCCCCGAGTGGATGATCCTGGACGTCGTTCCGGTGATCCCGCCCGAGCTTCGCCCGCTGGTGCCGCTCGACGGCGGCCGCTTTGCGACGTCGGATCTCAACGATCTCTATCGCCGCGTCATCAACCGCAACAACCGCCTGAAGCGGCTGATCGAGCTGCGCGCGCCGGACATCATCGTTCGCAACGAAAAGCGCATGCTTCAGGAAGCGGTGGACGCGCTGTTCGACAACGGCCGTCGCGGCCGCACCATCACCGGTGCCAACAAGCGTCCGCTCAAGTCACTGTCCGACATGCTCAAGGGCAAGCAGGGCCGCTTCCGCCAGAACCTCCTCGGCAAGCGCGTCGACTATTCGGGTCGTTCGGTCATCGTCACCGGTCCGGAGCTCAAGCTTCACCAGTGCGGCCTGCCCAAGAAGATGGCGCTCGAGCTGTTCAAGCCATTCATCTACTCGCGTCTCGACGCCAAGGGTCTGTCCATGACCCTGAAGCAGGCCAAGAAGTGGGTCGAGAAGGAGCGCAAGGAAGTCTGGGACATCCTGGATGAAGTCATCCGCGAGCACCCGGTCCTTCTGAACCGCGCCCCGACGCTCCACCGCTTGGGCATCCAGGCGTTCGAGCCGGTCCTGATCGAGGGCAAGGCGATTCAGCTTCACCCGCTGGTCTGCGCCGCGTTCAACGCCGACTTCGACGGTGACCAGATGGCGGTTCACGTGCCGCTGAGCCTGGAAGCGCAGCTTGAGGCCCGCGTGCTCATGATGAGCACCAACAACATCCTCTCGCCCGCCAACGGCAAGCCGATCATCGTTCCGTCGCAGGACATGGTGCTTGGTCTCTACTACCTCTCGATCGAGAAGGACGGAGAGCCGGGCCAGGGTTCAATGCTCGCCGACATGACCGAGGTTCACCAGGCCCTCGCCGCCGGCGCCGTGACCCTGCACACCAAGATTGTCAGCCGCGTCCCGCAGACGGACGAGGCCGGCAAGCAGTACATGAAGCGCTTCGAGACGACGCCGGGCCGCATGCTGCTCGGTGAAACGCTCCCCAAGAGCCACAAGGTGCCGTTCGAGACCGTCAACCGCCTTCTCACCAAGAAAGACATCGGCGACGTGATCGACGAGGTCTATCGTCACACCGGCCAGAAGGACACGGTCCTATTCGCTGACGCGATCATGGGCCTCGGCTTCCGCCACGCGTTCAAGGCCGGCATCAGCTTCGGCAAGGACGACATGGTCATCCCGCAGGCGAAGGAGCCCCTCGTCGAGGAGACCCGCGCCTTGGTGAAGGACTATGAGCAGCAGTATCAGGACGGCCTGATCACCCAGCAGGAGAAGTACAACAAGGTGATCGACGCCTGGTCGCGTTGCGGTGACCGCGTTGCGCAAGAGATGATGAAGGAAATCTCCGCCACGCCGAAGGGTGACGACGGGCGCGAGGTTCCGGTGAACTCCATCTACATGATGGCCCACTCCGGTGCCCGTGGTTCGCAGGCGCAGATCAAGCAGCTCGCCGGCATGCGCGGCCTCATGGCCAAGCCGTCGGGCGAGATCATCGAGACCCCGATCATCTCGAACTTCAAGGAAGGTCTGACCGTCCTTGAATACTTCAACTCGACCCACGGCGCGCGCAAGGGCCTGGCCGACACCGCGCTCAAGACGGCGAACTCGGGTTACCTGACCCGCCGTCTGGTCGACGTGTCGCAGGATGCCGTGATCATCGAGGAGGATTGCGGAACGGACCAGGCGCTCGAAATGCGCGCCATCGTCCAGGGCGGTTCGGTCATCGCGTCGCTTGGCGATCGCGTGCTGGGTCGCACCACCGCCGAGGACGTGGTCGATCCCAAGACGGGCGAGACCATCATCGAGGAAGGCGTGCTGCTCGACGAGGCGATGGTCGCCAAGCTCGAGGCTGCCAATCTCCAGGGCCTGAAGATCCGTTCGCCGCTGGTTTGCGCCAGCCGCCAGGGCGTTTGCGGCAAGTGCTACGGGCGTGACCTCGCCCGCGGTACGCCGGTCAACATCGGTGAAGCGGTCGGCGTCATCGCCGCCCAGTCGATCGGTGAGCCGGGCACCCAGCTGACGATGCGGACCTTCCACATCGGCGGCGCGGCGCAGCTCAACGAGCAGTCGAACCTCGAAGCGCCGGTCGACGGCACCATCGAGCTTCGTGACATGCCGACGATCACCGACCCGCGCGGCCGGCACATCTCGCTGTCGCGCTCGGGCGAAATCGCGATCCTCGACATGGATGGCCGCGAGCTTTCGACGCACCGCATTCCGTACGGCGCTCACTTGCTGTGCGAGGGTGGTCACATCGTCACCAAGGGCGAGCGCATCGCAGAGTGGGATCCGAGCTTCAGCCCGGTGATCACCGAAAAGGCGGGCACGATCCGGTTCCAGGACCTGATCGAGAACCGCACGATGACCGAGCAGACCGACGAAGCGACCGGCATTAGCCAGCGCGTCGTCACCGAGGATATGGCCAAGTCGAAGAAGGAAGATCTTCGTCCGCGCCTGACCCTGATGGGCGACAATGCGCAGGAAGCGGGCGTTTATCGCCTTGCGGCCGGTGCCATCGTCGCGGTCGAGGACGGGGCCACCGTGGAAGCCGGCGAAGTGCTCGCCCGCATGCCGCGTGAAGCCGCCAAGACCCGTGACATCACCGGTGGTCTGCCGCGCGTCGCCGAGCTGTTCGAGGCCCGTACGCCCAAGGACAAGGCGATCATCGCCCGCGTCTCGGGCCGTGTGCAGTTCCTCAAGGACTATAAGGCCAAGCGCAAGATCGCGATCGTCCCCGACGACGGCAGCGACCCGCACGAGGAACTGGTGCCCAAGAGCCGCGTCATCGACGTGCAGGAAGGCGATTACGTCAAGCGGGGCGACAACCTCGTCGGCGGTTCGCCCGATCCGCACGACATCCTTGAAGCGCTCGGCGTGGTCGCTCTGGCCGAATATCTCGTTACCGAGATCCAGGAGGTCTATCGACTGCAGGGCGTGAAGATCAATGACAAGCACATCGAAGTGATCGTTCGCCAGATGCTGCAGAAGGTCGAGATCACCGACGACGGCGACACCACCCTCCTCAAGGGTGAGCAGGTCGATCGCGAGGAGATGGACGAGATCAACAGCAAGCTCGGCAAGGGCGAGCGTCCGGCCTCGGGCAAGCCGATCCTTCTCGGGATCACCAAGGCATCGCTCCAGACCCGATCGTTCATCTCGGCGGCTTCCTTCCAGGAGACCACCCGGGTGCTCACCGAAGCCTCGGTCCAGGGCAAGATCGATACGCTGAACGGCCTCAAGGAGAACGTCATCGTCGGTCGCCTCATCCCCGCCGGCACCGGCGCGGGCATGAACCGGATGCGGGTTGCTGCGTCAAGCCGCGATGCGTCGCTCCGTGCGGCGCAGCGCAAGCTTGCCGACGCGCTGGTCGCCCCGGACAGCGCGGCAGAACTCCGTGCAGCCGAGAACGCCCAGTCGAACCGCGATGCTTCCGCCTCGCCGTCCGATCCGCTGGGTGAGGTCGTCACCAGCGGCACCGGCACCGATGCCGACGCTGGCGACTATCTGCAGGACTAAGATGGATTAGGCCCTTCCCGCTTCACCGGCGGGGGGGGTCTACCCCTTAGCTGACGAGCGCTCGCCTTTCCCTCGGGGAGGCAGGCAAAAGAAAACCCCGCCGGCTCATCACCGGCGGGGTTTCCTGTTCCTGGACGGGCCTGCCGCTTAGCAGCGAGCGCCGTTCATGGTGTTCTCGGTGCAGTTCGCAGCCGAATTCAGGTCCCGCGACACACCGCGAACGGTGTTGCACGCCGACAAAGCAAGCGCTCCGCCGATCAGGGCCAAAGTCACGAACTTGCGCATGGGTCTACTCCGTTGAAAATTCCGGAATGACCCATTCCCCGACTTAGATCGCGTTGTCGACCGTGTTGGCGGCCGAATTGACGTCCTTGGCAGCACCGCGGACGGTGTTGCAGGCCGCCATGCTGAGCGAACCGGCGATCAGGGCCAGGGCCATTACCTTGCGAATCATGACAGTTTCTCCTTGCTTGCGGCTGAACGAACGCCGCAGAGGCAGACCGGGTCCATGACGGAGGCGTAATTTTTTCGCGCGCGCTACGCCGCTTGACCCAGGCCGCGCCGGCAAGGCAATCGAAGCGGCGCGCGGACGTGGCGAAATGGTAGACGCAGCCGACTTAAAATCGGCTTTCGGGAACGAAGTGCGGGTTCAAGTCCCGCCGTCCGCACCAATCAGTTGCAATGAAAGCACCGATAGAGAGCGAAGAATTAACGTGTCCCGGTGCAAACCGCAGAAATGCACGGTTCTGTTCCAGGTAAACCAACGCGTCGAACACGTGGGCCCGCTAGGGCCGAGTGGCCGGTCATTATGCTGCTCCTGTGTGCGATGGGCGCGTTCATCTGGAATGGCAGCAGCCTTCTCCAGCTCGTCGCCAGCGATCGCGCCAGCGGGCTCGACCCGAGTGTTCAGGTCGCCGCCGCGGCCCTGGTGCTCAACGTTGCGCTGATCCTGTTCGGCTACCGCCGCTACGCGGATCTCCAGCAGGAAGCCGCGCTTCGTGCCGAGGGCGAGCGCAATGCCGCGGTGCAGGCCGCGACCGACAGCATCACCGGGCTCGCCAATCGCAAGGGGTTTGCCGAGGGCGTCGACGCACTCTGCGCCGCAGCGGTGGACGGCGAGCATTGCCTGATCATCATCTCGCTCCAGATGCAGCGATTCAAGCGGATCAACGACCGCTTCGGCTTCGACATGGGCGACGCCCTGTTGAAGCGGATCGGCCAGGCGATGTCGGCTCACGTCCCCGCCGGCGCCGTTACCGCGCGGCTGTCGGGCGACGAGTTCGCCATCGCGCTTGCCTGCCACAAGACCGATCTCGCCTCCGCAGAGCGGCTGGCCGAAGCTCTGCTTCGCGACGTCAGCCGAACCTACGACATCGGCGGCACCTACGTGCAGGTCGGCGCCATCTCAGGCATCGCCAGCGCCGCCCCGGGGGTCGCTTGCCGAGCCGCCGACATCCTTCGCCGCGCGGACATCGCGCTCGACCACGCGCGAAGTGCACGCGCTGCCAAGCCGACCTGGTTCGACAGCAGCATGGAGCGCGCCCTCATCGAGCGTAGCGAGCTAGAGCAGGCGATCCGCGTCGGCATCGAGCACGCCCAATTCATCCCCTATTTCGAGCCACAGGTGGATCTCACCACCGGCGCCCTGACCGGGTTCGAGGTTTTGGCGCGCTGGCAGCACCCCAATCGCGGCGTCCTCAGCCCCGAGCTGTTCATCCCGGTCGCCGAAGAGATGGGCGTGATCGGCCCCTTGAGCGAGCTGGTCGCCGCGCAGGCGATGGAGGCCGCCCGCGAATGGGAAGGCGACTTCAGCCTGTCGATCAACATCTCGCCGGTGCAATTGAATGACCTGTGGCTAGCGCAGCGACTAGTGCGGCTCATCACCGAGCATGGCTTCCCGGCCGATCGGCTGATCGTCGAGATTACCGAAAGCTCGCTGTTCGCCGACGTCGATCTTGCCCGCAATCTGGTCGTTAGCCTCAAGAATCAGGGCGTGCGTCTGGCGCTGGACGATTTCGGCACTGGCTTCTCCAGCCTGTCACACCTGCGCATGCTGCCGCTCGACATGATCAAGATCGACCGCAGCTTCATGGCGACCGTCCATGTCGACCGCGAGAGTGCCGCCATCGTGAAGGCGGTGACGACCCTCGCCCAGGCTTTGTCGATCCCGGTGACGGCCGAAGGCCTCGAGGATGCCGCGACCTATGACAAGGCAGCGGCGCTTGGTGCGCGCACCGGGCAAGGCTGGTTCGTCGGCAAGCCGATGAACGCCGACGCGGTGACCGAGCTGTTACACCGCCGCGCCGCAACCGCCGAGACTGCTGCGCTTCAGCAGGCCGGCTGAGCCTCCTTCTCCACCCGTTCTGTCCCAAAAAAGTACGCCCGCAACCGGTCGCCTGTGGCCGCCGTTTGAGCATGGTAAAAACCACGTTAAGGTGTTGCCATGCATCGCGTACGGGCTGTTGCCCTGCCTTATTCCGTCCGCCTCGGCGGTCCGCATCCTCTTCACTTCGGTGTCGGAAGGCGCTGGTTGGAGCACCTTTCGCGTCAAATGCCGGCTGGGCTCAGCCCCGACGCGCGGTTGTTCGCCACCGCTTACGCCGCGGGCTTCCTCGCCATCAGCCTGTTCATCGCCTGAGCCGCCGCCCTTAGGGGCAACCAGCCTCGCGGCACGCCTGGTGAAGCTTGCGGCCAAGCCAGGCGGACACCACCGTTCCGGCCGCCACCAGCAACAATGTTTCCTGCACCGAGACGCCCAGCCGCACCGCCACGAACAGCAGCACGGTCGCGCCGACCATCGCGCCTGAATTGACGATGTTGTTCGCTGCCACCGTGCGGGCGGTCTCGGACTTGGGCACGCTGGTGGTCAGATAGGCGTAGAGCGGCACCACGAACATGCCTCCGAACGTCGCGACTCCGAACAGGGTCGCCACCACCGGCCAGCCCGCGGGCTCGGCAAGGAAGGTGCGGATACCAACCAGGTCAGGATAGGGCGTCCAGCTGCGGCTCAAAAGGTAGAGCGCCAGCACGCACGCCCCCATCAGCAGCGCCGACATTGGCGCGAAGCGGGCCGACACTTCGCCTTTCAGCAGTCGGTTGATGATCAGCGAGCCGGTTGCGACGCCAACCGAGAAGATGGCGAGAAACAACGTCGCGACGCTCTGGTCGCCGCCGAACACGTTCTTGACCAAGGGCGGAAACTGCGCCGCCAGCACCGCGCCCATCGCCCAGAAGAAGCTGATCGCCAGGATCGCCACGAACAGGCGCGGCACGTGCATGGTCGCTTTAACGAGGCCGATCGAAGCGCGCACGATGTGCCAGTCGAGCTTGGCCTGCGGCAGGTCGGGGTCGTTGGCAGCTCCGCTAGCCTCGGTCGACGGCGGTGCTGGCGGCACGAACTGCCCGGCGATCCGCCCGGCCAGTGCCACCAGCAGCACGGCGGCCGCGGCATATTCGGCATGATAGCGCCCGTCAGGATCCTGCACGACCAGCAGCCCGCCAAGGATCGTGCCTCCGAGGATCGCGATATAGGTGCCGGCTTCGACGAGGCCGGTCCCGCCCAGCACCTCGTCGCCCTCCAGATGCTGCGGCAAGATGGCGTATTTGATCGGTCCGAAGAAGGTCGAGTGAATACCCATTGCAGTCAGCGCGACCAGCATCAGAGGCACGTTCAGTAGCAGCAGCCCAGCCGCTCCGAAGACCATGATCCCGATCTCGGCCGTCTTCACTGCGAGGATGATCCGCGTTTTGTCGATCGCGTCCGCCAATTGCCCGGACAGCGCCGAGAGCAGGAAAAAGGGCAGGATGAACAGCCCGCCCGCCAGCGCGGAGAAGGCGGCTTCCTGCTCGGCCGAACGATAGATGCCGTAGATCACCAGCATCACCATCGCGGTGCGGAACAGGTTGTCGTTGAAGGCACCGAGGAACTGGGTGACGAACAGCGGCACGAAACGCCGGGTCTTCAGCAGGTGCGAAACATTCTGGATCAAGCTTGGGGCGCCTCGAGCAGCCTTTGGTTGATCAACGGCTTAGCCGCGGTTGGCGCTGCCGCCAACAAGGCCCTTTGGCGTTCGGCCTGTCCTGTCCTAAGACGGGGCTGAACGATGCTCTCGCTGCCCAACCTCCTGACCCTGTCGCGCATCTTCGCGGTGCCGATCCTGGTTGCCCTGCTGTGGACGCCGCGGCCGTTCGATTATCTCGTCACCTTCATTCTCTACTGCATCGTCGGCATCACCGATTATTTCGACGGCTATCTCGCCCGCGCAAACGGCCAGATCAGCCGCCTCGGCCAATTCCTTGATCCGATTGCCGACAAGATCATGGTCGCCGCGGTGATCCTGATGCTGGTCTCCAGCCGCCAACCCGATGCCATGCCGATCATCCACGGCCTTCACCTCATCCCCGCCGGAATCATCCTGCTGCGCGAGATCATCGTCTCGGGCCTGCGCGAATTTTTGGCGCCGCTCCACGTCTCGATGCCGGTCAGCAAGCTCGCCAAGTGGAAGACCACATTCCAGCTGGTGGCGCTCGGCGCGCTGATCCTCGCCGGCGCGACGCCGGACGTCTGGTGGGTCCATGCGACCGGCCTCGTCAGCCTGTGGGCGGCGGCGATCCTGACCGGGTTCACGGGCTGGGACTACCTCCGTATCGGCCTCAAGCACATGGATTGAGCAGCGGGCTTGCTCCGTCTCGGTCGCCTCGCTACCCACTTACCTACATTCTTGTCAGGAGGATTTTCGCAATGACCAAGCAGGAACTCGTCACCAAGATGCAGGACGCCGGCGCGTTCGTTCCGGGCAAGAAGGTCCGCCTCCACTTCGGCGACGAAGGCGCGATCCTGCTCGACGGTCAGGCCAATCAGGTGACGGAAGACGCAGAGTCGCCTGCCGACACCACCATCAAGGTCAACTGGAACGACTGGCAGTCGATGGCCTCAGGCCAGCTCGACGGCATGACCGCCTTCATGACCGGCAAGCTCAAGGTCGAAGGCGACATGTCGAACGCGATGCAGCTCCAGGGCGTGCTCGCCAAGCTGCGCTAAACTGCTTTTGATTGAGCCTCGGGCGCGGCGACACGCGTTGTCGCCCGAGGTTCCGGTTTCCGCCGGACCAACGGAGAAACCATGCTCAAACTCTATTATTCGCCTGGCGCCTGCAGCCTCGTCTCCCACATCGCCCTGCACGAAGCCGGGGCAGAGCATGAAGCGGAGCGGGTCGACTTCGCCAGCAACCAGCAGCGCAGCGCCGAGTATCTCGCGATCAATCCGCATGGCCGCGTCCCCGCCCTCGTCACCGACGAAGGCACGATCACCGAGAATCTTGCCATCCTCGGCTACATCGCCGACCGCTTCGGCGCCCCCGGCTCGATCCCGCGCGGCGATGCGTATGCGACCGCCAAGACCATGGAACTGGTCGCCTGGCTGAGCGGCACGGTTCACGCCACCGCCTTCGCCGCTCTGTTCCGCCCCGCCCGCTTCACCCCGGACGAGAGCCTTCACCCCGGCATCAAGGAAGGCGCCCACGCCGCGCTTACCAGCCATTTCGTCGAACTCGACGACCTGTGCGGGGACGGTTGGCTCTGTGGTCAGGACTATACCGCCGCCGACAGCTACGCCGCCGTCTTCTACCGCTGGGCCCGCGCAGCCAAGTTCGACCTTGGTCTCTACCCACGCTGGACCGCCCTCGTCGGCCGTGTGGCCAAACGCCCGGCTTTCATCCGCGCCACCGATCACGAAGGCCTCAGAATAGAGCAGTTCGCCTGAGCCAAGCACCGGCGCCGGGCTACAGTTGAAAACTCTTTCAACTTGCCGCCCGGCGCCGGTCCTGATTATGGATGGGTCATGGCCAACAAGATCTATCCCGATGCCGCTGCGGCCCTCGACGAGCTACTCCACGACGGCATGACCATCGCTGCCGGCGGCTTCGGCCTGTGCGGCATCCCTGAGCGGCTGATCGACGCCATCGTTGCCAGCGGCGTGAGCGGTCTGACCGTCGCGTCCAACAACGCCGGCATCGACAACGAAGGCCTCGGCAAGCTCCTGCGCACGCGCCAGATCGCCAAGATGATCAGCTCCTACGTTGGCGAGAACAAGGAGTTCGAGCGCCAGTATCTTTCGGGCGAGCTGGAGGTCGAATTCTGCCCGCAGGGCACGCTGGCCGAGCGGATGCGCGCCGGGGGCGCTGGCATTCCCGGCTTCTACACCAAGACCGGCGTCGGCACGAAAGTCGCCGAAGGCAAGGAAGTGAAGAGCTTCGACGGCGAGGATTACATCCTCGAACGCGGCATCCGCGCCGACCTCGCCATCATCAAGGGCTGGAAGGCGGACGAGAGCGGCAACCTCGTCTTCCGCAAGACCGCGCGCAACTTCAACCAGCCAGCCGCCACCAGCGGCAAGATCTGCGTCGCCGAAGTGGAGGAAATTTTGCCGGTCGGAAGCCTTGATCCCGACACCATCCACCTCCCCGGCATCTACGTGAAGCGCCTGATCCTTGGCGCTCCCTACGACAAGAAGATCGAGTTTCGCACCGTGCGCCAGCGGGAGGCCGCATGAGCCTGTTTCTCGCCCTTGCGCTCGCCGCGTCGCAGCCGGCCGCCCGCACGCCTCCGCCGCTGAGCAGCATCGCCGCCCAGGGTGAGGAAGGCAAGATCAGGGCCGCCATCGCCGACGTCTATGCCGTGATCAGCGGCCCGGCGGGTCAGAAGCGCGACTTCGCCCGCATGAAGACCCTCTTCACGCCTGACGCCCGGCTCTATGCTGTTGGCCAGCGCGGCCTGCAGGGTGGCTCGCTCGACAACTATATCGAGAGAAGCGGACCGTTCCTGGAGAAGGTCGGCTTTACCGAGAAGGAACTGACCCGCCGCATGGAGATATACGGCAACGTGGCCCAGGTCTGGTCGTCCTATGCCGGCACCAGCACCGATGGCAGCGTCAACGTGCGCGGCATCAACAGCTTTCAGCTCGCCCGACAGCCCGATGGCCGCTGGCTCGTCCACTCTATCCTCTGGCAGGCCGAGAACCCGTCCCTGCCCCTCCCCCGCGACATGGAAGCCCGCTGATGCCCTGGACCCGTGACGACATGGCCGCCCGCGCTGCCAAGGAGCTGCGCGACGGCTTCTACGTGAACCTCGGCATCGGCATTCCGACGCTCGTCGCCAACCACATCCCGCAGGGGCTTGAGGTCACGCTCCAGTCCGAAAACGGGATGCTCGGCATCGGCCCCTTCCCCTACGACGACGAAGTCGACGCCGACCTCATCAACGCAGGCAAGCAGACCATCTCCGAGCTTCCCTCGTCGGTCTACTTCAGCTCGGCCGACAGCTTCGCGATGATCCGCGGCGGGCACATCGACCTGACGGTGCTCGGCGCAATGGAAGTCAGCCAGGATGGCGATATCGCCAACTGGATGATCCCGGGCAAGATGATCAAGGGCATGGGTGGCGCCATGGACCTCGTGGCCGGCGTCAAGAAGATCATCGTGGTGATGGAGCACACTTCCAAGAACGGCGATCCCAAGTTCATCCCCGGATGCACCCTGCCGCTGACCGGCCGCAACGTGGTCGACATGATCATCACCGACCTCGCCGTCTTCCAGCGCCCGGATCACCAAAGCCCGTTCAAGCTGATCGAGACCGCACCTGGCGTCAGCGCCGATGAAGTGCGCCAAAAGACCACGGCAAATTACGAGGGCTGAGACCGTCTTCCGGCTCCTGCCCTTGATCCTTCTTGCCGGCTGCACGCCAGACGCGCCGCCGGTCATCATTGACGGCTCAAGCCCCGAGCGCTTTGCCGCCACCACGGCCGAGGCGCGCGAACAGTTAAACCCGGCCGACCGCCTCGCCTTCGACCAGGCGCTCGCCTCCGTCGGCAGTCGGCGGATGGCGGCCGACAAGGACCAGCTTGCCCGCACCACCTTTGACGGCATGACTGGTCCCGAGATTGCCGAGGACTACCGCCGCCGCACGCGCTAGTGCGCGGCCCCAGCCCAAGTTAGGACAAGCCCCATGAAAGCGCTTCTCTCGCATCAGCCCGGCGGCCCCGATACGCTCAAGCTCTCCGACCTGCCCGAGCCGACCGCCGGCCTAGGCGAGCTGCTGGTTCGCGTGCGCGCTGCCGCGATCAACTTCCCCGATGTCCTCATCATCGAGGACAAGTACCAGATGCGCCCGCCCCGCCCCTTCGCGCCCGGTGGCGAAATCGCGGGTGAGGTGATCGGCCTTGGTGACGGCGTAACCGGCTGGTCGGTCGGCGACCGCCTGCTCGCCGTCCCGGGATTCGGCGGCCTTGTCGAACAGATCGTCATTCCCGCCGCTTCGGCCTTCCGCCTGCCGGAAAGCCGCAGCTTTACCGATGGCGCGGCCCTGCTCCTCACTTACGCCACCTCGATTCACGCCTTGTGGGACCGCGGCCAGCTTAAGGCCGGCGAAACCCTGCTGGTCCTTGGCGCTGCCGGCGGTGTTGGCTTGGCTGCAGTGGAGCTCGGCAAGGCGCGCGGCGCCCGCGTGATCGCCGCCGTCTCCAGCGAGGGAAAAGCCCAGGCCGCCCGCGACGCCGGTGCCGACGACGCCATCGTCTATCCGCGCGGGCCGTTCGACAAGGACGGCAGCAAGGCGCTTGCCGAGCAGTTCAAGGCTGCCGTTGGCCCTAAGGGCGCAGACGTCATCTACGATCCCGTCGGCGGCGACTATTGTGAGCCCGCGCTCCGCGCCATCGCCTGGGAAGGCCGCTACCTCGTGGTCGGCTTCCCCGCCGGAATCCCGCGCCTGCCGCTCAACCTAACCCTGCTCAAGAGCTGCAACGTCTGCGGCGTGTTCTGGGGTGCCTTTGCCGCGCGCGATCCGCAAGCCAACCAGGCGCATGTCGAAGAGCTGTTCGCCCTGTGGGACGCTGGCAAGATCAGTCCCCGGGTCAGCGCCACCTATCCGCTCGACAAGGGTGGCGATGCCATCGCCTCGCTCGCCGCGCGTCAGGTGATCGGCAAGGTAGTGGTGGAGCTCGGCTGACCCGCCACCCCGTCCAAAGGCCAGCTAAGAAGGCGGGTACTCCGGCACCACCTCCGCCGCAGCCTTCGGCTATCCTGCCGGAGCCACAGCACCGGAGCTAACACTCGATGCGCACACCTGCCTTTTTCGCCGCCCTTGCCGGCCTCACTCTCGCCGCCACTCCTGCCATGGCGCTCGACCATCATACCACGACCCCGGGCAAGACCGTGGTCGAAGTCGCCGTGGGCAACAGCGACTTCTCGACCCTCGTCGCCGCGGTCAAGGCCGCCGACCTCGCGACCACGCTGTCGGGCAAGGGTCCGTTCACCGTCTTCGCGCCCACCAACGCTGCCTTTGCTAAGCTTCCCGCCGGCACGGTCGACACCCTGGTCAAGCCCGAGAACAAGGCGACGCTCACCTCCATCCTCACCTATCACGTGGTGCCGGGCCGGGTGAACGCCGCGCAGCTGAGCAAGCTGATCAAGGACGGCGGCGGCACCGCCACTCTCACCACCGTGCAGGGCGGCACGCTCAAGGCCTCGCTGATGGGCAGCCGCATCATGCTGACCGACGCCAAGGGCGGCACCGCCCATGTCGTCACCGCCAACGTCAACGCCTCAAACGGTGTGATCCACGCCATCGACTCGGTCGTGATGCCCTGATCTCCCTGGGGGGAAGGCGGCGGCGGCGCATTGCCTCCCGCCTTCCCCCCGCCTATCTCCCGGCTAATACCTTCAGTGGGAGCGGACATGACCACCTTCGACGATCGCGAGCGGGCCTTCGAAACCAAGTTCGCGCATGACGAGGAAATGAAGTTCCGGGTCATTGCCCGTCGCAACAAGCTGCTTGGTCATTGGGCCGCCGGCTTGATGAAGCTCTCGGTGGTCGAAGCCGAGTCCTACGCCAAGGACGTCGTCCGCGCCGACTTCGAGGAAGCGGGCGACGAAGATGTCATCCGCAAGCTTCTTGGCGATCTCACGGCGGCGGGCGTGGAAACCGATGACGCCGCCATCCGTCAGCAGCTCTCCGAGAAGACCATCGAAGCTCGCCGCCAGCTCATGGAAGCGCAGGGCTAAGCATCATGCCGATGGCCGCCAACGACATCGAAGCGCTGATCCGTGCCGCGCTCCCCGACGCCCGGATCGAGATCCGCGACCTGCGCGGGGACGGCGACCACTATGCCGCCACCGTCACCAGCGCCGCCTTCGCCGGCCTGCCGCGGGTCCGGCAGCACCAACTTGTCTACCGCGCGCTGGGTGAGCGGATGGGAGGCGAACTCCACGCCCTCCAGCTCACCACCGCCGTCCCCCAGGAGTAAGAAAAATGAGCAACGCCCACGAGCGCATCGACGCCTTGGTCAAGAGCAACGACGTGGTCCTCTTCATGAAGGGCACCGCGCTGTTCCCGCAATGCGGCTTCTCCAGCCGCGCGATCGCCATCCTCGACCATCTCGGCACGCAATATGAGACGGTCGACGTTCTTCAGGATCAGGAGATCCGCCAAGGCATCAAGAAATATAGCGACTGGCCGACCATCCCCCAACTCTACGTCAGGGGTGAGTTCGTCGGCGGGTCGGACATCATGATGGAGATGTTCGAAAGCGGCGAGCTCAAGACCCTCGTCGCGGCGGACGCTTGAGCCACAGCCTTTCTCGTGAAAACAAGAAGGGGCGGCGAAGCGGGACCAGAAACCGCTCAGCCGCCCCTCTGTTTGGCGTGGAACCAAAGTGGACAGCATCACTGATGCAGTGCCCGTGCCAGTTCAATTCTAGTGGCGGTTTTCGGCCATTTTTCTTGTCCGCTGAACCTCTTGCCGCCTCCGCAGTGTCAAGCTTTCCGACAACCGAAAGCACTTCTGGCACTTTGCGCCGCGCAATGCATTGGCTCGCTTCGTGAACGCTGCTTTTGATACTCCGGGGGCTGAACGCTCGCTGCTGCTGTGCGACCTGACGCAAAGCTGGTCGGCGGTCGGCGGCGGGGTCGGCACCTACCTCCGCGCCAAGCGCGCGCACATCATCGCCAACACCCCGCACCGCCACCTGATGATCCTCCCCGGTCACACCGATGTCGTGGAGGAAAGCGAGGGCGGCCGTGCCATCACCGTGTGGCTGAAGAGCCCGAGCGTGCCGTTCAGCCCCAACTACCGCCTGCTGCTGCGCAATGGTGCGGTCAGGAAAGCGCTGGCTCGCTTCCGCCCCGACGTGATCGAATGCCAAGACGCCTACAACCTGCCGTGGGCCGCTATCGCCCATCGCCGCGACCACCCGGGCACCGCGCTGGTTGCGGGCTACATGACCGACTTTCCCAACGTCTATGTCGAGCGGCCGTTGTCCAAGGCACTGGGGAACGGGATCGGCCGCAACCTGGGCAAGTTCTGTTACAATTACTGCGGCAAGCTCTACCGCCAGTTCGACTGCGTTTACGCCTTGTCAGAGGCGGGCGGCGGCGGGCTGCTCCGCTCGCTTGGGGTCGAAGACGTCCAGATCCTGCCGCTTGGCGTCGACCTCGCCGATTTCGGCCCTGACCGCCGCGATCCCGAGCTTCGCCGCTCGCTCGGTTTGGAGGGCGATCAGCCGCTGCTGATCTACGTCGGCCGAATGGACATCGAGAAGCGCCCCGACATCATCGTGGAAGCCTTCCGGAAGCTGCCGGAAAGCCTCGGCGCCCGCATCGTCCTCCTCGGCCAGGGACCTCAGAAGGATGAGTTCGAGGCGCTCGGCGACCCGCGGATCATCACGCCCGGCTTCGTCACCGATCGTGCCACCCTCGCCCGCTACCTCGCCAGCGCCGACCTCTACGTTTCGGCCATGCCCAACGAGACCTTCGGCGTATCGGTGATCGAAGCGCAGGCGTCGGGCCTTCCCGTCGTGGGCGTGGACGGCGGCGCCATGCCGGAACGCGTGCTGCCTGGCATGGGCCTGCTCGGCCCCATCGCCGACGTGCCCGCCATGGCCGCCAACATTCAGACCGTGCTCGCCCGCGACCACAAGGCGATGGGCGAGCGTGGCCGTGCTTATGTCTCGGGCGAATATAGCTGGCCGCACAGCATGGAGATCCTGTTCGGCACGGTGATCCCGCACGCCCTTGCCCATGCCGTCGCGCGCCCCGTGCGCGGCGGCGTTTCGACAGGATCGCTCGTCCGCGCCTGAACGACTGTTCACCTCCCGTTTAACTGCGTCATGTTGATCGTTGTCGTGACGCAACCAACCGGGGATTCGCCCATGTTCGCCACTATGATTCTCGCTGCCGCCGCCGCACAGGCCGCTACGCCCGTTCCGCCTGCCCCACCAGCCGCCAAGCCGGGTGAGACCGTGATCCGCGAGATCGTCATCAGCAAGGAGGGCGATGCGAAGCCGGGTGCGGCCGAGAAGGGCAAGCAGGAACGCCGTGAGATCATCGTCATCCGCGATGGCAAGGGCAGCCCGGTCGCCGTCGGCGGCAATCCGGAACGCCGCATTCGCATCGTCGACTTGGCGCCAGGCAGGGGCGAGCAGCGTCGCGAAGTGCGCATCCTTCGCGAACCTGGCGCAGGTGGCGAGCGCATTGCCATGCTGTCCTGCGACGACGGCGCCAAGATCGACAGCGAAGCCACCGACAAGGACGGCAAGAAGACCCTTGTGATGATCTGCGCGAAGGGTGGCAGCGGCAAGGTCTCAAAGGTCCAGCAACTGCGCGATGCAGCCAAGCGGATCGCGACTGACCCCAACCTGTCGGAAGAAACCCGCTCGCGCATTACCCTCGCCATCAACGAGGCGATCGCCAAGCTCCCCGTTAACGAGTGAGTTGCCGCCCCGGCGCTGCTCTGTCATCGCCGGACGAGTGACCCACACCCCCGGCATCCTTGAGCCGCTCGGCGACGGCCTCGCCCGCCTGCTCGCGCCCAATCCCTCGCCCTTCACCGGCGAGGGCACCTGGGTGCACCTGATCGGGACCGAGCGGCTCTCCATTCTCGACCCGGGCCCGGCCGACGCGGGCCACCTCGATGCGCTGGTGGCCGCCATCGCGGGCCGCCCGGTCGATGCGATCCTCGTCACTCACACCCACCGCGATCATAGCCCTGCTGCCGCACCGCTTGGCGAACGCCTCGGCGCTCCCGTGTGGGGCTGCGCGCCGCTGGTCGTGCCCGGCAACCAGGAAGCGGGCTTCGACACCAGCTACGCGCCCGATCGCATCCTCTCCGACGGAGAGACGGTCGAAGCTGGCGGCACCATCATCGAAGCTGTCCATACGCCTGGCCACACCTCCAACCACCTGTGCTTCGCCTGCGGGCATCGTTTGTTCAGCGGCGACCATGTGATGGGCTGGTCGACCACCGTGGTCATCCCGCCCGACGGCCACATGGGCGACTACATGGCGAGCCTCCAGAAGCTTCAGGCCCGCTCCGAGACCCTGTTCCACCCGGCGCACGGCGAACCGGTCGAGGATCCCCAGCGCCTGATGCGCGGCATCCTCGGCCACCGCCTTCAGCGCGAACGTCAGCTGCTGCGATTGGTGACCGAAGCCCCCGCCTCGCTCGCCGACCTCACGGCGCGCGCCTATCCCGCGCTCGACCTGCGCCTGCGCCCCGCGGCCGAAGCGACTGCCCTCGCCCACCTCATCACGCTGGAGGAGCGCGGGGCCGTCACCTGCGTTCAGGGCACATGGAAGGTTTAAGACGTTACTGGCCGCTGCTGCTGATCGCCCTGGCCGTGATCGGCGGCGCCGCTTGGTGGAGCGCCAAGCGCGCCGAAGAGCGCCGGGTCGAGGAGGAACTCGCGCAGGCACAAGGGATCGTGCGCGTCCTGTCCGCCACCTTCTCCAACAAGGCGGCGCTCAAGGTCGGTGAGGTAAGCGGCACGCTCGACGTCACCGTGGTTGATCCCGGCGCAGTGCCCTTGCTCCGCTCCTCGCAGAAGACGACCATCCCCTACAGCGTGGGCTACACGCTCGACCTGACGGGTGTCGGCGCCGACGATTATCGCTGGGATCTGGCCAGCCGCAGCCTGACCATTCGCGTGCCGACCGTGTCGCCCGAGCCACCCAATGTCGACGAGGCCAACCGCTCGGTCGCCGGCACCAGCGGCATCTTCGTCACCCGCGGTGCCTCAGCCAACCTCGCCCGCCGCGCCTCGCAGCTCGCCACCGCCAAGGCGGGCGAAGTCGCGGCCGAGCCCGCCAACATCGCCGCCGCCCAGAAGAATGCCGAAAAGGTCGTCGCCGATCTCGCCCGCGCCCCGCTCGATGCCGCTGGGCTCGGCCCCATCACCGTGCGCGTCATCACTCCGGCATCGGGCGTTCGGGACGGCGAACGCTGGGACGTCAGCCGTTCGATCGAGCAGGTGCTGGCGGATCGCCCACGCTGACCCTATCTGGAGGCCCATGACCGCTTCTGTTCGCCCCCTGCAAGGCACCGACCTCCTCGCCGAAATCATGCGTCTCAAGGAAGAGCGCAATGCCGTCATCCTGGCGCACTACTATCAGCGCCCGGAGCTTCAGGACCTGGCGGACTTCGTCGGCGACAGTCTCGACCTCAGCCGCAAGGCAGCGGCGACCGACGCCGAGGTGATCGCCTTTTGCGGCGTCCGCTTCATGGCCGAGACCGCCAAGATCCTGTCACCCGAGAAGACGGTGATTTTGCCCGACATGGACGCCGGCTGCAGCCTCGAGGACAGCTGCCCGCCCGACCAGTTCGCCGCCTTCCGCGCCGCGCACCCGGACCATATCGCGCTGACCTACATCAACTGCTCGGCCGCGGTGAAAGCGCAGAGCGACATCATCGTCACCAGCTCTTCGGCCGACACCATTCTCAGCCAGATCCCCAAGGATCAGAAGATCATCTTCGGGCCTGACCGCCACCTCGGCGGCTATCTGGCGCGCAAGACCGGGCGCGAGATGCTGCTGTGGCCGGGAATCTGCATCGTCCACCAGGCCTTCAGCGAAACCGAGCTCCTGAAGCTCAAGGCGCAGTACCCGGACGCGCCCGTCGCCGCGCATCCCGAATGCCCGCCGCACATCATCGATCATTCGGATCACGTCGGCTCGACGCGCAGCATCCTCGATTTCGCCATCGCCTCGCCAGCCGAGGTGATCCTCGTTGCGACCGAGCCGCACATCATCCACCAGATGGAAAAGGCCGCGCCTAACAAGACCTTCATCGGGGTCCCCGGCGGCGACGGCAACTGCAACTGCAACATGTGCCCGTACATGGCGCTCAACACGCTCGAGAAGCTCTACATTGCGCTTCGCGATCTTGAGCCCCGCATCGAGCTCGAGCCCGAGCTGATGGACCGCGCCCGCGTGCCCCTGGAGCGGATGCTGGAGATGGCTGGCCGCACCGTCGGGCAAGGCGATGTCGGCCGTCCGATCGTCCCCTTCCGCGAGGAAGGCGAACAGGACTAGCCTTCAGAACCGCCCACAGTCACTGGGCGCCTGAACTCCGGCGAAACGCCCGTCGATCCACTGCAACGTCGCTGCCGCGCTCTGCTTGGCCGTGGTCGCATGATCCTTGCCCGGCAGATCGATCCACTTGACCCGCACCCGTTGCTGCACATCCGCCGCGCGAAGGCCCGCGTCACTGCCGGCGCAACCAGCGGATCCCCTTGCGTCTGCGCGAACAGAACCGGAACCCGGCTGACGGGGCTGGTGCTGTTGGCCGCGGCGTACGACGACCACGGCGGAGTGGCGCCAAGATCGACTTTTTTCGAAATCCTGCCGCAGCGCGAGGATGCCCAGCATCGCGCCGATCTTCGGTCCGCTGTCGACCGTGATGCAGTTACGCGCAAGGCGCCGGATGATCCCCGGTGTCCTCGCCCGCCCGATCTTGAGCGGCACACGATAATATTGGCTCCAGCTGTCCACCGTCATGGCAGTCAGGAACGCGCGATAGGTCGCATTGCTAGCACCGCGCAGATTGGCGGGGAGATCGGTCGGCGGCGCACCGGCCGCTACCCCGACCAGCTGTAGCCCTGCGCTCTCCGCCGCCTGCATCTGCCCAGTCCACAGGACCGCATGGCCGCCCTGGCTTTCGCCCCAAACCGCATAAGCGCTGCCCGACGCGGTACCGGGAATCGCGCGCGCGGCCCGCACGGCATCGATCACCGACCGCCCCGTCACGGTTCCCACCAGATAAGCATGCGGCCCCGGCACACCCAAGCCCGGGTAATCGGGTGCCACCACCACAAAGCCCTGCCGGACGGCCTCAAGTGCAGGCGTAGCCGCAAAGAAGCGCGGGCTGATCGAAGGCGTACACTGGTCCGCCGTGCCCCAGGTGCCATGTGCCCACGCCAGCACCCGCCGCGGCGTGCGAAGGATCGCCTCGCGCGGCGCGATCACCATTCCCGTTAGTGTTTGCGCCACCCCCCGGTCGTCACGGCTGAGATAGCGTATCTTCCACGCCTGCATGCCGGCCGGCGCCTCGGCGACGGGATCCGCCCCAACCAGGTTACTCCGCTGCGCCGCTGCCGGTGCCGCAAGACCTAACGCCAAGCCAATTCCATGTCCAAGGCTGCGCATCTGCCGACTCCCTGTCGTGGTCCTGCGAACAGGCGCGCATCCGCCGCCCGGCGCCACCCCCCTCTTAGCCGTAAGCCCGCACAAAGAAGACCGCCGTCGTCCCGCCCGTCACCGACAGCGTCCACCACCGCACCGCGCGCGCCGACAGCCTCTTGCCGAGCAGCGCGCCAAGCCACCCGCCGACGATTGACCCCGCGAGCATCGGCACGCACGCCCACCACCAGACCATCGCGAAGCCGATGAAGACGATCGCCGCGGCAAGGTTCGCCACTGCCAGCATCGCGGTCCGGATCGCAAACAGCTCGCGCGGCCGGATGTTCGCCAGCAGCCCGTAGAGCGCGGTGGTGATCAATCCCACGCCCCCACCGAAATAACCGCCATAGACGCCAAGCAGCGTCTGCGCGCCCAGCAGGCTCCGCCGCCCGATGCTCACGTGCCGATGCAGCCAGTCCGCCGCCCGTTTGCCGAACGCAATCACCACAAAGGCGAACAGCAGCAGCCATGGGATGATGATGTCGAACGTCTGCGACGGCGTGAGCACCAGCAGCACGCTTCCGACCAGCCCGAACACAAATGTCAGCCCGGCCAGCACCCGCACCCTGATCCCGGCTACGGGCCCAAGCTCGTCGCGGAACGTCCACGCACTCGTCGCTGCGCCCGGCAGCAGCGCGACGTTGCTGGTCGCATTGGCGATATTGGCCGGAAGCCCCAGTGCGATCAGCGCCGGCAGCGTCGCAAACGTCCCGCCGCCCGCCAACGCATTCATGGTCCCGCCGACCAGCCCTGCAAAGGCAGCAAGCAGGAGAGTGGAAAGCTCGCTCACGCTGCTGCCTGGCGGCAGGCCGCCGGCAGACGCAAACCGCTTCGTGGTAAGTGTTGCAACCCTGTCAGGCCGAGGCGCCTCTGCCGGTGATCATCTCCTCGCTGACCACCGCATGGAAAATCCGCGATGGCGTGTCTTCGTCATCGTCGTCGATCACGAAATACACCTTGCCCGGATCCTTGAGGTCCAGCGTCAAGCCCTCGATCTTGCCCTGGAACGGTCCACCGTCCTGGTCGAACAGGTGGGTCCAGCGGGCGCGGCCATCCGCTTCGATGATCCCCAGCACCGATCCCTTGATCTCGCCGTTTTGGGGGTCTTCGGCCGAGGCCGAATAAAGGACGCGCCCTCCTTGGAGATGCTCGGCATCCGAAAAGGTCAGGCGAACGCCGCGCAGCGAGCCAAGATCATAGGTGCGGAGGTTGTCCAGTCGGGGTGGTGATTGCTCGTCAGGAGCCTTCAAATGCTCGCACAGGTCGCGCCACGAGAAGTCGGCCGTGGCATCGATCGCCTCCAAACCTTCGCACGGTTTGGCATTGCCGCGTTGGAACAGGCGGATGCGATCGTGGTCGAGGGTCAAGGCACCTTCGATGTTCAGGCACGCCCCGCTGAACTGACGATTGTCGCGCATGGACCGGTAGAAGGCGCGGGCAGGCGTGAACTCGCTTTTCAACTCCCCGTCGTCATCCTCACGCACGCGCAGCACCCACTCGCGCTCGTGCCGCGAACCAGACGAGAAGCCGACCAGCTCTTCCTTGCCGCCACTTGCCACGGTGACGCAGGCTTCCAGATCATATTTGTCGGCGCGATTGCCCCGCTTCTTGCTGAACACCCGGTCGCCCGCTTCGCTCGGCGGCAGCGGAATGGCGGTGACCTGCTGGTTGGCGTCGATCAGTGCCAACCAGTTGGCATCGTCCTGGATGACGGCAAGCTTCTCGCGGAACGCGCTGAGGCCCGACGCCGCCCGGACGTGCGGCGGCCGGTCATCCTCCTCCGATGGTCCATCCGCATAGGTCATGTCGTGTGCAGCCACGACCCGGGCGCTCCAGCCCTGTTCTTCCTCGGCACAAAATCGTTGGTTCATGCTGATGGCAACTGCGGCTGTAAGCTGCCGGTTCCAAGCAGCCTCGCGCGGCATGGCCGCTAGTCGAGGCTCACTCGCCCTCGCATAGCCTTGACCGCGCCTCGGCCTTTCTTGGTTTCGACCCGCTTCGCCTTGGCCGAACGGCTGGGCTTGGTCGGGCGCCGCTTGGCATCGCGCTGATGGGCTTCGGCAATGAGTTCGCGCAGGCGGCGACGGGCTTCCTCGCGGTTCGCTTCCTGGCTGCGATGCGTCCGCGCAGTGATGATGAGCTCGCCGCCCTGCGTCAGCTTTGAGCCCGCCAGAACCTTGAGCTTCTCATAGGCATGAACCGGAAGGCCGAGAGCAAAGACATTGCAGCGCAGCTGGCAGGCAGTCGCCACCTTGTTGACGTTTTGACCGCCCGGCCCCGTCGACGCGAGAAAGGTCTCGCTCAGCGCGTCGTCGGGCAGATGGACGTCTTCAAGCTTCATCGCCGTCCGGTGCCGAGGCTTCCGCCGACGCCGCGCCCGGGACCAGCCCGGCCAACTCGCCCCAATGCTCCGGCAAAGGCGCAGTGACGTCGATGGTGGGCTTGTTCCCGCGCGGCACCACCAGCCGCTGCGCGTGGAGCATCATGGGGCCACCCGGCACGCCGTAAACCCGGTCGCCGAAAATTCCCGCGCCCAACCCTTCGCGGGCATGTACGCGAATCTGGTGGGTGCGTCCGGTCAGCGGGCGAAACTCGATAAGGGTGCGGCCATCTTTCTCGGTGATCTTGCGCCAGCGCGTTACCGCCCGTTGCCCGGCCGGATCGCCGACCATCCGCCATCCTGCCTCCGCCGAGCTCTTTTTCGACAGCGGCAGGTCGATCGCGCCCTCGTCGCCCTCGACCGTGCCGGCGAGGAGTGCGAGATAGGTCTTCTCGACCTGCCCGCTTTCGAACGCCTGCTGTATCTTTGCCCGCGCTGCCGGGTGCCGTGCAAACAGCAGGCACCCCGACGTATCCTGGTCCAGCCGGTGCATCGCGGTCGGAAAGCGCTTGAACCCAAAGCGAAGCTCGTCGAGCCGCCGCTCGATGCTGTCGCCGCCGCGCTTGGGCGTATCGACCGGAAGGCCGGCGGGCTTGTCCATGACGAAGGCTTCGCCGTCGATGAACAGGATAAAGGAACTAAGCAGCAGCATCGGTCCTCCCTAGAGCGGAAACCTCGCTGCCGCACCCCTCTTGCAAAGTAGGATCGGCGCTGCTCGGCTAGCGCCTTCGCAGCAGGTCGAAAGAAGGCGATCAAGCAAGGGGACTGAAGCAACGCCAACCCCG